>Ga0222662_1000227_pt1 | contig 52147 bp, 41 predicted proteins | sample AntAcemetagen600_FD_179821 | JGI IMG/M metagenome (GOLD analysis project Ga0222662, IMG submission 179821) | Saline water microbial communities from Ace Lake, Antarctica - #600 | ecosystem: Environmental > Aquatic > Non-marine Saline and Alkaline > Saline | place: Antarctica: Ace Lake... | reverse complement strand
TTTTGAGAGAGCCCCTAAATTGGACGATTCAAACAGAAATTACCCCTGATTTTTAACCCGGAAAATTTATTTAGGACGGTATTGGTGGTAAATTAACATTTCAACTATAACCTGCTATTCAGAATAGAGTTCTTTTCTTGCAAAGAGCACTGACGAAACAGGATTCAACAAGGCTCGTGCTGTTGAATTTACCCCTGTTGATACTCAACAATATTATTACCTATTATTTTGTGTTCCATTTCTAATGGCTATCAATATTTAGTTTCGCTTGGTTGCCCAACCACATTAGAAAAAATACCTTCATGCGCATTAATGGCCAATGTCATTTGAGATGTTAAATAAGCGCTCTTTCTTTAGACTACTTGCTCAGGTTTCACTGTTTGCTGTGGTTGTTTGGTTTCTTGTTTCAAGGCTTCAAATAGACGAGGTGGTGCCAGCACTAAAGTCATTTTCGTTCCTACCATTAGTCTTGGCAACTACTTTCATGATACTACGGTTTGTACTCTTAGGATTGAGATGGTCTCTGTCACTAACTACCAACCGTCCACCTCTTTATTGGTCTATTCTCACAGAATGGCGCATCCTTTTTTTAGAGTTTGTGATACCTATACCAGATGCAGAAGACGTTTTTCGCATAATGCTTTTGAAACTCCGTAATGTGCAAGCGTCAGCTGCAATCCGGGGTATTATTAGAATGCGAATTGCAGGTATAACCGTCCTTGTTTCTCTTTTGTTACTGTTTTTCCTTTCCTGGGGGCAATTGGTTCTTGGTCAAAAATCAACGGCTCTATACTCGATTATTGCTGTTTTTATCCTGTTGATACTGCCCTTCGCTGACTATTTTCTTCGCTTGTCGGTAGTTATAATCAGGCATATCCCAAAAATTGGTCACCCATTGGTAAAAACCATCAATGAAGCGCTTTTAGAGCCAAAAAAATCAGGCTTAATTGCTGTTCTTATTTTTATTTCAATTGCTCAGGCTATGGTTCAGGCATCTGTCATTTTCGTTTTGCTTGGTGAGATGAATCAATCAGTCTCTTTCCTTGATCTTTTAATCCTAGTGCCCTTGCTCAATTTAAGTTTCATACTACCGCTGAGTCTGCAAGGTTTTGGACTACCAGAGGCCTGCTTGATTCTTATGCTCCCTTATTTTGGAGTGCCTTTGGAACAGGCAACTGCCGTTGCTGTGGTTCATTTGTTAATCTACTCGACAATGATTTTCCTTGGGGCTTGTTTATTCCTGATAAGTTCCGAATTGACATTGAAAGGCATTTTTGATATGTTCAAAAAACCTAAAGACAGTTAATTGGGTTATTGCAATGAGTACTTGTTTGGTCTTTTAAATCTTTCGCAATGTTTTTTAGACTATTCAATTATTCGTAAATCGTTAAAAACAGTGCGGTTTCTAATCATCTTCACTTTTCTAGTAATTGTGATAGTAGGGCTACTTGGTGTTCTATGGAATCCAAAATTTTCAAGTCCTGGTTATAATGATTTACCAAACTCATCTATGACAGAAACTAGTGCTAGTGAAGGGGGCAAGGATTGTAAAGACCATTTGTATTCGGTGCCATTATAATCCAACTACTTTGACATTGTCGGGGTTCAACCACCCCAACCCAGAAAGAATTGGGCTTTTATGGAGTAGCAATATCACTCGAGACAGCACCTTCGGAATAGGGTCATGGAATAAACGCGACCTAGTCTACTTTCTCCGATTTGGGGTTACTCCCGAGGGAGGATATGTTTTTGACATGCCGAAATATTTACATCTAAGCGATAATGACATGTCGTCTTTGGTAACCTTTCTCATGAGCGATGATCCCCTGCTAAAACCAACACCAATACAACCTCCTCCTCCTAAGTACTCCATACCAATGAAGCTCCTAATGTCTTTCTGGCTCAGGCCGCCCCATTGGCAACCGACATCAGTAATGGAGCCCAACACGGATAACTCTGTAGAATGGGGACGGTATTTAGCGGTAGCTAAATTTGCGTGTTTCGACTGCCATAGTGGGAACACTATGACAAACAATTACCTCAACCCAGAAAGCTCATGGCGATTTTTCAAGGGTGGTAGCCCACATGTAAACACGTTCGGACAGACGGTGCAATCTCCCAACTTAACACCATATGATGGTAGTGCGGTAGAAACATGGTCTGAAAATGAGTTTGCCAGATGCCTGAGAACGGGTATACGTCCTGATGGTACCTTTTTGCAAGATCCAATGTTTCCATTTTCCCAACTCACAGAAGACGAAGCTGGGGCAATTTTTAAATTCTTAAAAACACTATAGTCCTTTTTGTTTGTCCAAATTGATGTGTTCCGTGTTCACAACATTAAACAGATACCACGATTTGCCTACTGTGAATGACGTTTCTTTCGATGATATCGAAGGACAGATGTTTTCAAATCCATGTTGTTCACCGATGACAACAACAAGTTGAAACGGATTCAGACAATTTGTAACAAGTCTGTCTTCGTAATGGTCTTGAAATCCCCTTTTAAATCGTTCTATGGCGCTGCTATCATAAATTTCCGCTAACTCGGAAAATCGCTCTAAATCTGGCTCCGTAGGAAGAATTTTTACGTCTAAAACCATGTCTTCTGCACGAATTGCGAAATAGGTTATCAAGGCATCAAACATTTCTATGTTCAGAAGTGGATCCCCCACAAGAAGAACGCTCCCAGGTGCTTGACAAGAGTCTACCACATAGTTTGTCAACTGTTGAATTGCGCGACCAGAATCAACGTATTCATCAATCATTTTCTTTGACCAAAACCCTTGAAATGAAAAAACCACCATTAGGGCAATAGATATCACGCCTCTTTGTGGTGCTCCGCTTAATTTGCTCATTCCCGTAATGAACATTACACAAAGCACTATCAGTGATGGAATCAGGTATCTTCCAGAGTAACCAACGGATGATAGGAGTAGTACCTGAACAACTATGCTGATTGATCCGATAGCAACAATGATCCAAAACCACAGACTTCCTTGTTTCCTGATGTAAACCGAAAAACACAACGCAGCAAGAATAATCAAGTAAGGCATAGGTGTTGACGATAGCCACTGCTGGTGGTATACATGAGTAAAATAACTTATCACGTTAGAAAGGAGCGCAGATGGTTCACCAAGAACATAATCTGCCTCTGTATTTGTAGTATCCGCAACAAAAAAGGCTGCTGCGAATAGAAGACAAATGACCAAGACCCCCCCAGAAAAATAACGGAGCTTATTTAGGCTGGACTTCAGGTTTGTCCTCAAATCGGTTTCGCAGAAATAGGCGAACATTACAATGAAAGGCCCCAGCAACACAAAGCTCTCCTTTGTGAAAAACAATAGCAGTACAAAACCAAGCGTTTTCCAACCAAGTTTACTTGCTGCAATTCTATTCAGTAGAATGCCTGAAATAAGCAATGACACACTTTCTATAGTAGCCAAACGAGTCATTAATTCGGTAGGAGTTCCTATTACAAGCATAAGAGGTAGTAAGAAGGAGGTATATCTAGATAAGCCAAACTTGAGACCCAACAATTGGAATTGATGCAGGGCCAACGCCAATGTGGTTAAAACAAGAGAGTGCCACATCCACCATCGAGACCCGAACATTGCTGAAAATATACCGAGGTATACGTTCAAGCCTCGACTCAAACGATTTCCGCTTTCATTCCAAACTCTAAAGGCGTAATCACGAAGGTCAACTTGCTTAAAAAGCAGATGATTAAACAAAATTTCGTGGTCTTCCATCATATGATATCCAGACTCAATCAAGCCCGTAACCAAATACACAGAAACTAAGATTAACCCATAAGACCAAGGTGCCCTCATTGATTTTTTTTTTATTCTTTGTAGAATTATGTTGCATAGACTATGTATTTTACGGCATCATTAAAAAAGGATTCTTTCTTGACTTCGTTTCATCGACTTAAATCTCGTTGGTTTTGAGTTTAACATCAAATGTAAAACGTATTTACATGATACAATTTGTTGGGAAATCGACTTGGGGTGTCTTTCTACTGCTTCTAATAGTAGGGTACTTTTGGGGTTATTTCGAAAGTCACATTGACCTTTTAAACCACAGCATTACTAGCGGTTTGTGGTTTGACCAAGGCAAATCCCCTCTTTGGAACGCGACTGGTTTTCTCCTACCTGCTCTGGATTGTTGGGTAAACAAAGTATTTGGAGAGTTCGATTTCTACGCTTTAGCTATGGTTTTCGTCAATTCGGTCTCCCTCTCACTAATGTTCTGGTCGTTATTCAAACTATCTTCCAAGCTAGAGGTTCGCTGGAAGTACTTACTCGCAATTTCTGCTTGGTTAGTGGTTGCTACACCGCAAATAATGACGCTAAACAGCACTCGAATTGCAATCACTGGGACGTTTTCCGTACTGCTCTTTATGAGTCTGAATGACAATTGGCGTGGGATGCCTGGTGCAACAAGAGTATTCTTCGTTCTCCTGTTTACATCAATTTTGGCACTAATAAGAATGGAAGCCGTAGTGCTTATAGGCGTAGCAGTTGGGGTTCCGCTTTTTGCATACTACAATTGGTCCTATAAATTTTTATCCCCGGTGGTATTAGGGCTAGTTGTGATGGTTAGCTACAATTTGTCTCTTGAGGCCTATGCTCCTGAGTCCATGAAAGTGTATTATTACTACGAACATGAGTTGATAGACCGTGAAAATGTTTGTGTGGATGATGCGTACAGCAGACACCTCATGGATGACAATACACTGACTTTGCAAAATACTGAAGACAGTTTATCTCTCCAGGCAACGGCACTCATCTACCACTCTCTGCCAACCACAGGGGCGCTACAAACAAGCTTTATGTTAGACATTCTATGTTTAGAAAAAACGAATCGCTTATTTGATTGGCTTCTTGGGGGTATAAACTTAGAAAGTTGGTGGAACTGCTTTCAATTATCTATCGAAGAGTCTAAAAGGGGTTTATGGGCGTTGGCCGCAGCACTGTTTTCATTACTAGGTATTGGGTTTGCGTATGGCTTTCATAGAATCACATTTTATGCTGCCGTTCTGTTTTTAGTTCCTGCCTTATTGATGTTTCATATTGCGCTTCCGGCTAGGTTTGTGGTGCCTTACTATACCTGCTATTCGTCAATTTGTCTGATTTTTGCATGCTTGGCTCGCCCAAAACTAACTTCTTACGCTGTCGGTTTTGGGTTGATAATTACTTCCTGTTTAATTTTCGATGAGAGCCAATGGATAATGGAAAGGCGGGTCAAAGAAGACGTAATAAAAGACCATATAACGGGTATTCGCAAAATCGTTACGGAAGAGAGGCTGTTTGTTGTGTTACAAACCAACTCTCCTGATTTGTTACTGCCTCAGAAAGTACGGGTTGACCATGCGCCTGTGGATTCAGTACTTTTTATGGATGAATACTTTACGTACAGAATGTTCTACAAAGATTGGGAGTTAGCATGTAACTGTAATCCTAAGTCTCTAACCAATCGCTTACAATTTGCCGCAGAAACGGACGCTGCCTACATATCTACAGAGCCCGGTGTTGTGTTTAGTTCAAAGTATACCAAACTAATCCACAACGTTTCGGTAAGCTTCAAATCACAAGCAGACTTTGGAAATAGCTTTATAAGATATCGCGTCCAGCACACGGAATAAATATTGCTGCGTTACACTGACAACCTTTCTTGCATCCACAATGCACTTGTTTGCGGTATGCCTTGTGCCATTTGTACACCTTTGCCTAGTACATAGTACATTTGAAAATTAACTTCAAGCTTGTTTTTTCTTAGACTGCGCCAAATAGATTGTGAATCAGATAATACCATTATTCAAAAACACTTACCAGCAACTTGGTCAAACCAACGCTGGAGATTCTCAAACGGATCAGGGTTCCGCCATTGCGTGTGAGCAGTTTCTCTCTGAATTGATTAGGAATGAAGATGTGTTTTTCACAAAATCATGCACCCAATCGCTGGAGTTAGCTATTATGATTCTTGATCTTCCTGCACACAGTGAGGTAATCATCCCATCTTATGGATTTGTATCCGTGGCAAACGCAGTGGCCATGTTCGGTCATACGTGTGTATTTGTTGACTGCGAGCTTGATACGCTGAACATCTCCGCTGATGCATTAGAGGCTGCCATAACAACTAGAACAAAGGCTGTTATAACCATTAACTACGGTGGCGTTCCTTGTGATTACGACAGAATAACAGCAATTTGTAGGACACACAGCCTTTGGTTGATTGAAGATAATGCACATGGGTTGCTTGCCGATTTCAATGGAACCCCACTCGGTAGCTTTGGAGACATCTCCACATTTAGCTTCGATTCTATGAAAATGATTACTTCTTACGAAGGTGGAGCATTGGCTATCAACAATAAATCACTCATTGGTGTCGCTTCCTCCTGTACAGATATGGGAACCAACCGGTCAGCCTTTAGAAAAGGCCAGGCACCTTTTTACGAGTGGACCTCCCTAGGAACAAATTCAGCATTGGCAGCGCCTCTTCTTGACATTTTGGCACAGCAGTTTAATCAAGCCCCTTCAATTCTTAATTGGTTTGTGCAGGGGTGGAGGTATTACCAAGAAGCGCTAGAGCCTCTTTTTGTTACGTACGGTATTAGCAGTGCTCGCCTCAATTCTGGCGTAAACATAAACGGGTACATTTTTTGGATGATGACTCGCTCTGCTGATGAACGAACTGGACTCATTAATCGACTACAGACAAAGGGAATTACCCTGAGCCCACACTATTCTGCCCTACATGTTTCTCAATTTGGCAAAGCCAAACATTTGTTCTCCGGAAACATGACAAACACAGAAAAAGTTGTTACTCATATGGTGCGTCTTCCGCTCTTTTATGGTATAACTCATGACGAGCAGAAGCGCGCGGTTTTCGAAATTGAACAATACTACGCAGAAATCGACAGTGAATAACCCTGAATTTGATAGCACAACCACTGAAATCTCCTCCTCGGTCGGTTTGAAAACCCTCGTTTCTATTGTTGTTCCATGTTACCAAAATTCCAAAGAGGTTCTTGAGTTAGAAGAGGCCCTTACAACCCTCTTTGGAGAAATACAATCAGAATATAATCTGGAAGTGGTTTTTGTTGATGATGGATCGACAGATAGTACACTGGCTGGCCTGCAGAAACTAAAGCAGAATGCGCCATTTGAATGTAAAATTGTTGTTCTCTCTGGAAACTTCGGTTCATACAACGCTCTTCATGCCGGAATTTTGAATGCCGCTGGCAATGCCATCATTCAACTTCACGCTGATCTTCAGGATTCGCCAAAGCACATTCCGCTAATGCTAAGCAAGTGGAAACAGGGCGCCAAATTGGTCATTGGTCAGCGGGTAGAAAGAGAGGAGGGTTTCAGGACGCGGTTCTTTTCTGGAATTTACCACAGGATGGTAAAAAGATTTGCCTTGCCCCACGTTCCCGATGGTGGCTATGACCTCATCCTTTTTGATCAGGAAGTTGGTGAGCACCTCAAGCAGATAGATGTCCACAACATAAATCTGGTCTATTTAATATCGTGGCTGAGCCAGCGTTATGAAGCTGTGCCTGTTATACGTGAAGCGAGGAAAACCGGCCAGTCTCAATGGTCTTTTTCAAAGAAAGTGAAACTGGTTATTGACACGCTTATTGGTTTTTCTGATGCTCCAACGCGCTTGTTTCGGCTTTTGGCAATCTTCGAGCTGCTGCTATTTCCTGTCTTTGCTATTCTGGTGGCTCAATCTAACTGGGAAGCAACAGTTAAAGTTTGTTTAATAATTGGGGCAAGTTGGGTAATGGCTATGCTGATTGGGATAACCTTGCTTTCTGAAATACTTTGGAGAACGCTTGTATCCGCACGAAAAAGACCTCCATACATCATAGAAAAAGTGATTCAGTGATGAACCTCCGCATTTCAGACTGGTGGAACTCCAAGGTGGCTATGCTTGTGGGGTGGTCTTACTTTTTTGTTCTACTTAGCGATGTGGGGCCAAAGTCCTATCTCGTTCTTTTCCCACTCATACTTATTTGGCTTTTTTCTACTGCGGGTTTTGGATATTACATCAATGATTGCTTTGATATCGAGATTGATAAAAAAGCATCTAAACCAAACTCGGTTGCTCAGCATTCGAAATTCAAGCGGTTCTTTACACCGCTCTTTTTAGCTACAATATCCATTGGAACCGCCCTTTTTCTGCTTTGGGACAGCCCCCTTTTTATTGCTGTTGTTGGGTTTCAACTTCTCCTATTCATCCTTTATTCTGTCCCTCCTTTCCGGTGGAAAGAGGTTCCTTATCTAGACATTATAACTGATTCGCTTTATGCCCAAGTAATTCCGGTAAGCGTAATGGCATTGGTCATATTCGCCAATCAAACCGGCCCTATTGAAGCTTTTCATATTGTAATATTCTCTTCTGTTCTATGTTGGGCATTTCTTTCTGGCCTTAGAAATATTTTGGAGCACCAAGTGTTAGACTTTCAAAATGATAAGGTTTCAGGTGTGTCGAATACCGTACAACGACATGGGGTTAAAGTGATTACAGCCTTCTTAAAAAAACGCCTAATTCCTATTGAATGGGTCTTTTTCTGCATCATCATACTATATGCTGGTTTTCAAGTTCCAACTTTACTTGTTTTAACAGCCCTGTTCGTCCTAATTCTCGGTTTTACCACTCCAATTGCTGAGGGTATTATTGAAAAAACGAGGCCCTTTCGATTGGGCAGCCGATTATTAGAGCCACGCCTCATCTATGAATTCTGGTTTCCAATAGCATGTATTGCGGTTATGGCTATGCTAAATTGGAAATACCTCCTTTTGGGTTTTGTGCATTTAGTCCTATTCCGAAATTGGATTGCAGTACTTGTTGGAGATTTCGTGGGAAACGTTGTTTATTACCAAACATCAGATGTATTGTGGCATAGAGGCGCTCTTAAATTCTATTACGAAATGAAAACGGTATGCGGTATGATCTATGGCATATCAAAAGACATAACAAATCGGATACTCACCACTTTGTGGTCAATTTCAGTTGGTTTTTCCTACCGATTGTTTCACATAGTTTATTTTAAAGGCATTTTAGAACTTTGGATTGCCTTTAAGTTGCTGGTAAATTTTTTCGCCTATCAATTTAAATTTCGTGTGCTTGGCGATAAGCAAGAACAGATTCGATGGAAAAATAGAAATGGGGGCAACAATTAATGGCTTGTGGATTGGTAATCGGCTTTCTCTTATGGAAACCCTTACAATTACTTCGTTCCTAGCACAGGGGCATGACTTCCGTCTGTTCGTATACGAACCAATTTTAACTCCTTTACCTTCTGGTTGCATCATTGAGGATGCAAACAAAATCCTTCCAGAATCTTCTGTTTTCAGGTATAAAAACACAACTCAATTCGGACAAGGAAAAGGAAGTGTTTCTGGCTTTTCAGACATCTTTCGATACAAGCTTCTTTATGAAGAGGGCGGATGGTGGTCAGACATGGATGTCACTTGTTTAAAGCACTTGAACATTTCCTCTGATTACTACTTTAGAGAACATCCAACATTGCCTTTGGTTGGGAATATGATGAAGGCTCCAAAAGGCTCGGAGCTGATGAAACACTGTTTTGAGCACGCATCTTCTCAGGTTGACGAGCATAATAGAGATTGGCACAAGCCAATTGAAATTTTAGCCGATGCCGTAGAAAAGTTTGGCCTCAACAAATACATTGATAGCGGCTACAAACGATCAAACCCTGATGCTTGGGATGATGTTCGAGATCTCCTTATTGGCAAAAAAGAAATGCCAGAAGGGTATTCCTTCGTTCATTGGATGAACGAGAATTGGCGATCTAAGGGGCTTGATAAAAACGATTTCATGATTGGATCAGCTTACTTTAAGCTTCTTGTTCGATACGGGTTAATTGAAGATGATTTCAGTGTTTTACAACGATGGAAAAATCGTTTCAGACACCGCTACCTTAATTGGTATTAAAGATGCCAAGGATAAATCAGCTAATTGAAGGGTTTTTATTTCCAGTTCCATGGGTTAGTTATGTCGTTTTTCTTGGCTTCATGACGCTTGGTCTACTCTTTCTGATTGTGTTTGCTCGGTTCTTTATTAAACCCCCGCACAAACAGAATTTGACAACCCTTTTCGTGTCGTTTTTTTTAGTCTTGGTAAGTGTAGAAGGAGTGCTGGTTTACCTTGGATACATGTCTACCTACCTAGAAGAAAGGGGGCTTGGGCGGCCGTTAGATATTGAGTACTTCTCCGCCAAGGCAAGAACTCGCAAACCCAATACCAGTTATTTTTTTAGCACCGATGCTTATTCATTCGAAAGAACTACAAACGAATTTGGCTTTAGCGATAAAAGCTGGGGAGATAAGGGCAGCACCTTCAGAATAATTGCCCTTGGCGATTCGTTCACAGAAGGAGATGGTACCTCAATGGATTCGACATGGGTTTCTTTATCTGAACCAATGTTTCAACAGGCAGGAATTAATCTGGAAATATTAAATGGTGCTACCTCTGGAAGTGACCCTTACGAAGAGCTGCAAAAGTTTAATAAGATCCTTTCAAATTTAGAACCTGACCTTGTTATTCTTGCTGTTTCAACCTTGGACTTCACATATGACTCTCAGATTCGGGGCGGTATGGAGCGATTTAACAATTCGGGGGTTGATATCTCAATCAGCGAGCTCATTTACGCCTTCAGTAGAATTGGGCGACTCGTTTATTCTAAATTGGGATACAACGATCAACTAATGCAAACAAGGGACACTATTCATATTAAACAAGAAGCGCAACGCCATATCAAAGATGTTGTGGGTGCATACTCAGCAATTGACAGCGTTCCCGTCTATGTTTTGTTTTTTCCTTTGGTTGGCGAAGTGCACCAATCGTATGTTTATTCACTCAACGAGACCTTATCTAAAGCTTCTTTAGAGTTTCCGAATGTTCGATATTTCGATCTAAAAGACTGTTATCAGAAGACCATGTCCAGCCAAAACCTTTCTCCAAAAGACCTCTGGTGGGTTCCGACTGATGGACACCATAAACCGAGAGGTTACGCAATGATGGCAGATTGTATCTACGAAAATATTAGTGCAGATATCAAATTGGAAATTCTCAAATTGGAGTCCGCAAAAAAGCAACAAGCAAAATGAGTTTCTTCAAAAACATATTTAATCGAAGAAGCAATGCAATTTCCGTGTCTGGACTTCCAGCAGAAACAACCAATGCCTATAATAAAACGAGGCAGGTGCGTGACAAAACGCTTTTATGCCACGCCCCATTCTCTAATCTGTACTTCAACTCAGAGGGGCATGTTGCATTGTGCTGGAAAACATTCCATAAACATGAAACCTATTCTGAGGAAAAATCCATCATGGATATTTGGAAGGGTGAAAATTTTGAAAAGATTAGAGCAGGAATTAGGTCTTGTAATCTTGATTTTGGCTGTCAAGAGTGTAAAAAGCACCTGCTTGAAGGGAATTATGTAAACGTACTTTCTAAGGCTTACGATAATGACCATTTGCATCCGGTTTACCCTACAATTATGGAGTTTGAGCTCAGTAATAGATGCAATTTGGGTTGTACCATGTGCAACGGAAACCTCAGTTCCACTATCCGAAAAGACAGAGAGAAGCTTCCGCCACTAGCTTCTCCTTATGGCCAAAAGTTTGTTGAAGAACTGAACGAATTCATTCCGCACCTCAAAGAAGCGCGCTTCAACGGAGGCGAACCATTCCTCATCAAGCAGTATTATGACATTTGGGACAATATTTCTGAACTGAATCCGAAGCTTAAGATGGTGATTGCCACCAATGGAACGGTGCTTACTTCGAAGGTTAAAGAATACATGGAAAAGTCGAATTTCCATTTCAATATCTCAATCGATGGCTTCAGTCCCGAAACCTATGAGTCCATTCGAATAAACGGCAATTTCGAGCGTCTGATGGAGAACCTCGATTACTTTATCAGTTATTGTAGGAAAAACAAGCGTACGTTGTGCATCATGATTAACCCACTAAGACAGAACTGGTGGGAAATGCCGGAATTCGTTAATTGGTGCAACCAAAAAGATATTCACCTCTGGTTCAATAGCATTATCAAACCTGCTGATCAAGCTCTTTGGAGTCTACCATCCTCAGAATTGGAAAAGATTCTGAGCCAACTCTCATCGGCCAAACTGGAGATGCCAAATTCAGGAAATAGTGCCATTCACAAATACAATATCGACACATATAATAACCTTGTCAACCAGCAAATCAAAACATGGCATTCGGAGGCGGTTGAGCGAGAGGCCACTAGTAAACCTCCATCTGAGCCCAGCTCGCCTAAACTTAATTCTGATGTAGGTGAGGGTAATTCTAATATAGATACGGCCCAGAAAAAAATCATCGCTCATTTTGGTTCTACTCGCAAGACTGACGGTCAATTTCTCCTTGAGAGACTAAGCTCTCTTGAATCAACAATTAACACCGAATTGCTTGTTGACCAGCTTTATGGTCTTGTTTTGACGAGCGACCTGGAGGTTCTTTTCGGAATGGCCAAAGACCTATCGGTTGAGGAGCTTAAAGAAATGTTTGATGCGGAAATAACGAAGAGTCAGTAGTTTTCTTCTATATGAGCTAAAAGGCCTTCTGTTGTATTGTTTGTGATAAGCTGAAGGTGGTTTACAACGCTTTTCCGATCAATGTCATCAATCAAATCACTTAAGATGGCTTGCTGTCTTCGCATATCCGTTACGTGTGTTAAGATTGCAGCGCACTTAGTTTCCGTTTCGTGTAATACCTCCGCTCCATAAAACGCTCCTGCCAATAGTGGAATAAGGTTGAAATACGACTCAAAAAACCACGAATCGCCATTCGTCTTCCAAAGCTCAAACAATTGGGGCTTAATTGGTTCTGGCTCGTCTGTATTAATAAAACCAGAGGAGATGAGCTGGTCTTTTATTGCGGGCTTTGCCCATACATATTGCTTTACCAAGCTCCTTGCAAGAATAAGGACTTCGGGCGAATCCGTAGAGATTCCCGAAAGTAAACTGGGGTTCACTAGATCAACACTTTCGAAGCTGTCTAATTTGGCTAACCTATTATTTGCTCGTTCATTTTTCCAGTGCTTAACCGTGCTGTTAAGTTCCAAAAAGGCCTTAATGTTCATCTTTTGAGCTCTGGTCTGATCCGGAAATGAGGTCTCAGAAAAATAATCAGCTATCTGTTGGAGCTCATCATAGCTCATGTAGCGCATAGATAAGTGCCCCGGGTTCCACACCACATTAAAATGTACGGGTATCCCTTTAGAATTAGAGAATTCAATCAGATTGGGAATTCCCTTCCAATTCGTACTCATTGCGCACGCGGCAATTGTCAAATATGTATTCTTCTTTTTAGTTAGGGCGTGAAGCTTCTCTAAGTTTTCCAATACTCTTGACAGTTTTGCACCAGCCCTAACCGATGCAAATTCTTCGGGATCTATAGAGTCTATGGAAACAACCAAACCAACATTCAGTTTGGTCATCATTTCCTTTACCCGATTATTGAATATTGTCCCGTTTGTGGTAATGTGTATTCGAATGTTAGGATTAACAATGGCAACGCGCTCCCATATTTTGTAATAAATCTCAATTAAAAATGGTTCTCCTCCAAGAAATTTAAGGTCGGTTAGGTATGGCATAAATTCAGCCACCTGATCCACAAAATCATCACCATAAGGGTTCTCCATTGGCGGAAGACGCTCTCGGTTCTTTCTGATGGTTGAAGAAAAGTAGCCATTGCACATTTCACACTCTAAATTGCAAGTGTTGGATATTTCAAACTCAAACACGCGCGGCATGGTTGATCTTTCATTCAGGCCAACAAAACTTCGAAGTTTTTCCAGCTTTCCCTGCGGTACCGCATACTCATCATAATGGACAGCTTTGGTGCCCTGATAATTTCCACTTTCCAATAATATTCCACACAGTTTACACCCTCCGCCTAGGTTTTTCTGAGCGATATTCTTCCGTAGTTTCTGGGTGGCGACTCCATTCCATATTTCTGAAATTGTCTGCTCCGGATATCGACCCAAAACATCCGTACGATTAAAGCAGCATGCTGTAACGTTACCGTTCTGCTCAAAATTTAAGCTTACCGATGGGGCATGACATACTTTGTCTCTTGCCTCCACGGGTCTTAATGCATTATACTTTTCTATGTCGGCTGATTTGATCATTCCTTGTTCTGTGCCTTCCACGACTTCAGCTGAGCTATAATGTGTTCTAACTGAACTTGGAGCTGTTTGGGAAACCTTTGCTTCGAATATAATTCAATAACCTCATCAAGTTCGGTATTGTCCATGGTCTGAAGAGAAACATCAGGAAGCAACTCTGTTGTCTCGCTTAATTTTTTGACTTCGGGTTTATGGATCCCCGCAAGTTTTCCTCCTAAGGGACCATAAACAACATTGAAGTAGATGTCTAGTTCATTTTTATCGCAGAATCTCATTATGTCTGGAATCTCCTTCCAATTTTGAATCATTGGACAAACCGAAAATGATTTCAGTTTTTTACTCTCCAAAAGCCAGTCAATATTGCTTTCCAAATCTTCAAAACATCCAGTTCGCCTTATGGACTCCCATGTGTTTTTATTAAGGCTATCTATAGAAAGCGTAATTCTGCAGTTCGGCAACCCCTCTATAATGGCTCGGGCTCTAGCACTTAGCACAGTACCGTTTGAGGTAATGCCTACATCCACTTTAGGGTTCACCTCAATGATTGCCTCCCATATGTCATAGTATGGTCCAATGAGAAAGGGTTCTCCTCCCAGAAAATTGGCTCTGGCAAGTTGTGGTAAATACTTCTTCACTTGATTAACGAACTCTTTATCATAAGGACTTTTCAACGGAGGTAGTTTCTCTCTGTTCTTACGAATTGCAGATGACCATTTTCCCCCGCACATAATGCACTCTAGGTTACAACTGTTAGATATCTCAAATTCAAAAACCAGAGGAGCAGCACTACTTTCATCTTCCTGACTCCGAGAGAACGGGCGCAGTAAAGATTCAATCAAACCCTTACCTGCTTGTTTATCCTTTTGCTTCTTAATTAATGGCACATAATCATCAAAGTGATTAATAAGTACGCTGTCGTAGTTATTCTCCGTAATCATTCTATCACACAACCCACAACCCATTCCGAGGTTATTTGAAGCTAAGGAGTCGCGGAGTTTCTTCGTCTTCTCCCCAGACCAAATTTCGTCAATCGTGTTTTGGGGATAACTCCCTAAGACATACTCTCTATTAAAACAACAAGCAGTAACGTTCCCCGTTTGATCAAAATTGAGAGATAGGGATGGAGCGTAACATAAAGAGGCTGGATTTCGGACGCTACGCGTCTGATTAAAAGCCTTGATTTGCCCACGAGTTGCCATACCGCTAAAGTAACCAGCAATCGTTCAACGGACAGACAAATAGCCATTACCTTTGGGGTAGATGACTAATTCACTTTGCCATTCTCGATTTAATGAGTCGCTTTTCAAAAAAGCTGAAATTCAGCAAGAACTTGCTTTAGAAGGCTACTCCGTTCAGCCATTCTTAACTTCCAAAGAAATAGCCACATTACTGAGTAGTTATGGCGTTTTGCTCTCCATGCTACCAAATGGGTTGCCAGATACATTTTGCCCTAGTGGTAGATTTGAAGACCCTGTTCTTAGAAACTTTGCACGCGACTCAATTGACGCCATTATTCCTGACCGTTTAAGCTCCTTTTTTATTGATGAAAGTGCCTCGCTATTAGGTGGTACGTTCCTGATTAAGCCATCCGGGCCCAATACGGCCCTTAGCCCACATCAAGATAGTTCTCATGTTGATGAGTCTTGTTCTTTTTCTGTGTACGCTTGGATTCCTCTAATTGACACAACTGTGGAAAACGGAGCGTTTCAGGTTTTGCCAGAAAGTCACCTCTGGGGAAACCGTCATCGATCTTTAAATGTTCCGTGGTGTTTCTCTGGTAATGAAGATTCACTTCTAAAACTATCCAAGTCGGTTTTGGTAAAGGCTGGGGAAGTTTGTTTTTTCGAAGGTGCTTTGGTTCACTCCTCTCCTCCAAACCTAAGCGACCAAACTAGGGTGGCCCTCAACTACTTCATAAAACCGGCCAGTCAGCAGTTTCTACATCATTTTGTGGATGAAGACACTCCAGAAGGGAAAGTGGAGGTTTATGGAGTTGACATTGACTTCTTCTATTCAGAAGACTTTGAAGTAAGACCAAGCAAGAGCTTATTCTTGAGGTATGAAGATAAAATAGACCATGCTCGTGTGCTGGAACCTTACCAAAAAAGAATTCTTGAAAATCAAGTATCTTGACTCTCTTGATTGGTAGATGTCTCTCTATAAATTCCCAATCCAGCATCAAAACCTTAAACTCGAAGGCAATACCGAAAGGCCATATATTTACTATTGTGTTAAAACCACGCTTATTCTCACCTTTTTTCGGAAGAAAAGCAATAAAATATGTTTGAACCAACGTCCATCTGTCTAGTAAATGCCCCGGTACTTTCCGTGGTAGAGCCTTGGTATGATAGGCCAGATTTCGGACGGACGGGTCTTGCTTGCCTTGCCGCATACCTTCGGGAGAAAGGGTTTGATAAGGTTACTATTATAGATGCAAAGTTCGAGCGGCTTTCCTTTCCAGAATGTATCCAAAGAGTCGTTGAAACAAACCCTGATGTAGTAGGTTACACCGCCTTCACCAACGAGGTCAAGCCAGCTGCTTACATAGCACAAAAGATAAAAGACCAGCTTCCCAAAGTATGCAACATCATTGGAGGTGTGCATGTAAGCGCCATTCCCGAACGTACCATGGAAGAGTTTCCCATGTTTGATATCGGGGTGATTGGGGAAGGGGAAGAAACGCTCCTCGATATTGTAAAGACGTTATCTGAAAAGAAGGATCTTGTTGGCCTGGGAGGAACCATTTTCCGCACAGCATCGGGGGAATTGAAAAGAGGGCCCACGCGTCAGCGCATCATCAATCAGAATGAGCTTCCAATGCCTGCCTGGGACCTACTTCCGCCAGCCAAAACCTACTTTGTGCAGTCCATGAGAGGATGTCCGCTCAACTGTGTATTCTGCATGAACCCCAATGGGCGAGTGGCCAGAAAGCGATCGGTAGAACTTGTGATGGAAGAGCTAGAGTACATCATTGACACCTTTAAACCCGACACGATTTCTTTTGGAGATGAGCTGTTTTCCGTGGACATGCCCCGCACCAAAGCCTTGTTGGATGCAATGACGGAAGCGCGCATCGGAGATCGGGTGGATTGGGATGTTCAGACTCACGTGCGTTTCGTGGACGATGAGATGTTCCAGAAATTTAAGCTGGCCAAGGTTACAAGAGTAGAAATGGGTATTGAAACCGGAGATGAAATGGCGCTCAAGAAGATGGGAAAGGGAACCGGTCTTCAAATGATAGAGAAGGCTTTTCGGCTGGCCGAAAAAAATCAGGTTCCATTCGGCACTTTCTTCCTAATTGGACAACCCGATGAGACCGTGAAAAGTATCATTTCCACAATCCGACTTGCCGTGAGGATGAACCCCCAATTGCCCATGTTTGGATTGATGACGCCATACCCCGGAACAGCCGTTGGAAATATGGCAGCTAAGGGTGAAGGAGGATACAGACTTCTGTCTACCAATTGGGATGACTACAACAAGCAAATCGGTGGAGCGCTGGAGTTTACGAATATCACCCGTTGGCAGTTGGAAATACTTCAGTCTTTCGCCTATGTGTCGGTCTATATTTTCAATTTCCGGCTCCGCGACCTGCTTCAATTCATCATTGAATATCGGGTTGGAATCTACCACGTGATTCGGAACCTACTTACCCGCAAAAAACCGGATTCTATGAGGAATCGACCAGCGGATTATGACCGTATCACATCTGGGAGAGGAATAGTTTCATCGCAGGATATGAAAGATGCCTACACACATTGGTCCGAATACCAGAAAGAGAGCATGGTGGAGATAAAAAAACGCAAAAAAGCGTTACTGACCCCGTGAGCAGATTATCTTCGTGATAATGAGGTCAGAATGAGCAAACAGGAAAACAAAACTCGCATAAAACTTGCCATGGGCCAACTCCTTCTTGAGGGAGGAGAACCCGAAAGGAACTTGGAACGGGCAAAGAAGATGATTGTCAAAGCCAAGGATTATGGTGCAGATTTAATCGTTCTTCCAGAGACCATCGACTTCACTTGGACCCATCCATCAGCATTTGAAGAGGCACTACCCATACCCGGAAACTACAGCGACCGTCTTTGCAAATGGGCCAAAGATTTTGCCATTTACATCTGCGTAGGTCTGACTGAAAAACGAGCGGATGGAAAACTGTTCAATACCGCTCTTTTAATTGATGATAAGGGAGAAATCCTCATAAAGTACCATAAGATTAACCTGATTGAAGTAGAGCAGCCATATTATGAAGTAGGCGACATACTGCGCGTGGTAGATTCTCCTTGGGGGAAAATCGGCATCAACATTTGTGCGGACAATTATCGTGAATCTGTTCACATCGGTAAAACACTGGGAGCAATGGGAGCTAGAATCATTCTCTCACCCTCTTCTTGGACGGTTAATCACGGAATAAGCGAAATAGACAATCCGTACCGTGACAAGTGGGTTACGCCTTTAAGTTACATTGCAAGTATGTACGAGTCATTGGTAGTCAGCACCACATCTGTAGGTTACATCGTTGGTGGCCCCTATGAAGGAAAAAAGATGGTTGGGTGTTCGTTAGCCGTCAGTGATAAAGGAATTATTGGTCAAGGGCAATTCAATGAATTTGCTGGAGAAGTAATTTACCTAGAGACGGATGTCCCTCAACAAAATGCGGTAGGTGCTTTACTCAACGAAAAGATAATTGCAAACGGTTTTGTAAAAGAAGTAGACCATTGGAAAAAGTAATTGTAAACGGTCAACCAACTGAATTAGAAGATGTTCGGTGTACGAGATGTGTTCAAAACACTTCTGTTCCAGGTATTTCATTCAATAAAAATGGTGTCTGCAATTTTTGCGAATTGCATGACAAAATGTCCTTAATGTTTCCTGATGGTGAAGAAGGAAAAAAGAAATTAAATCAAATATTTGATGGCCTGAAGAGAAAGGAAAAAAAGAAAAAGTATGACTGCATTGTAGGAATAAGCGGAGGAAGGGACAGTACCGTTCTCTTGCGAAAAGTTGTAAAAGAATGGGGATTGAGACCCCTTGCCGTGCACTTTAATGATGGCTTTGACAATCCAGTTGCCGGAGAGAATATGGTCAACGCATGTAGAATTTTGGGTGTTGAATTAAGAACAATCACCTCTGACTGGAGAGAGGCTAAAGACCTAAAGATTTCCTTTCTAAAAGCGTCTGTTCCCGACCTTAATCTTGGAACAGACATCGGTATTGCCTCTTCATTGTATAGTGTTGCTCATAAAGAAGGGATTAAAGCCATCATTATCGGGCAGTCTTTTAGAACAGAAGGAGTAAAACCATTATCATGGTCTTACTTCGATGGTGACTATCTGCGAAATGTACAGAAGCAGTTTGGTGCTGTTAAACTAAAACCTTGGCAAGCAGATGATGCAGGCTTTAACCTTGGATTAAAAGAGCTCTTTTACTACACCGTTATTAAGGGAATCAAGGCCTATACGCCTATGTATTATTCAGACTACATTCGAGATGATCAAGACGAAATAATTAAAAACGAGCTTGGTTGGGTTTATCCTGGCGCACATTATTTTGACGACCTCTATCACAGTTTAATTAAAAACGTTCATCGGGTTAAATTTAATATTGACCTTAACATGAATAGCGATTCTGCTCTTGTGCGTACTGGACAGATGGACAGAGAAAAAGCCACAAACAGAGCCGGGGGAATCTACCAGATTGAAGACCCAGATGTTATCCGTCTCTGTATAAAACGATTGGGAATCAAGCAGGGAGATTTTGATGAATACATGAAAATCCCTCCAAAAACCTTTAGAGATTATCCAACCAGCAGAAAATATATGGAGCTTTTCAAGATGCCTATCTGGATTGCAAGCCGATTGAACCTTGTGCCAAAAGTAGCTTACGACAAGTACTTTAATTGTGGAATCTAACTACCATTAAATGACAGCCCGTAGTAAATATGAATTTGTTGTAAGTGGGCTTATTGGTATGTCTACTGCTTTGTTGATTGCTGCTCAATTATTTTTCATCGTAAAAGATGCTAGCTGGACTCTCTATTCTGATGATCACGATTTTTTGACTCACTCCGTATCTGGCATTCCGTTCTTGCCGGGAGACACACAATTCATGGGACGGTTTACTCCATTGGCCTTTTTAGAGTATAACCTCCTTATTCCATTTGGAGATAACCCTACGGCCTATTATATCTGGGTTTCTTTCAAATACATCATCACACTAGTGTTCTTCTTTCTGATTCAGAGAGAAATTCTTAACACTTCGGGCTTAAACAGCCTTTCTAAGGAGTTCAAACTCATTTTTATTTCGATGTCTACGACTTTTTTTCTTTTGCTTCCTGGTCTCTTCGAGGTGTTTTTAGATGTCGTTTATTATGAAAATACATCCATACCCATATCGCTGATATTCATTTACACATTGATTTCAGTTTTCAAAAGGACAAGTTTTTTAAAAATGCTGTTTCTTATATTTTTGTTCAATGCTATGCTTTACTTGAAGGAAACATACGTTGTTTTTTTTCTTCCTTCAGCGCTTATGGGCTTAATTCTGAAATCCAGCAAAACCCACCCGGCTGCTAGAAAATTAATTATCTCGGCTCTTTTTTCTATATGTATGTACTTTGTTTTTTACTACTCCCTTGTTTATCAGCAGACAGATGTGTTTTACCATGAGGGAAGAAATTTAAGTTTCTTTTCGGGAATCTTATATTTGGTTATGTTCAACCCTACCCTTGTGGTTGCCCTGATTTGCATTTGCATAATGATTCTCTTCAGACAAACAAACTTCGCTGTAACACGGTTTGTTGTGGTTTCCACATTATCGGTTTGTGGCTTCTTTTTGGTGCTTGGCATGTATCCAGCGAACTTCCGACTGTCAATAATCTACCCCTTTTTATTTTTCGTCACACAAATCGAAGTGATTATGCTCTTCAAACACAAGGTTTCTGTTTCAAGGTTTGTACTCCCAATGCTTCTTGCGATTACTTTATACAGCGGATTGCATTCTCTACCTACCATCAAAAATGTCCTAATAGGTAGAAATCATCATTCCTCGATGCTGCAACTTATTAATCAGTGGCGTCTGAATCGAAATTCGCTAACCTATATTTACAAAGGAGACGATTGGCGCAACTCCAGGCGTAAACTGGATAGACATCTAGCACTTATTGCTACAGGCACGGTGAGAGAGCATACGGCTGAAAACATGGTGGAAATTGACTCCCTGAGTGAAATTACCCAGGACAGAGACGCTATTCTATTTTTTCCCGATAATCAAATGCAAAATCTAGGCGTTTTTAAATCACATCAGGTTGATACTGTGATTAAAATTGATGGTTTCCCATATACTGCAATGGCCTTGAGGACAAATTGAAATAGATGTACATTTTAGGAATAAACGGAGGGCTACGGCTGGGGTATCAAGACGTATCTGCAGTGCTCATGAAGGATGGAGAAATCCTTGCAGCAGTTGAAGAAGAACGCATCGCCAGAGAGAAGCATGCGCCCGGAAGACTATCGGAAAAAAGCATTATCGAAGTGTTGCGCATTGCAGGTATCACCATGCAGGACGTTGATGTGGTGGCTACGCACGGGGCTACTTGGGGAGATGATTTCGAGAACCATCTCAAAGCGTATTTCAAACATCGTTTCGGCCACATACCCAAGATTGAGCGTCATCACCATCATGATTGTCATGCAGCATCCGCATTCTATGCTTCTGGGCACGAAAATGCATTAACCTTTACTGCAGACGGCTCCGGAGACGGTCTTTCCTCACGAATCTACGATTGCAAGGATGGGAAGATACAGATGCTGGCTGAATTCGCGCGGCCACATAGCCTTGGAATTTTCTATTCCATTATTACGCAGTACTGTGGTTTCGTGCGAGATTCAGACGAGTATAAACTGATGGGCCTAGCCCCTTACGGCAATCCAGAACGGTTCAATTTGAGCGGAGTCCTATCAGCATCGGAAGGGCGGTTTATCCTGAACGAGGATGTGTTGAGACCCATCCTACCAGGAGCGCCACAGACCACAAAGCAGGAGCCAGCATACAGCAAGGCACTGATATCATTGTTCGATGGGGTTCCTCCTCGGATACCAAGCGAAGAACCTGCTCAACATTACAAGGATGTGGCAGCAAGTGCACAGAACAGGCTAGAACAGGTGATGGTGGAGGTAATTGGGTATTGGATGAAAAGGCCTGGGCATAAAAACCTCTGTTTGGCTGGTGGAGTGGCGCTAAACTGCGCTGCAAACAGACAATTGGCCGAGCAGCTAAAGCCGCAGAATCTCTTTGTTCAGCCAGCATCCAGCGATGCGGGAATCTCGCTTGGGGCAGCATACCTAAGCAGTGTGAACCACGGTTACTCTCCAGTAAGAATGGACTCCGTGTCTTTAGGGAGAAGTTATTCAGAAAAAGAAATCGCTGCTCAACTTGACCTTTTCGGATTAAAATATACAAAGGTAGATCCTGCCTTGAAGGCTGCTGAGTTAGTGGCAGATGGTAAAGTAATTGGATGGTTTCAAGGATTAGAGGAGTTCGGCCCACGCGCCTTAGGGTTTCGGAGCATTCTCGCCTCAGCTTCAGGTTCGGAAATGAAATCAAGGATAAATGCCAAGATTAAGTTCCGAGAATCATTCAGGCCGTTCTGCCCAAGTGTGCTGGAGGAGGAACTTCATCTTCATTTTGAAACCCCGCTTGAAAGGCTTCCCTTCATGACTGTTAATGTGTTGGTACGCGAACCTGAAAAATTTCCGGCTATTACGCATGTTGATGGCACTGCTCGTGTTCAATCCGTCAATCGAGAACAAAACCCGCTGTATCACCAAATGCTTGTTCATCTTAAAGACCTGACTGGCAGCGGAATATGCGTAAATACAAGCTTTAACCGTAGTAATGAGCCTATGGCGGGTTCTCCGCGTGATGCGGTTTCCATCTTTTTCGGAAGTGGGCTGGATGCCTTGGTTATTGGCCCATTCCTTCTAATGAAGTGAGATTGCTCAGCGTTTTAGAAGCCTAAAAAGGTTAACACGCCACACCAGCCTTGCGAATTCCATTGCTGCTAAACTCACTGTTCTGAGCGACCCGCCCTTGGTCTCTCCAGCAGCGCGGTCGTGGTAAATAGAGGGCACTTCCCTAAACCGAACTCCCAGAGCCTTCAGCAAGGCGCACATTTCGCTTTCTATCAACGAGCTCCTGAGAGTTGGGTGGATGGAGCCAAGATCCGTTGAGTGATATATCTTAACCCAGTTTACATCTTTCAATGCAAGGCCTAATAAAAAGCGGTTGGTGATGTTATTGAACGAGCTAAGCAACCCGCGATATAGCGAGTATTGTTTGTCCTCTCGCACAAAACAAATTACTTCTCCCGCCACATGGTCTTTAAATGGAATAATCTCTTCGGGGTTGAACTGCCCGTCTGCGGGAATCCCACAAACAAGCGCTCCTTTAGCGTTCGTATAACCAGAAATAAGCGCTGATCCAATGCCTTGGTTCTTGGGATGATGAATAGCTCTGACATGCCAATGCTCCGCACACTTGCTATCGATTACCTCTTTACTTTGGTCGGTACTTCCATCGTTCACCACCAATATCTCGCTTGGGGTTTCTGATAGTTTTTTGCAGATGTTTACCGTCTGGTCTATCACTTCTCCAACGGTGTATTCTTCATTGTAACAGAAAATGAAGATTGTCCACGGAATAGAAGAGGGTTTGGTCATAAAGAAATCCGTTTTCCTTCGTTTCGAAGAGACTCATCCGCCTTCATTAGTGTTCTAATAATATTCAAACTCATATCAGGCCGATAGTAAGGTGGCTCTCCATGTATTGTTTGGTAGAAATCTTCCACCATTACTGATAACGCTTCTGTAAGAGGAAATTTCGGAATGCGAACCTCGCCCAAGCGGTAATCGACCAACGTATTTCTACGTTCTTCATCAGATGGTTCGGAGGGGCTGTAGTCATATATTTTCAGCTTGTTGGACGGCTCGATATCATCATAAATCACCATTTTATCAGACCCACCAAATATCATTTGCCTGATCTTTACCGGGGAGGCCCAGGAACAATTCAGATGCACCAACATTCCGGATGCGTAATGCAGAATCAGATAGGCGATATGTTCTGTTCCGCTTTCCGGATGTATAGCTCCAATAGCCTGTAGGCTCTCTGGGCGTTCGGGGAGAAGGTGATAGATGATAGAAAGGTCGTGTGTAGCTAGGTCCCACAAGACGTTAACATCCTTTTGATAGATTCCAAGGTTGATTCGCGTGGAGTCGATATAATTAATTTTTCCGAGCACACCACCCTGAATCAGTTCACGCACTTTCCTCACCGCTCCAGTATAGAGAAAAGTGTAGTCAACAAGTAGGCAAAGACCTTTACTTTCAGCCAACTGTATGAGTTCTTTAGCCTCCTCAGAGCAGGTGGCCAATGGTTTTTCCACCAACACATGTTTCCCGTTCAACAGGCACGCCTTGGCCAACTCATAGTGCGTACTAACAGGTGTACAAATGGCCACAGCTTCCACATTCGGGTCAGCAATCAACTCTTCGTGCTTTTGGACTAGTGTTGCTGTAGGACAGGCTCGCTTGGCCACGTTACTTCTGTCCTCCCGAGTTTCGGCAATGCAAACAACTTCACACTCTGGGTGCATAGAGAAGTTCCGAACGATATTCGGTCCCCAATATCCGTATCCGATTACTCCCACTTTCATTTTTGACCTTTTTGGTGTTAAGCTCTGAAAGACCCATTCTTCTCGCTAATTTAGCGCTATACTGAAATTTGACAATGCTGAAAAATCTTTTTTCTAACATTTTCAAGCGCGACACAGAACACCCAAAGGTTTCAGATGGCTTTACGCCACTTCGTTGATGAACAAACACCTAAGGGAAAGGTTGAAGTTTTTGGAGTTGACATTGACTTCTTCTACTCGGAAGATTTTGAGTCTAGGCCTCCGAAAAATTTGTTTTTGCGAGTTGAAGATTCCGTTAGACCCGAAGCCCCTTTCTGCGATTAGCCTGTGCAATCTAATTGGTGATAATCCTAACTTTTTAGGCTCAGATAAAGTAAGTTAACGCTCTAATTTTCTAACTTTGGTCTTAATGGCGTATTGGAGGTTAGTAGCAGAACAGGTCTTAGGCCAACCTCAACCTTGGCAAGCTTTGTTGGTTACTGTTACCACTACGTTTGGTCTCATTTTAATTTTCTCACTGCTTGTCAAAGGCCTATTTACAGGTGGGGGGGCTAATAATGTTCTTGTTTTAACTGCTAGTATCGCATTTGCATTCTGTCTTGCAGAAATCATTTTGTTTTCCTTTGGTGTTGGCGATACATATTTAGAAAAGCGTGGTAATGGGAGACCGGTTGATGTGAACTACCAGAGAGAGCTCCCTTGGACTTGGGATACAAATGGAACCCATCGGCTTAAAACCTCCGTTTTCGACTACCCTCGAACCACCAATCGATTTGGGCTAAGCGATAATGAATGGCCAGACTCAACTAGTTCGTTTAGGATATTGGTATTGGGAGATTCATTTACCGAAGGTGATGGTGCGCCATACGATTCCTCCTGGGTTGCCTTAATCCGCGAGCCTTTCAAGGAAGACAGTATCAATGTTGAGTTGCTTAATGCGGGTCTTTGTGGAAGCGACCCTTATGAACAACTCAAATTATACACAGAGCTTCTTGCTCCTCTAAATCCAGACATGATAATCTTATGCACCTCAACTACTGACTTCACCTGGGACGGAATGCAAAGGGGAGGAATAGAACGGTTTAGTAGACATGGTCATCACATAAGCATATTGGAGGCTTTGTATGCTTACAGCAGAGTTGCGAGACTTATCTTGGAAGTGTTTTGGGGTTATAACGATTTGCTGTTTGACGGAGGAGATCATGATGCAATTGAACCCACGGCAAAGTTTCTGGCTGAGGACATTATCGAACGATTTTCGACTGTTTCCAACACTCCTATTGCAGTTGTTATGTTTCCTCACGCACAAGAGTTGACGAGTGGCTATGCTTATTCATTGGATATCACCTTAACAAACGCTTGCAATGAATTTCCAAATACGAAATTCTATTCATCGATGGATTGCTATGATTCAACAATGACGAGCAAAAAATTCAGCGCAAAAGAACTGTGGTGGATTCCTGAGGACGGTCATCATCGGCCCAAAGGTTATGCGATGATGGCAGATTGTATCTATGAAAATATTAGGATAGATGTTGAAAAAGCTATAGCGACAAAGCAGTAAATCAAGTTACTTCATTCTTGGCATTTGATGAATTAGAAATCTGCACCCAAGGGGCCATACAAAAAACATCGGACTTATCGAGTAGCGCAGTTTTCTCCGGTGATTGAAACCGTTTAAAGAACTTGCTAAAAAGATTCTGGCTCATTCCCTTTTATTCTTTCAACGACCGATTCAAGCATAGAAACTGGTTCGGTAAGGTTCAATTGGTCAATATGTGAATAAAGCTCTGGAAACACTTCTTTAAAAGATTCCTTCCGTATCTTATCACGTAACGCTGTTACTCGAACAAACCTCTTCCACTCTGTTGGGCCATCATGAGCCTCTTCATTCATAAAATTAATGAGATCCTTAACTTTATTTGAAATCTCCTTTGCCCACGGTTTTCTCAAGATCTCTTCTGTGAGCTTTTCCTCAACTACCTTCTTCAGACTTGTGGGCATTATTTGAACGCAAAAGTGTCTGTCATAATGTACATAGTTCAAGTAAACCTGAATCTCTCCATGATTTCTTCTAAACCAATTCAAATACTCCGGTAGGAAAAACACGTTGAATATACTTACGGAGCAGAATGCGGTAAGCTCGATATTTGTGCCTGCCGCCTCAGTATATAGATTAATGTTTTGCATCACAGATTCCCATTTGGCCGGAGAACGTTCATATTCAAATCGTTTTTCTATATCATCGATGCTCAAGCAGATTGTTACTCTCTTAAATTTCTTCCACTTTTCTACCACATCGCTACTGAAAATGGTTGCGTTGGTATTGTAAAGTAATGATATTTCCTTTGTCCGTCCTTCTTCCACTAAAGTGTCCAAAAGCCATTTGTTTTCTGGAGACAACAACGGTTCTCCACCGGTAATTTCTATATGCTTAATTCCCCTTAGCCATTTTACCAACGTGGTTTTGTTTTCCTCCTTATCCGTAATCTTATCAGACAAAAAGTAGCTTCTATTATCTTTTATATACTTTTTAAACTCATGTCCATCGTTATAGGTCTGTGTCAACTCCTCTTTTAGCCATAATGAAGAGGCCACCGGCCCACAGATTCTGCATTTTAAATTACAAACATTGCTGAGCTTAAGGTCTAGGGTTATCGGAGCTTCTGGTTTCGTATCATAATAATCAATCTCTTCGTTGGTTCGACCGTCCAGAAAAGTCTCCCGATAACTCTTTACGCCAGCTTTTTCCTCGTTCCAGCATGCGTTGCATTCCTTTGGTTTTATTCCAGCTAAAAAATCTTCTCTCAACGAAACCATGGCGTTCGCATTCCAAACTTCCTCTAAAGTGTTCTCCTTCAGGTTGGCAAGTTCGTATTTGGAACTCTGTGATTGATGAGTGAATTTGCAACAGGGCCTTGTGGAGCCGTCCACATCTACCGAGAGATTGACCCATGGAACTGGGCAGACCGTTTTAGGAACGTCTCTCTTTTCTCTGAAAAATTTAAGTAGGTTCAAATTCAAAAATTATTGCGTCCAACTTCTCGCTGTGGCTCAAATATACCCACCTTGAAATACAATGAACTCGAGGAAAACTTAAATTTCCTTTGTTTTAAGGTTTCGTGTAGGCCATTCTTTTAGTTGATTTTGAATACCCTTGTAGTCGATAGAACTATTCTTATGAAAACCGCATTTTGCACAATCAGCACAAACAGCCACCTTTTTAAGGTTGACGCTCTTTTTTCTTCGCTAAAAAATTTAGGGGAGGAATCAGACATGGTTTGCTTAGCAACAGAGCTTGGTCAGGCCGAGATTAAAAATGGCCAGCTTTTGCAACTAGAAGATATCGAGCTCGGAGAATGTGGTGACTTGATAATACGCAAATACGCATCAACCAGAGACCATTTGCGTTGGTCTTTAAAGCCTATCCTCATATCTCTCCTTCTTGAAAAGTATGAGAAGGTAATCTACCTTGATAACGACATTGGTTTTTTCAACTCTCCAAGCTTTCTTTGGAATGAACTCGACACAACCGACATCCTTTTAACCCCACATCATTACCCCAGAGACCCAAAAAAGAATCAAAACTGGCTTGAGGCAAATTTCAAGGTTGGTCTTTACAATGCTGGATTTATTGGGGTTAATAAGAACGCTAAACACATCATGGATTGGTGGGCAGACTGCTGCCTTTATCGTTGCGAGAAAAGCCTCATTCGTGGCTTATTTGATGACCAAAAATATCTAGACCTTGTTCCTGTGATGCACACTAACACAAAGGTTCTTGAACACAAGGGATGCAACGTAGCGGGTTGGAACGCTGAGGTTTGCAGGCGAGAGCTTAGCGATGATAACATAATCTTCATAAATGGAAAATGGCCGATTGTATTTATTCATTTCAATGGGTTTTCAGTGCGCACCATCCTTCACGGAAACGACTCTTTGCTTCGTCCCTACCTAACCAATTATATTGAACAGCTACGGGTGTTTAAACCCAACCTAGAAGAGGGTGATCTTTGGAACGAGAACACCTTTTGGGACCGAATAAAACTTTTTGCTTGGAAAACACTCAACTCACTTAAAAATTAAAAAACCCCAACACTCAAACGAGTATTGGGGTTTTTTGAGGTCGGGAGCGGATTCGAACCGCTGTACGAGCTTTTGCAGAGCTCTGCCTAGCCGCTCGGCCACCCGACCATGTCGCAAAAGTAATAATCAATGCCTAATGGCATAGGGTTAATGGTTATTTGTTATTGGGTTAATGGCTATTCGGTTGTCTCGACCTTGTAACAAATAACTACTTCAACCTCCAAACAATACGGCTTTTTCCAAGGCTTCCACCAACTGGCGGGTTGAATTTGGTCAAACTAACCTCCCACTCAGAAACCCATGCGTATTGCGCTTGTAGTTTAAGAGCAATTCGTTTGGCAACTGTTTCAATTAACTTGGAGCGAATAGCCATTTCCTCTTTTACGAGGTCATAGACTATCACATAATCAACTGTTTTGGTCAGGTCGTCAGAGTCCGCACATTCGGTAAAGTCAGCAACTACCTTGATGTCGATGCGGTACTTTCCTCCTATTATTCCTTCTTCTTCCAAGCAGCCGTGATAGGCGTGGAGGCGAATATCTTCGATAAATAATTCTTGCATTATTTCAATTTTTCAACTCCTTCCCGAAGTCGAGCAACCACTTCCTCTTGGCCCAAAAGTTCTGTCATTTCAAACAGAACAGGTCCACCACCTTGTCCGCTGAGCAGTACTCGGAACAATTGCATTACGTGTCCTGGATTGATTTCCAGCTTCTCTGCCGTTGATTTGAAAGTCGTTTCAATTACTTCTGCTTTCCAATCTGACAATTCGCTCAGCGCATCAGCAACTGCTGGGAAAAAACGTTCGGCATTCTCATTCCAACGTTTTGAAATTACCTTTTCGTCAAACTCAACTGGTTTCTGGAAGAAGTAGCTTCCAAAATCCCAGAACTCCGATGTAAATTGGGTTTTCTCTTTTATCAAAGAACAAACGGAAGCAACGTATGCTTTCTCCACATCAACACCTTCTTCCTTCAGTTTTACCAAGAAAATATCCGCCAACTCCGCATCATCGCGTGTACGCAGATATTGCTGGTTGTACCATTTTGCTTTCTCAGGGTCGAACTTGGAGCCTGATTTCCCTACTCGTTCAAGAGAGAATGCTTGAACCAATTCATCTATTGTAAATATTTCCTGTGGCGTTCCTGGGTTCCAGCCAAGCATGGCAAGCATGTTTACGAATGCCTCTGGGAAATATCCTCGCTCGCGGTAACCGTGCGATTGCTCTCCAGATTTTGGATCCAACCAATTAAGTGGAAACACTGGGAATCCAAGTCGGTCTCCATCTCTCTTACTCAGTTTTCCGTTTCCATCTGGCTTAAGGATAAGTGGCAAGTGCGCAAAAGCAGGCATCACATCTTCCCAGCCTAAATATCTGTAAAGCAACACATGAAGCGGTGCAGATGGCAACCATTCCTCACCACGAATTACGTGTGTGATTTTCATTTTGTAATCATCCACAATATTGGCCAAGTGATAGGTTGGCATTCCATCCGATTTGAATAGAACCTTGTCGTCCATTTGTGATGAATGAACTACTACCCAGCCACGAATTATATCATGAAACCGAACCTCTTCCTTTCTCGGAATCTTGATTCTAATCACATACGACTCCCCTTCATCAATGCGTTTTTTCGTTTCGTCTTCTGAGAGCGTCAACGAATTCTTCATTGTTTCACGTGTAACCGCATTGTACTGCGGTGCTGCAACTTTCGCAGCAGCTAAACGCTCACGCATTGCGGTTAGCTCTTCAGAAGTATCAAATGCATAGTAGGCATTACCGCTTGCCACCAACTGCTCGGCATACTCACGATAGCTTGCCTTACGCTCAGACTGGCGATATGGTCCATATTCACCACCACTTTGGGGGCCTTCGTTAATTTCCATTCCGCACCACTCAAGAGCTTCCAGAATATAGTCCTCAGCAGCCTCTACATAGCGCGTTTGATCCGTGTCTTCAACACGAAGAATGAAATCTCCGCCCATTTTTTTGGCAAAGAGATAATTGTAAAGCGCTGTTCTAACGCCTCCAATATGCAATGGCCCTGTTGGGCTAGGGGCAAATCGCACGCGTACTTTTCGGTCTTCCATTAAGGTTGATTTTGGGCGGCAAAGTTAGGCTAATTGAACGTGCGGCAAAAAGGTAATGGAACACAGATAAAACCAGGGAAAGCGCATCTAAACTCTGGCTTTTCGTGCGTAGTTCAATTTCGATTCGCACATTTTTTCACTGTCAAACTTTCTCTTCTCCAAGTAAAAACACTTTTTTGGCCACAACCTGTCTCGATTATTCAAGGGAGACACAGATTCCTTTCACAGAAAGAAAATGGTAATCCGTGTTTTATTCTGTGAAAATATGTGTCTCTGTAGCGATAATATGTCTTTTCTAATTTTGTGGAAGAACTCAAGCACAATGCTTTGGACTATTAGATACGTTTGCCCTGCAGATAAAACTGACTGGACGGACGCTCTGCTTAATGGAACACGGAATACGCGGATGGCGCGGTTAAACGGTAGCTTGCGGTGTTGAAACATCTAGGTAAATTTGAGCGTAGCTCATTACATTTACCTTCAAATAGCATTAATCAATGAAAATAGATACTGTCTATTACGAACGATGTATCACGACACTCGAAAAAGCACATACTCTTTTGCTCAAGGCAGATGCCGAGACTATTGATTATAACATGTACCGTTCTGCCTGCGTAAAAGAGTTTGAGATAATCTTGGAGCAGAGCGGTAAACTCTTTCGCAAAGTTTTGACCCTCTACCTGCACTCAAACAAGGAGGCAGATCGGCTTTATTTTAAGGATTTGTTCAGGCAAGCCGTTAAACGTAGTCTGATTACAACCGAAACCTGCGAGCGATGGTTGCAATACCGCGATAACAGGAACAATACGGCACACGATTATGGCGAGAATTTCGCGGAGGAAACATTAAAGGTACTTCCTCAATTCATTGCAGATGCTAAAGATCTTGCCGAAGTAATAAAACAACAGAACAATGCTACTGAGGGATAAGGATAGGCAAACGCTGCAAGCCATTTTCGCATCAGCAAAAACACCCATGGAAGTGTGGGCTTATGGCAGCCGCGTAAGAGGTGAGGCGCACGATGGCAGTGACCTCGATCTCGTTATTCGCTCCAAAAACCTTCAAAAAATACCTATCGATGATTTAATGGCTGTAAAGGAGAACATCATGAAAAGCAACATTCCCATTCTGGTAGATGTATTTGACTGGTGCCGACTGCCCACCTCGTTTCAAGCAAACATTGAAAGGCAGCATGAGGTGCTTTTCAGCAATGTAGAACTAGGAATCAATGAGCCTCCGACCGAGTATGGAAAGAAGGGAGGAACCGAAGACTGAAGGTTTGGATTTGCCTCTTTTTCTAGATTATTAACGCCTTGCAATAATTGCTAGTGCGCTGTTCTAACGCCTCCCATGTGCAACGGTCCTGTTGGACTAGGGGCAAATCTTACGCGTACTTTTCGGTCTTCCATTAAGGTTGATTTTGGGAGCGCAAAGTTAGCCTTATTTCGTGTTTGAATTTATGGTCAACTGTCGAGCTTCAAGAATACCCGTATTTTTGTTATTCGCGGCAACAAAGAAATTATGCAGGCGTTGAGAAGAAGATGAGCGCGAACAGCAACCAGTTAATTCAGAAATTAGATGAGTTTATTCGGAAGTATTATCTGAATCAGCTTATTCGTGGAACACTCCTGACAATTGGATTGCTGGTGGCATTTTTCCTAGCCTCTGTTTCGTTGGAATATTTTGGGCATTTCGGCACAAGCACACGAACCATTTTCTTTTATGCTTTGGTAGTTATTTCGTTCGTTTCGTTCGGAATGTGGGTTGCCGAACCCTTAATAAAGCTCTGGAAAATCCGCCCTGGCATTTCGTATGAAGAGGCCGCTTCTATCGTTGGCAAACACTTTTCCAATATTGAAGACCGCTTGCTGAATACACTTCAATTGCAACGCACGGCTGAGTCTTCTAGTTCAGAATTGTTGTTGGCAAGTATAGACCAACGGATTGGCGACTTAAAGCCCGTTCCGTTTGCCACGGCCATAGACCTTCGACAGAACAAGCACTTTCTACGTTATGCCGTTCCGCCTTTATTGCTGCTGATTCTCATCCTGATTTTTTCTCCATCACTTGTTACCGAAGGAACGCGGAGAATTATGAATCACCGAACCGCATTTGAAATCCTTGCTCCATTTCTATTCAATATTCAGAACGAAGAACTTTCTACAGTAGAACTTCAAGATTTTGAATTGCTCGTTTCGCTAGATGGAAAAGAGGTGCCAAACGACCTTTATGTAGAGGTTGACGGAAAGCGCACATTGATGAATAAGCTAAGCGCGGCAAAATTCTCATACATTTTTCATCAGCCGCGTGAAAATGTTGATTTCAGTTTGAGCGGAAACAGCTATAAGTCATCCGCACACTTATTGAAAGTCCTTCCAAAACCATCCATTGTTGGGTTTGATGTGGAACTGGAATTCCCGAAGTACATCGGCAGAACGAATGAGAACCGTCAGAATAGCGGAGACCTTCTTATCCCCGAAGGAACTCGGGTAAGCTGGGTTTTCAATACTGCTAAAACCGAAGCAATCAACGTGGTAATTGGTGACGAAAGCCAAACACTTAAACGTATTTCAGAAAACTCATTTTCCTTCTCAGAACAGTTCAAAAAGAGCTCAGAATACACCGTTGTAGGCTCCAATGAGTTTATGAAAGCTGGCGATTCGTTGCGCTACACAGTAACTGTTGTCCCAGATCTTTATCCATCCATTTCTGTGATGGGCGTAGAAGACTCTCTGAATCCGAAAAAGCTCTATTTCAATGGTCAGGTAAAGGATGATTACGGTTTCTCTGCTCTCGTTTTTAAGTACAAACAGTTAGATAAATCTGGCGCTTCGTCCGAGGAAAACGAACAAGCCATAAACGTTTCTAGGAATCAGAAATCGGAGTCTTTCTTCCATTTCTGGGACTTGGCTCAAATTGGTCTCGCCCCTGGAGATGCGATTGAATACTACTTCGAGGTTTGGGATAATGATGGCGTAAACGGAAGTAAATCATCCCGGTCTGAAAAGAACACATATCGCGTTGCCACAATGGATGAGTTGGCTGCTGAAAATGATTCTAAAAGTGAAATGCTGAAGCAGGAACTTTCTGAAAGCATGAAAATGGCAGAGGAAATGAAAAAGTCTGTTGAAGACATCAAGAAAAATCTTCTCGACAAGAAAAATTTGGATTGGGAAGACAAGGAAAAAATGAAAGAGGTGATGCAAATGCAAAAAGCATTGCAGAAGAAAATGGAAAACGTTCAGCAAAAATCTGAACAAAAAAACTCCAAGATGAACGAGATGATGGAATTTAATCCAGAACTCGTTGAGAAACAAAAGCAGCTTGAAAAACTGTTTGAAGAAGTGATGTCTGAGGAGATGAAAAAGCTCTTTGATGAGATGGAAAAGCTAATGGACGAGATGACCAAGGAAAAGGCACAGGAGCTTCTGGAAGACATCGAGCTATCGAACGAAGACCTTGAAAAAGAACTCGACCGAAGTTTGGAGCTTTTCAAACAAATGGAGTTTGAACAAAAACTCGAACAAACCATGCAGCGTTTGGAAGAACTTGCCAAAGAGCAAGAAAAATTGTCTGAGGAAACGAAGGAAAAGTCTGCAGAGAATGAAGAGTTAGCTCAAAAGCAGGAAGAGTTGAACGAGAAGTTCGAAGACATTAAAAAGGAACTTGACGATTTAGAGAAGAAGAACGAAGAGCTCGAAAGGCCGAACAAAATGGAGGATTTCGAGAACGAGGAAGAATCTGTTTCGGAGAGTCAGGAGGAAAGTCAGGAACAACTAGAGAAGGACCAGAACAAAAAGGCATCTGACTCGCAGAAAAAAGCTGCTGACCAAATGAAAAACATGGCTCAGAAAATGGGCAATATGATGATGCAAATGCAAGCCGAAGGTCAGCAGGAAGACATGGAGGCGTTACGCCAAATAGTTGAGAATCTTCTCACGCTATCTTTCGATGAGGAAAAACTCATCAGCACACTGAAAATCACTAATCAGAACGACCCGAAATACACCGATCTCGCTCGAGAACAACTGAAGCTGAAAGACGACAGTAAGTTGATTGAAGACTCCCTTTTCGCGTTAAGCAAACGTGTTCCACAGATTGAAACCTTCGTAAATCGTGAAATACGCTCGGTGAACAGCAACATGAAAAAGTCCATCCAAAACATGGCGGACAGAAAAACAGGCGATGCCCTTTCGCGACAGCAATTTGCGCTTACTTCTTTGAATAATCTCGCTTTGCTTTTGAGCGAAACCGTACAGCAAATGCAGCAAGCCATGGCTTCGCAGATGCCAGGTTCCGGTTCGTGCAGCAAACCTGGAGGAAAAGGCAGCAAACCATCGGCTGGAGCCATGCGCAAGCTCCAAGAACAAATGAATAAGCAACTGGAGCAAATGAAGAAAGGAATGCAGCCAGGAGGTAAAAAGCCAGGTGATAAACCTGGTATGGGTACTGGAGGGAAAGGAATGAGCAAACAATTAGCGCAGATGGCCGCGCAACAGGAAGCGCTTAGGAACATGGCAAAAGAATATGAATCTCAGCTTAAAAAGGAAGAGAGCGGTAAAGGAGGATCTGGCGACATGAAGAAGCTCCAAGATATGATGGAGCAAACAGAAACCGATCTCGTAAACAAGATGATTACGCAGGAAACATTGATGCGTCAGCAGGAGATTCTTACAAAATTATTGGAGGCAGAATCTGCAGAGCTGGAAAGGGAGCAGGAGCAGCGCAGAGAATCAAAAGAAGCAAAAAGTGAAAATTATGGTAACCCTGAAATCTTTTTCGAGTATATAAGGCAGAAAAACAATGAGACTGAACTGCTGAGAACTGTTCCGCCCAACCTTAGCCCATTCTATCGCGAAAAGGTTGATGAATATTTCAAGAAGCAGGCAGAATAGCTGCACTAATGGAAAAACAAAGCCTAAATTTTGACTCGAAGGCAGACAATATTGTCATAGCCGAAAAGCTTGTTGATGATATCTGCAAGAAACTCTCTGTTGATGAAGATTTCTATGGCAACATTATCATTGCGGTAACGGAAGCGGTGAATAATGCCATCAATCATGGCAACAAGCAAAACCCAAATAAAAAGGTTCAACTAGATTTCATTGAGCGGGCTGATCGACTTTCTTTCAGCGTAACAGATGAAGGGGATGGCTTTGATCACGAATCACTTCCGGATCCGACAGATCCTGAAAATTTAGAGAAAATAAGCGGACGGGGAGTGTTTCTCATGAAACATTTGGCCGATGAAGTTGCGTTCTCAAAGAACGGAACCAAGGTTGAAATGATTTTCAAAGTCGGTTAGGCGAAGCGGTTTAAAATAATTTTAATGTCTGACGTTTCGTTCCATTCGGAACAGACCGGTTTTTCTCTTACAAACGAATCGCAAATTGCTGATTGGCTTTGCGGTGTTTGCCAAAAAGAAGGCAAAGTGCTTTCGGAAATTTCTATCATTTTTTGTTCGGATGATTACTTGCTTGAGGTCAATAAAAAACACCTCCATCATGACTATTACACGGATGTAATTACCTTCGACTACACAGAGGAAAACATTGTTTCTGGGGATCTCTTTATTAGCGTTGATAGAGTCTCTGAAAATGCTAAGTCCTTTAGTGCTTCTGTCCTTGATGAAGTTCATCGAATCATTCTACACGGAACGCTTCACCTGATAGGCTACACCGACAAAGAAGACCATGCCCAAGAGGAAATGACAGCTAAAGAGGATTTTTATCTATCTTTGCGCGCCTTCTAATTGTTTCAACCTTTTGGTTTTCAATTACTTATGGTTGTTCCACGTGAAACAAACATCAAGCTATGCACAAGCAATATGACGTAATTATAGTTGGTGGTGGCCATGCAGGTTGTGAAGCCGCGGCATCAGCTGCCAACCTTGGTTCCAGCACACTACTTATAACCATGAACATGGGGACCATTGCCCAGATGTCCTGCAACCCAGCTATGGGAGGTGTGGCAAAAGGACAAATTGTTCGAGAGATTGACGCACTTGGCGGCTACTCTGGAATTGTGTCTGACAGGTCGATGATTCAGTTTCGCATGCTGAATAAATCTAAAGGTCCAGCAATGTGGAGTCCTCGATCTCAGAATGACCGGTATAAGTTCGCCTACGAATGGCGAATGATGCTGGAACGGACCGACAACCTTGACTTTTGGCAAGATACGGTACACGAACTAATCGTTGAGAACGACCAAGTTTGTGGTGTTAAAACGGCTCTCGGTATAGAATTCAGAAGTAGCGCTGTTGTCTTAACCAACGGAACATTCCTCAATGGATTAATACATATTGGCGAGAAAAATTTTGGTGGAGGACGAAGTGCAGAGAGAGCCGCTACAGGTCTTACCGAAAACCTTCAACACCTAGGTTTCGAAAGTGGCCGAATGAAAACAGGAACTCCTCCAAGACTTGATGGCAGAACCATCGATTACTCCGTTATGGAAGAGCAACCCGGAGATGAAAACCCGGGTAAGTTCTCTTTCTCTGATACTCCCAAACTGAAAGAGCAGCGTAGTTGTCACCTTGCGTATACCAACGAAGCTGTACATGATATTCTTCGGGGTGGATTTGAAAGGTCGCCTATGTTTAATGGCCGAATTCAGGGGATTGGCCCACGTTATTGTCCATCAATCGAGGATAAAATTGAACGCTTTTCTGATAAGAACAGACATCAACTTTTTGTCGAACCTGAAGGTTGGGACACCATTGAAGTTTACCTAAACGGCTTCTCTACGTCTTTACCTGAAGAAATACAATACGCTGCACTGCGCGAAATTCCAGGGATGGAGAAAGCCAAAATCTTTCGTCCTGGTTACGCCATTGAATATGACTATTTCCCACCCACCCAATTAACCCATACGCTAGAGACCAAACTGGTCAAGAACCTGTTTTTCGCTGGTCAAATAAACGGAACCACTGGCTATGAGGAAGCGGCCTGCCAAGGCTTAATGGCTGGTATTAACGCCCATCAGAATGTTTCCTCTAAGAATCCGTTCATTTTAACGCGGTCTCAGGCGTATATCGGAGTTCTAATTGATGATCTTATTACCAAAGGCACAGATGAGCCCTACAGGATGTTTACATCGCGTGCTGAGCATCGAATTCTACTACGTCAAGATAATGCAGACGAAAGATTAACTAAGGTTGGTTATGATTTAGGTCTAGCGTCAGAGGATCAACTCAAACAAGTTGAATCCAAAATCGATGACGTTCAAGCCATCGAAAAACTTCTAGGAAAACTAAGTCTAGAAACTACGGAGAGTAACCCGTACTTGACTGGGAGGAGGAGTAACCCTGTCAAACAAAAGCTCCGAGCTTACACATTGATTTCCCGTCCAGAAATAGACCTTACATCCATGATTCAGTCAATCCCCTCTGTATCAGAAACAGTTTACTCAATTACCAACAATCCAGAGGTCATCGAACAGGTTGAAATCAAAGCTAAATACAACGGCTATATTCAAAAGGAACAAGAATCCGCAGATAAGATTGTGCGCTTTGAAGGTATAAACCTCAAACCTGATTTCAACTATTCAGCTTTACAATCATTGTCAGCAGAAGCCCGCCAAAAACTTAATGCCATTCGTCCAAAATCAATTGGCCAAGCGTCCAGAATAAGCGGTGTTTCTCCATCAGATATTTCGGTATTACTCGTTCATTTAGGCAAATAGTTTCACGTGGAACATACTTTAGAAACACTTAACACGTGCCCATCTTGCGGTAACGATTCGTTCCAAACCACCCTCTCCTGCACCGATTACACCTATTCCAAAGATGTGTTTTCCATTGTGGAATGCTCCGCCTGTAAACTACACTTCACCAATCCTAGACCGACAGAGGAGGTCATTAATCAATACTACGATAGTCCCGAATATGTATCCCATACCGATACTAATTCTGGATTACTATTTACGATTTACGGATTAGTAAAGAGTTATACGCTCAAACAGAAACGAAAGCTTCTTGAAGGTTCTACAGCAGATAAATCAGTCTTGGACTATGGTGCTGGCAGCGGTGATTTCTCGGCCGAATTAGCAAACCATGGATGGTCTGTAACCTCATATGAACCTGATCCAAACGCGAGGAAAAGAATCATAAAAAAGCATCCGAAAATCGAATTAGCAGATTCCTTGATATCCGTAGCGGATGATTCCAAATCGGTCATCACTCTTTGGCACGTCCTGGAACATGTTCACCAATTAACCGAAACCATCAATCAGTTTTACAGAATTTTGCAGAAGGATGGAACGCTGATAATTGCTGTTCCCAATCGCACCTCATACGATGCCGCATTCTATAATTCAGAATGGGCTGCTTATGATGTACCGCGTCATCTCTATCATTTCAATCCTTCAACGCTTGAGAAGCTGATATCGGCTAATGGGTTTCGGCTTGAAGAAATCAAACCAATGTGGTTCGACTCTTTCTACGTAAGCCTTTTAAGCGAAAAAAATGGAACCAGTCCCGGGTTTCTGCAAGCACTTATTGGATGGCCCCGAGCTTTTGCCATTGGACTTATTTCCAACATCTCAGCCATATCCGATACAAAAAGGTGCTCTAGCGTTATCTACATCCTCAAAAAGGCTGTTTAGACACGTTTTAAGGACGTTATTAACTTTAGCTAAGGTGTCCGTTGCTTTTCACGCGCAATGGCTTTAGCGCTGAGTTAACACAACCAAAGCACTGCACTTCACAAAACACTGACTATCAGTCTCTTAGACGAATTTCAACCTACTATGAAGCTCATCCCGATAAGACCCACCGACAGGAATGATTTTCCTGTCATCCTCTATGACCAAGTTGTTTTGTTCTATTGCCACAATCTTATCAACCCTAACGATATAAGACCTATGCACCCTCAGGAATTCGCTGCTTGAAAGCTTTGCCAACATATCCTTCATAGTTGAATGGACTGTGTACTTAGCATCCTTTGTGTAAATTATTACGTAATCCTTAAGCGCTTCCACGAAATACATTTCATTGGTTTTCACCTTTACCAACCGACTGTTGGATTTTACGAATATGCAATCATCAGCAGATTTATCTAGTACAATCGAAGAGTAGAGATCTCGTTCCTTTCTAACTTCCTGCTCCTTACCATGCTTGTATAATGCCATTTCGATGGATGTATGAAGATCAATTTCCTTGAAAGGCTTAATGATATAACCATATGGCTCGGTAACCTTTGCTTTACTCAACGTGCTCTCATCGGCATAGGCGGTCAAGAAAATAACCGGAATCTGATACCGGTTTTTGATCTGTTGCGCTGCCTCAATACCGCTGATTTCTCCCTTCAACATAATGTCCATAAGTATTAGGTCCGGTCTATGTTGACCCGCTGCATCAATGGCGTCTTCCCCAGAATTCTCTACGCTGGGGACCGAGTACCCCAATTTCTTAAGGCTATGTTGAATATCCTTTGCGACAATACTCTCATCTTCGACAACAAGTATGCTTGTTTTTGCCATGATTACTGCTCTTTGAACACAATACTAAACTGTGTGCCTTTATTCGTTTTTATCTCTAATACACCACTAACCTGAGTTACCAAAGTTGTTACCAACTGTAAACCCAATGTCTCGGCATTTTCAATATCAAAATTACTAGGTAATCCTATACCATCATCACCGATAATAAGTTTCAATTTACCGTCCGAAAGTTTCGAAAACTCTATTTTAATTATTCCCTTTTCTTTTCCTTCAAACGCATATTTCAACGAATTAGATACAACTTCATTAATAATCAGTCCGCAGGGTATAGACGTGTCAAGGTTAAGAAACACCTCCTCTAATTCGAACTGTAATGAAATTCCTCCCTCCGGTCTTCCATAAGAATGGAAAAGGTTGCTCGCAATATTCTTTATGTACTCTGAAAAGTTGACTTCCGATAGCGTTTTACTCTGGTACAAACTTTCGTGGACAAATGACATCGACTTAATTCTGTCCTGACTTTCGCGCAGAATTGATAGTGCAGTTTCATCATCAATATAGGACGATTGCAGATTCAGAATACTTGAAATTACCTGCATGTTATTTTTCACGCGGTGATGAACTTCCTTAAGTAGAACTTCCTTTTCCTTAATAGACTCCTCCAGCTGACGTTCGTGCTCTTTTCGTTCCGTAATATCCTCAAAAACGGCAACGAAATAATTCGGACTGTCGTTAGAGTCCCTCACAAGAGATACCGTCACGTTTGCACTTAGCAGCTCTCCATCCTTTCTTACATATGTCTGTTCACGCGAAAAATTCTTAATCTTTCCACTTAACAACTGGTCCCACTCCACAAGACTTTCTTCTACCTCCTCCTGCACGCCCAACTCATAAAAAGTCTTCTTGTACAGCTCATCCGCATTATAGCCAAGCATATCGCATAGCCGTTGATTCACCAATAAGAAACGACCCATTTTGGCAATTCGGGAAATTCCGATATATGCCTGATCATAGATGGCGCGATGTCTTTCTTCGCTTAAACGAAGCTCTTCCTCAGCCTTTTTAAGTGAAGTAATATCACGAGATACACCCATGGCACCCATTGTCTCACCTTTCTCGTTTTTGATTAAAGAGGCGGATAGAAAGGATATGAAAAACGTTCCGTCCTTTTTTCGATTGATAATCTCATTAGCCAAAGAACCATCATCCGTAATTCGCTGAACAACTTTCTTCAATTCCTTATCATCTGAAAAAAGCATTGAGAGTGGTTTACCCATCACCTCTTCCCGTACATATCCAAACGTGGCTTCCGCAGCGGAATTGAATTCGTTGATATTAAAATCAATATCCGTGGCCACTATCATATCCAAAGAACTATCAATTATACTTCTGGCATACTGTTGCGCCTGACTTAGCTCCTTTTCAGCTTTGGTTCTTTCAATTATCTCCCTCTGGAGTTGGAGGTTCGTTTCCTCTGCAATTTGAGCCCTTAACTGCTCCCGAGCGAGTTGTTTCCGCGTAGAAATATCATGGAGAAGTAATTGGATAGAACCATCATCAAGTAAAGCCCCACTTGCTTCAACGTCTAGAATTGAATTGGTATCAATCCTCTTTATTTTTAACTCAACGAACCCAGGACGTTTTCCGGATTTAATGCCATTTATTAACAAATGAAACTCATTACTATAAGACGGATGTAGAAATTGAATTAGTATCAACTCAGATGCTCGCACTTCGTCAACTCCTAGCAATTTCAATGCATTCGGATTAGCATAATCAATCCTTTCGTTATTGATAATAAGAACACCTACCGGTAGGTTCTCTATCAAATTCTGATATCGATCAGAGTCCTTATCAACCTTAACGCTGTCCATCTTCTTTCTCTAATTGCAGAACTTTTTCTCCATCCACTTTTACAGTCTCTCCCTGTTTAAACGTAATTACACTCATCTGAATTCCTTCTTGGTTGTATGCAAACCAATCTCCCTCTTTTAGTGCAAACTTATAATTCCCAATTTCTTGAGTCTGTCCGCTTTCATAATAATACGCATGCTTTCCACTTTCGGCTCCTTGCTCATATTTACCCTCGAATTTCAATTTTCCGCTTGGATAATAGTGTTTCCACAGACCACTACGTAGTCCTGCAACATAAGTTCCTTCTTCTCGGTCATCGCCTAAATCTTGGAACCATTTTCCTTCTTTTTCTCCTGATAAATAATTTCCTTTTGAAACAACCTTTCCTGTATCGTTATACTCAGTAGCTAATCCCTCTTCAAGCCCATCATAAAAGACTTCTTCTCGCCACGTTTGGCCATTGTCATACGTCCATTTCCAATCACCATCAGGGTTACCTTTATTATAACCACCTCGTTGCTCTTGCTTTCCATCCAGATAGTAGAATACCCATTCTCCTTCTCTTCTTCCATTTTTGTATTTTCCTTCACTTCGTAGTTCTCCTGTTTCATAAAACTCCTTCCATGGACCTTGCCGTCTTCCCTCTGCATCCACAACTCCTTCTCCAGTCACTTTTCCCTTATTATAGATTTTAGCTGCTGATACTTCTCCCTCTGGTGTGTATTCGCGATGCACTCCCTCTTTCACTCCTTTACTATAACTGCCCACTGACTTGACTTGAGCGTTTGAATGATATTCTCGCTTAATATCAAGCTTGGCAAGTTCCTCCGGATCTAGAATTAAGATACCGTCAACGTATTTTAACGTTTCCTCCAAATTTCCTTCCTCATCATAGGTTTTGAAGTAACCATTCTTCTTATCATCCTTGTAACGACCTTCAACCTTACTTTTTTTGCTGGGATAAAACTCTCGCCACAGTCCTTGTTTCTGATTGAACTTATCTTTCCTATTGATGCGGTCACGATTAGCTATATAGCCGTTTCTATATTCAATTACTCCCGTTACTCGTTCGTCATCTTCGCTAAATTCGTAACCAAAACCCTGTTCTTTTCCTTTTCCTAATGTATCTAAAGGAATAGTCTCTAATAATTTACCTGAGGGATAAAATTTCCGAATCAACCCCACCAAAACTTCATTAGAGAATTCTTCTTCCTTCTTAACAATTCCGTCTTGGAAATACGAGAGTCTGTAGCCGTTTTTACTTCCGTTTTTGTAAGTAATACTTTGAGTAATTATCCCTGTTGGAGCGTAGAATTTCCATATGCTGTCAAGTTGATAGTTTAGTCGGTTACCTTCGGATTTCAAAGTTCCGTCATCATAAAAAGTTTTCCAATAAGCTTCTGGCTTCCCGTCCAGCATATATCCTTCGCTAGACACAATTCCGTTGTCAAACGTAAACTTGACGTATTCCATTTCCTGACCAACCGATTGGCTAATGGATAAAAGACAGAGGAGGAAAAGAGTAACTTGAAATTTCATTCAGGGCAGTAAAGATAGTTTCCTTAAATCTTCCTTAAATTTTAATGAACAATCTATAGTATTATTAAAAAGAAGTATTTAAGAAGTATGGTAATGATATATACTTGTTCATTCGTGTAAAACAATTATAAAAACTGTTTGGTTAACAGACTTATCATATTTACATAACACGTAATGAACAATGATTATTGGGTTACGGTTGCATAAAGTCAAGTAGTTAGGCTTTTATTAACGGCTTGTCAGTAACTTGTCTTGTTAGTAATTAAAGTAAAATTAGCAGCAAGAAAAAAAGGTTTAATTGTTGAAACTTGGGTAATCTTTTTCCTTGCATTATCCAATCATTTGCCCAACTGCAATTAACTATTGGTTTACACAAACTTTTATTTGAGAAGATGTTGACAACCAAATTAGTTTTGCATAGATGAAACGTTAATAAGTGCCAAGTTTGAATCACTAGTTTATCAACATACAAAAACAGATGAAACACATTGCTATTTCTTGCGACCACGCAGGATTTGAACTAAAAGAGCGAGTAAAGGCGGTTCTTGCAGAAAAAGGGTATGCACTAGAGGATTTTGGTCCTGCTACAGCAGATAGAATGGATTACCCAGACGCAATACACCCTTTAGCGAAAGCGATAGATAAAGGGGAGTTTGAATTGGGTATAATTATTTGCGGAAGCGGAAATGGCGTGGCCATGACGGCTAATAAATACGCCAATGTAAGAGCTGGTATTGCTTGGAACCCAGAATTAGCGGAGCTGACTAGACAACATAATGATGCTAACATTCTGTCTTTACCAGCACGGTTCATTTCTGAGGAAATAGCCCTGGCGTGTGTAGATGCATTTTTGAATACAGATTTTGAAGAAGGACGACACGCAACACGCGTAAATAAAATTGCAATTCCATGCTAAGAAGACTTTTAACATTTACGTTGGCCCTAAGCTGTGTTTCTGTTTGGGCACAGAAAGATGAACTGCAACTAAAATATGCGGAAACAATAACTGTAAAAGACCTAAGGTCCCGTTTAGAAATTATTGCTTCCGATGATTTTGAAGGCCGCGAAACAGGGCAGCCGGGACAGAAGAAAGCAGCCAATTATATAAAGGAATGCTTTCAGGAATTCGGTTATCAGCCAATAGAAGCGTTGGGTGGTTATTTCCAGCCGTTTAAATTGCAGCTAACTTACCCAGATACGGTGAAACTTGTGGTAGGAGAAAACACATCAGAGTTTTTGAAAGACATGTACTATTTTCCTGGTTTTGGGGATATGCTAATCAAGACCGAAAACCTGTTGTACTTAGGATATGGAATTGATTCGGACAGCTACAGTGATTACAAAGACGTCTCGGTAGAAGGGCGAGTATTGATGATTTCAGGCGGGGAACCGACTAAAAAAAATGTTTCGTGGGTGAGTGGAACAGAAGAAAAGAGCGATTGGACCGTTGATTGGGGCAAGAAATTCGAATTGGCCGAAGAGAAAGGCGTAAAGGCGCTACTCATCATTGATGATAATTTTGCGTCTTCGGTTTCGCAGTTTGGCAGGTACATAAAACGACCAAATTTGGAATTGGGAGATGAACCGCAAGAAAAAGAAGGGACTCCTCTCATTTACATCAGTTCTAAATTGGCAAATAAGATTTTGAAAGGATCGGGATCTAAATACAGCCATGAAAAGCTCGAATCAAAAATCAATAAGAAGGGGCAACCACTTTCGGTAAATATTAACGCCCCCGTTACAATAGATGTAAATAAGTATAGAGATGAGCTAATCTCAGAAAATGTACTGGCTTATTTGGAAGGAACCGAGAAACCAGAAGAGTTGGTGGTGGTTACCGCGCACTATGATCACCTTGGAAAAAAGGGAGATGAGATTTTTAATGGTGCCGATGATGACGGTTCAGGAACGACCTCTCTTATTGAATTGGCTGAAGCTTTTGCATTGGCAAAAAAAGACGGTCATGGACCGAAACGAAGTATGCTTTTTATGACTGTTTCGGGAGAAGAAAAAGGCTTGTTGGGGTCTGAATACTATACCGATAACCCTGTGTTTCCATTGGAAAATACGGTTGTGGATTTGAATATAGATATGATAGGTCGGATTGACGAAAACCATGCGCCAGACTCAAACTACGTTTACATTATTGGTTCCGATAAACTGAGTACTGGACTGCATGACTTGAGCGAGGAAACAAATAAAACCTACACTGGAATTGAGTTCGACTACACGTACAATGACGAAAATGACCCTAACCGGTTTTACTATCGTTCTGATCATTACAACTTTGCGAAGAACAATATCCCAGTCATTTTTTATTTCACGGGTGTGCATGAAGATTACCACCAACCAACGGATACAGTGGATAAAATCATGTTCCGGAAAATGGAGAAAATTGGGAGACTCATTTTTCACACAGCATGGGAAATTGCCAATCGTGACGAACGACTGAAAGTGGATGTAATGCCGAAAGAATGATTTATACGCTTCCGTTTATAGCGGCTTTAGTAGGTTGGTTTACCAATTTTATTGCGGTGAAAATGCTTTTTCACCCCAAAAAACCCGTGAACATACTTGGTGTGTATAAACTCCAAGGAATTTTTCCTAAAAACCAGCAAAATGTTGCTCATAAAATTGGAAAGATGGTTGCGGAAGAACTGCTCTCATCCCAAGACTTAAAGGATCGGATAATTACCCCTGAAAACATTGCGTCTATAGTACAAATCATTGAAAATAAGATTGATGATTTCTTTTCGGTAAAGCTTCCTAAGCGTTATCCAACAATTAGCCGAATTCTCCTCAGCGAAAAGCTAAAAACAAGAATTGTCCAAGAACTAATGGAAGAGGTCGACTCGACCGTTCCAGAGGTGGTGGATAGCTATTTCGGTGATATTGAAGAGCGTTTCAATGTGGAAGAAATAATCAAGGAAAAGGTAAATAACCTCCCATCCAACAAGTTAGAAGAATTGCTTATGAATTTATTGGAGAAAGAGTTCAAATTCATTGAATACATAGGGGCGGTAATCGGGTTTATTATTGGCTGGATTCAGGTGGGGATGATAATGCTAGGAGCGCAGTAAGGTTAGATTCAACTATATTCAATCCTTAAAATTCTCCTAAACCATGAAAAAAGCGATTCTGTTTCTGTTTACTATTTCTTCCATTTTTTCATCTTGCAAGAAAGACGAATGTCCTCTTATTGATGATGGTGGAATTGACATAACGTGTGACACCACATTTAACCCTGTGGTTATGTGTCATGGTTTACTCGCCTCCGGAGATACATATGCGAGCCAGGTAAAGCGGTTTGCTCAAAACAATTACTGTGGGAACAGCACCTATGTTTTTGATTGGAATACGCTTGGTGGCGGCTCTTCTGTAGATGGTTTAGATGAATTCATTGATGATATACTTTCATCAACAGGAGCACAGCAGGTTGATCTTGTTGGCCATAGTGCTGGCGGAGGGCTCGGTTATGATTACTTAGCCGATGTAAATAGAGCAGGAAAGGTGGCGCATTACGTTCACTTAGGAAGCAGCCCTCAAACAGGGCCCGCAGGGCCTAATGGCGAAGTTCCAACGCTTAATATATACTCTCCGTATGACGCGGTTGTTGAAGGAGAGGATATCCCAGGAGCCACTAATGTTTCGCTGGATTTAAAAGATCATTACGAGGTGGCAACTTCTATAGAAACGTTCTCGGAAATATTTAAGTTTTTCAGAGGTGAGGCCCCAAGTTCTACAGTAATTGTCTCTGATGAGAAGAGACGCGTTTCTGGTAAGGTGTTAACATTGGGTGAAAACGAACCATTAATAGACGCAACAGTAAACGTTTATAAATTGAATTCGAGCACGGGGGAAAGGCTAGAAGCGCAACCGTTGGTTACGTACATGACAGATGGAGTAGGGGACTGGGGGAGTTTTAATGCCGAAAAGGATGCTCACTATGAGTTTGAAGTGATTTCTGCCAATGCGGGCGATCGCAAACTGCATTACTACCGAGAGCCGTTTTTGACATCAGATGGGTTGGTTTATTTACGGGCATTTCCACCAGCAACCTCGCTGGCAGGCACGCTGCTGGCCAGTCTTCCTGAAGATGACAATCAGGCTGTGGTTATATCTTTCACGTCAAGCCAGGCGGTTATAAACAACCGAGATGTAATGACAGTGGAAGGCTACAACCTTAGCACAGCCGAGTTTGCTTCAGAAGACAATACTACCATTGCTTATTTCTTGTACGATGACGGTAATAGTCAAACTGATGAAACCGAAGTTGGATTGTTCGGGTTTACCCCCTTTTTAACTGGGGTAGATGTGTTCTTCCCAACGGACCAGCAAGCAACAATAGACCTTAATTTCAATCAACGTGAATTACACGTTCCGAGCTGGCCTTCAGAAACAGAAGGGGTAACGGTTGCGGTGTTTGACTAGAACTACTTATATTTTCTTCTTCGGATAATAGAGTAGAAGAGGAGCACCATTAGAATTCCAGCGCACCAAAGGCCATACACACTAATTTCTGGTAAGCCGTAGATGTATCCAATGCGGTCTCCCCAATCTACCGTCATGGTAATGGCTGAGCCAATAATAAACGCCATAATTAGAAACGTAATTGCCATACGATTGGCAATGGTGTCCATTTTTTTGAGGAGATACCCGTAGCCCTGCAGCTCTACTTCAAAGTGAATTTTGCCCTTCTTCGTCTTCTCAAGAATCTCTTTAACATCTTTTGGAAAAGAAGTCAGGAACGAGTTGATTTGAGTGAACCGAGCATTTACATCATGCCAAACATTCTTTGGAGATAATCGCTCCTTCATCAACTTTAGTCCGTATGGACGAATAAAGTCGTAGGTATTAAAGTGAGGGTGAATGCTTTTCCCAATTCCTTCAAGGATGGCAAATGCACGGAAAATCAAAAAGATATCGCCAGGTACACGAATTTGATGATCGAACATTATTTTTTGAAGCCGCTCTACTGTATCAGCAATACTGGCTTCGTCAACATCTAAGGAGGCAAAGTCCTCAATCAATTCGTTAAGGTCGTACTCCAGTTGGCGCATGTCCTTAATGCCATCTTCAATAGCTAGCGACTTTAAGTTGCTTGCCATCTTAGTTGGGTCGCCTTCGGCCATCCCAACAAAAATTCCAGCAAAGGCATACTTATCCTTTCGCATAAGGCTTCCGACCATCCCGAAATCCAGCAGACAGATTACACCGTCTCTACGAACAAGTACATTTCCGGGGTGTGGATCGGCATGGAAAATTCCAAACTCAAATATTTGAGTGAGGTAGATATCCATCCCGTTTTCGGCAACCTTTTCTGGGTTCAGACCCCAAGCACGGAGCTGGGCCACATCAGAGATTTTACAACCTCCAACAAATTCCATTACCATTACTTTCTCGGTAGAATAGTCACGAAAAGCAGCTGGAATTATAAAGTTCTTGTAGTCTTTGTATAGCTTCCTAAAGCGCTCTAGGTTTCGGGCTTCCGTGCGGTAATCTAGTTCTTTGTGCATGCTTCGTTCAAACGAACGAACCAAATCCATGGCATTAAGGATTCCTTCTTTCTTAAGATATCTATCGGCACGATTTACACCATCCGAAAGGATAGCGAGATCACGGTAGACCATGTTTTTTACACCGGGTCGTTGAATCTTTACTACAACCTCCTGTCCTGTGATCAATCGAGCCTTATGAACTTGTCCAATTGACGCTGTTGCCAAAGGTTTTTCGTTAAACGCTTGGAAAACATCTTGCAGTTTTTTCCCTAGCTCAGCCTCAATGGTTGCCTTTATTTCTTCGAATGGAACGGGAGGGACTTTGTCTTGCAACTTCTCCAATTCCGCAATAAGCGGAGCAGGAAGCATATCCGGCCGGTTGCTGAGAACCTGTGCCATCTTAATGAAGGTTGGACCCAACTCTTCGCACACCATGCGAATCCGCTCCCAACGGGTGTATTGAAAAACAGGCTGCCCTTGGCGTTTCCAAGAAATACGTCCCTTTTCCGATACGAAGTTTCGAAGAGTGGAATTGGTAACCACATCTTCGAACCCATACTTCACCAAAACCGCAATAATCTCGCGAATCCTACTTATGTTCTGGAAGGTTTGTCCGTTGAAAATCATTCGCGATGAACGCTAGAAGGCGAATGTACTAAATACGTTTGTGAACGAATTGAACAAAAAACGCCCGAGCATCTGCTCGGGCGTTTCGAAATTTTGTCGCGACACAAAAGTTATGGGTTGTGTACGTTTAATAACCAAGAGGCCGTAATTTCTATTTCCGCAGTACCTTGAATAAGGATAGTTCTACAATCAGCGTCATAATCATAAATACGTGGATATGGAGTAACGGCTGGGTTTGCTAGCTGTGGAATTATAGCTTCAGAAATTGGACCAGGAATACAATTGGTCCAGTTAAGTGCATTAAACCAGTTATCGTTTAACGCCCCAGTCCATGTTGTTGTAGTTTGAGGCTCCAGAATAGTAACGGTTAAAGATTCCGAATCAGCTCCACATCCCAATGGATCATTACTGGTTAAGGTAAACGTAATCACTCCTGAATAGCCAATAGTAGCTAAACTCCCGATGGCCGTTGAAGGGTCACTGACAAAACCCGAAGGCACGATAGTGATGCCTGTGGCAGGGACAGCAGAATACGACCAAATAGCAGATGTGGCAGAACCAGAAACAGTAGTCCCTGAACCAGAGAACAAGCCGAATCCATTTGCAACGGGGTCGTTACATGTAACAATATCACTAGGAACAGTAACTTTTGGTAACTCATTAACGGTAATTGTCAAATTTTCAGAAATCATACATGATGAACTGGCGTCCTCCCCAACTAATTCAAGCGTAACGACCCCATAACTATTTGCTGGAACAGATATGCTAGCAAGGCTAGGGTTGGTTGGGTTGGGATCAGAAAGAGTGACCCCAACAGGGCCAGACACGATGTTCCAAGATGTTGTGGCTGCAGCACCTAAAGAAGCACCGCTCAGGTTCACTGTTTGTACAGATGTAGACTCACACACCATCATGTTAGACCCAGCATCCGGCACAGGACTATCATTGACTGTTACGGTTACCTGCGAAGTAGCAGAGCACCCATTAGCGTCTGTAACAGTAAGCGTGTATGTAGTAGTTGCTGTAGCAGACGAAGTTGGGTTTGCAATTGTAGCATCATCCAATGAACCCGCGTTGTCCCACGCGTACGTGTACGACCCACCACCGCCAGAAGCGGAAGGAGCCCCACCAATAGCAACGGATAGTCCAGAGCATATATTCGGATTAAATCCAGCATCAGCGACAGGAATATCATTGACCGTTACGGTTACCTGCGAAGTAGCAGAGCAACCGTTAGCATCAGTAACCGAATATGTCACGGTGTATGCAGCAGGAGTACTAGTAGCTAGGTTAATCTCTCCTGTACTCGCGTTGATGTTCAAACCAGCGGTAGAACTGAACGTGCCACCCGAAGTACCTGTTAGCGTCACCGAAGCGGTACCTGTAGCGCAATATGGACCACCTGCATAACTTATTGTAGCCACAGGACTATCATTAACTGTTACATCTACCAGAGCAGTAGCTGAGCATGTATTAGCATCAGTCACGGTAAGTGTATATGTGGTGTTTGCAGTTGCTGAAGAAGTCGGATTAGCAATTGTTGCATCATCCAACGAGCCAGCGTTGTCCCAAGCATATGTGTATGAGCCACCACCACCAGAAGCAGACGGAGCGCCACCAATAGCGACAGAGAGCCCAGAGCAGATTTCTTGATTAGACCCAGCACTAGCTAAAGGACTATCATTAACTGTTACATCTACCAGAGCAGTAGCTGAGCATGTATTAGCATCAGTAATCGTAAGTGTGTAGGTAGTGTTTGCAGTTGCTGAAGAAGTCGGATTAGCAATTGTTGCATCATCCAACGAGCCAGCGTTGTCCCAAGCATATGTGTATGAGCCACCACCACCAGAAGCAGACGGAGCACCACCAATAGCAACAGAGAGCCCAGAGCAGATTTCTTGATTAGACCCAGCACTAGCTAAAGGACTATCATTAACTGTTACATCTACCAGAGCAGTAGCTGAGCATGTATTAGCATCAGTAACCGTAAGTGTATATGTGGTGTTTGCAGTTGCTGAAGAAGTCGGATTAGCAATTGTTGCATCATCCAACGAGCCAGCGTTGTCCCAAGCATATGTGTATGAGCCACCACCACCAGAAGCAGACGGAGCACCACCAATAGCAACAG
>Ga0222662_1000226_pt1 | contig 52336 bp, 82 predicted proteins | sample AntAcemetagen600_FD_179821 | JGI IMG/M metagenome (GOLD analysis project Ga0222662, IMG submission 179821) | Saline water microbial communities from Ace Lake, Antarctica - #600 | ecosystem: Environmental > Aquatic > Non-marine Saline and Alkaline > Saline | place: Antarctica: Ace Lake... | reverse complement strand
TTGAAAGCGCCTGTTGGTTCTGGAATTTAAACGGTCTAAATAAATACTCTGACAACGGCGACATTAAGGGCGCGACCAAGCGGGTAAACGGCGGCTATAATGGCCTGTCTGATCGGGAGCATCACTACCACCGCGCAATGTCTATACTAGATGGATCATACAAGCCCCAGACAGCCCCTGTGCTGCTCAAGGTTGGCTCTAGAGGCCCAGAGGTCACTAAAGTGCAGGGGGCGCTCAATCTGGACGCTGACGGCGTCTTTGGGCTAATGACCAAGGCGGCTGTCATGGATTGGCAGAAAAGAAATGACTTGACTGAAGATGGGATAGTCGGCCCTAAGACTTATGCTGCCTTGATCGGAGAATAAGATGTCACTGCAATTGCTGAAATACAACGCTGGCATCGTCAAGGACACCACAGAGTATTCTGCTGGCAAGAACGGCCCGTTTTGGGTGGACAGCCAACTGGTGAGATTTGTAAACGGATACCCAGAAAAATTTGGCGGCTGGCAAAAGAGCGCAATTTATTCGATTGATCCAGACGGCGATCCTAACAGCACTGAGACATCGATATCTGGCATATGCAGGCAAATGTCATCGTGGCGCGGCGTAACGGATGGCATTGACAGGATCGCGGTTGGCACAAGCAATCATTTGTATATCATTGAGAATAACGCGCTGTACGACATCACGCCGCTGCGGAAAACAACTTCAAACCTCACGAACCCGATCACCACAGCAAACGGCAGCACAGAAATTACTGTCACGGATAACGGTCACGGCGTAAAAACAGGCGACTTTGTTGTAATTAATTCTGCAACGGCGACAGGCGGCATTCCAGCCGACACGCTCAATAGAATGTCTGGCTATCAAGCCACACTCGTTGATGCCAACACATACACAATTGTATCTCCGACTGCGGCAAGCAGCACGGCGACAGGCGGCGGCACCACAATTGATATAAAATATTTAATTGGAGAGGCCGAAAACCTTGGGATACAAAGCTCTGTGCCTGCCCTTGGCTGGGGCGTTGGTGGTTGGAGTTTGTTAGGTTGGAACGAGACCAGAACCGTGGCTGACACAACAATACACCTTGAGAACTCTTCGTGGAGCATAAATATTTGGGACAATGATGTTATTGCCACTTTGAGAAATGGAAAAATTTATTATTGGGACACGTCTGCTGGCGTGGCAACGAGGGCCGTATTGGTTTCCAGCATAGCCAACGCTGCAAGCGTCCCAGAAGTAGCCAGAATAAGTACGGTATCGTTTCCAGACCGACACTTTATTGTGGCTGGGGCAAGCAAATATGAAACCAATGGTAGCTCTGGGCCGTTTGACCCAATGTTGGTTCGCTGGTCATCGCAGGAAGAATTTGCCAAGTTTGCGCCCACCACACTAAATACTGCTGGCGATCAAAGATTAGAGGTTGGCACAAAAATTGTTGCAATGATCAACAGCCGCGAAGAGACAATCATCAGTACGGATGAGGCTGTCTATGGGATGACATTTGTGGGTGATCCGTTTATATTTTCGTTTAGACTACTTGCGACTGGGGTTGGAGCCGTGGGGATAAACTCCATGATTGCAATCGATGGCAATGCGTTCTGGATGGGGCCAAAGTCGTTTTACGTTTATGACGGTGTGGTTAAAGAAATTCCATGTCCACTAAAACATTTTGTCTTTGACCGTATGCAGACGGCCTTTATCGGTAAAACTGTGGTCGGACATAATGTAGAGTTTAGCGAAATTATTTGGTTTTATGTGTCAGATCAAAGCACAGCGACAGATACAGACAATCCAGAGCCAGATGCATACGTCACATACAACTACAATGAGCAGGCGTGGGCGGTTGGAGAAATGGATCGAACTGTGTGGAACGATGCGTTTGGGGCGCGGGAAAAGCCATTTGCATTTTCTTCAGAGGGTTTCCTATACAATCAAGAGACAGGCACAAGTGACGATGGCGCGGCTATGAATTGTTTCATTGAGGCATCGCCCCGTGAAATTACAGCCGAAGGCGAAAATCTGTACATGGTGGATCGCGTTATTCCTGACGCAACAATGGGCGCGAACAGCAATTTATCGCTGTTTATGAATACACGAAAATACCCCAATGGCGCTGAAACTGTGAAGGGGCCGTTTAACATTACATCGACAACCGAAAAAATCAGCACTCGCGTCAAGGGTCGCCAGATTGCGTTGAAGTTCCAAAGCACAGGCACTCAGGATGAGTGGCAGCTTGGCGACTTGCGGATTGATACAAAAATGGCTGGCCTGAGATGAGTGGAACCGCACCCCTCGCAGTCTTGCGCCTGCCATCGCCACCCGCACAATATCAGCAGGGATACATGGCGCGTCTCACCAGCACTCTAGAGCTTGAAAAACAGGCGACATATTTTGCCAATTCTTCCAGCTTAAACACGGCGGTACAACAGGCCGAAGCAACAGCGTGGTTTATTTCTTAGATGTCTAATAAATATAAAAATGCAAAAGTTGATCTGACGGGAACGGGCGTGACCGTCTTGTACACCGCGCCCAGCGCAACAACTGCCTTGGTGAAGTCGATCTTAGTATCGGAGGACAGCGGCAATGCAGATACGCTCACGGTGACGCTGACAGACGCCGCCGCATCGCCTGCTATTTTTAGCCTCTTCAAAACGAAAGCAATAGGTGCTAATACAACGGTAGAGCTTTTAACGCAGCCCCTCACTGTGCAGGAGGGCGAAATACTTAAAGTCACGGCGGCAAATGGAAATCGGCTCCACGTTGTGGCCTCACTATTGGAGATAACCTGATGGCAGTTCAGTATGACGCAAATGGCATCGCCCTGACAGATGAGCGTGGGATTGCTCTCCCAGACCCCTATGGCAATCTAGGGGCATTTGGCATCGCCCTGACAGATGAGCGTGGGATTGCTCTCCCAGACCCCTATGGCAATCTAGGGGCATTGCCAGCGGAGGACGGTATGGAGACAGTCGATGTCTACCAGATGCAGTCCCAGCCAGCCCCCACTCTTGCTCAAGGCTTGCGCCTTCAAGACGTTTACGGCACTGCCGCCATGCCAATGTATGAATTTGTAAAGCCTGTCCAAACAGGCACCCGCACGTTTTCCACTGTGCCAGACTTTGGTGGCACAACTCTTAACGGCGAACCAATGATGGCCTCGCCACGCACTGCAAATGCACAATCAACTGACATGGGGCCAATGAAGATCGCAGCGGCTGGCGAATTGGGCGGGATGATTGGCGGTAGAGTTGGGCGCTTTATGTTGGGAAGCCCAGCAAGTAAAGGCGTTAAACTCATAGAAGGATTAGGTCGCGGTGAATCTTTCACCGCAGCGGGTAAATCAATGTTTGGCGGGGCAAAGGCTCCTAAAGCAGTAGGGCCAAACGTAGGCTATGGCTACGGCGCTGGTCGGGCCATTGGTGGTCTTTTAGCGGGGGAAAGCGTGGGCGATGCAGCAAAGGGCGGCGTAAAGGCTGGCGTTGGTGCTGCAATTGGCAACATGATTATGCCCGGTATTGGTGGATTTATTGGTGGCGCTATTGGTGGCCGTGTGATCTGCAACGAACTGCAGCGGCAGGGCGTTATGAGCAGGCAGGACGTATTGCTGGACTACCGCTTTACCAGAGACCACCTGACGCCACAGCACGTCAATGGATATCACGTATGGGCCGTACACGTTGTAAAGCAAATGCGTAAGGGCAAAGGCGTCAAGATGTGGCGGCACCTAGCACAACACAGAGCCAACGAAATCGCATTTATCTATGGAAAGCGCGACAAGCCCGACTATCTGGGCAAGATTTATCGAAAAATTCTGGAACCAATTTGCTGGTCGGTTGGCTTCTTCTGCCAAAAAACTGACTGGTCTGTTCTATATCAAGCGAAGGAAATATAATGGAACCTGATCAAATGCCCGAAATGCCCGAAATGCGTGGCGCTAATATGCGGCAGGAAAAACGCCCACAAAAAGACATGGGCCAAGCATCGCCAGAAATCGCGGCTGCTCTTGTTCAGCGTCTTGGATCAATGTCTGAGCAGGAGCTTGCAATGCTCGACAGCGTTATCAGCCCAGAGGTGGCGCAAGTGCTTATGAAGCTGCTTCCAGAGCTTGCGGAACTTATCGCGGCGATAGAGGGTGGCGCAGGCGGTGGACAAGCCCCTATGCCCCGTCAGATGGCTTCTGAGGCCGCGCCAGAGCAAATGGGCGCACTGGGCGGCATGGGCTAATGATGATCAGAACGGCGACACCTCTGGATATATCCGCACTATACGGAATGCTGCACGTCATGCATTCTGAAACAATACACGATGTGTCGCCAATCCGATCTGACAAGCTGATCGCAGCAATCAGCCGCGCCATTCACGATGGCGTTGTGTTGGTGGCTGAAATAGACGGCAGAATTATTGGCTCAATTGGTGGCGCAGAAATGACCGACTGGTGGAGCGACAAAAAGTATCTGGCTGACAACTGGTTTTTCGTTTATCGCCAACACAGAAAATCGACGATTGCCACCCGATTAATTAAGAAATTTATGAAAATCGGACAAGAGTCTGGAGTGCCAGTCAAGTTAGGTCACGTCTATTCTGGCGATGTAGATCGCAAAGATAATTTTTACGAGCGGCTTGGTCTGACCAAAGTCGGCTCACTGTTTACGGAGGCTTAAATGGGCAGTTTCTGCACACCATCATATTCGGAGCTACCAAGCTCATCTGATACATACAGCGCAGATGAAGTTCCATCGTGGGTATCCTCCGCTGGGCGATCATTATTTGAAAAAGCCTCCGAAATAGCAGCGTCAGACTATCCAACATATTCGGGTGATCGCATTGCGACATATGGCGATGATAACAGCAAGCTGACCGACCAAGAGCGCGAGGGCATGGGAATGCTTGGCTCTATGGACGAAACCTTTCAGCCGTATCTGGATAAATACGAGGGCGTGGCTGACACGTTGGGCCAAGGCTATGACGCCGCAACACGCGAAGAGCTTATGGGCGATCCATTTAGCATGGACACGGCGCAGCCGTTTATGGACATCTACCAAGGCGCGATGGACCCTGCGGTGCGCGAAATTGAAGAGCAGACCATTCGCTCTCAAAACGATGCTAGAAGCCGTGCTGCAAGAGGCGGTGGTGCCTTCGGCTCACGTCTGGGCATAATGGAAGGCACGGCGGCTGGAGAGGGCGCACAGGCCGCTGGAGACCTCAGAGCGAGGGCAGGCCGCGAAGGCTTAGACTTTGCCGCTGGTCGCTTTGACACGGAACGTGCTAACAGGTTTAGCGCAGAAAACGCTATGCGAACTGGCTACGAAACTGATGAGGCGTCACGGCGCGGCCAAATGGATGCATACGGATCGGCTGGCACACTGGCGGCTGACTTGCAGGCGCAAACGGCGCAGGGTCTCATTACATCTGGCGAGGCCACACGCCTGCTTGATCAACGGGCGCTTGACTTGGCCTATGCTGATTATTTGGATCAGCGGGAGTATCCAGCAGAGCAGCTCAACTTTGCTCTGGGTGCGTTGGCCCAAACGCCGTACTCTAAGGCGTCAAGAGGCTATCAGACAGGCACACAGATGTCGGCTGATCCCTCGGTGTACGGCCAGACACTTAGCGGTCTGGGTAGCCTGTACAGCGCGTATAAATTGATGAACCCAACAAATTAAAAGGGCTAAAGCATGGCACTGGGCGCAAGCGACACTACTGAATTTGACAAAATGATGGGTGCATTGGGAATGCTTTCTGGCAGTAAGGCTGGAGCGCAGAAAGCCTTTGACGCAGCCAGCGCCATGTATGCCCCTGTTGAGGAGGCCAATCCTTGGGAGGCTTCCCTGCGATACTTTCTGGAAATGGGCAAGCAGGCATCACAGCCGGGTTCCACATTGTTTGGGTCGGCTGTTGGGGCTGGCCTTGTGCCGCTTGACTACCTGACTGCCAAAAAGAAAGAGAAGCGCGACAGAGACCAGAAAGTAGCCTCTACGGCGTTTAGCCTTGCGCCAACGCTGAAGCCGAAGGCGGCGACATACCGCGATCCGAAAGAATACATGATTGAAATTCCAGTCTTGGATGACAAAGGACAACCAACTGGAGCTTATCAGACAGCGTATCGTGACTTCTTAACAGCCAAAGGCTTTGCCGATTTGCAAAACCAAGGCGCGAGATTTAAAAGTGTTGATAAGACAACTGGAACAGGCAGCACATTCAAAGAGCGAAAGTTTTATAAAACTGGCCTTCCCGCTGCTGTTGTTAAAAATCAAACTGATGTTGATGACTTTGAGGCCGCTGGATGGACAGCAGTCCCGCCAGAAGGTTGGAGCGATGGTACTGACGGTGGTGGCTTTGAAGCTAAATCCACTGAAATAATTACTGGTGGCATAGTTGTATTTGCTGGAAAAGATGGAACCGTAAAAGTTGTAAGATCATCAGATGGAGTAGAATTAACAGGTGATGACGCAGCCGAAGCGATTAAAGAAGCGCAAGATCGCGGCACACAATTGCAAGGTGAAAGATCAGGTGCAAGACGTGCTGGTGTTATTGGCGTGAATACTGCTTTAAATGCGTTTGAAAAAGTCGGACAAATTAGAACAAATATTGCAAATCTTAATGAAGCAAGAAGATTGGTCGTTGAAGAAGGGGCAAATACTGGTGTTATTGAAAGTTTGTTGCCAAGTTGGAGATCGTCTACCATTGAGCTTCAAAATGTCAGAAGTAGTCTTGGCTTAGATGTTGTGGGGTCTGTAACATTTGGCGCTCTTAGCCAAGGTGAACTTAGCCTTGCTTTGAATACAGCACTACCCACAAATTTACAAGAAGAAGCATTGGCTGATTGGTTAGATCGTAAAATAGATGCACAGCAAAAATTGTCAGAATATCTTACAGGGCAAGCAGTATATTTGTCAGATGGAGATAAGACAGTAGGTGATTGGTTAAGACTTCAGAGACAAGAACAAGAAGAACGTGAACGCCAAGAAGCAGAGCTAAGGCAGTCTGGAACAAATTATGATTTCACTACTATGTTGGCTGCGGAACTAAATGAAATTGATGTTGGTGCTTTAACGGATGATCAATTTGATGCTTGGGAAAAACGTATGGATGAATTGGGGCTTTAATTATGACAAAAGAAGAAAGAATTAGAGCGGCCAGAATACGTCAAGCGCAAGCACGGCAAGCCGAAGCTAAAAAAACAGAAACCGCCACCGTACCCGTCACTGCTGACCCAATGGTTCCTGTTGCTGATGATGGCACGGCCACAGTGCAACCTAAAAGAACCCCTGTCCCACTGCGTCAGCAAATGTCCCAAGAGGGGCGTGAACTGGCTGAACAGGCAGCAACAGGTGTAAACCTATCTGGTGAGGGCGGCATTGTTGACGTACCTGATGAAGTATTGCTGTACGGCTACAGCGATGCTCAGAAGGCCAAAGACCCGTCATTAAAAGACGGCCCCATGATTTCCATCCCCCAAGCCGTTCAATTGGCTTTAGAGCTTATTGGTGACGCAGGGCTAACCGTGGCAGGCACCGCCTCAGAGGGCGCTGGATACGTTATTGGTGGCATTGCAGACCTGTTTATGAAGGCAGGCATGAGCGAGGGAAACGCAACAAGATTTGCGCGTGATATGATGGCAATGCCAGACGCCTTCATGGGTTCTCCAAGCTCCCTAATGCGTGGCCGTAAAGTGGTTAATCCAAGCGTGGGCGGCATAACAGAGGCACAGGTGGCTAGACAGTTTACGCCTGATGAGATCACCGCAATGCGTACTGTTCAAGCCCCTGCCCCTGTTGCAGCGGCCCCCACGGCGCGGGTGGCAACACAGACCGCAGCACGGGCGGCACCTACCCTAACGCCAGATGCGTTGGGCGAATTAATTCGTGTGGCATCCACTGGTGGCAAAGGTTCACAAAGGGCAGCGGAAGCACTAGCGGCAGCGGCCAAAGTAAATCCAGACGCAGCGGCAGCGGCAGAGCGCCTTGGCATTGACGTGCCAGCAGACGTTCTGAGCGACAATACGCAGCTACGAAGCGCGGCTGGTCTAAGCCGATCAATTGCAGGATCAGAAGCCGAAGCAAATTTTAGAAATATTGTTGTTGCTGCATCTAAGCAAGCAGACGAAATGATGGCTACAATTGACGCAACTCCAGATGTTGCATCAATTTCAGAGCGCATTCAAACAACATTAAAACAGACACAAACATCTTTGCAACAAGCTGCGAAAGGGCTGTACAATCAAGTTGATTCAGTAGTTCCAGCAAACTCACTGGTTGAACCACAAAATAGTGTAATGCTGTTAAATAAAATGCTTGAAGAACTTGGTGGCGTAAACGCGCTGACAGGCAAAGAAAAGATGCTTTTCGATACATTGACAGACCCAAACACGCCTTTGACTTACGCCGCATTGAAAAAGTTTAGAAACGGTATTGGTAAAGCCATAAACAAGGGCGAAGGTGAATTTGCCGATATGGATACTGGCACTGCAAAACGTATATATGGAGCATTAACCGAAGATTATCTTGCAACGGCGCAGAGGGTTGGTGGAGACGAAGCTAGAGCCGCACTGCGTTTGGCAAATCAAACAACGGCAAAGCAAAAAGCTCTAGAAAAGCGCATTGTCACATTTTTTGGCAAAGATGGCGAAGGCAGTCTGGCAGGAAAACTGAGGACGGCAATAACCAGTGGAACTAAAGGTGATATAGCTGGCCTCAACAGACTATTAAAAGTCATTCCAAAAGAGCTACAGCGTGAAGCAATGGCTACAGCCATAAATGCGTTGTCAGTATCTGAAGCCGTAGGTTTCGACGGGCCGTTTGATTTTGCCAAGTTTTCAAAAACATTTGAGGGTCTAAAGCGAAACAAGCCTGTCTATAATAAAATTATTGGCATTTTAGGCGAAGACAGTAGTCAGTTTATGTCTGACCTTAATAACGTCTCTAAACGCATCACACAGGCCCGTGGGGCCGTCCTACAGACAGGGAAGGCTAATCAGGCTCTTGTCCAAGCATTGACGGCTGAAGGTCTTGTAAAAAGAGTATTCCAAGGAATTATGGGTAACAGGATAGTTCGCGCTGGGGTTGGTCAGGCGGCGGGAGGCCCAGCAGGGGCTATGGCCGTGGACACTATAGGTGATATGCTTTTAAATAAAGGCAGCAAAGAAAAAATTTCTGCGGCGGGTGACTTTTTAAATAGTCCTACATTTAAAAAACTTGCAGTCTCAGCGTCTGAACCAGAAATTGCTGCTGCGATTAAAACGCCTGCGTTTAAACGACTGGCAAATGCTCTCAATATTAGTGATGGTCGTGGGTTCTTGGAGGCTGCACTGTTGGCGTCTTCAACAAATGAAAGTAGCGTAGGGCCAGCAGAAGCGGCCACACCAGAGGCACAGGCTATGTATGACAGTGTGAAAGTACCGACAATGCAACTTGATGCAGACGGGGCCACAGCGGCTCTCATAAAGGCTCTCAGAGGCACTGACGCAGCGGCACAGATACGAGAGGCTGCTCAGTAGCTCAGAAGCCGTCCCTTAACCCATCCAATATCTCGTTTAGCGTGGGCCGTTTGTCTTTCTTCTCATAAACGCACTGAAAAACACGGGGGCATTCGGAAAACGACAGCGTTGGATAGTGATATCCAAGCCCCCCAAATCCCGCTGAGAAGCGATAGACGCAAATTTTCTGACCAGTATTTTTGTCAGTAATCCGTTTCCACAAACTGCACGGTACGTGGGTGGGATTTGCAACGCCAGCCAGCGTTACAGACATCAATAAAACTTTAATCATAGCGCAAGCGCAATCAGATAAAGGCCACCGCCCAGCACGGCCACAATGCCCAAAGCCAATCCCGTGATTGCAAGATTGTTTGCCATTTGGCGCTTGCTCTCCATTGCGGCATATACCGTGCGCTCTCGCTCTGCCCTAATTTTGCGTCTCATGCCAAGCATCTGATCATAGGTTCCTAAACCAAATCTATAGTCCAACATTACGCGAATTTCATATTCAAACTCTTTTAATTTTTTGGCGCGGATCGTGATGTCCATCGCCTCTTGCTCAATCGATGCCTCGCCGTGCTGTTTCTTTTCCAGCCACGTTGTATTTTTGCGCTGTGATTCGGCGCGAGTAATATCAGCCACTGCGCTATACCAAGACCCAAGCTGCTTTGAAACGTCTTCGATTTCACGGCCAGCCTGCAGCAGCATTTTAACGCCTTTATAGGCGGTTGTGGCGGCAGCGTAGGCGCTCACAGGATCGATCATGGGTCATCACCCCCTAAATGGAATAGGGGCATTATAGCGGCTATTTGGGCTTGTGAACAGCAGCAAGCTGTCGCGCCTGTTCCCTGATCAATTCACGCTGCCTTTCAAGCTCTTCAAACTGCCGATCCAAATCGGACAGAGATGGAAATTCAACCACCGTTTTATCGCTCATCTTCATCCCCCTCCACTTCGCCACTGCCATCACAGTAATCGCAATCGACCCATTCTCCAACAGGCTCCAGCGTTCCACCAAAACGCTGGTGGACTTCTTTCTCGACCTTGCCGTGATAATCGGTGTGGTCGCACTCTGGACAGGGGATCATTTGCCTGTCTCCTGATCTGGGCGCTTTCGGCACTCTTCATAGGCGGTAGAGGCATCGCCCTTGATGTCTTGCATCACGTCAACCCAATCATTGCCGATCCAGTCTTGTTCAATTTGCAGACACCCTTCGGCGGCGTCTGTGTTAACTACTGCAAGGCCAATCACAGAAAGGTGCAGGGGCAGCGGCTCATTGATCCGCTCCAGTATACCCTCCAGATCGATTTCATCTTCCCATTCGTATTTCATATTTTCTCTCCTTGGTTGGTGGGGGCGCGATGGCCCCCGTTGGGTTATGCGATGACGGCTTTGACGCGAATTGTTTCGGCTTGCCAGATCAATTTTGCGCGTTTGATAACCAACTTTATCGCAGTTCCATATGGGTTGAAGCCCCACTCATCGCGAGAATATTGCAGAGCGGCGTAGGCGGCAGCATTCCAGCTTGCGCTTACTTCAAAATTTGTGACGGCCTCTTCGGCTAAGATGTCGATCTGGTTTTCTGTGAGGAATGTAAATGTCATTGGGTCTCTCCATTTTTGAATTTTTGATCTTACCTAATACATATAGTGATACCCCAAGATATATCAAGGGGTATTGTTAATTAATTTATCAATGGGGTGCTTTTATTTCCCAAGCGTAGGCCACGCGCTTGCGGCGGTGCTTGGATTTACGGACGCTGTGCCACTCGCCAGACTGGTTGTCGATAGTCTTGTCGCCCGACACCACAATGTAGTGGCCCGTGATGTTGACCAGATAGGTCTTCTTGCGGTCACGGGTCTTGAGCCAAGCTGCCAGCGTGGCATTGTCTCTGGCATACGAACCGATTTCGCGCTTGTAGTGAAACGTCATCTCGACGTTGTTGGCCCCCATTACAACTTTCATCAGGCTGTTGCTCATGCCCGTGATCTTGCCGCGATATGTAAATTGCAGGCAGGCGTCATAGGCGGCGTCATAGTGCTGACGCAGAAACACAGCAACGGCGTATGGGCCACACCATGTACGGAGGCTCTTGCTGGCGCGGAGCGGGGTGTGGGCTTGGGCAGTTCTTGGAAGCATTGGATTCTCCTGATTGGATAGTGGGTGGGGCCGAAGCCCCCCGTTGGATTATGAGTTTTCTTTTTCACGGTTCAGCGTGTCGAGCGCGGCCATGATGACTGACAGGGCTGTGAGCTTGCCTGACAGATAAAAGAAACAACGGGTGAAAGTTGTGTTGTGTTCGTTGGTCACAAGGTGAGGTGTGACAGACACTGGAAGGTTTCCAAAGAGACGGCCAAGCTCGACTGCCTGATGGTATTGGGCGACACGACGATTGATCATGTCAACGACAGTCTCAGTGACTTGCTTTTGCTTTTCGCTGATGCGGTCATCTTTTGGCGCAGGCTTGACCACTGTGCTTTCTTTGAACACACGGCGAAGCTCAACCAAACGAGCCAGATCAGCGCGGAGATCGTCCTTAAACAAGCGGGTGTGCTTGTCGCGGATTTGGTGAAGGTCGTAAGGGACTGCCCAGTAATCTTCATCTGTGGCGCGGGTCTCAGGCGCAAGCTGCCAAGTCTGGTTGGTATTGCGAACAGTTTCATAAGCGAGGTTCAAGTAACCCAGCGCCTCTTTCTGGTGAGCCTTGGCGGCAAAGGTGCCGTCCTCTTGAAATTGGTTCCATGCGAGGTTGATGTAATCTTGAAGCGTTTTCATTGGGTCTCTCCTTGGTTGCTATACCATTATACATAGCAGGTATATCGGGAGATACAATAGCAAAATACAAACTAAATACATTTAATTAATATATAGGGGGTATATAGGGGGAAAGTAGGGGGAAGCCAAAATGGGCGACTTTCCCCCGATGAAATTTATGCCGCGAGATGATACAGCCAGCAGTCCATATGGCCGTTTTTTTTATCATCTTCTTCTCTTGGGATAGAGTGAGGGGTCTGATCAACTAATCCAGCCGTCACGGCGTGGCGAACTGTGCCACAAACATTGTGTGAGTTTTGTTTCAGCAGCCGCGCCAAGTCTCTACTGGTCATTGGGCCGTGTTTTGCTAACGCCCTCAAGATCGGAGTAAACGCGCCAGTATCCGTGCGGCTTGCCCGTGGCTCTCCCATATCGCACGGCAAAGTGGGTCGCATTGGCTTGCCTATCAGAAGCTCATTCCCAGTGGTTCTAATGATTTTTGTCTGGCTGCGCTCAAACTCCAGCATTTTCTGGCCTAGCTTATCGTCTGTCATCTGCTCTCTCCCTCAGATTTGGTATTCGTTCTGTCGCAATCCGCTGACAAAGTTTTTCAGTTCCTGTCTCGCCATCCAGAGATCGTTCTGTGAATTTGGCACTGGACTATTTCGATAAGCCTCTCGCTCCAGACGATCCACTTGGCCCCTCAAATGGCGCAGTTCAGCGTCATGCGCTGGTGTTAGTTTCTTCATTTAGCCTCTCCTTCAGCAGCTTTTTTCGGTAAAATTTAATCTGTTCTCTGAGGCCAGCATTGTCAGCCTCCAAGCGTTTGTTGTGTTCGATCACCATCTGATATTCATCGCGGTGTATCAATTTATCCAGCCTCCATTTTGTCATTTTTCCAAAAACTCCAGCACTTGCTTCGACGCATCGCCTGCGCCCTTCCCCACAATTACAGTGTGGCCCACCGATCTTAAATATTCGATCACTTTTTTCTGATCGGGGGAAAGCCTGCCACCCGTCACGCGCTTCATTTCGACCCAAAGATTGCAGGAGGGGATGTACAGGTCTGGTATCCCTCTGGTGACCCCCTCGGCCTTCAGCCGTGTCGCCACAGATATGCTACGCTTCTCACCGTTTGGGATCGCAAAAATCAGCGTGTCTGGATATTTGGCCCGAAACCAGTTCACAAAACCCACCTGTTCGCTGTGTTCAGAGTGCTTAAAACGGTATGTCTTCGACACCCCAATCAGCGTATAGCCCTTCTTGCTTTTCAATTTTTCTCTCCACTTTTGTATAATCAAACTGCACAACCTCAAAATATTTTGGATTGTATGTCGAGGGTTTTATCTTGATGCGGCTGGGGCTATCCCACCATTGGCACTCATCAAGAGCCTCGCTCGTTGTGTCGGCCCCCGAAGATAGCAAAGGCTTACGCGCTTGGTATCTACTCGCGGCGTAGCCCCCGTGATCGGGGCATAGCCATTCGTTCACTGATAACATCCCAGCGTAATACGTGACTTTGACCGAGTCAGGCTTGCCTTCTTTTTTGTGGCGATGGTAAATTACGCTATCCACATCGACCCATTCTTCCTTAACCTGACTGGAGAGCATGGCCCCGCTGTAGCTGTTTGAATTATGGTTTAGCGTTGGTGGTGGAAACTCATGGCCGCAGACGTGGCATTGCAACGCCGCCGCAAAGCACATGGTCTGGCAAGCCTCGCACTGCTTCACTGGTGCCGTACCCTCGCCTGCCCCCGCAGATTCATCCTTGGGTTTTACCCTATCTATAAATCCGTGACGCTGAACATTGGCTCCGAAATCAAGAACGAGGGCATCAGTCTTGCCTTCGGCTACTCTCGTACCCCTCCCGACCATTTGGATATAGAGGCCACAACTTGCGGTTGCTCTGCACAAACAGACAACGTCCACAGCAGGGTGATCAAATCCAGTGGTCAGCACGTTCACATTTATCAAGCATTTAAGTTCACCGCTCTTAAAGTCTGCAATCGTTTGCTCCCGCACGGCGCTGCTGTCGTTACCTGTCACCACGCCGACATCAATGTCGTGCGCCTCAAATTCATCCTTCAGCATGTAGGCGTGATTTACGCCGCTGCTAAACACCAGCCAGCTTTTGCGATCCGCGCTCAGTTCCACAATCTCAGCAACCGTCTTCCGCACCAGTTCGGGATCAGACGCAGCCGTTGCGAGGTCGCTCTCAATAAACTCACCGCCCCGTTTTTTTACGTTGGTCAGATCGATCTGGTTCAGACCACCTTTGCTAATGACAGGCGACAGGTAGCCCTGCTCCATCAGCATCGACACAGGGATGTCATAGGCTATGCCATCGAACAGATGGCCTGCACCTTTGTGGAGATAGCCACTGTCCAATCGATAGGGTGTGGCTGTCAGGCCCACCACTTTGATGTCAGGGTTGCACACTTTCAAATCAGCAATAAAGCGATTATATCGCGTCTCAGTATTTTTTGGCAGCATGTGCGCCTCATCGATCAGAATAAGGTCTGGCGCAGGAATGATGTCATAGGCGCGTTCCCAGACGCTCTGAATGCCAGCAAATGTGATCGGCTTGTCCAACACCTTCTGTTTCAGCCCTGCACTGTAGATGCCGAAATCAGCTTCTGGATACATTTTCAGTAGGCCATTGGCCCCCTGCTCCAAAAGCTCTTTGACGTGGGTCACAATCATCACACGGGTGCCAGAAAATGACATGGCGTCTTTCACTATCTGAGCTATGATGGCTGTCTTGCCCGATCCAGTGGGTGCGACTATAAGTGGATTATCACCCGCTTTACTCGCCCAATAGTTGTACAAGCCATCGACGGCCTCTTTTTGATAATCTCGTAATTCAAAGGTCATGTGAAACTCTTTTTTCCGCTTGTAGCCGTGCAGCCACTGCCTCGTTCATTGTTAAAAACGTACCAAGATTAGTTTTTCTGCCATCAATATTCATCGACGCCCTCCACTTCCCTTTGTCTTTTAAAAAGCTAACGCCCTTGACGCCTGATGTGTTGGCCTTGCTGACGCCAGTGTTCGCAGACTGCTCACGCGCCGTGACCTCTCGCAAATTTACTATCCTGTTATCGCAGCCATCTCTGTTAATGTGATCCACAGAGTTAGGCCAAATAGGATAGTGGCCGTGATGCAGAAAAAAGGCCACGCGATGCGCCTGCATTTTTTTGTCATGGCCGCGATAAGAAATGCCACCGCATAAATAGTAGCACGTCGATCTCTCAGTCTTTACCCTGCGGCTCATAGCCAGCTTGCCACTGCGCTCTTTGTTATATTTAGCCGCAGCACCCGCAGCACTGACAAACGAACTGCCCTCGCCAGTGTCGTAAAAATCTTCCTCTGATCGATCCTTTGCGTAAATCAGTCCAGCCTCTGGATCATAGAGAAACAAACGCCGCATCAATTCCAAATCTTCCCACCAGTTTTTCATCACGAAAACCTCTCCCTCAATAACCTCTCCCTCAATTCTTCGCTGTTGTCTTGATTGCGGATGACGCCATGTGGGGTCTGATACTCCACGAAATCATCTCCAGCGTCTATGATCTCCCAATCGTCAGGAACCATGAAAGGATTAAACAGGTGGCCCCCTGCGCCCTCTTTACGGCTCCAAGTGCCGTCCCGCTCTGGAGTGCTGTGGGCGTCTGTTCTGGCATTAACTTCTGGCAGTTCACCGCCGTGACAAATCGGAATATAATTACAAAACCTACAAGCAAACTTTGACGGGTCATGGCTGATTTTAGACGGTGGCTTTTCGTCAAAGATGATATTGCTGGCTTTGCTAATTAGCATCTCACCCTCTGCCCGATCCCGCTTGATCCGCTCAGAATAAATCTCATCGTTATTTTTGTTCACGGCAAAGAAATAACAACGATCAATGTCAGCCAAGTGCATCCCGACTTGGCACTGCGCCCAGTAAACGGGCTTACTGATCCTGACGCCCTTCATTTTTGTCTGGGCAAAGCTCTTATCGTTCATCGTTTTAAATTCCAAAGTGTGCGGCTCTTTGCTCTCAGGAAAGCCAACGCCAATTCCATCTAAGCTCAATCCAAAGTGACCCCCGCAGGCCGTGTAATTTATCTGTCGGCCAGTGTCTGGATCGACCTCCCACACCTCAACGCCAATCGATCTCAAGTTTGACACGATCCGCTCCTCCTCGCGGTCACCCGTTTCAAACAGGCGCAGCATACGCCCCTCAAAGCTCTGTGAGCTTGCGTGTCGAAACTGATACCACAATGCCCGACTGCACGGGTTGCCTATCTGACTTCCCCCCAGATGCGGCCTGTGGCCGTTATCGCGGCTTGCCTCGTAGTGTTCGTAAATTTTCTGCACTGTGGGCGATGGATTGTATTTATCAAGGTTCATCTCGGCTCCTCTCTATTTGAGAAATGGGGCAGCAAAAGCCGCCCCATCGAAAAATAGATTACTTCTTCCACGGTGGCGCTGCCGCCACCGCTGGAGCCGCCGCAGGGGCCGCTGTAACAGCGCCGTTGGTTTTTGCACCTGAGTAGCCCTTGATCTCATTGCTGGCGCTGTACTGTCCATCTGCGGCCTTAACTGCCAGCTTCACCAGCAGAGGCTTGTCGTGCAGTTCGCTGCTGTCGCGGGGCGTCATAACGCCTGTGGCGTGGCAAATCGCAGACAGAGTGCGCTGTGCTATGTCCACTGCAATCTGGTTCGGATTGTTGAGGTTCAATCGATCTATCAATTTGCGGCCAGCGTACTGGCCCTCGACAATCTCCAGACCAAGCTGAAGATACGAGCCAGTCATAGCCTTAGTCGGCTTCTCCTCGCTCTCGACAATTACTGCCGAATAGTTTCCCGCTGGTAGCGGCTCATATGTTGCGGCTGGTTCAATAGCCGCTGCGTTAAATCCGTTAAGTTCCATGTGAGTTTTCCTTTTCTACTCTGCTACAAAATCTGCGAATGGGTTGCGGTCAAACGTGAAGGCCAGAGGCTCACTGATGTTAAACCGATTTTTCGTGACGCTCGACGCCTGTGGGTGGCAGATGATCTCTCGCTCCCCCGTCGAAATCGCACGTTTCTTGTCGCCGTCACCGCCACGAACAAATGTCTTCAGCCTGATCATGCCCACCATATCGACATTGTCAGTGTAATGAGGGATCGACTTCTTGTGCATCCGCACGGTGTATCGTGCGTAGCTTTCTTGATCTGGCAGGTCGAGCATCTCAGTATCGGCGTGGCCGATGAAGACTATGTTGAGTCCTTTTTCGTAGGCGAGTGATCCCGCCCATTCCCTGATCTGCCTGTGCTTCTCAGCCGCCGTGCTATAGCCAGCGCCGTAGCCACCGCCAGCTTGATTGATGCTTTTTGCCTTTGGATCAGCAGCCACAATCTCAGCCTCGACCATCGTCGCAAGCTGGGTGATCGAATCAATCACCAAGGTTTTGTGGTCGTGCTTCTGAGTTGCAAGCGCCTCAATCGCGTCCAGCACGTCCTGTGTAGATGTTGCCAATGGAAACAGGTTGACATTATCATTGCCTGCCAGACTGGCTGTGCCGTCCTCCGTCCGGATGAACACAGGGCTGGGAAACATAGCTGCAAGCGTAGTTTTTCCCATGCCGCCTTCGCCAAACAGAGTGCAGATGATAGGCCGCTGACCGCTTGGCTTGCTCAGTGTTTTTAGGTCAATTGCCATAATTGTTAACCTCTTCCATAATTAACTTATAATTTTCTTTGACGTACAGCTCATACCCCTTAAAAAATAATCCAGTCATCCAAATCTCTGATTCTTTGACAGACCTAAAGTGTTCAACACGATCCATGTTTACGATCACTGATCCGTGATCTTCTCCATCATGTTGGCCCATCAATGTTAATTCAATTAAACAAGCCATTACTCAATTCTCCATGCCCGAAAGCTGCCATCGTCCTGCTGCTGGCAACGCACCAGCATTCCCATCCGTTTTCCCGTGTTTCGGATGGATGTGGCTTGCGACTGCTCATCGACAACAACGCTGTCTCCAACGTCCATTTTACCCAGCAAGTCTTTCCACTTGCCCGATCTATCCCGCGAGGGTGCCGTCATTGGCACCCCCTTTTCGATCTTAAACATTACCAATCTCCCTTAAATACTTTGGCGAATACCTCATCCAAAATTTCATCTATGCTGCGGTTCATGCTGCAAACTCCAAGTCTGGGTGGTCGCGCCACCGATTTAATTTACGCTCTAACCTGATTTGGTTTGAGCTTTTGCTTTGTCCGTCCATCACAGTGACGGAGGCCAGAGAAACAATCAGCATCTCAAGCTCGACATCAGTCAGGCTCATCACACCACCTCAATCTTGACGCCGATCTTGCCAGCGCGGGTTTCAAAGGCAGGCGCGATCTTGGCCCACAACTTTGGCTCATTAGCCAACAAGTAGCGGCAACCAGCGGCATCTGCGCTGATTGTGTGTTTCACAGGGTGTAGGCTAGTTGGAATTTTACGGCTGATTTTGTCCCAAATAATAGGGTCAACTTTACGGGACACGGGCTGTGTCAGCGTAATTTTGTGGCCGTCCAATTTGTGGGAGATTGACCCCTCGTCTTTGACTTCTAGGGCCGCTGCGATCTGCTCTTCAATCGCGTGGCGCTTTGCTGTCAGCGCCTTTTCTTGAGCTTTGATATCCAACCAATCGGCGGCAAGAATATCGACATTGATATTGTCCATTTCGTTCTCCATTTTTTCATTCACACTTTTTCTACAAGACGATCTTTACTAAATGGTTTTGAGCATGTAAAGCTCTTTTTTGAAATAATGCAAAATTGGAGACCACAATGGACAATATGATACCTCTTGAGACAATAAGAGACGCCCTGCAAGATCGACGGCTGACCGTTGTCGCACAGAAATCTGGGCTGTCGCACCCCACAGTAAAGGCCGTGGCGACAGGCAATGAACGAATCAGTCTGAACACTTGGAGGAAATTGTCAGAATATCTCACCGTGTATAAATAAAAGGTCAAAAAAAATGACAATAAAAGTGGAAGAGTATTGCGAGAAGCTGGGCTGGTATTTGGTTACGATACCCGCTGGCACAAAAGGCCCAACCCGCTTTGGCTGGCAGAAGCCAGAGCAGGCATTGAGCGATCCAGAAGCGGCCAGAAAATATTACGAGCAGAACCCCACCCATAATGTGGGATTGCTGCACGGGGCGTCTGGAACGTGCGCCGTAGACATAGATCATGTCGAATACACCAAGCTGATCTTCGAAGAACTGGGGATCGATTTCTCAGAGTTAATGCAGTCGGCTCCCCAAATCATTGGGCGCGAAAATCGCGGCAAGCTGATCTTTAAGGCACCGCCCGATCTGATTACCCACAAAATATCTTGGCCCGTTGAGGGCGATCCCAGAAGGACAGAGGTGGTTTTTGAGCTACGCGCTGGGGCCGTGCAGGATGTCCTGCCGCCATCGATCCACCCAGACACGGGCCGTCCCTACGAGTGGGCAGGCAGGAGTATCTTCGATGGCCTGCCAGACCTACCGCCGCAGCTTCTCACAATCTGGCGCGAGTGGGATAAATTTCGGCCACAGATGCAAGCCATATGCCCGTGGCGGCGTGAGCCAGAATATCAGCCCCCCAGAAAGCCACGGCCAAAAAACAATGACGGCACCAGCGTCATCGACGCCTTTAATCAGGCCCATGATATGCACAGTTTATTAATCCAGTACGGCTATAAACAAACCGCCAAGGATCGATACCTGTCGCCCAACAGCACCTCCAAGCTGGCGGGGGTCAAAGTATTTGAGGATGGTCGCGCCTTCAGCCACCATGCCAGTGACCCGTTTGATTCGGCCCACAGCTTCGATTGCTTTGAGCTATGGACGCAGTACGAACATATGGGCAATGTCACCAAGGCGGTCAAAGACGCCGCTGCGTTCCTAAACGTCAGCAACAACCCAGATTACGAATATGATGAAGAGGCGATCAAGCATGGCGCAACGGTGGCGGCATCAATTATGTCCAAGCCTTCGGCCAAGGCCGAGCCTCTGGGCAATATCCCAGATCATCTGCTGTCGATACCGGGCGTATTGCAGGACGTGGTCAACTATTATTCGATCACCGCCATCAAGCCACAGCCGCAGTTTGCGGTGCAAGCGGCCATCGCCTTTGGCTCAACAGTAATGGGCAGGCGCTGGGTGACAAACCAGCGGAACTTCTCCAGCCTGTATCTTTTGAACATTGGTGAGACTGGATCGGGCAAAGAACACAGCAAGACCGTGCTGGAGCGGCTGCTTGAAGAGGCTGGACTGGAAGACCTGATCGGGCCAGCAGGCTACACCAGTGGGGCGGGGGTGATGTCCACCCTGACCAAGAAGCCAGTTCACGTATCTGTGATCGATGAGATGGGCCGTATGCTCAAGTCAGCAGCGGCAGTAGGGCATCAGCATAAAGCTGACGCTTTGACATCCATTATGGAATGCTTCGGGCGTACAGACGGGGTCATGCGGCAGGCTGGCTATGCAACCAACACAATGAAGGCCAGCGAGGCCGAAAAGCTGGAGAAGGTGGTCAGGCGTCCATCCCTGACGCTGGTCGGTATGTCCACGCCCAGCGAATTTATGAAGGCAATTGGCGGGGGCGATGTGGCGTCTGGTCTGCTGAACCGCTTCCTGATCGTGAAAACCGATATCGGCGTCCAGCTATCGCAGGAAATCACAACGTCCACAATTTCAGAGCGGCTGAAGTCTTGGGCCAGCGATCACGCTAACGCCGTTAACGGGACGCTAGACCCCGGCTCCACGCACGATGTGCCGCCCTCACCAATGGAGGTCAGCTTCACGCCAGAGGCCAAGGCGATCCTGAGACGCTATGAGGAGCGGCTGGTGGACGCCATCAAGAAAGAGGCCGGCACTGGGCTGGAGGCCATGTACAATCGATCCAGAGAGATTGCCATGCGACTGTCACTGATCATTGCGCGGTCAATGGGACAGGAAAGTATTGGTCTGGACGCAATGCAGTGGTCGATAGATTACGTCGAGCATTACGCCACCGAAACCATCAAGATGTTTAAGGCCAATATGGCTGATGGCCCCTTTGATGCAGCCTGTAAGGCAGTGTTCGCCAAGATCGAAACGGCGGGGCTGGGTGGCATAACGGAGAGCCAGATCACGCGCAGCGTGGGGGCATTCGCAAATATGGATAGGCGTAAGCGTGGAGACGTTCTGGACGCGCTGGCAAATGATAGGGGCATAGAGTGCCGCAATCTGAACGAGGGCAAGCGGGGCCGTCCGACTATGGCTTGGTTCTCTCCTAGCATCCAATGATTAACTGCATGATTTACTGCATCACTAAATATTGGGGTATTTGTCAATGATTTCAACAAGTTCTGATTTATTGTATTTACTGCATTTATTGCGACACCTTGGGGGGTATCTATACTCCTCACCCTCCACCCCCCTCATACATAGTTGGTGGGTAGGGGGTGGGGGGCAGTAATACACTATATATATAATAATAATAATAATAATAATATTATATATATAAATAAGGTACTTAGAGCGTTTCGATTTATTGCCTTTACGGCTCTGCAATAAATAAGCAGAAAATAAACTAAATAAATTAACGATGGCCCTTGATGTATCCGTAAATGTATCCTATATATAATTGTATAGAAACAGGGAGAGAACGAAATGACAACGATCACACTGAACCAAAACAAAATCAAAGTTAACGGACGCACAATCTATGACACATTGTGTGTAGAAAAAATTGAAAAAGTTTCTGGCGGTGTATGGGCTGGAGAAACAGACTGGGGCCATACGTTTCGTATTATCGGTGGGTCTGCTTCTGGTGGTGGCCGCAACGAATGGTTTTTAGAATTTCCACTTGGATACGGTGACCAAGCAGTTCGCGCCAACAGCGCAGTCGAATGCTTCAAGCTGATGGGTCGCGTTTAATCAACAGGGGGGCTACGGCCCCACCAACAATCTGGGAGAGAACGAAATGACAAAAACTTGGGTAGTGGTCAAAATGAAAAATACAAGCGCAGTGATGGCATGGCGTTGCTACGGTGACGTGGCGTGGGGTTCGGCTTTGTATGAAGTATTGGGTTATCACACGGGTAGCCACAAAGACGCAATTAAATCTTTTAAAAGGGAGGCAGCACAATGAGTGGCGCAACAGCAGCAGAGTTTAAAAAGTGGGAAGATCACGCCAAGAGCTTGGACGTAAACGCACTGCTCCACGTCATAGAAGACTGCCGCAATGCGCGGGAGGCAATGAAAGGCTGGAACCCAGTCAAAGAAAATTACTACGCCGATCAGGGCATGACCTATTCGGACGAACTCAGGAGGAGGATTAAATGAACAATGATGGCGCGGTGCGCGTCAAAAATAGACAGGCCGCATCCGTCACAAATAGGACGGCAAAAGTAACAGTTCCAGATGCACCGTGGGAGAGCGAACCAATGACCGAATACAAAGAACACCTCAAAATTTTAAATGACGCAGCATATGATGCGATCAGAAAATGCCCACACAAACACCCACACAAAGAATTGGCTGGTCTCATTCGCATTGCAAGAATTATCGATGATTTAATCGACAACATGGATACCATCAAATGAACCAATACGATCTCGACAAGTTGATAGAACTGCGTCAACAAATCAAAAGAATTAATCAAGCTGCAATGCGATCCATCTTCAATTCAGAAGCCACGCAAGTTCTAGAAGATTTAATACAGAAATGGGAGAATGAAATAAACTTTACAGATAGTAAAAAATCGCTATCTGTAAGCCACCATCTAAATATCAATCAAAGGAAGAAATAATGGAACTTCTAAAAATTCACGGATTAATAACCAACATTACCCAGCATTATTCAGCTTTTGCTGTAGACGCCGAAGGCCAAAACACCTTCATAACCAACAACCTCGCACGGTTCCTACAACTATCCGTGGGCGATCAGGTGCTAATGGATGTGGTGCCAAACCATCCAGACAAGGCCGAAACCATACCATACCGAGCAGTCGGCTGCGTTAAGATCAAGGAATGTGGCCCAACAGCACGTATCTCACAGGACGAGCCAGAAACAGATAATGGTGTGCTGGATCAGCTTCTGAACGAGTGGACAGAGCAAAAGCAATCGCCACAAGAAATTATGGAAACAATCAAATTTCTGCTCAAAGCCGCCGACACGTATCTCATAACTTCAGAGGTGATCGCAGCATACCGCGAAGAGCAGCCAGACCAAAAAGATGTCAGCGATAAAGATATCAATAATGCCTGCCACCGCCTGTTCAAGCAGTCAAAAATTGCAAGGGCTGAAGTCTGGGCAAAGCCAGATCAATCCAAGTGCAGCTATAACCTGTGGGCATTCGATGCGTCACGGTTCACGCTATGAGCTTAGAACGCATCGAAGAGTTGGGTCAAATTCTGTCAAAACTTGACCTGACAATACAACACATGCTGTCGTGCAAAATAACGCCAGATGACTTTCCAGACCTCAATGACGCACTCAAAATGCTAGAGGAAGCCAGAAAAATGCTGAGGGAAACATATCAAAACGTCAGGACAGATTATGACCGAAATTGACATAAAAGAAATCTTGGAAGCAATGCCAGACGAAATGAGCAACACCCAAGTTATGGCAGTAATCGCAACAATCATACACTCATATGATCTAGATCACATGTTTCCAGAAATTATGGTCGGCGCTGGGGAGGCGCTGTTTGATATCCACAGAAATCCAGAAAAAAGGGAAATGCAGTGACCAGACAGGCAATCAAACGAGAGCAGTTCAAAGTGAACCACCTGACATTTGAACTGACAGACACGACCTACGCAGTAATTGCGGGAGAGGCCGTACACGCAAAGGATCGACGCCCACTGTTCACGGGCGTCATAACCAAGGGAACCGCAACAGAGCTACGCAGGCTGGCTCACCAGTTTGATGAACGGGAGGATAAATTATGACCAATAAAAACATTCGAGGCAGTAAGCAAATGTCTCTGGAAGAGCTTAAAGAATTATACAGAGATTTATGCGACCCATCTCTCATAATGGCAGAGGCGCTGTTGTCCAGAATACACAAGCCATACGAGGCCGCAGAATATCTGACAAAATTTGTGGAATACAAAGCAAAGATTATGCTTGAAGAATTATTAGAGGAAGCAGTCGAAAATCAGGAGGATAAATTATGATCGTTAAATCTTGGCAGTTTAGGGGCTACGAGTGGAGCCAAGATATGCCGAAATGGCTGGAGCCAGAATGCTCAAAACGTGCGGGAAGCGCACACCTGTGGATACACACGCAGGAAGGTGAGACGGGCGCAGCGTCAGGGCAGTGGATCGCAATCAATATGCGAGGCCACGTCAGCATACACAACACAAAGCCCGACGGCTGGGGCAAAGAAATTATCGCAGGCGCTGCCTTCGCAACCCTTGTCGCAGTTGTCGCAATCGCAATGATGGTGATATAAATGGAAGACTTTAACGTAAAAATAACCGTAAGAAATAATAGATTGCTACAGGCAATTCGTAAGAAATATGAATCCGTGGCAGACCTGTCGCGCAAAATGGGCCGCAGTCAGGGGGCAGTTAATGCCCTCGTAACTATGAAAGTTAAACCTATAAACGAAAAAGGCTGGACAAACCTTGCGTTTGATGTCGCCGCAATGGTCGGAAAGGAGCCAGTAGAAATATGGCCCGAAAACCTGCAAGATATCAGGCTATCAACATCAACGTCCGAATTTACTATCGATATGGATGGCGTGAAACAAATAATGTCAGACAACTCAACAGAGAAAATGATAGCCCACTCGCAAGTGTTGCAGCAACTTGATACTCGACTAACCGACAAGCAGAAAAAAGTAATAGATATGCGCTTCAAACAAAATATGAGCCTAGAAGAAACTGGAAAAGTTTTAGGCTTGAGCCGTGGGCGCGTAATGCAGATCGAATGCCAGTCGTTAAGAATGATGAAATATGATGCCAAGGTTAATGGATACCTAACGTCAGTCACAAATCATGGTAGAGTTGTTGGACATAAAAAAACCGACAAAGGGTGCGAACTGTTTGATTGAGTAAGCCCCGCCTCGGCGGGGATTTTTTATCATAAGAACGACAACCCTTTTTTTTAATTTAATTTTGTATTATATGAAAATAACAGGAGGGCCGTATCATGGCGAAAAAAACAACCAAGAAACAACCAGCCAAAAAATCAGTCGGTAGGCCGAAGTTTAAAATTACAGAAGAAGTTCTTGCAAGCACAGAAACGCTGATGGCAAAGGGACTGACAAAAGAACAGTGCGCTGGAATGCTTGGAATTTCAGTCTCCACCTTCATGCTTCATCAGGCAGAAAATTCGGAATTTTCAGACGCCATAAAAAGGGGCGAGGCAATGGGGATCGACGCCGTGACTAACGCCCTGTTTGAAAATGCTACCGTCGAGCGCGACAACACAGCCATCATTTTCTTTCTAAAAAACCGTGCAGGCTGGAAAGATGTCAAAGACATGAACGTGAAAGACGAAAAAATAATTACACTAGACCTCACAAGGATCGGGATCAATGAACTCAGCGCACTTGAAGCAGCTTTTGAGCAGCCTCACATTGGAGCAAGTCCGAGCCGAAAAGTACCGCAGATCATTGAGGGAGTTTACGAAAGCCGCATGGCCGACGATTGAACCGGGCGTCGATTTCAAAAACAACTGGCACATCGATGCCATCAGTGATCATCTCCAAGCCGTGGCCGAAGGCGACATCAAGCGCCTAATCATCAACGTGCCGCCACGACACATGAAATCAATCAGCGTGGCCGTGGCGCTGCCTGCGTGGACTTGGGCCACACAACCCCACAAGAAGTTCCTCTATGCGTCCTACGCCTCCTCCCTGTCGATCAGGGATAGCGTGAAGTGCCGCAGGCTGATCGATAGCCCGTGGTACAAGGCGCACTTCGGTGACAAATTTAAGCTGACCGACGATCAAAACCAGAAGCAGCGGTTTGAAAATGATCAGACAGGCTATAGGATCGCCACCAGTGTCGGTGGTGCGCTAACTGGTGATGGTGGTGACATCATCTGCATCGATGACCCACACAACAGTGTGGAGGCCGACAGCAGCAAAGTAAGGGAGGGTGTGCTGGAGTGGTGGGATCAGGCCATGCAGACGCGCCTCAACGATCCGCAGACGGGCGCGTTTGTCATCATCATGCAAAGATTGCACGAACAAGACCTCACGGGACACATACTCGCCAATGAGCTAGGCAATGAGTGGGATCACCTATGCCTGCCTGCCAGATATGAGATCGGCCACCCAACGCCCAACAGATCAAGCCTTGGCTTCACAGACCCACGAACAGCCGAGGGTGAGCTACTGTGGCCCGACAGGATGGATGAGAAGACCCTGACCACCCTAGAGCGCAGCCTTGGCTCCTACGCAGCCGCAGGGCAGCTACAGCAGCGGCCAAGCCCCAAGGGCGGTGGCATACTCAAGTCAAGCTGGTGGGTGCCGTGGGAAAAAGAAAATTTACCTGACAATATCGAATATGTAATCCAGTCTTGGGATACAGCCTTTGAAACAAAGGAAAGCTCTAGCTTCAGCGCCCGTACCACTTGGGGCGTATTTAAGCATCAAGGATATGACTGCGCCATTGTGCTGGAGGCGTGGTACGACAAGGTGAGCTATCCAGAGCTACGCAAGCTGGCACAGGAAGCATACGATGATTGGGAGCCAGACGCAGTCTTGATTGAAAAAAAGGCGTCAGGGCAAAGCCTTCTGCAAGACCTCAGAATGGCAGGGGTGCCAGTGCTGGCGTACAGTCCAGACCGCGATAAAGAAGCTCGCGCACACGCCGCATCTGCCCTTCTGGAAGACGGCAGAATATTCTATCCCAAGCGCAAATGGGCCGAAGATTTGATCTCAATATGTGCCGCCTTCCCTGCTCACCCAAATGATGATATCGTTGACACTTGCACCCAAGCATGGCTAAGACTGCGTAAGGGCTGGTTCCTTGGTCACACTGAAGACCTGACTGAAGATGACGAACCAGAACCACAAAGGATAACTCTCTATGGCTGATCCAAATGTAATCCCGTTTGCCGAGGGCGCACCCGCAGATGACCTGATGATTGAAGAGCTACCTGACGGTGACGTGCTGATCGGTGATCCAGAGCTTGACGATATCGATGAGAGCGACAGCGGATTTGACGCCAACCTCGCAGAAGAGATCGACGCACGGGAATTATCGGCCAAGGGTGCGGAGCTTGTGTCGTATTACGAAAACGATGAAGCCGCCAGAGACGAGTGGAAGACCCGCTACAAGGCTGGCCTCAAAACTCTAGACCCAGACGGGGGCTTAGATGAAAGCGAAGACGAGAGAGCCACCCGTGGCCTGTCCATCGTTGTTCACCCCCTGATCGCAGAAGCGGCAACCCAGTTTAATGCCAAGGCCATTGCAGAGCTTTATCCGTCAGGTGGCCCGATCAAGTCGGTCATCATTGGTCAGCCCGATGAAGAAATCGAAGAGCAGGGCCGCAGGGTCAGAGAATTTATGAACTACCAGATCACAGAGGAAATGCCCGAATACTTTCCCGATCTGGATCAAATGCTGTTTCACCTACCGCTGGTCGGCCAGACGTTTAAAAAGGTTTGGTGGGACGTAAACCTCGACAGGCAGTGCAGCCAGTTCGTCAAGGCCGAAGATTTCTGCGTGGCTCCAGATAGCAAAGACCTCTACACATCCCCACGCTACACACACATCATCAGAATGCCGAAAAACGAATATAATCGCTACGTGGCAAACGGATACTACCTCCAGACAACCGATGACGGCAGCGGAGATATCGATCCAGCCGACAGCGTAATTGGCGAAATCGAGGGCGTCGATGAATACGACAACAACGATGACGTAATCACACTGCTGGAAATGCACCTCTATGATTTGTTTGACGGCATTGATGGCGAGGAAATGGATGAGGACGATCAGGACGATAACGCTGTCGCCCTGCCCTACTGCATCACAATCGATTACGATAATCAAAAGATCGTGTCGGTCAGGCGCAATTGGCGCGAAGACGATGAGCTAAAGAAACGCCGCGACTGGTTCGTGTCGTATAAGTTCCTGCCGGGTTTAGGCTTTTATGGCTTTGGCCTCTATCACATGATCGGTGGGCTGGGCAAAGCGGCGACAGGATCGCTTCGCGCCCTGCTCGACAGTGCCGCATTCGCAAATATGCAGGGCGGGTTCAAGCTGCGTGGCCGTGTGACTGGCGGCGATCTGCAAGTATCTCCCGGTGAATTTGTCGATCTCGACAGTACCGTCGATGACGTGACGAAGGCCATTATGCCGCTGCCGTTTAAGGAGCCGTCAGGTTCGCTGTTTAATCTGCTGGGCTTTATGGTCGATGCGGGACAACGCTTTGCGTCCACAGCCGATCTCAATGTCGGTGACGTAAATCCCAACGCGCCAGTGGGCAGCACCGTGGCCCTGATTGAGCAGGGATCAAAGGCGTTCAGCGCAATTCACAAGCGCCTGCACTACGCGCAGGGCCAAGAATTTAAAATGCTGGCGGCTCTAAACGCAGAAAATCTGCCAGAAGAGTTTACGTTCTCACGCGCTGGCGCAGCCGAAACGATCTATGCCGCTGACTTTGATGAGCGCATTGACATCGTGCCTGTGTCCGATCCCAACATATTTAGCACCGCCCAGCGCATCGCGCAGGCACAGGCCGTTCTGCAAATGGCGCAGGCCGCGCCTCAACTTCACGATATGTACCAAGCGTACAAGCGCATGTACGAGGCGATCCGCATCCAGAACATCGATGAAATACTGAAAAAGCCAGAAGAAGCTGTCCAGATGGACTGCATCGATGAAAATATGAGCGTGATGTATGGCAAGCCAATTCGTGCATTCATTGAGCAAGACCATGAGGCGCACATCGCAGTTCACATGCAGTTCCTGCAAGACCCATCTTTGGCAGGCAACCCCGGCGCTAAGACCATGCAGCCGATCCTAATTGCCCACATCGCGGAGCATATCGCGCTTCTGTATCGCCTCAGAATGCAGGCAGGCGTGGCAATGGAACTGCCGCCACTGCCAAACTTCAAAGACCCCGACTTCAAGTTTGAGAATGTTGATCCAGAGCAGGATCGCATTATCAGCCAACGGGCCGCAGAAGTGGTCAGGGCCGCACCCCAGATGAAGCAGATCGAAGCCATCAGGGGCGTGGGTCAGCAGCAACAGGGTCAGGGCAATCCGTTGGAATACGCGCAGCAATTGGCAAAGCTGGAGACCGAAGCCCTCACGGCCAGAACGCAGGCGCAAATTGCTGCCGATCAGGCCAAGGCCAAATCCAACATTGAGATCAAGCAGGCTGAAGCGCGTCAGGATATGCAGATCGAAATGGCAAAGGCGCAGGCCGACTTGCAGGCAAAGGTCACAAAGCTGGAAGCCGAATTGCAGCTTGAGCGAGAGAAAAACGCCGCGAAAATTCAAATGGAGGCAATGAAGAATGTACCCCCCACGATCCTATAATTTGCCCCCAATTAATCCTGCGGCCTTCGGCGGTCAGCCGACAGAGCAAGCGCAGGGTGGTCAGCCCCCACCTCCCTCCCAAGGTGGGGGTCAGCCACCCATAGACATGAATAAGTATTTAATGAATAAAGTGGCAGAAATTCGCAAGCGCATGGGCGCTGGTGAAATGGGTGCCTTGACGGCCATATCAGACGCCGCACAAGTTTCCGCACCGCAGCAGCCCCCCATGCAGGGGCCACCCCAACAACAGGGAATGGCGTGATGAACGACAAAATGTATAGACAGAACGGCGCGTTTGCAAATATGGTTCCACGACAGACGGTGATTGGCAATCAGCCGCACATGCTGGCTTATATCAACCCGTCCGAGGAGCAATTGCTGCAAGAGTATCGAAATGATGCGCCCGTACTTGCTGGGCCAGACGGTGTGCCTTCCTATGCTATTCTTGGCTATGAAAGCGTTGGCGATATGTTTGACGGCGGTGGGCCGGGTAAATCTGGCGCACAGTTTAGCGGAGGGGGTGCCGCCAACTTGGATACGGACAACGATAATTACATTTCTCAGAACGAATATTCGGCAGGGAAATCAGCGTCCGAGGCGAATAGAAACAACAGCATTTCCAATGCCTATGACAATCGAAACAACTTCATCAGTGGGATCAGCAACGCTGCTGGCGCATTGCCACGGGGTTCAGTAGTTGCGGAGGCAGCGCGTGGCGGCAATATGGACACTATGAAAACCACTGGGGCTGCAAAATACTTGCAGGGTGGTGGAATGCCGGGCGCTTTTGTAAGGGGTTTTACTGGCGCGGCTAGGGATGCGGGTCTAGCTTTAACGCCACAGCCAGTGCAAGCCTTTGCAAGGCAATTTGGCAGAGACGCTAGAACTATGGGCCAAGTCTTAACTGGTCAGGGCAATCTCACAGCAGCGCAAGAGCAAGAGCGATTGGCTAAGAGTACAAACAGCATCTTTAATCAGGGCGGCAAGCCTCCCCCCCAAGACGTTATTGATGCGTATAGACGCATAAACCCACGGGCATTCAGGAAGGCTGCGGCTGTTGAGGAGCCTACTGTCTTAGACAATTATTTTGATTACAATGCATCAGAAAAAGATGATTACATAGTCCGTGATAATGGTGACGGGACTTATTATGTTAAATACCCAGACGGGGTGGAAGCCATACACAATTTAACACAAATTACAAATCTTGGACTTACTCCCACATAGGACACCAACATGGCAAACACACAGATAAATCTAATGCAGAGATACATCTCAGCAATACTAAAAGCCCCAGAGCCTCTGCGGCAAAATCCAGAGGTATTCAACGAGGTAATGTCTCTTGTTGATGACGCAAAGGGAAAGCTGAACGCAGCAATGTCCCGTGGCGAAGACATTTCAAATGTTCGCCTGTTTGAAGACGATCAGGCCGAAGCCATCGCGCAAGTTGTAACCCAAATGGAGCGCAATATGCCAGCGTCCAGCGCACCATTGGGCCGTCCAGACTTCGGCACAGGCGCACCACCTGATATGTCCATGCCGCAGGCAATCCCAACGCAGCGGGAGCCGTCAATGACGCAGTCCGACATGGATCGCGCAATGGCAAATAATAAACTGGCTGATGAAATGGCACCAAACTACGCCCTGCCAACATCGCCACGCCCAAAACCACGCCCAGCAAATCTAGGCACAATGGGACAGACGCGCCCACAACTAAGACGATAAAGGAGGCCGACATGGCACAGGTAGAAGTCGAAAACATGGAAGACAATGCAACCCTATTCTTGCAGAAAATGGGCTTCCCGCATGACGCAGACGGACTTGATCTGTCCGACGATCAATTGGTTAACTTCCTGCTGCTGTGCCATCAGGCGATGGTTGGAATTGATGGCGAAGATGCCATGTACGAAGACGATTACGAAGACGTTGACGAAGAAATGATGGAAGTGCCAAGCGGCAAAGACATGAAAATCAAGGTTATGAAACTTGATGGCGGCAATGTCCACGACATGATGAACAAGCTGCTTGGCGGTCACTAATGCCCGTTATGAAGGTCAAGGGCGGCTACCGCTGGGGCAGCAAGGGCAAGGTTTATAGAACCAAGGCCGAAGCTGAGAAGCAGGGCCGCGCTGCCCACGCCGCTGGATATGGCAAAAAGAAAAGGGGCAAGTAGATGGCAGGGCCGTTTAATATAAACGCTTTATTGAGAGCATCGACAGCAACAGGAAATCCTATTGGCGCTCTTGGCCCCTTAGTCAGTGGCAAAGTACCGGGGGCCAATCCTTCATTCGGGCCAACTGGCCGTATTTCTACCCGTGTTCCAAGAGAAGGAACGCCAAACACTGGTGGTGAACAACCAAAGCCAGAAGTTTATAGCGGTGGCCTTACAATCGGCAGATCATCTATGGAAGGTCTTGGAAGCCCAAAAGACAACATATTAGGCAAAAATATGGAATTTTTGGCGTCTGGTCGAAAAGCGGAAACAAACCCAAAGAAAAATACATATGAAGATTTGGAGACATATTTCCCCGGCTTTAAAGGCATAAGAGGTCTACCAGAGGCAGACGCAGCAGATTTTGTCAGTGCAATGCAGCGCGAAAATCTAAACTGGATTATGGATAAACTGCCTGATGAGTTTCAAGATCGTGCCAAATATTGGTACGTTGGTGCCAATAGATTTTCTGAAGAGCTTGCAATTAAATACGGTTTACCAAGGCAATCAATGTCTGGCGTATTGGCGGCTCTATCACCCCAAATGGATTGGTTTAAAAACGCATCTCTTGGTGAGCGCGTTGTGGATGCCGTCATTAACAACCGTGCATTTCCTTGGTCAGAAGAAATGACCAATGTTGCGAAGCGATATCCAACATTTGTAGCAACAGAAAAAAATAGCCCAAATAAAAGAATTTGGGAAAGCATTAAGGGCAAATCTTATCAAGACCTTGAGACCATAGAGCAAAAAGCAATGTGGGTTAGAGCATATGATCAAGCCCACAACCCCAGTACATATCGCGCCCTCACGCCAGAAGGCGACATTGGCGACATAATTAATAAAAAAGATGCAAACACTACCGCAAATATTGGCTGGGGCAGCTTTGGCGACATTGGCAAGGCCATTCAATCCATTGAAAGCGGTGGTGATTTCAACATCATATCTGATGCAATGGGTGGAAATCATAAGGTCAGAAACTTTTTTAATAATATTGAAGTTCCATTCTCTGACATGGGCGATGTTACAATCGACACACACGCCATTGCGGCTGGTATGATGCGGCCATTGGCTGGCAACGATCAGCTAACTTCACAAGGTTTGGGCATGGCTGGGGGATCATCAAAAGGAACGGGTGCAAAAGGATTATATGGATTAACGGCAGATGATTATAGATTTGTTGCTGATCAACGTGGACTTTTACCAAGAGAAACGCAGTCTATTGTTTGGGAGGGCATAAGGGGTCTTTTCAACAATAAAAGCGTTGATCTAAAAACAAAGGTCAATTCTGTTTGGTCTGCTGTTGATCGTGGAGACCTTACACCAGATCAGGCGCGTGATTTCATCGAAGAATATTCTGGACAATTTAATACTGGAGTGATTGCCCCAAGAACAAACCGATCAATTGCTGCTGGTAATAGCACTATGTTTAGTGTGCCACTGGCAATAGGTGGAGCTGCTTTAGGCGCATTGCCATCTGAAGATGAACTTCCACCAGAGGAGGACGGCACCTAATGGCTAAACAGGGATTATATTCGAACATTGCTGCAAAGAAAAAGCGCATAGCCGCTGGCTCTGGCGAGAAAATGCGTAAGGTTGGGGCCAAGGGCGCACCAGCCAAGGGCGCGTTTAAGGCTGCGGCTAAAACCGCAAAGAAACCAGTAAAAAAGAGGAAAGCGTAATGGGTATTTCAAAACAAATTCAGCTTGAAGAGATCAGTGCCGATTCTTTTATAAGGGAACGCGCTGACCGTCTTCGCAATGAGTACGCACGGAAATTGCAAGAGTGTGTAGAAGATGCTGCGATTGAAGCAGACATAGAGCGCCAAATGGAGCATCATAATGGCTAAAGGCGTAAAGCACTATTTTAAGAACGGCAAAGAGCATACGGGCGCAACACACAAGGACGCAAAGGGCAGGGTCATGTCTGGCGCACGTCACACGGCGTCCAGTAAGTTTTTGGTTCACAAGAAAGACCTGTCGGAAACCGCAAAGAAAAGGGCCAATGCGTGAGTGGTACACGTCTTTGCCTTGGTTTTATATATCGGTATTGCTGATGATCGTAAGCTGGTCAGCGATGATATGTTGTTTCGCAAGCTAGAAACGTGTAATTACTACGCAAGAGAAATCGTGAGGCGCTACGGATACCACAGCAATACAAAAGATTTTGGCGTTGCATATTGTGTTCCAAGGCTGGTCGATCCTGACAAGGCGAGGATTTATTGAATGGCAACGTACAAGGGCAAGAGCGTCACACTGAACAAGCCGCGCAGAATTGCGAAGGGCGAGACCAGCCACGGCAAGAAAAAGTCTGTGGTGTACGTTACGGACGGCGACAGGGTAAAGCGCGTAACCTTTGGCGACCCCAACATGAAAATCAAGAAAAACCAAAAGGGCAGACGATCTAATTTTAGGGCGCGTCACAACTGTGATAACCCCGGCCCAAAAACCAAGGCCAGATACTGGTCTTGCAAGGCGTGGTGATAATATGGCACTTTTGACAGTAGATGGACGGCAAGAAGAAAACTTTTCAAATGTGGCGTATCGGCCAGATGGACAGCTAAACATTCCTTCGCAGGCTGCGGCTGACGAGCAAAACTCTATGCGCGAAGAGTTTTTGGCGTTTGAAAATGCAATGTTGGAAGAAAGAAATCCCAGCAAAGGCGATCCATTTCCACAAAGCAATTTTGCGTATGATGACGGCACTGTCCCAACGCTCCAAGAAATGGCGCAATATGAAGAAAATAGGCTAAGACAAGATGCAATAGACAGTGGTGTTCCACGGGCTGATATTGGTGGAACCGTTGCTTCACAAGAAAACAAAGAAGAAATGTTGTCGAATTATGGCTTTCGGTTTGGCAACAAAATGTTCAGAAATGTTGGGGCGATTGCAAAAGCTGCGCTGACTGGAGAAGGCACAGCAGAAACAGCCCTTGGCTCTTGGAATAAATATGTTGGAGGGGCGCAGGCAGCATATTTAATTGGAGGTGCTGCCGATTTATCATCATCAGCAATACTGAGTGCATTGGGATTGTTTGGATATGGCGCTGGCGTTGTGGCTGAACAAGTTCCGTTTCAAAGTGAGAACGATGAAGATCGGCTTGCGCGTGATTTGCTGTCATTCCCAGAAGCTCTAGACCCCATGTATGCACAATTTGGTGCATTGGTGCCTATCGCACGATATGGCAAAACAGGCTTTGCACAAGCTCCTGTTCGCGTTGGCGCTCAAACATCAAGTCAGGGTGGGTTGGTAGAGGCCGCAGGACGGGGAGCAGAAACCAATCTTGGCCCAACGGGTAGGCCACTAAGCACCATTATTCCCACGGGCGCTGGAGACGCTGTTCGCGTGGAGGCTAGGCCTATTGCAGAAATACAAAACGCTGCATCAAGATATATGAAGGATCGCGGCATAGATGCTGGTGATGGATACGATGTCACAGGATATCCAGAGTTAAATAAAGACAGAGCAAGGCTGGTGGCGGCTGCTTACCAGCAAATGAAAGATGACCCCACGAACCCCGCTGTTCGCAGGGCTTATGAAGCATTGATTGAAGAGACGCTGGGGCAGCTTCGATCTTTGGATAAAACTGGCATAGAATTAGATTTCTTAGCGCCAAACACGCCGTATCCATACGGTGCATCGCCTGCTATGGGATACGGTGATATTGTTACGAACAAGCGCCTTGTGACCTTCCCAACAAGAGATGGATATGGCACAGGCACCACAGCCAATGACTTTGAAGTTGCTAAAAATCCGCTGTTAAGAAATGTGGGCCGTGTCGGAACAATGGACGATGCAACCGCAAACGATGCGTTTCGCGTTGTCCACGATGCATACGGACACTTTGGGCCGGGCAATCCTTTCTTCCGAAGCAAAGGCGAAGAACGAGCGTTCTTAGAACACAGACGGATGTTTAGCGATGATGCACTGCCAGCAATGGCTTCGGAAACAACAGGCCAAAACAGTTATTTAAACTTTGGCCCTGATGAAATATTCAATGCAAAGGCAAGCGGAGAAACAACAAAATACGCTCCACAAAAAATTGGTATCATGCCAGACTGGGCAACAGACCCAACAGGAATGCCAGATGGCGCGGAATTGCGTAGGCTACAAAATATCGTTGATGACTGGCGAAGGACAGGCGGCTAATGGCTTTAGATGATCGCAAAGAATATGGCGTATTGCCAACTGACGGTCTACCAGAGGGCAGCTATGACGTTGCTGGGCCGATTGTTTTTCTAAACAGTCTTGCCAAAAAAGTCCCGTCTTACAAACAATTTTTGGACGATGTGATAACGGCAGAAGATCAGGGCTTTGACATTTGGGACTTAGATCGTGCGTTTAGAGACCCAATTAAAGGTGAGCTAATGTATGACACTGGCACGGCATATACGGGAAAGACGCTGCCAAAATACAAAAATTCTGAAGAAATACTTCAAGACACCAGTGCCATGACCCTAGATGACTATTTGGATGATAGCGAAATCAAAAAAGTTCTTGGCAATGCGGCTAGAGGTGTGAAGGTCGGAGAGGTTGAGGGTGATAGGCTAAACCTTGCTGGTGGCCTTACAATTCGTGGCGCACCAAACGAATACACTGCTTTATTTGTTGGGCCATCAAAAAATCGAGGCAGATTTAGTGAGCAAGAAATAATTGATCACGAAGTCGGACACGTTGTTCAAGAAAAGTTTGGAATGCCAATAGGCACAAATCCAACGATTGCCGCAGAATGGTTAAGATTTTTGAAATCTCAAGGCCGTATCAGCGATGAGGTTTATCTCAACGCGACAAGAACAAGAGACCCACAAGAAAGTTTAACTGGAAATTGGGATTACGACGAGGGCTATCGCACAAGTATGGGCGAGGCATACGCACGGGCTGGGGCAAATATCACGCAGACAGGCCAAAGGCCGCGCCTTTCTGATTTTGCAGAGCAAGGATTTCCAATTAAAAGAGAAGATATGTGGGAATTTTATGATGAAGACGTTAACAAGGCCAAAGATTGGCGCGTTAATCGTGGTGGTGCGTTGTGGAATTTTAAGCCATGATGAATGCAGGAGAGATATAAATGGCTAGAGCGGCAGTAAAAAGAGTGGCGCAGGCTGAGATCAGAGCCGCCAAGAAGTTTTTGGAGCGGCGTGGTCTAAAGTCTGACGATGTATCGCCACGCAAGTTTGCAATGGCTGCAAAAGAACTGGACAAGGGTTTTGCTGATACCCTAAAAATATTGGCAAGAGAATTGTCTGGAGGACAGGTCTGATGAATATTGTAAATTTTTTAAGAAATTTAAGCAGAAAAGCTCCAATTCCCACGCCAATGGAAATGGTGAGAGATAATGCTGCTTCTAGCTTAATTAGAAATCCTTCAAGCAATCGGCAAATAAATCAAATCGGAGCCTTAGACCAATTTGAAGGGCCAAGCCCAGCACAGTCAAACGTGCCTTTAACTCCGCAAGAGCTTGATGAGCTTTTGTATGGAAATTTCACACCACCCATGACAGCCGCAGAACGCGCAAGGCTGATGGAAATGCAAAACCCCGCTGGTGATTACGATGTCACTCAGTAGAGCCAGCTTCCCCTCCCTGATGAAACAAGGAACAAAAAATATGTCATATGGTAAAAAGAAACCTACAAAGATTGCAACCAAGAAAAAAACGATTAAGAAGAAGAAATCGAAATCAATGAAGAGGGGATACTGATGTCGGAAAATAAAGACGTAACAGTACACGTCACTGGGGTCTCCATGTCGGGGGGCGTTAAAAATGACGATAAGCGATCTGCTCCAGCAGATAAGAAACAATCTGGAAAAGAGACGGCTTGAAATAGCTGACGGTATGCTTCGGGGTCGAATGTCCGACTTTGAGGCGTACCAAAAAAACGTGGGAATTGCGGAGGGGCTGGAGCAGGCCGCTGACGTAATCCATGACACGATCAAAACTTTAAACGAAGAGGATGAATAACATGTCTCATCAACATGACGCAATATACACTGATGAAGAAACCAGCGCGACGATTGGCTCTCATCAAATCCCAATTCCAATGAATTGGAAGGTTCTTGTTCAGCCTAATCAGGTAAAGATGACAACCGCAGGCGGCATTCTGCTGCCAGACACCTCAAAAGACAACGAGGAATACCTGACCGCCCACGGCACCGTCTGTGCAATGGGTGACTTAGCATATCGTGACCGCGACACGGGGGAGCGTTGGAAGTCTGACGTTATGCCACAAATCGGAGATCGCGTGACTTACGGTAAATACGCTGGTCAGAAAATTGTTGTAAAGGGCGTGAAATTCCTTCTGCTGAATGACGATGAACTAACGTCTATTCTGCCAGAGGGCGTCGAAGTCGCCGCATATTTGGGGTAGGGCAATGTCAGAACAAGAGAAAATTCTTGAAGAAATCGAGGCCGAAATCCAAGCGGCCAAGGGTGAGCCAGAAGATTTTGAAATAGAAATCACTGACGATCCCGTCAAAGAGGCCAAGGAGGAGGCCGCTGATGTTGCGGAGGAGCAGGAGCCAGACTACGGCCCCAAGGTGCAGAAGCGCATCAGCAAGCTCGTATCGCAGCGCAGGGAGGCTGAAATACAGGCGCAGCAAATACAGGCGCAAAACGCGCAACTGCAAAAGCGGCTAGAGCGTCTGGAGCAGGGATCGCAGCAGAACGCCGAGCAAGAGTTTAACGCGAAGTACCAGCAGACCAAGCAGGCGCTGCACAAGGCCGTGGAGGAAGGTGACACTGACGCCCAAGTTAACTTCCAAGAGCAGATAGCCGACATGAGAGCGGCAATGCGCGTTGCACAGGCCACTGATCAATATCGGCGGCAGGACGTGCAGCGACAGCAGCAACGCCAACAACAGCAGCCACAGCGCCAACAGCAGGCGCAGGGCAACCAGCCACCTGAGAAGGCAATGGGCTGGTGGCAGCAAAATAACTGGTTCAATGCCACTGGCTTTGAGCGAGAAACAGCGGCGGCACGGGCGATAGACGTGCAGCTAGATTTAGAGGGTTTCGATAAGAATAGCGATGAATATTATTCGCAACTTAACGGGCGTTTACAAAAAGTGTTTCCTGAGTTAAGATCGGGGCCAAGTCCGAAGCAAAGACCAAAAGGTAGGTCTCCAGTCGCCCCCACTACGGGCGGGTCTTCAGCTTATAAGGGCAATCGTGTGCGTATGACGCAAGAGCAACTCCGCATGGCTAGGGAACTTGGTATAAACGATGAACGTGGTCTCAAGAAATACGAAGCCGAAATTCGCCGTCAACAGAGGGAACAATAGTCATGTCTGAAAAGAGAAACTCAAGAGCCGAGCAATCACGATCATCTGTGCGGGACGAAGAAGTTCGTCCAGAAGCCGCATGGAAACCACCAGCACTGTTGGACGCACCAGAAGCCCGTCCCGGCTATGTCCAACGCTGGGTCGCAACCTCGATTCAAGGGAAGGACACCCCCGACAACGTGTATAAAAGAATGCGCGAAGGTTGGGAGCCACGCTCCGCTGACACTGTGAAAGAAAAGTTGTTTCCGACTATCAATCATGGACAGTGGACAGGATCAGTAGGGATTGAAGGCATGTTGCTATGTGAAATGCCAGAACAAAAACACGCCTCACAAAAGGCGTTCTGGCAGAATAAAAACACAGAGCAAAATGAAGCAGTCTCAGGTGAACTTGATGCGTTAGGACGGCGTAGTGGGCAAGCGTTTTATCAAGAGCGCAAGTCTGAAACCAGTCGCGGCAGGCAATTGTCTGCCATGAGCGATTAATCTTTACGCTATAGGAGCGAAACATGGCAAATGTAGACGCCGCATTCGGGTTTGTCCCGATCCGTCACATGAGCGGTAATGCGCCTCGCACAAACAAATACACCATCGCAAGTGAGCTTGCGGAGAACATCTTTAAGGGTGATCTGGTGATTGTTATCGCTGCGGGTACGCTTACACCTCACACTGCAACTGAAACCAATAACATTGGTGTGTTTGATGGGTGTTCGTACACAGCATCTGACGGATCATATGTATACAGTGAATATTGGCCGTCAGGCACAACCGCGACAGACATCATCGCGTATGTGTATGACGATCCATACACTGTGTTTAAGGTTCAGTCTGCTGGCACAACCGCCCAAACAAATATCGGCAACTGCGCTGATGTTGTGGCAGGCGCAGGCTCGACCATTACTGGTCAATCTGGTTTTGAAATTAGTGGAACAATGGCAGCAGGCATCGCAACCTGTAAAATCCTTGCTCTGCATGAAACTCCAGACAACGCATTCGGCGCAAATGCTGTCATGGAGGTGACCATTAATGAGCATCTTCTTGGCACCAATGTCGCTGGTATATAAGGAGGGCATGACAAATGGCAATGAATAGAGCGAGTTTTGCGAAAACTCTAGAGCCGGGTCTGAATACTCTCTTTGGACTTGAGTACGACAGCTACCCCGCCGAATACACTGCGGTCTTTGAATCGAATAGCTCTCAAAAGGCTTACGAAGAAGACGTGCTTTTGAGTGGTTTTGGACAAGCGCCAACAAAAACTGAGGGTGGAGCGGTCTCTTATGACAGCGCAAGCCAACAGTGGACCGCGCGTTATCAGCACGAAACTGTCGCCTTGGCGTTCTCAATCACTGAGGAAGCTGAAGAGGACGGTCAGTATGGTTCGCTTGCCTCGCGTTACACAAAGGCGCTGGCACGGTCTATGGCATCGACCAAAGAAATTAAGGCTGCAAACGTCTTAAACTTCTCTCAGACTTCTGGATACACTGGTGGTGACGGTCAAACTTTGTTGAGTGCATCGCACCCAACACAGAACGGCATTCAGTCTAACGTGCTTGCCACGGCGGCTGATCTGTCCGAGACATCTCTTGAGTCGATCCTGATTAACATCAGCGACATGAAAGATGATCGTGGCCTTCGCATCGCGGCACAGGGTATGCAATTGGTTATTCCAACTGCCTATCAGTTTACCGCAGAGCGCCTGTTGGAAAGCCAGCTTCGCGCTGGTACAGCCGATAACGACATCAACGCCATTAAGGCTGGTGGTTATCTGCCCAAGGGCTATCACATCATGCGCCGTCTGACCGATCCTGATGCGTTCTTCATTACGACTGACGTTCCAGACGGTCTCAAGCACTTCACCCGTTCAGCAATGAAAAAGGGCATGGAAGGTGACTTTGAGACTGGCAACGTCCGTTACAAAGTTCGTGAGCGTTATAGCTTTGGCTTTACTGACTGGCGCGGCGTATTCGGAACCGAGGGCGCAGCATAAACAACCCAATCTTCTCTTCCTGTTGGGTCAAACTGGGGCGGTCTTCGGATCGCCCTTTCTTTTTGTTCAAACCTGTTGTATTGTGCCGACATCCCTGACAGCCGCACAATGTGGCTGACACTTGCCACGACAGGAGATCATCATGGCTAATACAACATTCACAGGCCCAGTACGTTCAGAGGGCGGTTTTCAAGTAGTTTCTAAAAATGCAACTACAGGTGCTTATACTACAATTGCAAATACAGCGTCCACAGGCATAGTCACAAATAAATATGTAAAGCATGTTGGTTTTGCGACAGGCGTGACCGTAAATACTACGGCTGGAGATAGCCCAGCAATTGGTGAGTTCACACAGCCTGCCAATACAATTATTACTGACATAAAAATCTTTTGCGCCACAGCCCCTGTAATTGGAACTGGTGATATTGGTTATGAAGTTGGTACATCTTCCTCTGGAGCGCAAATTGTTGCGGCTGTTACTGATGAAATTCTAGACGGCGGCACAACAGTTGTTCTTGGAAATGTAACGACAACAACTCTTGTTGCACAAACACAAAGTGGAACAACTGCTCCTGCCTCTGCTCAGTACACTTCTGCGGAACGTACAATCTTCTGTAATATCACCAATACAGTAGACGCTACCACTGCGGGTTCTTTCACGTTCATTATTGAATATGTGCAAATTGCTTAATTAATCTGGTGGGGGGCAACCCCCACTTCACAATCTAGGAGATTAATATGGCTGATATTACAACATCGACTACAATCATCGACAACACACATGAATGCGTGTTTGCATTCCAATATCAATATGTCGATGGTGGTAACGAAAGCGCAGTGTCAAAAATAGACGTGTCTGCCTTGGTGGCAAGTGCGGATGGCGCAACTTGCACGGGCCTTAAAATAATTGAATGTCACTGGGTTCTAAGCGGCATGACAGTTCAAGTATTGGCAGACGCTGATACTGACATAATTGTTATGCATCTGGCAGAAGATCAGCAGGGTTATCAGAGTTTTGAGAGATTTGGTGGCTTGCCTAATACCGCATCATATGGTGCAAACGGTACTGGAGACATCAAGTTTACAACAACTGGGGCTGGCGCGGCTGGTGATGCATACCAAGTGATCATCCGAGCGGTGAAGAAATATTAATTAGGGGCGCAGCATGGCGACTTCAGACACAGTAGCGTTTCGCCCAGATGTTGAAGAAATCATCGCGGAGGCTTACGAGCGGTGTGGGATCGATCCACAGACGCAAACGGGATACAAGGCTGTGTCGGCAAGGCGCAGCCTAAACCTGTTATTTAGTGAGTGGGCCAACCGAGGCATCAACTACTGGGCGGTAAAGCAACAGACGCTGACACTGGTAAACGGCCAGACAACGCCCTACACGCTGCCTGTTGGCACTATAGACATTATGGACGCCGTCATTCGGGACAGCGCAGGCACAGACACATCTGATCAAATCATTAATCGTGTGTCGATTGCCGACTATAATCAACTGCCAAACAAAACATCTTCGGGCAAGCCGTCACAGTATATGCTGGACAAGCAATACACGCCCCTGCTTTACATCTGGCAGATACCAAACGTCACCACATACAGCATGGTCTACTGGTCGGTAAATCAGCTTGATGATATCACGGCCAGCAATCAAGACGCTGACGTACCGTACCGCTGGTCTGACTGCATCTGCGCGGGGCTGGCAAGCAAGCTGGCGTTAAAAAACGCCCCCGACAGATTTCAAATATTAAACGAAATCTACGAGAGGGCATTCACGTTTGCGGCGGCGTCCGACAATGATGGCGTCAGTCTGAGGGTTCAGCCAACTGCGCTGAATTTATCGTAAATGGCAAAATACGCACGGGGCAAAAAATCTCAAGCGATAAGCGATAGAAGTGGCCTTCGGGTTCCCTATACGCAATTAAAAACGACTTGGGACGGCCTGCGCGTATCGCCAGAAGATTGGGAGCCAAAACAACCGCAGCTTACGCCTGCTAAAAATGTTGTTGATGCCACAGCCCTATTTAATCCACGTCCCGATAACGATCCAGAAAATGTCACGTTTTTCGTTGGATTTAATTACGACCCGTTTTTAGACCCTCGTCAAAGGCCGGGCATTGGAGTTCACGGCAAGGGCGGTGTTGGAAAGATATCCAGTTTTGATGTGGAAAACACATCCGTAACTGGAGCTAGTGGAACAGGTTCTGTTTCCAGTATTTCATTGTTTATTACTACAGAAATAAATGTCACAGGATCATCTGGTTCTGGAGAAGTTGCAATAGATGTAGCAGCAGTGCAAACTCTAGCAGTGACAGTTCAGAGCGTTGGCGGTGCAAACAAATACTTTATCGCTGGCGTTCAGCAAGACACGCTGGAATTGATGGAAAGCAGGACGTATTATTTCGATCAGTCCGACAGCAGCAACAGCGGCCACCCATTGCGGTTTAGCACTACATCTAATGGTACGCATGGTGGAGGCAGCGAATACACAACAGGTGTGACAACGTCAGGGACACCGGGGCAGGCAAATGCATATACCCAGATAGTTGTGGCTGACAGCGCACCAACACTTTATTACTACTGTACCCAGCACTCAGCTATGGGAGGGCAGGCAAATACGCCTGTATTTGCATCAGTAGTGGTTGAACTAAGCGATAGTGTGACTGGCACAAGTGGCACAGGCGCTGTCGGAAACGAGGCACTTATAGGCTCTCCAACTGCAACGGGCGCTGGCGGCACAGGCGCTGTCGGAAGCGAAAGCATAAATATACTTGGCTGGGGCAATGCTGGCTGGGGAGAGGATGGATGGGGCGAATAACATGAGCTACACAACACTAAAAGCCAATATCCAAGCGTTTTTGGAAGATGACTCGACAGAGTTTGTCGCGTCGATTGACGTGATGATAGCGCAGGCCGAAGAAATGATCTTCCAGCGACTGCCAAATCTGCCATGCTTTCGCGCCACGTCTAGCGCGGCCAATCTTGTAGTAGGCACGGCGTCATACACAATTCCAACGGCGCGGATGATTAGACAAGTATCAATTACTGACACAAATGTTGTGACATATCTCGACCACAGGATTGATTCTTACGTTAGAGATTATTGGCCGAATGCGTCAACGCAAGGCACCCCACGCATGTACAGCACAGATAGTGCAGGAACGGCTGGCACGGTCATTACATTGGCACCAACACCATCAGCCACCTTGGCCTACAGCGTGGACTTTATCGCGCCTGAGACGGGCCTGAGCAACGGCAACCCCAATACATGGATAGACACCAACGCGCCTGCGGTTATGCTTGCTGCGGCTCTCTATGAAGCCTCTGCGTTTTTAAAAGCGCCAGAGACGCTGTCACTATACAAAACGCAATTTGACGAAGCCGTCCAACTTACTGTACAAGAGATGCAACGCGACTACGCAGCAGAATACAACGGAGGCATATAATGGCTATAGCACAAGCAATGAGTACGCTCTTTAAAAAAGACGTGCTTCTGGGTGATCACCACCTCGACAGTGACAATATTTATGTTGCGCTTTACACAAGTAGCGCGACACTTAATGCAACAACGGATGGTTACATTACCGCCAATGAAGTTGCCAACGGTAATGGCTACACGACTGGTGGAGAGGCGTTGGCAAGCAAAACTGTTGCTGAAAATAGCACCAGCGGTGTTTTTGATGCGGCTGATCCACAGTGGACAAGCGCAACATTTACTGCCCGTGGCGCATTGATTTACAACAAAACACTGGGCGATGCGTCCTCAAACGCAAGAGGCGCAATCGCAATTCTTGATTTTGGCGGTGATTTTTCTGTATCTGGGGGTACTTTTAAAATTGTATTCCCAGCAGCAACTGCAAGCAATGCAATTGTAAGGATCGACTAAAATGTCTTCATCCTATGACAACGACTTACGCCTCAATGAGCAAGGCACTGGAGATAACAGTGGGTCATGGGGTACGGTCACGAACCTAAACTTGGAAATGATTGCGGAGGCGTTCAGCTACGGCACACGTGTTATTGCTAATGCCTCCACAGACAACATAACACTTGCAGATGGCGCACTGGATGCTGACCGTAGCATGTATCTAAAGCTGACTGGTGGTGGTCAGGCTTGCACAGTCAGCCTTTTGCCCAACACGGTTTCAAAAGTTTGGCTGATTGAGAATGCAACGTCTGCAACTCTGACATTTACCCAAGGTTCTGGGGCCAATGTTGCGGTGCTTGCTGGTCAGGTCAAAATGATTGCCACAGATGGCGCAGGATCAGGTGCAATAGTCTACGATCTTTTGACAGACGTAAATCTGGCTGGGACAACGGTCATGTCTGCCGCGACAATTGATGATGTTGCGATAGATGGCAAAGTCATTACGATGACTGGATCGGCTGGAGACACGGCAACGCTGACTGTCGCGGCAGATGGTGCGCTGGAAATAGCGACTACAGATGCAGCAGCGGCTGCGGGTCATATTACTTTAAAGCCAGATGGAAGCCTTTTCTTGAATGAAGGCAGCACGGCTGTTGGTGAATTTAAAGGTGTGTCCAGTGACCTTGTTATTAAGTCTAAAGTTCAGGACAAAGACATTTTGCTGAAAGGTGATGACGGAGGCACAGAAATTACTGCATTGTCTCTTGATATGTCTGAGGCTGGCGCTGCCACGTTTAATTCTGACGTAAACGCTCCTAATTTCAACACCACTTCAGACGCCACTCTCAAGACCAACGTAGAGACGCTATTCGGATCACTGAAAGCCGTTACGGCCCTGCGCGGCGTCAGCTTCGATTGGATCGAAAGCGGTGGCTCAGAGGTCGGTGTGATCGCCCAAGAGGTCGAAGCGGTAATCCCACAGCTAGTCAGCACCAATGACAAGGGCGTCAAGTCAGTTAAGTACGGCAACATGGTTGCTGTATTGATTGAAGCCATGAAGGAACAGCAGGCGCAGATCGACGCGCTGACGGAAAAACTTAACGGCTAATAGTTCGAGAGGAGAACGAAGATGGCTATACAGGTAAGCGGCACACAGGTGATAGGTAACTCGCGAGAGTTAACCAATATTGCGTCTGTTGATGCGACTACAGTGGCAACTCTCAATGCGGGCGGTGTAGGTGGCGGTGGCTTCGAGCCTGTAGCTGTAACAGGTACTACACCCTCCCTTGACGTAGGCACTTACAACTTCTTTGATAACGGAACCCTTACAGCAGATACGACTATTAGCTTCGCTAGTGTACCAACTAATGCTAACTGGAAATATAGCTTTAAGCCCACTATAGCTTCTGGTGCTTGGGATATAAGCACTGCGTCTTACTTGCAGAACTTCAGTGTTGCTTCTCAAGAAACAACTCCCTCCGACATCTTCTTCAAACCTGATGGCACAAAGATGTATGTTATTGGGTACATTGGAGATGATGTTAATGAGTACGACCTGAGTACCGCTTGGGATATAAGCACTGCGTCTTACTTGCAGGACTTCAGTGTTGCTGCTCAAGAAGCAACTCCACAAGGCATCTTCTTTAAACCTGATGGCCTTAAGATGTATGTTATTGGGTACGCTGGACAAGATGTTAATGAGTACGACCTGAGTACCGCTTGGGATGTAACGTCGGCCAGTTACTTGCAGAACTTCAGTGTTGCTGCTCAAGAGACAGGGCCTCAGGGTATCTTCTTCAAACCTGATGGCCTTAAGATGTATGTTATTGGGTACACTGGAAAAGATGTTAATGAGTACGACCTGAGTACCGCTTGGGATGTCTCTACAGCTTCTTACTTACAGAACTTCAGTGTTTCTGCTCAAGAAACATCTCCCTCCGGCATCTTCTTTAAACCTGATGGCACAAAGATGTATGTTATTGGGTACACTGGAGATGATGTTAATGAATATGACCTAAGCACAGCTTGGGATGTAACGTCGGCCAGTTACTCACAGAACTTCAGTGTTGCTTCTCAAGAAACAAATCCCATCGGCATCTTCTTCAAACCTGATGGCCTTAAGATGTATGTTATAGGGTCCATTGGAGATGATGTTAACGAGTACGATTTAGGCACTGTTACTGCTATAACCCTGCCAGCAGCAGTAGTTGGAACTCCTACTGCAACAGAGAGATTCACTAGAGTAACCTATGACTTCTTCACTATGGATGGTGGGACAACAGTAAACCTTATCGGTGAGGAGATAATCTAATGCCTGAACTAATCAAAGTAGTAGATGGTGTGGCAAGAGCTTACTCCCATGAGCAATTCCGTGGTGACTACAAGACCACAGGGAGTGCAGACAAGCACCTCAACCCACACGGTGTCTACCGGGTGTTCCCGGCCTCTAAGCCTAAACCTGATGTAGGTTACAAGGTTGTTCCTTGGGGATTTCCAAAGGAAGTAGAAGGTCGGTGGACAGCAGGCTGGGATATCGTAGAGCTTAACGCTGACGAGGCCCGTGCTGCTCGTAACGAGATGCTAAAGGAATCTGACTGGATGGCGGTTACTGACCGTACTATGGCTGGTCTGGAGGCAGCCTACCGACAAGCACTGCGTGACGTACCCGCACAGTCTGGGTTTCCCACAAATGTGACTTGGCCCGTTGAGCCTAGCTAATGGCAGATATGAATGAGTGTGGTTTTGTAGTAAATAGGTGTAATGATGGATAAGCGCACAGTGGCCTCTGCACACAGCAGAATTGATGATCTAAATGTTACCTTTGCGTCCTTACGCACGGAGGTGACCATACAGCACAAAGAGTTGTTTACGAGGGTGAAGCGTTTAGAGGCAATTATGATCGGTGCCAGTGCGGCAATTATCTTAATGCTCTTGGCGGTGCTAACTAAAATGGGGTGATGAAATGAATATGACACCAGAGACGTTTGATAAACTCAAAATATTACCGAGATTAATGATGTTGGCTGTCACGGTGCTTACATATCAATCAGTCCACTGGTTCATGTCCATTCCACCCGATCTTGTCACCAACGCCCAAGCAGGGCTTGTCAGTGTCTGTATGGGTGCTTTGACGGGCTGCTTTGGCATCTTCATCAATGGTGAAAAGCCATGATGGCTTTATTGGGAAGTCTGCTGGGCTTCGGGTCATCTTTTCTGCCAGAGGTTTTGGGTTATTTCAAAGCCAACCAACAACAGAAGCACCGCATCGAAATGATGCAAATCGAGACAGAGCTTGCCCAAAAGCGTTCTGAAATGAAACTGGTTGAGCTAGATAAGCAAGCTGACATCGAAGAAACGAAAGGCTTGTATGAACATGACCGATCTATTGACGCTGGAGGCTTTATCAACGCTCTTCGGGGTTCTGTGCGTCCTGTCATTACTTATGCCTTTTTCGGACTGTTCGTAGCGACCAAAGTGGTGATTATGGTTAAGGTCGGGCAGTCTGGTGGAGAGTGGACAGAGGCTGTTGAGCTTATGTGGGATCAAGAAACCGCTGGGCTTATGAGCGCAGTTTTAGCGTTCTGGTTTGGAAATCGGGCAATCAGTAAATACGCAGGAAAAAAATGATATTATCTTCTGGTCAAATTGAGCAGCTACTGCATGGCAACAAAAACTGGAAGGCGTGGGAGACGCCTCTCAAAGAAATTCTTGCCAAGTACCAGATCAACACGCCACAACGCATTGCAATGTTTATCGCTCAGTGTGGGCATGAGAGCCTAAATTTTACGGTGTTGGAAGAAAATCTGAATTATTCAGAAAAGGGCTTGAATGCAGTATTCCCGAAATACTTCAAAAACGCAGGACGTGACGCATCGCTGTATCACCGCGATAGTGAGCGCATCGCTAATGTGGTCTATGCTGATCGTATGGGTAATGGCGATACATCTAGCGGAGAAGGCTGGATGCACAGAGGGCGTGGCGTCATCCAGCTTACTGGAGCGCACAACTATTGTTTATTCGCAGAGGCAATAGGCAAGGACAAAGATGCGACAATTAAATATTTAGGCACGAAGGACGGCGCACTTGAAAGCGCCTGTTGGTTCTGGAATTTAAACGGTCTAAATAAATACTCTGACAACGGCGACATTAAGGGCGCGACCAAGCGGGTAAACGGCGGCTATAATGGCCTGTCTGATCGGGAGCATCACTATCACCGCGCAATGTCTATACTAGATGGATCATACAAGCCCCAGACAGCCCCTGTGCTGCTCAAGGTTGGCTCTACAGGCCCAGAGGTCATAAGAGTGCAGGGGGCGCTCAATCTGGACGCTGACGGCGTATTTGGGCTAATGACCAAGGCGGCTGTCATGGATTGGCAACGCAGAAATAACTTGACTGAAGATGGGATAGTCGGCCCTAAGACTTATGCTGCCTTGATCGGAGAATAATATGCCGCTGCAACTGCTAAAATATAACGCTGGCATCGTAAAGGACACCACCGAATATTCTGCCGGCAAAAACGGCCCGTTCTATGTTGATAGTGATCTTGTCAGATTTGTTAACGGATACGCTGAAAAAATTGGTGGGTGGCAAAAAGACAGGTTCTTTTTTTTAAATCCTGCTGGCAGTGCAATTTCTACCGAGGGATATCTGACAGGAATTGGTCGCAAGATGCTATCGTGGCGAGGTGTGGATGGAGTTGACCGAATTGTTGTCGGCACCCACAATCACCTATACATCATCCAAAACAACGCCATTTATGATATTACACCACTGAGAAAAACTACAAGCAATCTCTCCAATCCTCTGGTCACAACAAGCGGAAGTAAAATTGTGACTGTGACTGACAGTAATTATGGGGCCAATACGAGCGACTGGGTGGTCATAAATTCAGCAGCGGCAACGGGTGGCGTTACCGCCGACACTCTCAACAATCTAAATGGATTTCAGATCACTCGGATTGACGCAAATAGCTATACAATTGAAGTGCCAAGTGCCGCTACAGGAAACGCCACAGGCGGCGGCACAACTATTGATATAAAATATTTAATAGGTTTGTCTGGTGGATTGGGTACGCAATCCGCAACCCCCGCGCTCGGTTGGGGCGTTGGTGGCTGGGGAGAGGCTGGCTGGAACATGCCAAGATCACTTGCACTATCTCAGGTTAATCTTGAAAACTCTTCTTGGACATTAAATTTATGGGGTGAAGATGTCATAGCAACAGTTCGGGGCGGCAGCATCTTTTACTGGGACACTAGCGGATTAATAACTACACGGGCATCTCTTGTTTCTGCAATATCTGGTTCAGCTTCTATTCCTGCAATAGTTAGGACAACTGTCGTAAGTTTTCCTGATCGTCACTTTATCGCAGCGGGTTCCAGCGCATACAATGCCTCAGACGGTAGCTCTGGCGTGTTTGATCCAATGCTAGTTCGCTGGTCTACGCAAGAAGACTTTACAAAATTTGCGCCAACAGCACTTAACACGGCTGGCGACCAAAGGCTTGAAGTCGGCACTAAAATCATCACAATGGTCAACACACGCGAGGAGACAATCATATCTACAGATGAGGCTGTATATGGCATGACCTTTGTGGGTGACCCATTTATATTTTCATTCAGATTATTAGGTACTGGGGTCGGCGCAATCGGCCTAAATTCCATGATCGCAATCGACGGCACGACATACTGGATGGGTAACAGGTCTTTCTACAGCTACGATGGTATCGTGCAGGAAATACAATGCCCAGTAAAACACTTCATATTTGAGCGCATGGCAACTAGATTTTTTGACAAAGTTATTGTCGGCCACAACGTCGAATTTAATGAAGTTACGTGGTGGTATGCATCCGCAACAAACACAGATGCAAACCCCGAAAATGACAGCTACGTCACGTATAACTACAACGAGAAGGCGTGGTCGATTGGCTCAATGGACAGAACGGCTTGGAACGATGCATTTGGCTCCCGCGAGAAACCATTTGCATTTAGCCCTCAAGGGTTCTTGTACAACCATGAGACAGGAACAAGCGACGATGGTGCAGCGATGACTGCATTTATTCAAGCATCGCCCCGTGAAATTACAGCCGAAGGCGAAAATTTGTACATGGTGGATCGCGTTATTCCTGACGCAACGATGGGCGCGAACAGCAATCTGTCGCTGTTTATGAACACACGAAAATACCCCAACGCCAGCGAGACTGTAAAGGGGCCGTTTAACATTACGTCTACAACTGAAAAAATCAGCACTCGCGTCAAGGGCCGTCAAATTGCTTTAAAATTTGAAAGCACAGGTACGCAAGACGAATGGCGGCTTGGTGACCTTCGGATCGACACAAAAATAGCGGGGATGAGATGACCAAAGCAGCGCCACTAGCAGTATTAAGACTGCCGTCACCTCCGCAGCAATATCAACAAGGATATATGGGGCGATTGGTAAACACTCTAGAACTTGAAAAGCAGGCGACATATTTTGCGGCTTCGCTGGGCTTGAAGACAGCCGTTGATCAGGCCGAAGCTACAGCGTGGTTTATAGGATAATGGCTAATAATTATAAAAATGCCAAGGTCGATCTGACAACGACAAATGTCACAACGCTGTACACTACGCCCAGCGCAACCACCACTCTGATCAAGTCGATCTTAGTTTCCGAAGACAGCGGAAATGCCGACACAATTACGGTCACAATTACAGACGTTGCCGCAGCCGTGTTTTCGCTATATAAGGTGAAGGCAGTGGCGGCGAACACAACTGTAGAGCTTTTAACGGCCCCCTTGGTCGTACAAGAAGACGAAATAATTAAGGTCACAGCGGCCACGGCCAACAGGCTGCACGTTGTGGCTTCACTATTGGAGATAACCTGATGGCATTTTTTAATGGTAATTTTATGGATCAAGCCGTTGCTGCTGGAGTATTATCAAGCAACAATAGCGTTAAGTATGACGCAAATGGCATCGCCCTGACAGATGAGCGTGGGATTGCTCTCCCAGACCCATATGGCAATTTAGGCGCATTGCCAGCCGAGGACGGTATGGAGACAGTTGATGTCTACCAGATGCAGTCCCAGCCAGCCCCCACTCTTGCTGAAGGGACGCGCCTTCAAGACGTTTACGGCACTGCCGCCATGCCAATGTATGAATTTGTAAAGCCTGTCCAAACAGGCACCCGCACGTTTTCCACTGTGCCAGACTTTGGTGGCACAACTTTTAACGGCGAACCAATGATGGCGTCACCCCGCAATGCAAACGCAAACT
>Ga0222662_1000225_pt1 | contig 52370 bp, 56 predicted proteins | sample AntAcemetagen600_FD_179821 | JGI IMG/M metagenome (GOLD analysis project Ga0222662, IMG submission 179821) | Saline water microbial communities from Ace Lake, Antarctica - #600 | ecosystem: Environmental > Aquatic > Non-marine Saline and Alkaline > Saline | place: Antarctica: Ace Lake... | reverse complement strand
CCCGAGGCCAAAGATCGTCGACTGGCTCAAAGAGCCGCCGGAGAAGATCGATGCGAATTGGGCAATCCGACCAAAGCCGGAAGAGTCCTGAGTCGCTTTGGCCGCTGATTCCGCCAATTGGGTCTGGTCAACGCCGATGAGCGGGACCCAGAATCCGATCCGGTAAATAACCAGCATGCCCAAGGTGAAGAGCACCTTGTTACGCAGGTCGGGGATTCGGAAGATGTTCAGGAACGCGTTGAGCATCAGAGGTCCGGATTACCGGCAGTTGCCGGCGTCGATTCGATCGGTTGAACGGAGAAACGTTTCTTTAAATCAGCACTCGACTGCGGTGCCGCCCGCAGCTTCGATCTTCTGCTTGGCGGAGGCCGAGAACTTTGCGGCCTTGACTTCGAGCTTCTTGCTGAGGTCACCTTCGCCGAGGACCTTGAGTCCGAGGGAAGTGTTACGAACCACGCCACGACCAGCGAGGAGTGCCACGTCGACGGTCTCACCCGCTTCGCAGAGTTCCTCAAGCACCTTCACGTTGATCACGTGATAGTGAGTTCGGAAGCGAGCGTTGGAGAAGCCTCGCTTGGGAAACCGCTGGTAGAACTGCTTACCACCCGCGTCGTAGCCAGCTCGGCGTGAATAGCCCGAACGGCTCTTCGCACCATTGTGGCCTCGGCCGGATGTTCCGCCGGTGCCGCTGCCTTCGCCGCGACCGATACGTTTCCGCTGCTTGTGTCGTCCGACTTGGACGGTAATGTCGTGAATCATCATGGCTCGGGTACTCCCTGCCGAACCGCACCGAGTGAATCTCGGGCGGCCAGTTGTCTCGAATAAATCAGCCGGCTGGCTTGTCGCCACTTTTGGCCGGTGCTGGTGCCTCGGGTGCCGGGGTTGCCGGTGCCGCCGCTGCTGGTGCCGCGGCTGCTGGTGCCGCGGCTGCTGCCGGGGCGAATCCGCCACGACCACCACCGCCGCCGCCACCGCGACCACCGCCGCCGCGACCACCACCGCCACCACCACCACCACGACGACCACCGCGACGGCGATCCTCACCGACGGTGTTAACCGGCGCCTTGGCTCTCTCGGAACCGGACTCCGTGGGCATGAATGCCATGCCACGACGAACCGACTCCTCGACTTCGGTCTCGCCGAGCTCGACGCCGCGTAGCGCCTCGACGGTCGTCCGAAGTCGAAGCTGGGAAAGCGCGTCAAGGGTCGCCTTGACGAGGTTCTTAGGATTGGTCGATCCGTAGCATTTCGTCAGGCAATCCTGGATGCCAAGCATCTCGAGGATGGCACGAACACTTGCACCGGCAATCACGCCGGTACCGGGCGAGGCCGGAACGAGCCGAACGCGGCAGGCGCCAAAGCGTCCTTCGACCAGATGAGGAACCGTACGGTCCTGCATCGGGTACGAGTTGAGCTTGCGCTTGCCCTCTTTCTGCGACTTCTCGATCGCATTGGGGACCTGGCCAGCCTTGGCGTAACCAATGCCAACCCGGCCCTGACGGTCGCCGACGACCACGAGGGCCGCAAAGCTAAACCGTCGGCCGCCCTTGACGGTTGCCGCTGTTCGGTAGATGCCGACCGTGGTCGACTCGAGGGATCCATTATCGTCGAGTGCTTCAGCCATTTGCTGCTTCCTCACGGGTAAGACCGTGATCTGAACTTCAATCCGCGGTCAGAACTTGAGTCCGCCCTCCCGGGCGGCGTCCGCGAATGCTTTGACCCGGCCGTGATACCGGAATCCGTTTCGGTCAAAGACCACTTTTGAGATGCCGGCGCTCGTTGCCTTGGCGGCGAGCTGGGTACCGACCTTGGTGGCGCCATCGACGTTGCCGCCGGTGCCATCCCACCCCTTCTCTCGCGAACTCGCGGAGACGAGGGTTCGTCCGGTCAGATCGTCGATGACCTGACAGTACATGTGATTGGCCGATCGAAAAATCGAGAGCCGCGGTCGGTCGGGCATGCCCATGACCCTCTTGCGGATACCCGTCTTGCGTCGACTGCGGCAGATTGTTTTGTGCTTGTTCTTGTCCATCGTGGATTCCTCTCATCCTTGACCGAAACCGGCCAGGGACGATCTCCAATCGTCAGTTACCGAATGCCTTGCCCTGCTTGCGGGTGATCTGCTCGCCTGCGTATCGAATTCCCTTGCCGTTGTACGGCTCGGGCTTTCGCTGCATGCGAACAGAGGAGGCGAAGTTGCCCACGGCCTGTTTATCAGGACCGCTGATCGTGATGTTCTGACCCTTGGCTTCGACATTGACCCCCATGGGGACCTTCATCTCGATGACATTGGCGAAGCCGATACTGAGTGCCAGACTCTGGCCCTTGAGCTGGGCCTGCCAACCAACGCCGACGATGTCGAGCTTCTTCTCGTAGCCTTGAGTGACCCCGATGATCATGTTGGCGATCAACGACCGGGTGAGTCCCCAGTACGCGCGGATCTGGCTCTCGCCCTTCCGCTTTTCGTCGATCGTGACACGAACTGCTTTTTCATCGCCATCATGAACGACGAACACCTCTGGTCGGTGTTGCATCGTGAGCGTGCCCTTGGCACCCTTCACTGTGACGTTGCGATCCCCGTCGATCGAAATCTCGACCCCGGCGGGAACTGGAATGATCTTCTTACCTACGAGAGACATGGTTGGGTCCCTTCGGGTTTGTACCCGAAATCTTTGAATGCTTCGAAGCCGATACACCGACGGTCAAACAACCGTGGCGACGACCTCTCCTCCGACCTTTTCGGTTCGACACCGACGGTCGCTCATGACACCACTGCTGGTCGACACAATGCAGATGCCGAGGCCCTGCAGCGGTCGAGGCAGGTCGTCGACGCCGCGATACACGCGACGCCCACACTTGCTTTCACGCACGATGCGGTTGATGACCTGTTCTCCTCGAGGGCCGTACTTGAGTTTGATTCGGATAAGACCTTGACGGCCATCCTCCACAAACTCGAAGCCCTCGATGAAGCCCTCCTCTTGGAGGACGGCCACCACGCCGCGGTTCAGTTTGTTGCTCACGGCATGCACGTTCTTCTCACGATTGCGGACCGCATTGCGGATCCGAGTGAGCATATCGGCGGTGAGATCGTTGATCGCCATCGCGTCTCCTGGACTGCGCCCTTGGGCGTCTTTTAGCGAGCCTTTGCTCGGGTCACCAACTGGCTTTACGCATTCCGGGGATCATTCCCTGGAGTGCGAGTTCACGAAGCATGATCCGACTAATGCGGAACTTGCGATAAACGCCTCGCTTGCGTCCGGTGATTTCGCACCGAACTTGCTTGCGAGTGGAGAACTTCGGTTCTCGCTTCATCTTGGCGAATGTTCTTTTACTAGCCATTCGTTCATTCCTGACGTTCTTTGGTCTTCCGGGTCCTGCAACGAGCGGGCCCGGTCGAATCGATACGAGGTCAAAGAGGATTCAGCGGCGGCCGCCTTCACCCTCCTTTGCAAAAGGGAAACCGAGTTCGGTCAGCAGGAATCGGCTCATCGCCGGATTACTGCGTTCGAACACGAGATTGATGTTCATGCCGTGGGTGTGGCTGATGGTCGAGGTGTTGATCTCGGGCCAGACCGCTTGTTCGGTGAGACCGAACGAGTAACTCCCACCGGGGTCGAACGATGTTGCCTTCACGCCTCGGAAGTCCTTGACCCGCGGCATCGCCAAGTTGACGAGGCGATCAAAGAAACTCCACATTCGCTCACGACGGACCGTGACCATGAATGCCGACGGGGCGCCTTCTCGAACTTTGAAGTTCGAAACCGAAACCCGTGCTTTGACCATGACCGGCCGCTGGCCAGTGATGGTGGTCAACGTCGAGATCACGGTGTCTCGGTAGTCGGGCTTCAGCTTCTGGTTCTCAAGCTGCTTACCGACACCGACGTTGACGATGATCTTCGACAGCTTCGGAAGCTGATGAAGGTTTTTCAGGCCGAACTCACTCATGAGCTTCGGTCCGATCTCGTCCCGGTAACGATCTTGCAGTCGGGGATATTGCTTCTCGGCGACCATGACTCTAATTCCTTCCGACCGGCTTCTGCCGATCATGCTCATCGCGGTGCGCTTGGCACCGCCGTTTCAACGCGACTCAGCTTTTCCGGGGTCCTCGAAGTACGTGGAGTTCTTTGTCTCCGCGAACTGCGACTCGGACCTTGCTTCCATCTTCCCGGACCTGGAAGCGAACCCGACTGGGCTTGCCGTCCACCACCGGACTGACGTTCGAGATGTGGATCGGCATCTCCTGTTCGATGACTCCGCCCTGAGGACGCTGCTGCGTCGGCTTCAGGTTTCGCTTGCGGACGTTGACGCCGCCAACGACTACTCGGTCACCCTCGACATCAATCGAGAGGATCTCACCGACCTGACCCTTGCTGTTTCCAGAGGTGATCATGACCTGATCACCACGTTTGACGTGACGTGCCATATCAGACGACCTCCGAAGCGAGGGAAACGATCTTCATGTAGTTCTTCTCGCGGAGCTCTCGAGCGACCGCCCCGAAGATGCGGGTCCCCTTGGGGTTCCCGTCGGGATCGACGATCACACAGGCGTTGGAGTCGAACCGAACGTAGGTGCCGTCCGCACGGCGGGACGGGTACTTGGTGCGGACAATGACTGCCTGCACTTTGTCACCGGCCTTGATGTCCGCATTGGGCAAAGCCTTCTTGACGGTGCAGACGATTCGATCGCCGACCCCGACACTGAGGCGGGTGAAGCGGCCGCGAGCGGTCGACATACCCTTGGTACCGATCACCATGGTTACTTTCGCACCACTGTTGTCGGCGACATCGAGTCTTGATTCTTTTTGGATCATCGCTGGGGATCCGCTTCGTAGTTCCGGACCGGGTCGATGACCCGATGCGGTGGTGTTTCAATAATTCGAGACTGCACTGCTCACTCTTTGACAATTCAAGCCGAACGGATCAACCAGATCCGATGGCTTTCTCGATGACCCTGGTCAGAATCCAGGACTTCGTCTTCGAGATCGGCCGGCACTCGGCCACTTCGACGCGGTCGCCGAGATGACTCTCATTCATCGCATCATGCACCTGGAGGACGGACCGCCGCCGGATGTACTTGCCGTACTTCGGATGCTTCACGGAATACTTGATGACGACTTTTCGGGTTTGATCCCGGGCGTCGCTCTCAACGATTCCGATCCTGCGGGGCGCCTTCTCGGGCACGGTGATTTCACTGAGGTGGCTCATATGGTCTTTCCGTGTCCGGACAGTTGTCCGGACCTGGGGGGCTTTCATTCGGTCGCTGGGTTCAGGCGGACGCTTCCGCGGTCGCTCGGGCCTTCTTTTCCGTCATCAGACGGGCGATGTCCTTCTTGATCTTCGCGAACTGCGAAAAATCTTCGATCTTTTCAGTGACCGATTGGTTTCGGAGCTCGAAGTGACGTCGGCGAAGACGTTCCATCTCCACCCCGATCTCTTCGTCGTTCAATTTTCGGACTTCCTTGGGGGTCATCACACGGTTCCTGATGATGTGGCACCTTGACGATGCCTTCGGTTCGAATCAGTGACGTCGACGTCACACTGAGAGGTCATACGGCCAGTCTGCGTCCGACGAATCGGCAACGTACGGGCATCTTGTGGGCAATACGGGCAAATGCCTGCTTCGCCATGTCTTCGGTCACACCGGAAATCTCATAAAGAAGGGTTCCGGGCTTCACTCGGGCAGCCCAGTATTCGGTCTCTGCCTTTCCCTTACCCATTCGAGTTTCCAGCGGCTTCTTCGAGACCGGCTTGTCCGGGAAGATCCGAATGTAGATCTTTCCCTGACGTCGAAGAAAGTGCTGGGCCGCAATTCGTCCGGCTTCGATCTGCCGTGCGGTAATCCAGTGGGGTTCCAGCGACTGAAGACCGAAGTCTCCAAAGGCGACGTAGTTGCCGCGAGTAGCGTTGCCCCGAAGGCTCCCACGCTGCTGCTTCCTGAACTTGGTTCTCTTGGGCAACATCGGCATGACGATTCACTCCTGCGGGCCACACGGCCCTCTCTGTTCCTGACTTCAAACGATCAACGATCAACGACGACCACGGGCTCGAGCACGTCCACCTGCGGCGGAGGTCTGGACGCTGTTGTCGTCCTCATGGTCACCGAACATTCCCTTGTAGACCCAGACCTTGACACCAATGATGCCGTAGGTGGTCTTGCTCTCCGCAAGGGCGTAGTCAACATTTGCCTGCAGCGTCGACAATGGGATTGACCCAAGACGAGTGTCGAATCGACGGCTCATCTCAGCTCCACCCAGACGACCAGCGACCTGGATGCGGATGCCCTTGGCACCGTTCTGCATCGCCGACTCGCATCGCTGCTTCAGCGACCGACGGAAGTTCGATCGCTTCTTCATCTGCTCCGAGACCGTCTCCGCGATCAGCGTCGCGTCGATCTCGGGATTCTTGATCTCAATGATCTTGATGACCACTTTACGACCCGTCATCGCCTGGAGGTCACGAGTCAGGCTCTCAACCTCGCTGCCCTTCTGGCCGACGACCTGCCCGGGACGGGCGGTTCGAATGATGACCGTCAGTTCCTCGCGAGTTCGCTCAAGGAAGATGTCGGAAACCGCCGCGAAGGGTGGGGTTCGGTTCAGCCGCTTGTCAACGAACTTGCGGATCCGATAGTCCTCGACGAGTAGTTCGCCAAAGAGCGCCTTGGGTGCGAACCACCGTGACTTGTGCGTCTCGGTGATTCCCACGCGGAATCCGAATGGATGTGTTTTCTGTCCCATGTCGTTCTCGGGGCCAATATCAATGTTAGATACCGGGATGAATCGATCGATCGTGAACTCTGATGAGGGATCAGCCTTCGGCTGATTCCGCCACTTCGATGTGAAGGTGGCACGTACGCTTGTTAATTGGATGAGCCCGACCTCTGTCTTTGGGCTGGAATCGTTTGATGGTCGGGCCTTCGTCTACCCAAGAGCGACTCACGACCAAGCTCGCGACGTCCGCATCGGAGTCCTCGGCGTTGGCGATCGCACTCTTCAGGACGGCCTTGATGTACCACGCACCACGCTTCTTGCTGAACTCCAGCGACGTCAATGCTTGGTCGACGGGGAGACCCCGAACCATGTCGGCGACGAGCCTGGCCTTCCGAGGGGCGATACGGGCGAATTGATGGGAGGCTTTATATGCCATGACTATTTTCTGTCAGGTCAGCCGACCGAAGTCAGCGAGACTTGATGCCTTCCTTCTTGTTCGTGTGACCACGGAAGAGACGGGTCGGACTAAACTCACCGAGCTTGTGGCCGACCATGTCCTCGGTGCAATACACCTCGGTGAAAGCCCGACCGTTGTGAACCTCGAAGGTCACGCCGATGAATTCCGGGACGATGGTGCAATCACGCGCCCACGTGCGGATCGGGCGGCGGTTGCCACTCACGGTCTGCATCTCAACCTTGCGGAAGAGTTTTTCGTCGACGTATGGACCCTTTTTGAGCGACCTTGACATGTGTGCTTCTCGGAGTCGTATGCCGCATGACGCGGCGAAGGAAACGAAGTAAAACGATCAGAACGGAACCGACGGGCGTCGGTCAGACCTTGAGCTGGCCGTACCGTCGCGACTTGCGACGCCGGATGATTCGAGCATCGCTGGACTTGCCGCGAGAACGCGTTCGTCCACCCTTGGACTGCGTGCCGGCGGCGTTGGATGGCTCCTGGCCACCCTTGGACTTACCGTCACCACCGCCATGCGGATGGCAGTGATGGCTCATCGCCACACCACGAACACGGGGTCGTCGCCCAAGCCAGCGAGCACGGCCCGCTTTGCCAAGGATGACATTGCCGTGATCAGGATTGCCCAGGACCCCAATGGTCGCACGGCAATCGACGGAGACCTGTCGAATTTCGCCGGAAGGCATCACGATGGTTGCCCATCGGCCTTCTTTATTCGTCAGCCTGGCACCAACACCGGCCGAACGACACAGCTTGCCACCGCCACCAGGCTGCAGCTCGAGGGCGTGCACGGTGAGACCAGTGGGAATGAATTTCAGCGGCATGCAATTGCCGGGTGATGGCTCGATCGCCGAAGCACTCGACAGCAGCACGGCACCGTCGGTGACCGCCTTGGGGGCCGGGATGTACCGAAGGGTTCCATCCTCGTACTTCAGCAACGCAATGTGACATGATCGATTGGGGTCGTACTCAATGCCGATCACCGTCGCCGCCATGTCGTCCTTACGACGCTTGAAGTCAATCTTGCGATACCGACGCTTGTGACCACCACCTCGACCAAGAACGGTGATTTTGCCCTGGTTGTTCCGGGCACCCGTCTTGTGGAGCGGCGAGAGAAGTGACTTCTCCGGCGTCTTCTTGGTCACCTCAACGTGGAGGTTGACCGACGCGTTCCGTCGTCCGGGAGTAGTTGGCTTGTAAACTCGAATGGCCATGGGTATTGAATCCGTTCTCTGGTCGGCTTCGATCCCTTCGGATCGACGACTCTGGAGCGTAAAGGTCAGATCAGTTCGATGCGGTCCTCGGGATGAAGCTTGACGATCGCCCGCTTGACCGCGGCCGAAGTCACTCGTCCATACTTGAGACGCCGTGTCTCACCCTTGCGGTTCTGGGTCGCGACCGACTGGACGCGAACCTTATAGAGCTCTTCGATTGCCCGACGGACCATTTCCTTGGTGGCCCGACGATCGATCTCGAAGGCGTAGCGGTTGTTCTCTTCACTGTCGATGGTCGCCTTTTCGGTGACCAGTGGACGGCGGATGACGTCGGTGGCGTGCATATCAGGCAACCTCCTTGATATCTTTTTCAACCGTGGGGAAACACGAGCCGTCGAGGAACGACTCAAGTGATGCACGGTCGATCACGAGGTAGCGGTGATTGAGCAATTCGAAGGCGTTGAGCTGGGCCACCCGGATGGTGTCCAAATTCTCAACGTTCCGTGCCGACAACGCGGCGTTCCGGTTACCACCATCCAACGCCAGCAGGCACGTACGATCAATGCCGATGGCACCGAGGAGCGTGATCATGTCTCGAGTTCGAGGCGTTTCCATGCCAAGATCCGTGATGCATCGGACTTCGCCATCGACGAGCTTGGCGAGCAACGCATTACGATTCGCGAGACGACGCATCTTCTTGGTCATCTTCGAGCGAAAATCCTCGCGGGTGCGGGTCTTCGCAAACGCCACACCACCACCCTTACGGATGATCGTTCGAGAGGCACCCGCCCGAGCGTTACCGGTGCCCTTCTGCTTGTAGATCTTTCGGGTGGAACCCTGGACCATGCCGCGGCTCTTGGTACGAGCCGAGCCCTGTCGCTGGTTGCCATGGGTCGTCACGTACGCCTGCTTGAGCAGGGAGAGTCGAAGCTCGCCACCGAGGATGGCGGGATCGATCTGCAGCGTGTCGACTTGCTTGCCGGACTTGTCGAGGATTGGCAAGTCAATATTCGAAATGGTTTCGACTTCGGTCATCATCGGTTCCTAGAAGCCAGCTTGTCACTGGCGTTCGCCTCGCCCTCCGGTCGTCTGTCATTGAATGACGACGGGCAGGGGTCGACTCGGGTCCATCCACGATTGTCTTGATTCGGTGGTTCCGGGCGCCTTGCGACACTGACGGCCTATCGAATCCGGTCGGGCAGCATGCCCGACCGCTTGTTTCACGCCTTGGCCTGCTTGTTGGCCTTGGACTTGTAGAGCCGAACTGACGGCTTCACATAGATATCGCAGCCGTTTGGTCCCGGGATCGGGCCCTTCACGACAAGGAGATTCTTCTCTGGGTCGGCGTGGATCACATCAAGACTTCGAACAGTAACCTGTTCGCCGCCCATCCGCCCCGCCATTTTCTTACCCTTTTTGATCTTGGGTCCGGTACCGAGGTTAGTGGCATGGCCACCGATCGAACCAGGACGACGATGAGCCCGCTTCACACCGTGAGAGGCTTCCTTACCACGGAAGTTATGACGCTTCATGACGCCCTGGAAGCCCTTGCCCTTGCTGATACCGGTGACGTCAACGTACTTCACACCATCGAAGATCGAGACATCCAGCACTTGACCGGACTCAAAGCCGGTGGCTTCGTCATCGCTTTCGCAGCGGAATTCGCGGTGAACACGCTTGGAGCTGGTGCCAGCCTTGGCGTCATGACCGATCTGAGCCATGGCCGTTCGTCGAGGCTTGGCATCGGAAAAACCGAACTGGACCGCAGCGTAACCGTCGGTATCAACGGTCTTGACCTGCGTGACGATGCAGGGACCAGCTTCGACGATGGTCACCGGGATGTTGGTCCCGTCTTTGAGGAACCAGCGGGTCATTCCTACCTTGCGTCCCATGATTGCTGCCGGCATCGTCGGTCTCCTGCGTTGTCCCGCGGTCACGGGCTCGGTCAATCACCAGAGGTCCAGCGGACTTGGCGGAAAAGGGTTTGAAAGAGTCGCGTGGTCCGAGTGGACCGTTGCGACTCACTGGTTGCTCATCAGGCCTTGATCTTCACGAAGACGCCGGCGGGAACCACGAGACGGTTGAGTGCTTCAACGGTGCGGTGGTTGGGTTCGGTGATGTCGATAATTCGCTTGTGGGTGCGAATCTCAAACTGCTCGCGTGACTTCTTATTCACAAAGGGCGAGCGGTTGACGGTGTAAACCTCGCGACGAGTTGGCAACGGAACAGGTCCCGCAACTCGGGCGCCGGTTCGCTTTGCATGATCCACGATCTCACGAGCAGACGCGTCAAGCGCCTGGTGGTCGTAGGCTTCCATCCGAATTCGAATCTTACCGCCGGTCATATGCCGTCTACCGATCCAAAGGAGTCTGGGTCGAACTTGAGTACGCGTGATTTCCGAAAAAGCACGCGAGGGGATGATCGAACCGTTTTCAATCCGCAACGAAAACGCGGGTCACGAACGAGAAACGGAACTCGTGCCAATTCAGGCGCGAACGGCGAATAGTACAGATTTCCCCACTCCTGTCAACCTTCCGAAAACTGTGAATGACGAAAAAGAGGCGTAAAGAGAGCGTTTCGGATCCTCGAGCTCGGAAGGTTTCTTTCGGACTGCGCTGAGCAAGGGAAGGCGCGTACAATCTGTGGTTCTCAGCGTGAGATTCCGTGAGTTGACCCGAGCCTTGTTTTTCCAGCGGAGCCTGCCCTTGATGACCAGTCCCGAAGGGTGCCTTTCGGCAGTGAAATCGTCGATTCGGACCCGGTGCGTTGTGGCAATGCTTACTGCTGCGACCGGACTTGGAGCCAACGCCGCCGCCTCGGCATCCAACCTGACCGCATCGGCGTCAACATCACGGCCGATAACTGCTCAAAACGCTGCGCAAGACGGAGATATCGAAGGTTGGGAGCCTGACCCGGCCGCTGTGGACGATCGGAGAGAGATCAGATCGAACGTCCTTGGTTGCCGGCTCCTGCTTCCGCCCGAAAGCCGAGCCACACACACCAGCCTCGGCGATGGTTCGGTCCTTCGAATTCTCGATGCCGAAGAACAGCCACCAAAATGGGCCGTCACCATCCGGATCTTGAAACAACCGCCACTTGAGAACGGCAAATTTGGGGCCACCACCACGCCGACGCCAGAGACCCTGCTTGCCGCATTCGTCGCAGATTCAGCGCGAGTCAATCCAGAAATGACCTTCGTCACGCAGACCCTTGAAGGCACGGTGGCGGACCTCCCGGCATCGATCACCACGGCGGAGTACCCCCACTCCTCAGGACGAGTGGCCCGATACGACTGGTACTTTGTACAAACCGGACCGAATCGATTCCTGCAAATCGAATGCCTCGGCGACAAAAACCGATGGAGCGGACCGGTCTTTGATTCGATGCTCGAATCGCTCACCATTAGCGATGAATTCGAGATTGCCGGCCAGTCATTGGTCAAACAAGAACGTGGCGCAGACATCCTCCGCCGAGTCGACGAGACGGCCTTGCGGAGCGTTCTCACCAGAATGCCCGAGGAGGTTTGGTATCGCATGCATGCGTTCGATGCGGAAGGCCGCGACATCGAGTTTGGCTACGCGGGCGTTTCGGTGTATGAGACCGGCCCAGAGGGCATTGGAGATCTGACACCAAAGAGCCGAGCGGGCAGCGATACCGGGCTGCTGGTCCGGATCCGAATGCGGCAAATCCCGAGAACCAAGAACGGCCCGGTGGTGGACATCGATCATCGAGCCTGGCTCTCATGGGATCGCGAGGAGGAAACCTGGACGATGCTGCTGACCGCCCGGCAGAAAAACGTGAAGGAGACGGTTTCCGAATCAATCACCGGATTCCGCCCTCGCCCGACGACGAAGAACCCTCGACGCTGGATCGAGGTTCTGGAGCAATCGAGGAACACTTTCGATCGGCAGATCGTCCGACTCGACGTGCCAATGGAACTCACGCTCTATCTCTCTGAAGCCGAGCGATTGCTCCTTCCCACGCTCCTGGACATCATCGATGCGCCGGCCTGCGAATTCGGGCTCTACGCCTGGAATGACGACCGCCAGAGCATCACTCGGCGACTGGAGAATTGGAGCGTCGACCAAGACGGCCGCTGGATGTTGAAGAGCCGAGCCTTTGAGGACGCCCGACAGGCCGTTCACGAGCTTGGCCCAGATGGCATCGTTGACGTCCGCGTTGCACCTACCGACGCCGCCGCGGGCGGTATCCGATGGACACGAATGGATCCTGAGAAGATCCGAGATATGTACACCCGAAAAGGCATCCAGTTCGACGACTGAGCGAATGACCTCCCGATTAACCCCGACCTGTAATTCTTTATTCTGAGCCGTCACAGACGACTCGCAGCACCCGAGACAGAGATCAATTTTCGATGATCCAATCCAAGTCACCAGAACCCCGTGTCCTCCTCGCCATCCCCGTCTACAACGAGGAACGCTACGTCGACAACGTCCTGACCGAAGTTCGAAAGCGGATCCAGGACATTCTGGTCATCGACGACGGCTCCACCGACCGAACCCCCATGCTGCTTTCCAAGCATCCCGTCGAAGTGATCCGCCACGCCACGAATCGTGGTTACGGACGCAGCATGATGGACATGTTCCGATGGGCGGCCGTCGACGGATTCGACTGGCTGGTCACGATGGACTGCGATGAGCAGCATGAACCCGCGGCGATCCCCCGCTTTCTCGAAGCCATCGAACGAGACGACGTGGATGTGGTCTCGGGGAGCCGTTACCGCGACGAAGCCAGCCGCGTCGATGCACCCCCACCCGACCGCCGATTGATCAATCATCTCCTGACCGGCGAGATCAACCGCACCCTCGATCTGGAACTGACTGATGCCTTCTGCGGGTTCAAGGCGTACCGCGTGAACGCGGTCGTCGGCCTCGACCTCGATATCGACGGCTACGATTTTCCCATGCAATTCTGGGTCCAAGCCATCGCCAATGGCCTGCGGATTGAGGAACTTCCAGTTCGCCTCATCTACAACGACCCCACGAGGTCCTTTGGTGGCCCGCTCGATGATGCCGAGAATCGCCTTGCCGTCTATCGACGCACCTTCGATCGAGAAGTCGCCAAGTGTGCCAAAGAACTCGCCGACCAGAATCTGAACGCCGTCAGTTCATCCCTCTGATTGAGTCACCCGCGCGGGGCGATGTCCTCGTAAAGATCATTCCGGACATCGCCGCTGGGATCGGCTCGATCGGTCGTCGTTTCGTCATTCTCCGAGTTCATGAACGCCGCACGCGTTTCGCGTGAATGGGTCCGACTCCCCCTTCGCAGACGCGGTACCCAATCAGACCGATCAGCGCCGGCGATGGATGCCCGAGCGATTGAATATCATCTCCTCCCGTGAAGCCCATGAACATATGATCGAGGTGATGGTGACCGAGGCGACCCTCAAACCCAAACCCCGCCAGTGGCGCTCGGCGATCCTCGCCGACCGACCTGATCCACTCGCGTCGATCCGACGTCAAACCCGATTGTCCATCGGGCTGGATCCGGAGCGGCCGGTGCTTGCGACCGGTCATCAGGCCCAGATCTGGCACCCAGGAATTCTCGCCAAGGATCTCTCGCTCGCCGCGGCCTCGGAGGTTCACGAAGATCTCCAAACCGTCCATTTCATCGCAGACCACGACGCCAACGATGGAGGGCTCATCTCTCTGCCCTCCGGTGCCGGCCAGTCTCTCCAACGACTCGACTGGAGGGCCCTTCCGTCTGCCCAAGGCGTTGGTACCCGCGATCGCCCCGCCGCGATGACCAGCTCGCCTCCCACCGGCGATTTTCTCCCCAGCGTCCTCGCGGGCGTCGATTCCATTCGTGAGACCCTTGAGGCACATCGCGATGCGGAGAGCCTCGCCATGCAGATCGGCGCCGCCACGGCGTCGCTGGCAGCGCCCTTCACGGGATTCATCCCCCGAAGATCAATGAGCGGCCTGCTCGCATCACCAATCGGTGAGTGGATCCTCGATCGACTGATCACGGACCCAGCGGCCGCGGCACGATCGCACGACGCCGCGATCGAAACCCACCGAAACAGCCGAGCGAAAGATCGAGGCGGACGGACGCCGCGAGCGGTCGCCCGCTTGCTCGGCCGCGGCCCACGGCTCGAACTTCCACTCTGGAGAAGTACCCCGGACGGCCGGGTTCCGGTCTTCGCCGACGAAAAAATCGAACCGTCCGAACTCCGCCCCCGCGCGATGCTCGCCACCGCGCTGTGCCGACTCGGGGCCTGTGATGGTTTCGTTCATGGCCTCGGCGGCGTGATCTACGACGAGGCGATGGAACTCTGGATCTCAAACTGGCTGGGCGAAGAGATCGCCGGCTCGCTCGCGCCCGCATTCGTCGCGACGGCGACCTGCAGACTTCCCCTCGTCGCCCCGATCTTCGATCGAGAGGCCGATCCGACTTTCCTGCATCGGCTTCGCAACGATCCGGATCTTGGGAGCGAGGGATCAGGACGACGAGACGAGTTGCTCGCCGCGATCACCGAGGCCCCCCGCCGAAGCCTCGCCCGACGACAGGCCTATTTGAAACTCCGCGCCCGGGTGCAGGCCGCTCGAGAAAATCAGGCCGTGCGACTCGACGCCGTGGAAGCAAGGGTGCGAGCCCAAGCCGACTCGCGATCCGCCTCGATGATCGCCGAGGATCGAACCTGGGCTTTCCCTCTTCACGAAGCCCGCGCGTTGAAGACGCTCGGATCGTCGATCCGAGCGTCGTTCACCAGCGTGTGAGTTACGCGAGCCTCAGTCTGCGAGAGGCGGGCGGCGGTAGATCCGAACGCCATCGAGGGCGTGGATCTGCTCGGTGAAGTCGCCGGTCACGGCGGATCGATCGGCCGCTTCCAACGCGATCTGCGTGGCCGCATCAAGATCGTCAAGACGGCTGCAGAAGATCGCCTCGGGGGTGGCTGGCTGTTTGATCGCACCGAATTCCGGCCGATTGTGGTGACTCGCGATGATGTGCTGGATCGCGAGTTTCGCGTCCGGCGGGAGCGGCGATGATCCCGCGAGCTTTGCCTTCGCGGCATACGTCTCCAGCATGATCACGCCATCCATCAAATGCCCGATAAGGTTGCCCCGACGGGTGTACTCAAAACGTTGGAGATCGAACTCCAGCACCTTTCCCGAGTCGTGAAGGAACAACCCCGCGAGCACGATGTCACGATTGAGATCGGGATACTGCGGGAGAATCACATTGGCGGCGTTGAGTAGTTGAAGCGTGTGCTCCACGAGACCACCGAGGTAGGCGTGATGCACCGAAATGGCGGCAGGAGCCTGAGTGAATCGAGAGACAAACGCCGCGTCGCCGAGGTAGGCCTCGATGAGCCCTTTCACCGCAGGGTGGGAGATCGAATTCAGAAGCGCCCGCACGTCAGCGAACATCGCCTCTGGATCACGCTGGCTCGTGGGAAGCAGTCGCCTCAATTCCTCGGCGTCGACTTCCGCCGATTCGATTCGCTCGATTTTCAACTGGATCTGGTCGTTGAAGTTCTCACACGATCCGGCGACCGAAACGAATGCCGCTCTTCCCAGCGTCTCGAGGATCGGATCGTCGATCGACCACATCCGGCCATTCACCCGACCGGTTGCGTCGCGAATGATGCACTTGAGGAATGGTTTCCCAGACCGGCTCGCGCTCACCTGAGGGTTAAGAATGGCATACACGCCGTCGACCCTGGTCCCGGGCGTCATATCCGCCACATCAAGGTGCCAGCGGTCTGCGGCGACGATTGTTTCAGCCTCTTGCATACGCCGAGTGTAGCACGCACCTCAAAATTTGCGTCACGACCGACAACGCCTCGGTTCAAGTCGCCTCGATCATTCGTCGCCGCGCCAGCGGAAGCGCGTCGGCAAGTTCATGGGCGAGCAGACCGGCATCGCCGTGAACATCACGCCAAACATTCCCCGCTTCAGAATGCCAGGCGACGCCAAGACATGCGATCTCGAACGCGTCAAGCGTGGGTGATCTGGCCGGCGCGCCAGCTCGGGGATGAAACTGGGCAAGCAAACCCCCGATGACTCCGGCGAGCACGTCACCCGTTCCGCCAGTCGCGAGCGCCGGATTGGCAACTTCGTTGCGCCAGAACCGACGCCCATCACTGACCACGGTTCGATCCCCTTTGAGCACGACGACCACTGGCCCACCACCCGCATCGAGGCGTCGGGCGAGGGCGGCGGCCGCGGCCGGCCGTCGCTGGTCATCCATCGCGTCATCGACGATGCCGACGGAACGAGCCAGTCGATTCCATTCACCTGGGTGTGGCGTCAGGATCAGCGGCCCGCGGAGGGAACGGGGCGACGTCGCCGCGATGGAGTTCAACGCATCTGCATCGAGCACCCTCGGTCGGTCCTCCAGATCCGCCACCATCGCGACCAACCGGTCGATCCCCTCGGGCCGACCGAGCCCCGGCCCGCAGACCACGGCATGCGCCCCGATCGCGGCGTCTTGAACGACTTCGAGGGCGGCCTCGGAACAACCCTCGTCGATCGGGAGTGGGACCGCCGTCGCTTCCGGTAAGAGGGTCAGAGCCGCGGTCGCCAGTGACTCGGGAACCGCCAGCACCGACAGTCCCCCACCGCTCCGCAACGCCGCTCGAGCGGCCAAACAAGGTCCACCGAGCATACGTCGTGGCCTCGTGGCACCGCCGATGACCAGCGTGGTACCGAACGTACCCTTGTGTCCGTTTGCCGGACGAGGCGGAAAGGTTGGCAACGTCTCCAACGGTTCCAAGTCGAGGCTGGTCATGGCTTCTTGATTTCCGTTCTGACAATCTCAATATCAATGGCCCCGAACACTTCCAACATCTGCGTGCCGCTCGAGTTGAGAGACGCCGATGACAGATCTCCAGTGGTAATGGCCAGATGCCCTGGATGGAAGGCCGGACCGTCGGGCGGAAGCGTCGCATCAAGATCAAGCCATTGCCCGTCGATGGCCACCTGCGTCCACATGTGCCAGAGGTACGCGCCGCGATCGTCACCGGCCGCTCGGATCCAAATCAACCCATTCACGACTCTGCTGGGGAGACCGATCGACCGCAGCGCGGCGGCCAGCAGTACCGCATGCTCAGTGCAATCTCCGCGACGTTGCCGAACCGTCTCTCCTGCGGTTGCAAAAGCCGTGGCGAGTTCCTTTCGAGTGATGTGCCGATAGACCGATCGGCGAAGTGCGTCGGCCCGAGCCAGTGGCGTCTCCGAACCACGGATCGATCGGTTGGCAAAACGCCGAATCGCCGGATCGGTGTGATCCGCCACTGGGGTCACCGCCAGAAAGACCTCGTCGGACGGATCGAAGGGAGTTCCATTTCCGCTGGTCACCACCACCTTGAGGGCGTCGCCCTCCCGTCGAACCTGCTGGGCGCCACAACTCTCCAGTTCGATGAGCTCGCCCAGCCGAGGCGTGACTCGAAGTTCGACCGACGCGGCCATGTCCGGCCTCCCGGCGCCGGCCGCGAACCGGGGTCGAACCTCCCCGGCTTCCAGAATTTCGAGTCCCCCGTCGGCGGCCTTGGCCGCCGCAGCCTTCGTCGTTCGAGTGATCTCAAGGACGCCCAGCCCAGCTCCGAGCCTGGTCCGACTCACCAACGTCTCCCCGGACGCATCGATGATCTCCTCGACCAACGGGGCATCAGGCTGACGAATCTCCCAGCGAACGCCGACGCGAACCGCCCCGCCGACGACCACGTCGGTGGCCCCGAGCCGTCGATAGCTGACTTCGACGGGCTCCAGGCCGTTGGCCGGATCCACCACCCGAAGCGTGATGGGATCTGCCATCTCGCCCACCTCGCCCACCTCGCCACGTCGCGTGACTTCAATCAACGCGGCGGCTGGCGTGAACCACGGCGCCTTCGGACGGGGGCGGACCGTCCGCTCCGCACGGCCTCCCTGGGATCTCGTCTCGACGACCTGATCACCCTGAAAACGCCACGTGGAACGCAAAGGAAGATTTCCCAAGGTCTGGACGACCTCCATCTCCTGAAGTGATCCTGCAACGTCAGTGACCATCCGGCTGGTGATGCGGGTCTCGGTCACGGTTCCGTCGCGAACGAATCGCAGTACGAGTTCGGTCTCGATGGAATGATTGCCGTCTTCAAGAACCCGCGTTCGCTCGAGGAGTCGGCCGCAGGCCTTTCCACCGAGGGTGCAGGCAAACCATCGTTCCTGAAGATCCACCTTCGCCGTCGTGGCGGCGACCACGGTGCCGGCGGCCGGTTCCATCACCACGGGAAGATCCGCCGCCTGCGTCCGAGTTGTGGGCCCCGAGCCGATCGCGAGCACCAAGACGATGAGCGTCAGAAGAAACCCAACGAAGCCGGGCCGATCGCCGCCCGTTCGATGGTCATCATCGAAGCGTCGATCGGCGAGATTCTGAAATCGGTGATCTTGGCGTGGCATGAGAACATCCGGGTCGCACGGCCTGCGGGCGTGAGTCATTTTCGAGTGTAGCGATGCAAATTCCCAAAGCTGTCTTTGGCAGCAAGTTCATCACCAGTTCTCGGCGGGAATCCGCCTCGGGTACGCTGACACGATGCCCAGCGGAACCCATCCCGTTCGAGAAGCGAATTTCGATTCCATCGTCGGCCCGACCCACAACTATGCCGGCCTCAGCCCGGGAAACGTGGCCAGCGCCTCGAATCAGGGCGAGATCTCTCGTCCCAGGGAAGCGGCCCTGCAGGGGCTCGCAAAGATGCGGTCGCTGGCCGAATTAGGCCTCGTTCAAGGGTGGCTGCCACCGCACGAACGCCCGGATCTCGACCTGCTCCGGGCCGAGGGTTTTGGCGGCGACGACTCAACGCTACTCGCGGCCGCCGCGGCCAACGCCCCTCATCTGCTCGCGCGGGCGTCCTCTTCCTCCTTTATGTGGGCCGCGAATGCCGCCACCGTGGCGCCCGCGGTCGATACCAACGATCATCGCCTCCACATGGTCGTCGCCAACCTCCAGACCATGCCGCATCGTCGGATCGAGCCACCCACCACCGAACGGATCCTTCGACGGGTCTTTCCTGACGAATCTCGCGTACAGGTTCACGCGGCCATCCGCGGTGATGGGTTGACCGATGAAGGCGCCGCCAATCACACCCGACTCGCCAGCGGGGATGATCCGGGGATTCACTTCTTCGTCTATGGCGTCGGAGAAAACGCCGCGCAGGGGCCACAACGATTCGTGGCGAGGCAGACCCTCGCGGCCTCCCGCGCGGTCGCTGATCTCCTTCAGGTTCCAGAATCACGCCGCGTGTTCGCTCAGCAGAATCCAGCCGCCATCGACGCCGGAGTCTTCCACAACGACGTCATCGCGGTCGGTAATCGCAACGTGCTCCTCTACCATGAGTCCGCGTTCCTGGATCAGGAATCAGTGCTTGCAGAACTCGACCGCAGACTCGATGGGGCCTTGATCGCGATTCCCGTCGCCGCATCCGAGGTCAGCCTTGATGAGGCCGTTCGTTCCTATCTGTTCAACTCACAACTGGTGACGCTTCCCGACGGATCAATGTGCCTGATCTGTCCTTCGGAATGCCGCGAGACCCCGGCCGTCGCGGATCTCCTTGATCGGTTGGTCAGCCGCGCGGACAATCCGATCGAACACGTCAAGGTGTTTGATCTCCGGCAATCAATGCGAAATGGCGGTGGACCTGCCTGTCTTCGGCTTCGAATCCCGCTCGATGAGCCCGGCCTCAATTCGGTGCACCCACCCTGCCTGTACTCACCTGATCGCTACGAGAGACTCGTCCAATGGGTTGAGCGCTGGTATCCCCAAGAAACCACCGACTCGGACCTCGCCGATCCCCAGCGGCTGCAGTCGGTCCGCGAGGCGCTCGATGCGCTCACCACGATTCTGGAAATGCCGGGCCTCTACGCTTTTCAGCGTTGACCCTGGAATCGATCCACCAACCCCCGGGATCAGCCGTTGCCGTCCTCGGGACGCATCAAGGGAAAGGCGATCACTTCGCGAATCGAGAGATTGCCGGTGAGCAACATCACAATGCGATCGACGCCCAAGCCCAGGCCGCCCGCGGGTGGCATACCGACCCGCAGCGCCTCGATGAAATCTTCGTCCAGATTGCGGAAGGCCTGTTCCTCATCGTCCGCACCCGCGAGTTGCTCGGTGAACTTCGCCAGCTGGATGTCCGGGTCGTTCAATTCGGTATACGCCGGGCCGATTTCCATGCCCGCGATGAAGATATCCCACCGTTCGGCCAGTACCGAATCAGCGGGGTCGGGCCGCGTGAGTGGGCTGATCGCCGAGGGATAGCCGGTCACGAACGTCGGGCGGGCTGGATCGATCAGCGGCTCCGCACACGTCTCGAAGATCTGGTTGACCGCAAACCAGTGGTCCATGCCCTCGGCCTTGGCCAGCTCGAGTTCCTTGACCTTCGATTGCACGGCCGCCTCGTCACGCATGTCGAACCCAACGGCCCGCTCGAAGAGCTCGCCGTAGGTGACTTGTTCGAAGGGCCTTCGCCAGTCGACCTTCAGTTCGCCGAACGGGAGCACCGGCGCATCCTCGGCACCTTCCACCGACTCGTCTCCGCGCGCCCGACGATCCGAAGCCGCCGCGCAGGCGAGTTCGTAAAGCAGTGATTCCGTGAGTTCGAGCATCGTCCAGCAGTCACCGAAGGCCTGGTAGACCTCCATCGCGGTGAACTCTGGGTTGTGACTCCGGTCGACGCCCTCATTTCTAAAGTTTCGATTGATCTCGAAGACCCGCGGCAGTCCACCGACCAAGAGACGCTTCAGATAGAGCTCGGGCGCAATTCGCATCGAGAGATCGATGTCCAGCGCGTTGTGATGCGTGGTGAACGGTCGCGCCGCGGCGCCGCCGGCCATCGACTGCATCATCGGCGTCTCAACCTCAAGGAAAGTTCGATTCTCCATGAACTTCCGCATCCGCGAGACGATTCGGGAGCGATCCTGAAGGGTCTGGATCGCCGCGGGATTCGCATGCAGATCGACATATCGCCTTCGAAAGCGGATCTCTGGATCCGACAGGCCGTGCCATTTCTCCGGCGGCGGGGCGAGGCTCTTCGAATGGATCTCCAGCCGATCTGACCAAATACAGATCTCGCCTTTCTTCGTGCGTCCCATCGGACCGCCCGCCACGACCACGTCGCCGTAGTCAAGCTTCTTGGCAAGCCGAAAAACCGCCGGGTCGCAGGCCGCCTTCGAAAGACTGACTTGAAGATCACCGGTCTCGTCGCGGAGCCGAAGAAAGACGAGTTTGCCAATGTCGCGATGCTGGATTACCCGCCCGGCAGAAAGGACGCGAGGTCGCGGATCGGCTGGCGTTTCGTCGGTATCGGCGGCGGCTGAGGCAACATGGGCGTCATGGGCGTCGTGCGCCGCTTCGTCAAAGGTCGCACGCGCGGTGGCAAGGTCGACCAGCCCGTCGACTCGGCAACCGTAGGGCTGGAGGCCAAGTTCCTCGCGAAGAAACCGAAGCTTCTGACGTCGCGCAGCGACCAGATTACGGAGGTCGGCTTCGGTGGCGACCGGGGCCGTTGGTTCAGAGGTGGAATCGGAAGCAGTCGGCTCGCTCAAGGGATCGGCTCGCGAATACGGGGCGGATGGATGGTGCGTGACGGGACGTTCATCGGACGCAACGCCGACGGTGACATCCTACCCATCGACGGCCGAGGTCGAAGCCGATGGTCACTGATGTCGGCCCACCGGCTTCGGATTTCAGGTGATGGGTAGATGCAGCGAAGGTGGTTCTCGATCGACCAGCGGCTGGAATCTGGTCTTGAACTCGCTGGGCGTCAGGCCGGAGGCCGAGGAGAGTTGAGCCAGCATTGCGGGATCATCGAGGTCGTCGCGTCGGATCCTGATCATGTAGCGGCGTGCGATCGCGTACCGGGTCGAATTCACGTCGACGAGCCGGACCTGCATCCGATTTGTCTCAGAATCAAGCATGCTTGAGAGTGGCACTGGAACGAATCGACCGCCCTGCATGGAAATGAGCGATCCGTTTCCGCCCTCGATCAAATACTTGGCGGCGCAATACCCGAGATCCCGGCAGTATTCGAGGTCCGCAGGCACGGGATCCGCACAACGAAGTTCGTAACCGATGTTTTTCTCGACAATCGTGGTCTCGATTCCCAGGGCTTCGAGCGCCGTACGAACCTGCTGCTTCAAGGCCCGCCCGAAATCGAGTTCCGCCAGTCGGACATGACCATGGGCGTCTCGCTCGATGGCGCCGAGTTGGTCGAGATCCGCAGCATCAATCGACAAGGCCGCCCCTTCAGCGATCACCGCCACGCCGTCCTCACGTCCATCCAATCGTCGCTTGATGATCGCACCGACCAGCGTGTCCACCAGCGTCGAGAGCGGAACCGTCTTGCCGCCGAATTCTTCCGGAACGATGGTAAGCGTGGCACCCGCCGCTTTTCCAATGCCCAAGGCAAGATGGCCCGCGCTCCGGCCCATCGCCACCACGAGATACCAGCGACGAGTGGTCTTCGCGTCGGTCATGAGGTTTCGCACGATGTCCACACCAACCGCGCGGGCGGTCTGATACCCGAAGGTATCGATCTGCGGCGGAAGATCGAGGTCGTTATCGATGGTCTTCGGAACATGGGCGACCGCGATCCGCCCCTTGGCCTGGCGACTGACCCGGTACGCGGAATACGCGGTGTCATCGCCCCCGATCGTGATGAGCTTGTCGATTCCTTTCGATTCCAGGCCCGCGATGACGCGGTCAAGATCTTCTTCGCGGCGAGTGGGGTTGGCCCGGGCGATGCCGAGCATGGACCCGCCCCGGTAGTGCATCCGGCTGACGTCGTCGATCTCCAGCGATCGAATCGCATCGGCGTCGCCAGCCATGAGCCCGGAAAAGCCATTGAGGAGGCCATGCACGGGCAGTCCTTCAAGCCGAGCTCGAATCGTCGCCGCGGCGATCACCCCGTTGATCCCCGGAGCCGGACCTCCGCCCGCAAGAATGCCAAGTCCGCCGAGTCCCTTGTGACTGTCCTGCATCATTGATTTCACACCTTCCGAGAATCTGAATCCCTCGACGACGAGAGGCTGTTCACCGATCGAACCGCGAAGCGTAGCCGCCCCGATCCCTGAATGCGGGTTCCGAAATGATCGACTGCGAATTCCACAACGATCGAGCCGGTGCGGATATCCTCTCGGGCTTATGGATCCTGTCGTATTCCTCGATCGAGACAACACCCTGATTGCCAATGACGGCGATCTCGGGGATCCCGCGCGCGTTGCCCTCCTCGATGGCGTGCCTGATGGGCTCCGCAGGCTTCGTGATGCCGGATATCGGTTGGTCGTGGTCACCAATCAAGGCGGTGTGGCACGAGGCCGCTATGGCGAAGACGATGTGGACCGGGTGCATCGCGAGATTGCCGGACTGGTCGACCATGCCGCGGGTCGCCGCGGACTCATTGATCGCTTCTATTACTGCCCTTTTCATCCTGAAGCCACCGTGGATGCGTATCGAAGGGAGCATCCTTGGCGAAAACCGCAGCCCGGCATGTTGCTGCAGGCCGCTCGGGATCTTGGTCTCGACCTGACCGGAAGTTGGATGATCGGTGACCAGCCACGAGACATCGAGGCCGGGAATGCCGCGGGATGCCGAACCGTTCGACTTGGCTCAATGCCCGAATCTACAACCTTCGCGGTCGCCCCCACCGCCTTGGCCAACGACTTTGGTGAGGCCGTCGACCTGATCCTCGCATCGGGAAGGCCCTCCCGTGGTCGAGGTGAGGAGATGACTGAATTCTCTCAATTACGTCGAGCAATTGACGATCTGGCGGAGTCGAGCCGGCCCCGTGGGACCGGATCTGCTCGGGCCATTGGCGCGGGCTTGCTGATGCTCGCCCCGCTGCCCTTCGTTGCGGGCCTGCTATTCCTCGACGAACCGCAGAGCTTCCTTGCGTGGATACTCGTGACCATGATCATTCTGCTCGCCTCGATCGCGAGCATCCTGCTGGAACGACGATGAGCCACCACGAGTCGGCATCGGCTTCGCTCTCAACGCATCGAGATGCCGATCTCGACGATCCCCGGATTCGTGAAACCGTCATCGCCGCCGCTCGAGGAATTGCGGAACGCACCGGCGTCGAACTGCAAGATGTCGAGTGCGAGACGAATCGGCTCACCATTCGGGTCAATGGGTCGACGTTAATGGCCATCGGGTTGCTTGCTGAATTACGGCGATCAACGGATCACTGGCACTTTGAACATTGCGGCCGTCATCTTTGGATGGCCGGCCCCGATGAGGATCAACGCGGTGAGGCGGATGGTCGATGATGGTGAAGTCTCCTATCGATCCGTCTCAGTTCCGGCGGCTGGCGATCATGATGCCCAACTGGCTCGGCGACGCCGTGATGGCAGAACCATCGATTCGCGCTATCCATCTTGCGGCACCATCGCTGCAGTTGTCACTGTTCGGAAAAAAGTCCGCGGTCTCGATGCTCGAGGGACACCCCGCCATTTCGTCGATCGACGGAATCGAAGACAAAGGTCTCTTCGGCCCGCTCGCGTGTGGCCAAGCACTGCGAGCCGCCGACGCCGATGCCCTCCTGCTTCTCAGGGGTAGTTTTAGATCCGGGCTGGGCGGCGTCATCTCTCGAATCCGCACCCGGATTGGATTCGCCAGGGACGGACGTCGGGTCATGCTGACCCATCCGATCAGGCCCCCCGCTCGGACGAAGCCCTGCCCCACGGTCGATTTCTATGCGACTCTGGTCGAGTCCGCCTTTGGAATCAAGGTCGGAGATCGACTGCCGCGACTCACCACCACGGCGAACGAACGCGAGGCCGCCTCCCGACTGCTGGACGGCGTCTCTGGTCCGATTGTGGGATTCGTGCCCGGTGGGAGCAAGTTGATGAAGCGATGGCCGGCCGATCGATTCGGCGAGCTTGCTCGCCGACTCGGATCAATGGCTGGAACCGTGGTCCTCTTCGGCGGCCCGGATGAACGGGACCTTCTCTCGGAACTCAAGCAGAAGGCCGACGGAGGCGACGGGCCTCGAGTAATCAATCTCGCCGCCCGCGGCCTGAGCCTTGAATCACTTCGTGGCGCGATCGAACGCTGCTCGGTGCTGGTCACGAATGACACCGGCCCGAGGCATCTGGCCGTCGCGCTGGGAATCCCGACCGTCGCGCTGTTCGGCCCGACGGATCATCGTTGGACCACGCTCCGCGGCGCTGCTGAGCGAATTCTCCTCGGCGAGCCCTTCCTCCCGGAGGAACAGGTCGCCGACCGCTATCCGAAAATGTGCCGGGTCGATCGAATTCCGGTAGGCGATGTCCTCTTTGCCGTCAGGGACACCCTTCTTCAGCCTCGAGATTCGAAATCGGTATCGTCCTAGGCATGAATGAAGCGGCACTGCAATTCGGATGGTATTGGTGGGTCTGGTCGGCGATCGCGTTCCTATCGGGGAGCGTGCCGTTCGGTGTGATCATCGCCAGACGTAAAGGCGTCGACATCCGCCAACATGGTTCTGGGAATCCAGGATCAACCAACGTCGGCCGCGTGCTCGGGAAACGTTTTGGCATCCTCTGCTTTCTCCTCGATGCCCTTAAGGGTGCCGCTCCCGTACTGGTCTCTGGCTGGCTCGGCGGTCTATTGGGCATGGCGATTCCATCCACCGACGCCGCGTGGGGATGGCTCTTCGTTGCCGTCTGCGCGATCCTCGGGCACTGCTTCTCACCATGGATCGGATTTCGAGGAGGCAAGGGCGTGGCCACCGGTTTCGGTGCGGTACTCGCGATGTGGCCGGTACTCACCGTACCCGCCCTCGCGGCGTTTTTGGTGTGGTCGATCACCCTCGGACTGACGCGATACATGTCGCTGGCCAGCATGGTCGGCGGGATCGTGTTGCCTTCGACGGTCGTCGCCATGGCGCTCGGCGGCGAGGACGGATCGCTGGGGGCCTCGCTTCCTTTTCTGATCGTCACCGGGGCAATTGCCGCGTTTGTGGTCTTTCGCCATCGGAAGAACCTCATGCGAATTCGCACCGGTTCGGAACCACGAGTGGGACGTCAAACGTCCACCGATGGTTGAACTTCGACCTCCGTGGGGTGGAAGCGCCTTGGAATCGGACCTCTGATCAGTCGTTTGGAACGATCGCGATGGGCACGATCAACATGGCCGACGTGGACGATGGGTTTGGCCTGGCTTCGGCCTGTTGCGACCAACTCGACCATGCATCTCGGTGAAAGGCCGTCCCCGGCTCGTTGGTCACGGACGGAATCAACCGGGCTCCCTCTCCAGCCTCACCGCTCACTGCCATCCCGCTCAACCGGGCAAGAATGCCCTCGACTTCAGACCGTGCCACCACGATGGCGTATTGAAATCCACGTTCGGCAAGGTCGATCCGAATCATGCTTCCCGGAAGGCCATCTGACATCCCAACGATCGGTGGCGGCTGCAGCGTTCCGCCTCGAAGTCGTGAACTCGATTGACCGGAATATCGCTCAAGCCCGGCCTTGAATTCGCCTGTTGAGGCGGCCATGCTTTCTGCCAATGTGAGATTCCGAATCAGCACCGCGTTCGCATCCAAGACGAGCGAGGCCAGTCCGACTTCGAAGGCCTCTCCTCCATCCCCCGCAACCGCAAGGCCGAAGGAAGCCAAGGCCGAAGAGGGGACGCGATCGATCTGGGGCGCAGAGGTTCGATCCGTCTCTGACCCGTTCGAACGCAACGCCGGACTTCGATCGAGTCGAGCCGTCTTCGGACTGCTGCGGGCATCCATCATGCTGTTCTTCGCCGATGACCCCTGATACTCGTCAATCTTCAGTCCGTCATGCTCGGCCGCCAACGTGGTGACTCCATCACTCGGAGCGCCGTCGATCAGACGCGTTGCGAGGATGCCCGCAAACATTGCCAAGGTGATTCCCGCAGCCGCCCATTCAAACGGACGGCGACGATCTCTTCGGCGACGGCGAGCCAGATCCTCGATCGACTTCGACATCAAGTCGGTCGGTTCAAGGCCGGGGTCTGCAAACAACTGATCTTCAATCAACTCGCCTCTCGCGATCCTCGACCGCACGGACCCAAGAAGGTCCCGGCCTGGAACGGATTCTGGGACCCGCTGCATGGCTTCGTGATCATGCCTCATCCGAGCAAGTCGACGAGCCGCATCGGCATCTGCAGAACGCACTTGTTCGATGAACGCGATCTGCTCTTCATCTTCCATTTTCGATTCGACGAAGCGGAGTAGATCGATGGCATCAAATCCCACGAAGCCAAGAGACTCGGCCAGGGGATCAGACTGATCCAAGGGATTTGTGGGGACTTCTTTCTTCATCATCGAACAGTCATATGCGGCAGCGGTCTTGCTTCAGAGGTTTTGAGATCTCGTTGCCGAGAACTCACATTCGATCGGGTGTCCGGAACGTCAAGCCAAGAGGGCTGTGAAGTCGCCGACCACCTAGAAAATAGCACCAAACCGCGAACGATTCGGTGTACCTCGAACTTTTGGTCAGCTCCGGGCTTAGCCGGTGCCGTATCCCATCTGCTCGAGGGCCTCACGAAGCGCAGCCCGGGCGCGGAACAATCGGCTTTTCACCGTGCCGATCGGCGTTCCAATGACCTCTGCGATGTCGCCGTAGTCGAGTCCTTGAAGATCTCGAAGAACCAGAATTGCTCGAGCCTGTAGGTCGAGCATCCCAAGTCCCGCCACGACGCCTCGGGAGAGGTCTTCATGTTCGATGCCCTGAGAAGGGATTGGTTCCCTGCTTCCGGGCTCAAAACCGGAATCTGATCCTGGCAGCGGCGCGTGTTTGCGGAGTTTTTCCCGCCTGAGATGTGTATACACGCAGTTCAGCGTCACCCGGACGCTCCAGGTGCTGAAACGGGCCCGGCCATCGAATCGTGGCAAACCCTCGTACATCCGGAGGAATGCGTCTTGAGCGACGTCTGCGGCGACCTCCGGGCGGCCGAGCATTCTCAGACACAGCCCGTAGACCCGGCCTTGTGATTTCTTAAACAGGCTTTCTAGGGCGGCCGTAGAACCATTTCGCCACGCTTCGATCAGCTCGAGGTCAGGATCGACGATTGGCTCGTCCGTTCGGACAGCGCCAAGCACGCCCGACCGATCGGGGTCGGGGTCGAGCGCCGCGTGCGTCCCACTCGCTCCGTTGGAGATCACACCCCGCGGTGAAGTCGGCGCCCGGTAATCCCCCGTGCTGCCCGCTCCACCGGATGATTGGATTTTTCGCGCTGCGTCTGCCATGAATAAACTCGCCGATCTTGATTTGTCTGGCTTGCGTGATCTGAATCACGGATTGAAAAACTTGATCAGGACTACTTTTCCCCCGGTTCCTCACCAGTAGGTCAGGACAGAGGTGCGGAAGCATATTTATGCCAGCTGGCCGATCCAGCAACATTTCATCAAAGGTCCGTCAAAGGTCCGTCGAAGGTCCTCCGTTTCCTGAGCATGCCCATCGCCAACCACGGCTGGCTCGCCCGCCTCACGGACGATGCGAGCGACCTCATTTGGAAACCTCGCCTACGAAAGGCCGAAACTTCCTCTGGTCGGTAGCATTGAATACGTCGCCCAACCAAATTTAGTTGCAACCTGCTGACGAAACGAATGAACAAGACGCAATCCACTGACAATCATGAGATTTCAGACGTCCACGCCGGATATCGGTCCCCGTTGGAGGCTCGAAATGCGTCAATCGACATGCGGCGTGTTTTCTCCAGTCGTCGCAAATTCGGGTACTGGCGACGAATCTGGCTGGCATTGGCGGAATCCCAGCGAGATTTGGGGCTCCCGATCGAGTCCGCCCAGATCGAAGCCCTGCGAGCCGCCCTCGACGACATCGATTTCGAAACCGCGGCGAAGCACGAAGCACGACTCCGCCACGACGTGATGGCACACGTCCATACCTTCGGGGATTGCGTACCCAACGCCGCTGGGATCATTCATCTTGGCGCCACCAGCCAGGACGTGGTCTGCAACGCGGATATTCTCATTCAACGAGATGCCCTCAACCTCATCGCGGCAAAAATCGCGAGGGTCATCGACCGATTCGGCGGGTTTGCGACGCGTTACCGATCGCTTGCAACCCTTGGATTCACGCACTATCAGCCCGCCCAGCCCACCACGGTCGGGAAGCGGGCGACGCTCTGGATCCAGGATCTGGTGATCTCGCTCCACGAGGTTGAACGCCTCCGAGATGGCCTTCAGCTCCGGGGGATGCGTGGCGCGACGGGAACTCAGGCCTCGTTCCTCGGCCTGTTTGATCGTGATCCTGAAAAAGTTGACGCGCTCGAAGCGCTGGTGGCTACCAAGCTGGGTTGGCCCGCGGATCGAACGTGGCCAGTCAGCGGACAGACCTACCCCCGATTAGCCGACGCCTTGCTCCTAAACGGGCTCGCGGTGACCGCGGCCGCGATTCACAAGTGTTGCAACGACCTCCGATTACTCGCCAACCTTAAAGAGGTCGAGGAACCCTTCGAAAAGGACCAGATCGGGTCGAGCGCCATGGCCTACAAGCGCAATCCCATGCGGTGCGAGCGTGCGACCGGACTGTCGCGGTTTGTCATGAATCTTGTGGGTAACGGGCTCGATACCGCCGCGACACAGTGGTTCGAACGAACGCTCGACGACTCCTCGAACCGACGCCTCAGTATTCCAGAGTCTTTTCTCGCCCTCGACGGGGCGCTCGACATCATGGAGAACGTTGCTGGTGGACTCATCGTCAACGATCGGGTGGTCGAAGCGCACTTGGCAGCCGAGCTTCCCTTCATGGCGACTGAAGATCTCATGCTGGCAGCGACTCGAAGCGGCGGTGACCGGCAGGTACTGCATGAGTTAATCAGGACTGCCAGCATGGAGGCGGCCCGACGGATCAAGTCTGAAGGCGGCGAGAATGACCTTCTCGACCGACTTAAATTAATGCCAGAGTTCGCCGCGATCCCCATCGATGATCTGATGGATCCCGCCCGATTCGTCGGCCGCGCCCCCGAGCAGGTGGATACTTTCGTGGCATTAGAGGTGGATCCAATTCGCGCCCGATACGCCGAGGATCTGGATTCCAAGGCTGATCTCAGAGTCTGAATCCCGGCCTGCCAACGCTGAATGAAAAAAGAGTTATCAGTAACTAAAATTTCGAAAACATGGCTAAATTCGTCGAAATGACGCCGATATGATCCGAAATAGGGACGAAATATCATTATCGACGAGGCCGTTTTAGTCACGCTCAATCCCGCTTACTGATCTTGAATCAAGCATCTGGCCGATGGACTTCGTATTCTGATTCCATAGATCCTGACGCTGGCCAGAGATCCTCCGAAGAGAATCCTGCCCGCGCAACACCGCACGTTAAGGAGCGCTTCGAATGCAAGCCTACGAACACCTTCGGCAACTCATCGACTCTTGCCAAGATGACGTCCAGAAAGCCTCTGGTGGCAACAAGGCCGCGGGCACTCGTGTCCGAAAAGCCATGCAGGACGTTCGGGAAGCCGCCAAGCAACTTCGAGCCGATATCCTCGGAGCTCAGAAGACAGACTGATCCTGATTCTCAGGGTTGGTTGTGAAAGAAGTACGAATCACAGCAACGCCGCTGCCTCATCGAGGCAGCGTCGTTGCTTTTTTTCGGATCTCCAGATGTTCTTGCGCGGAAACTGGCATGGCTCCTTACTGACCGTTGATCGACTAAAGTCTGGGGAACTCTGGGAGAACTCTCTACCAGCAACACCACAGGAACAAGCCCGTGCCAGCTGAACCGCTCTTTGATTACTCGAATGTCGACTTCGACCGCCCGATGGCAGATATTGAGGCAGTCAAGAAGATCAACCCGCATCGTGGCGAAATGATCCAGATCAATGGGGTGGCCTATTGGACGGATGACTTCGCACAGGGTGTTGGTTGGCGAGACGTTCGGGACGATGAGTTCTGGGTTCCCGGACACATTCCAGGAAGACCACTACTTCCTGGGGTTCTGATGATTGAATCGGCGGCCCAACTTTCGAGTTTCATCCACATCAAGGGCGCACCTCCGGAAGCAACCGGGTTTCTGGGCTTCACCCGATGCGACGAGTGTGCCTTTCGAGGCCAAGTCGTCCCCGGAGACCGACTGATTCTCCTCGCCCAGAGCGTGACGCGAAATCGACGCCGATTCATCAGCAAGTGCCAAGGATTTGTGAATGAGAACCTGGTCTTTGAAGTCACCGTGACCGGCATGCAGGTCTGATCAAGACGGCCTGCGATTCTGGAACGGAGCCTCTTCCATTCCACGCATCCGGATCTCGGTATCAGGCTTCAAGTCAAATTGACGATCCACAGACGCATGAGCCTTCCCCCACTCCGCTTTGATCCGATCCTGAAACCCCGAGCCTGGGGTGGTGCTCGCCTGCAGCGATTCGGACGAAAGTTCGACGCCTCCGAGACCATCGGCGAGTCGTGGGATCTCGCCGACCTCCCGGCGATGATCAATCTGGGACGCTCGGCGATCGCTGGCGGCCCACTCAACGGCCTTCTCCTGCATGATCTGATTCAACGCGATCCGGCTGCGGTCTTGGGCGCGGTGGCGACCATGACGACGAGTTTCCCACTGCTCGTCAAGCTCTTGGACGCCCGCCATAATCTTTCGGTTCAGGTCCATCCGGATGCTGCCTACGCCGAGCGTCATCCCGAAGCATCCATTAAGAATGAAGCGTGGTTCGTCCTCGAAGCCGATACCGACGCGGTGATCTATCGCGGGATCAATCCTTCGCTTTCTGCGAAGGAATTTCAAGAGATCGCCCGATCATCTGGCCCGATCCTCGAACATCTCATTCGCATCCCGGTTCATCGCGGCGACTGTATACGGCTCCCAAGCGGAATCTGCCATGCCCTCGGGGCGGGCGTGCTGGTGGCCGAGGTCCAGACCCCGAGTGATACGACGTTTCGAGTCTGGGACTGGGATCGCAATGATCCCGCCAGGCCGCTGCATCTCGATCAGGCGATGGCGTGCATGAGATTCGGCGCCGCCCAAGATGATGGCATGACCGCCATCACTCGGCTGGACGACATTCCCGCGGTCGAGACACCAGGCTGTCGGCGACGACGCCTCTGCCTCACGCCCGACTTTGGAATTGATTACGTCGAGTTTGATCCCGGCTCCCACGCCATCACGATCGGCTCGACACCGCTTGTACTCCTCGCCACCGAGGGCACCGGATCCGTCGTGGATGCATCACACAACGAGATACGGATCAACGGTGGCGATACCGCCCTCATACCAGCATCATGCGATCAACCCAGACTTCGGGCTGAGTCGATGATTTCGCTTCTGCAGATCGACCTCCCACCCCGGCCCGGCATCATGATCGCCTGAGCCGTGACCAGACCACCGCAATGATCCCTTAGGAGCACCCCGCGCCTCATGAAGCCCCGCCATCGAGCAACGCTAACCAATGGCATCCGGACATCTTTCATGTTGGCCGCGCTGCTCTGGGTTCATACCGCGATGGGTGTAGACCACGTGCTTGCCCCGACAGATGCCTGGCCGGAGTCTTCCGCCGTCGCACCGGGCGACCGAATCTTCCTCACCCCCGGGTTCTACAAAGAACTTCCAGTCCTCAAGTACCAAGGAACCGAGGCACAGCCGATCACCATCTCCTCGGTTGACCCCAGCCAACCAGCGACTGTGGTTGGCGACGCGTGGGCAATGACCATTCGTGGCGGCCGCCACATCAAAGTGTCAACGGTCATGGTGATGGCTGGCCAGTCCGGTGGGATTCGATTGGATCGAGGCGATGCGGGGCCAAGCCGATCGATCGTTCTTGCCAACATTTACGTCATTCCGAGGCCGGGGAATCTCACCAGAGTCGGGATCGATCTAGAAGGCGTCGAAGGCATTCAAATCCTCAATGCCAAAGTCGATCTTTGGAGTCGGGCGGCCGTCCAGATTCGAGACGCTCGCGACATCGAAATTCGAAGACTGACGATTCAAGGCGACCACCGGGCGGCCATCGGCATCCGGGTCAACGATGCGGTCGACGGCCTTCAAATCCTCGAGTCCTCCATTCTGAGCATCGGCGGATCTGGCGTGGCCGTCGGCATGGTGACATCACCACCACCCGCGTCCGAGCTCGAGGCCCGTCCGATTGCGGCAGCCCAGAATGTGCGCCTTGAGCGATGCGTCATTGAGCGGGTGGCGATCCCGTTTACCTTTGCATCCGCCACCGACGTCTTGGTCAGCCACTGCACGATCGTGGAACCCAAAACTGCCACGTTCGAACTTCGTTCGGTTCGAACCGGTTGGCCGTCGGCCTCGGGAATTCGAATTCAAGACAATCTGATCTGGTGGACGGTCAATAGTCTGAAAAAATTCGTGATCGATGATCAACCCGAAGGCGATTTTCAAATGGGCCGAAATCTCTGGTGGGCCGCAGAGATGCCCGCCGCGATCGAATGGCTTGGCGGATTTCCGGCGAATGCCGCACCGCAGGTGGTGGACGTCGATCCAGGATTGATTCCGCGAACGACTCGTGCCACCAACCCCGAGGCGAAGAAATTCGGCCATGGCGGGACACTTCATAAGTCGCCGTCACCGCCTTGAATCCGCGATGTGCCGACCGGCGTCAGAGATAACCTCGAAGGACCTGAACGCACATCAGGCTCGCTCGTATACTCCTGACCATGAACGTCCGAGGTCCCATCCCCTTCAACGCCGCTTCCGCCTATGGCGTCGGCCAGCCTGGACCGTCCCGACCGGCCACCGCACTGCCGGGTCACACCCCCAACATCCGACCTGAGATCGTGGATCGTGTTGACACGACGAGCGACACGGCCTCGGAGCTGCGAAGACTGGTCGCTGGCGTCGTCCGAAGTGACATCAACCACGGAACGGGCTTCGATGGTGATCCGGCGTCCGTGGCGCCGCCTCGACCGGAAGCACCCCGCGCCGGCGGCCTACACCTGTACTCCCGCAATGCCGACCGGCTTGAGGCCGCCACCCGCGTTGAACTGGGTCGCAACCTCGATCTCAAGGCCTGATCCGCGTCTGGCCTTCACGGTCAAAAGGCGTTCGCGACGAGCCGGCCTTCATCGATCTTGCCTTCTCAATCGCTCAAACCACCAAAATCCACTCCGCAGAACCCCGCTTCTTTCCCTCGAAAGGTTGAGGAGTGGGCTTCGGGCGGGTATTCTCCGCGACTCAGGAAACCTCTCTTCAAGGCTCGCGTAGCTTGGTCGATCGGTCCTGATTTCGCCGTCCTCCCCTTTCGACACGACGTCGATTGGGACGATCATCACCCCCTCGCCACCTCAGGGAGTTTGACCCCCCATGGCTTCGACCGGCAAAGTTCTTCAGGTCATCGGATCGACCTTCGACGCTCAGTTTCCCGCGACTGATCTCCCCGAGATCTACAACGCGATCAATGTGGAACTCGAGCAGAGTGGCCAGAAGATCCGACTCGTGGGCGAGGTCGCCAAGCATCTGGGCGGCGGCACCGTCCGTTGCGTTGCACTTGGTTCAACCGACGGCATGCGTCGCGGACAGGAATGCGTTGATACCGGTTCACCGGTCACCGTTCCCGTCGGCGAACAAGTCCTCGGACGCGTCTTCAACTTGCTTGGCGAACCCGTCGATGAACGCGGCCCGGTCAACGCGACCAAGCGAAGCCCGATTCACCGCGAGCCGCCTCCGTTCGTCGACCTCAACCCCAAGACCGAAATCCTGCAGACAGGCATCAAGGTCGTCGACCTTCTCTGCCCCTTCGTCCGCGGTGGCAAGATCGGTCTCTTCGGTGGTGCGGGCGTCGGCAAGACCGTGATCATCCAAGAGATGATCGCTCGGGTGGCCCGAAACTTCGGTGGCTACTCCGTCTTCTGCGGCGTGGGTGAGCGAACTCGCGAAGGCAACGACCTCTGGCTGGAAATGCAGGAGGCCGAGTACACCGACACCGAAGGCAACACCGCCCACGTGCTCGACAAGGTTGCGATGGTCTTTGGTCAGATGAACGAACCCCCGGGCGCCCGACTCCGCGTGGCCCTTTCCGGGCTTGCGATGGCCGAAGAATTCCGTGACGCCTCCGGTAAGGAAACGCTGATCTTCGTCGACAACGTCTTCCGATTCACGCAGGCCGGTTCCGAGGTCTCTGCCCTTCTCGGCCGAATGCCGAGTGCGGTGGGTTACCAGCCCAACCTCTCCACTGAAATGGGTGCCCTTCAGGAACGAATCACCTCGACCCGGCAGGGTGCCATTACGTCGGTTCAGGCCATCTACGTGCCGGCCGATGACTTGACCGACCCCGCCCCCGCAACCACTTTCGCTCACCTTGATGCGTTCGTGGTGCTGGAGCGAAAGATTGCCGAGAAGGGGATTTATCCCGCGGTGGATCCGATCGGTTCATCCAGTCGTATTCTTGACCCCAACGTGATCGGCGAACGCCATTACGGCGTCGCCCGTCGCGTCCAGTCGATCCTTCAGCGGTACAAGGACCTTCAGGACATCATCGCCATCCTCGGCGTTGATGAGTTAAGCGAAGAGGACAAGCTCACCGTCTCCCGTGCTCGGAAGATCGAACGCTTCCTCTCACAGCCATTCTTCGTGGCCGAAATCTTCACCGGATTCCCGGGTGTCACCACGACACTCGAAGAGACGATCGACTCATTCGAGCGTCTCTGCGATGGCGAAGGAGACGATCTTCCGGAGAACTGCTTCATGTATGTCGGCACGCTCGACGACGCCCGAAACAAGGCCGAGAGAATGGCCGCAGAGGTCTGATTCTGAGCACCGATCGGATCGATAAGTAGAGAATCCAGAACCGGCGAATGTCAAAGGACATTCGCCGGTTCTTTTTTAACGGCCAAAAAAAGACATCGGTTGGCCGCCGTCCACCCGCATCTTGAATTTGCATCCGCTCTGAAAACGACTTTCGGATCTGCTTTGACAATATGGAGCGTCTCTCAGATTGACGCTACTGCCCGCGAGATGGAATGGTTGGTGGAAACATCGGCGTCCGACCACCATCACCACGCTCCTCACCATCGCCGTCTTCAACCCGGATCGGCCCCCGTGTTCGCTGCACCCTTCCGTGAACATCGAACCAGACCACCCAGACCCGATCCGGCACAAAATCCGGAAACGCCGCCGCGTTCGCCAACGAACTGAGGTTGTCAGCATATTGCCAGCGGCCGCCGTCAAGCAGCACGCCTTGCTCATCCAACCGCGGCGGGATTCGAACCGAAGGCTCCCCAAGTTCGATCTGAACCTCCTCGGAGGTCATCCCCGGAACGACCTCCTCGAACCCCTGCTGCACCGGCGTCGCGCAGCCGACGAGCACGAGGCTCCAGACAACCAGGGAACCAAACCGATCGCCGATCGAGGGTTTCTTCATCATCACCGGAGCGTAGCCGATCATCGCTACCATCTGAACTATGACCACGCTTGATACCCCCCCCACATCCTTCTTGACCCCTCAGAACCTGTCCCACGCCGTTGACGGCATCGTGACCGCCCACGGCGAGAACTGCCGCGATCACGCCGCCCGCGGCATTCACCAATGCGCTGTGCTCTGGCGGGACTCGGATGGAGACGCCTCGGCCTTTGCTCAATTCTGTTTGGATCACTTCGCCGCCACCCCCGAGGACCGAACCAAACTCCTCGATCGCTTGGAGACGGTGCTCGAACAGGTCCGCGGCCATCTGTACGAAATGCGGCGGAATCTGCGACGTTGGAGTGATCTGGTCGGCGATTCTCTCCCGGAGACCGACTCGGCCTTCGCGACCTTCGACCCTGCCCCCGATCTTTCGGAGCAATTTTACGATCAGAAGATTGCCTTCATCACGCTTCTCAACTTCGAGAAGTCGACGCTTGATGACATGCTGACCGCGGGCAGCGAGTGGGATGCCGCCCGATGGGCAGAAGCTCGGATCGCTGGCTCCTTCGGCCCGCGGATACCGAAGGATGTTGCCGATCTCGCCCGCGACCTTCATTTCAAGAGTTATCACTGGGTGTCGAATTTTCACGTGCCCGTGGGCACGATGACCGATGCCACGGGCCAGCGATGGTTCGAATCAGATCGAGCGTTGCTCGCCCATTGGCTCATTCGCGAGGAAATGAAGGGTGGGTACAACCATCCGGACGGGCTCCACAAGCAGCGGGCGCTCTCCTGGGTCATGGGGCGTCACATCGACGGCACGCTCCCCCTCGCGATCATGGATCGAACCTCCACCGAAGATTGGAATCCCGCAACGAACACCATCGGCGGTGCCGATCCTGGCCCGGTGCTTGATCTGGTCCGCTACGAACACTGGATGAACAACGTTCGAATCGCCCGCGCCCTCGATGAGCACCATCCAGACCATCCCAGTGCCATCGATCGAAAGTTCGGTCTCGAACGTGAGATTCCTGAACCGGAAGTCGAACAATTGCTCGTTGATCTTCTGGCGGCGCCGGTCCGCAAGGATCTTGCGGCCCTGGTTTCGAAGCGTCTGGGGCGTCCTCTGGAGGCTCATGACATCTACTTCGATGATCTCTTCGAAACTCGTGACGCCGACGAAATGAATGCCGAAGTCAGCCGACTCTGTCGGGACGAGGTTGAGTTTCAGGCCAAGCTGCCGGAGATTCTTCGAGGCCTCGGATGGCCAGACGATGATGCTGAATTTCTAGGATCGAGGGTTCGCGTGGAGATCGCCCGTGGCTCAGGCCATGCCATGCGCCCCCAACTGGCCGAATACGGCGCTTGGCTTCGCACCAACCGCCTGAAGGACCAGCTCGGTTGGGACGGATTCGACACCGGCATGCACGAACTTGGACACAATCTGGAGCAACTCTGCTCGACGTTCTTCGTGCCCAGAACGGCACTTCGGGGTGTCCCAAACACCGCGTGCACCGAGGCGTTCGCATTCCTCTATCAGTCGCTCGCCAAGCGGGCGCTGGGTATCGAAGACGCTGCGGAAGCGGAACGTGCCTACCACGAGGAGACCATCGCTTCGATGCTCATGGCGTGCCAGATCGCGGGGCCGAGCCTCGTCGAACTTCGAACCTGGCGATGGATCTACGAAGCGGGTGACGCGTGTACTCCGGAGGGCATCCGGGAGAACCTACTTCGAAACGCTCGCGAAGTCTGGGCTGAGTTCTTCCAAGCGCATTTCGGCGATGACCCGTATCACATCCTCGGGGCCTATCAGCACATGCTCGGCCACCCCCTCTACCTTCCCGACTACGCCATCGGTCGAACGATCAGCCATCAGATCCGAAGTCACATGCAAGGGAAGGACCTCGCTGCCGAGACCAAGCGGATCTGTTCCATCGGCCGGGTCACCCCGGATGCGTGGATGCGTTCCGCAGTCGGCGGACCACTCTCCGCGACACCGCTGATCGACGACACCGCCGCTGCCCTTCGCATTCTCGTTTGAGCGGCTTGCGGATCGACCTTGGCTGCGTGCCCCATCGGCCAACCAGAGACGTGACGACACAAGAAAACGGGCCACCCTCGAAGGGTGGCCCGTTTATTTCTTGGTCGTTTGGAGAATCGGTATCAGGCCGAGAAACTCGAACCACAACCACAACTGCTGGTGGCATTGGGGTTGTTGAACACGAACCCGCGTCCCATGATCTCGTCCTTGAAGTCGATCGTGGTTTCGTTCAGGTAGAGATATGACTTCGGGTCGCAGACGACTCGAACGGTAAACGGCTCGCCGTCCTCGGCATCATCGCCACCGGTAGCCACGGCGGCTCCACCTTCGGAGGATGCAACGCTGGACGACTTGGCTGGTCGCCGGTGGTAGTTGAACTCCCACATCTCATCGGAGTCTTTCTGGACTTCGGTGAGATCCAAGAGGTAGCTAAATCCGCTGCAACCGCCACCCTTCACACCGACACGAAGGCTGATCTTGGCAGGATCGAGATCCTGCTGGCAGATGATTGAATCGATTTCACGGGCAGCGGTCTCAGTGACGTTGACAGGCATCGGGCGCCTCCTTGTATCTCAATACGGTATCTCAAGACGATATCGCGGACATATTACAGATTCCGGCGTCGCCACCGGGTTTGAATTCCATCAGTGGGCGTGGCCGTGGCCAGCGTCGGCCGCCACCGGTTGGCCGTTTTTCCTCTTGTAATCCTCGATCGCGGTCCGAATCGAATCTTCGGCAAGCACGGAGCAGTGAATCTTCACCGGCGGGAGCGAGAGTTCCTCGACGATTCGAGTGTTCTTGATCTCCAGCGCCTCGTCGACCGACTTGCCTTTAATCCACTCGGTGGCGAGCGATGAACTGGCGATGGCCGAACCGCAACCAAAGCACTTGAACTTTGCGTCTTCGATCACGCCGTCGTCGCCGACCTTGATCTGAAGCTGCATGACGTCTCCGCACTCCGGAGCGCCGACAATCCCAACGCCCACGTCTTTTCGTTCCTTCACGTCGTTTGAGGCGCCGAAAGAACCAACGTTTCTGGGGTTCTGATAGTGGTCGATAACTTTTTCACTGTATGCCATGTCATTCGTTCCTTGATTGCCCTTGAAGCCGGCCAGATTGCCGTCGGTCAGTGGGACTGCCACACGATTTTAGTGATATCGATGCCTTCATTGTGAAGGTCGTAAAGCGGGCTGAGCGCCCGAAGATGTTCAACGGCTTCATGAATCGCCTTGATCGCGAAGTCGACTTCCTCTTCGGTCGACCAGCGGCCGAGGGAGAGTCGGAGCGAGGAATGAGCGAGCTCGTCACCCAGACCGAGCCCCTTGAGAACGTAACTCGGTTCCAGACTTGCACTGGTGCACGCAGAGCCGCTCGAACAGGCGATGTCCTTGATTCCCATCATCAGGGATTCACCCTCGACGAAACCGAAGGAGATATTGGTCAGGTGCGGCAGACGTCGCTCGGAATGCCCGTTGACCTCGACAACATCCATGAGGCCCTTGAGCTCATTTTCGAGCTTGAGCCGGAGGGCGAGTAGTCGCTCTCGTTCGGATTCCATCTCGTTTTCACAGATCTCGCAGGCAGCACCGAATCCGACGATTCCCGGGACGTTCAAAGTTCCCGAACGCATTCCACGCTCATGCCCGCCACCGTCGATCATGGCTTGAAGCCGTACTCGAGGACGACGACGGCGAACGTACAGGGCGCCAACCCCGCCAGGACCGTAGATCTTGTGGCCCGACCAACTCAGCAAATCAACGTTGTCCCGCTCGACGTCGGTGGGCATCTTGCCGACCCACTGCGTCGCGTCAGTGTGAAATACGATGCCATGCTCGCGACAGACCGCACCGATTGACGAGATGTCGTTGATGGTTCCGATTTCGTTATTCGCCCACATGATGGAGACGAGAATGGTGTCCTCTCGGATCGCAGCGCGAACCAAATCTGCCGTCACGATGCCGTCCGAGCCAGGATCAAGATAAGTGACGTCGAATCCCTCGCGTTCGAGCCGCTTGCACGGATCGAGCACCGCCTTGTGTTCGATGATGCAGGTGATGATGTGCCCGCGGCCCTCCGAACCCATCGGGGCCTTGGCATACATCTGTGCGGCGCCCTTGATTGCGAGATTGTTGCTCTCGGTGGCCCCGCTGGTCCAGACGATTTCCTTGGGTCCGGCTCCGATCAGGCTTGCGGCCTGCTCTCGAGCACGGTCGACGCCAGCTTCCGCCCCCCAACCAAAAGCGTGGTTTCGACTCGCCGAATTCCCGTAGATCTCGGTGAAGTAGGGAAGCATCGCCTCGACCACGCGAGGGTCGGTGCGAGTCGTGGATGCGTTGTCCATGTAAATTGGAAGGTTCACCGTCGAGGAACTCCAAAGGTCGAAGATTGCAGAACGACAGCAGAGTGAGCCACACACGATGGCCCTTTCGGCTGTCCAAGAAGACAGAGGGATCAGAGCCAACTTTGACTCTCGTCAGCGGTCGATTCCCGATGGCCCGCGATGAGGGGCTTGAAGCCTCCTTGGAACGCAGCTTCGAGAATGCAACTTATTCTAGCGAGCCGGACCGAGCATCTCCAGCGATCAAGCCTTGAATTCGGGGATACCAATTTGAAGTCGACCCACTTCCTCAAATCACCGATACAACCCGTCTGAACCTACAATTCTCTCCGATGACGACGCCTCGAATCATCCAAAATTCCGCCGAACTCGCCGACTCGGCCGGCAGTTGCTTCGTTCCCACAATGGGGGCCCTTCATGATGGCCACCTTTCGTTGATTCGAGCGGCGGCCCGAAATGGTGCCCCGGTGATCACCAGCATCTTCGTAAATCCCACCCAGTTCGCTCCGGGCGAGGATTTTTCCGCCTATCCGCGCCCGCTCGATCGAGACATACAACTCGCGGCCGCCGCCGGCACCGATATCGTCTATCTCCCCTCCGAATCTTCTCTCTACCCCGAGGGACGACTCGCGTCGGTCGACTTGGCGGATACTTTCCCGATTCCAGACGTCGCACGTCAACCGCAATTGGAAGATGCCGGACGCCCTCACTTCTTCGGAGGGGTCTGTCTCGTGGTGGCTCGACTCCTGGATCAAGTCCGGCCCTCCGCGGCGGTATTCGGCGAAAAGGACTGGCAACAGTTGCAGGTGATTCGAGCGATGGTCGCCGGGGACCATCGGTTCGCCGGCATCGAGGTGATCCCCGGTCCCACCGTGCGGGAATCCGACGGACTGGCGATGTCCAGCCGAAACACATTCATCCCGCCCTCGGAACGCGAACGAGCCCGCGGTCTCTCCCGCGCCCTCGATGCCGCGGAATCGGCGAAGACACCGGCGGAGGCTGAATCCCTGATGCGGGCTACCCTAAAATCGCACGATCTCGCGGTGGAATACGCGGTGGTCCGCGATCCGGAATGCCTCCTACCGGTCGCTGACCTGAGCCAACCGACGCGAGCCATCATCACTGCCAGACTGAACTTCGACGGCGGTACCGTTCGCCTCCTCGATAACCGAGCGATGCCCATTGCCTGATGATTCCGCTCGCTACCGCCTCGTGCGCCTCGTGAGACACCGACTTCTTTACATCGCGGGGCTCTGCCTCGTCGTGATCGCCGGCGGTTGCCGGACCGTTCGCCCCGCGAGTGATCCCCGACCGAGCGGCCCGATCCCCGATCCTCCTCGCATTGCCTGGCTCACGCTTCCTGTTCCCGAAGACATCGTCGAGTCGGATAACCGCAGGCGCCCGGATACCCCGAACCACCCGGATGGCATCGCTGTCCGAAGTGCGGGTGGAGATCTCATCCCTCTGATTCCAATCGAGGTACGGGGTGGCGTCGAGATCTGGGAGTTTGCGAGTGAGCCGCTCGGAGGCGGTTGGATTTCCGGCATTGATCCTGAGTTGATCGCGCACAGTCGGAGTTTTATTCTCGTCTCCAGCGCCGCCGACGATGACCCTCCCTCGGAACTGGTTATTCCCCGCCGCCGAGCGATCGACGCCGTCATCTTGGAACCCGCGGCGATGCCGTCGGCTGGGACGGCGATCGTGCTCAGCAGTCTCGCCCGGCAGACACCACCGGAGCAAGCCTTTATGGGCGATCTGCTCGATGCGGGGTTCACCGTGATCACGACCGCCCCGCCCGTCAACGCCATCGATCAAGCGACGGCTGGACGGACCACCCTAAACATCGAAGAAGACGCCGACTTCGCCGGACGAATGTTCGCCGCCGAAGTCGATCTCGCCTTGACGACCTGGGCCTTCGGAATCGAAGCCGTGCTCAACCACCTTCGAAGCTCAAGTGAAACGGCACCGTCACCCTTGGTGCTCATCGGCGTGAGTAGCGGTGCGGTGGCGGTACCGATCGTGGCGGCCCGATTGCATCAGAAGTTCCCAATCCAAGCCGCCGTCCTGATTGCCGGAGGGGCGGATGCTGCCGCAATTCTGCTCGGGACGACCCTCGCTCCGGAAGATCTCCGGCTGAATCTTGAGGGGGGCCGTTTCGACCAATTGAAGGCCGACGCCTTCGCCGCAAGCTATCACCGTGCCGTTCGACTCGACGCCGCCCCGATCACCGAATGGCTCGGGCAACGTCCGGTGCTGCTCCTAGAAGCCGGATTTGATGCCGCCATTCCCAGTTCATCTCGATCACGCCTCGATCAGAGGCTCGGATATCCGGAACGTTGGTGGTATCCGGTGGGCCATTACGGGCTCTTCGTACTCCTCCCGGGCGAAGGCGACGCGATCGTGGATTGGATCCAACGCTCGCTCGATCAGGCCCGCTGATATTGGAACGCTGATTGAGATCCCGGGACCCTCCCTGCCGTCAAAGGCGAAAGATTCAATGCGGGAACATTGTGAAATCACCGCGCCGGGTCGTAGGATGATTCAACCGCGTCGGCAAACATGCCGTTGCCAATCGAATTCTGCGACTCCCCTCGCCGACTCGACCAGCGCCCAAACGAGAGGGCAACAATGTGCTCTCCGCCTCTTCGAAGGAACTCCTTGATGCTTCAAGTCCTCGGCACCGCGATCCTTATCTCCCTGCCTTCGCTCTCTTTGGCCCCCGCTTCCGGCCTGGCGTTTGCGATGCCCGCGATCGTCCTCGAGGACGAGTCAAAGTGGAAGGATCGGCTTCCGGATCAGGATCGGACCGCTGTAGAGGCGGGCATCGGCTTTGAGGTTCCAGCATTTCCGGAGGGAATCACCTGGATCGGCGCCCCGTCGGACGTCTCGATGGAGAAACTCCGAGGAAAGGTCATTGTGCTGCAAACCTGGACGTGCGGAACTTCGCTCGGCCGTGGCATTCCCAAAAAAATCAATCGAAGCCTCCGTGATCTCGCCCAACGCGAAGACGTGAAAGTGATTCTCGTTCATACGCCGCAGGATGAGGAGAAGTCGGCGCGATTCTGCGCTCGGGCAAAGCCGGCCTTCCCGGTCGCAGTCGATACTTCGGGCGCCTTCTGTGATCAGCTTGGCGCTTTCCAACGTCCGGTCAATGTCATTATCGATCGATCCGGCACGGTCCGCTACGCCGGACTCACGGACCGGGGCGCTGCCAGCGCCGTGGCTCATCTCCTGACGCTCCCATTTGATCCCTCCGTCAAGCCTCGACCCCGACCAGTATCCGACGCATCCACCGCGATGCCGCGAGGGACCTACCCACCGATGACCGGTAGCGCCGGTGCCGCGAACGATCTTCGGGGGAGAACCGCCCCCACCTTCGTGGTTGATCGCTGGATCTCGCCGGAACCCGATGCCCGCGGAAAAATCGCCATCATCGATTTCTGGGCGACCTGGTGCGGACCATGCATCCAGGCCATTCCCCACATGAATGAAATCGCAGAGCAGTTCCGAGGAAAGGTCGAGTGCGTCGGCATTTCCGACGAATCAAAGTCCGCCTTCGAAACTGGAATTGAAAAGAAGAACCTCAAAGGATCCGACTTTCGGTACGCCCTTGCCCTCGATCCAAAGGGCCGGATGAAGTCGGCGTTCAACGTCCGAGGGATCCCCTTCGTTGCCGTCATGTCGACGGATTGGGTCGTTCGATGGCAGGGCCACCCAGCCTCGCTGACCTCTAGCATCGTCGCGGCGATCATCGCGGCGGATCCCGGCATCGCGAGCGAATCTTCAAATCCGAAATCGCCCGGTACGCCCCCCGCACGCTGGGCCAATCAACGACGCTGAATCGAATGGGCTCAGCCCCTTTGCTCGTCCGTATGTCGAAGGCGTGGCGACGGCATGGGGGCGAAGCTCAAGCCATCAGCCGGGCTGCGAACACTCCGGCACGATCCACGACGACGGATCATGCCATTCGTCGCGAGGTGGTTCTGAGTGACGATTGGCGTTCAGTGATTTCGATCGACCACGGAATCGGCGAGATCCCGAAGCAGATCTTCGGTTCCGCCCAAGGGCAGGCCTTCGATTGCAGTTTTTGCGGCCTCCACCTGTTCGACCGCAAATTCGATGGCTTTGCCGGTCGCGTCCGCGTCGCGAAGAAGTTGAAGCACCGCAGAGGCATCCCGCTGACGGAACGCATCGACCGCATCTGCGAACGTCACCGTTTCGGCGGAATCGAGCAGGATGATCATCGGAAGTGTGAGCTTCCCTTTCGCGAGATCACGCCCCACGCTTTTTCCAACCACTTCGGTCTCACCCTCAAGGTCGAAGACGTCGTCTCGAATCTGAAACGCGACGCCCAGATGCTCTCCGAAGATTCCCAAGGCTGCGGACGTTTCCTCCGTGCCACCGGCCACCCGCGCCCCTAGTTGGCCGCAGGCACCGACCAGCACCGCCGTCTTACGGCGAATCGTCGCGAGGTAAGTCTCTAAATCGAGCCCCAGATCATCTCGATGATGGAGTTGAATCAACTCGCCTTCGCAGAGCGTGTTGGTCACCCGCCCGATTCGCTCGGTCAGATCCGCGTCTCCGATCGTCGCCGCCAGATGGAAGGCGTTCGAGATGAGGTAGTCGCCCAGCATCACCGCCGTTTCGTTGTCATTCAGTCGGTTGACCGTCTCGCCGCCTCGTCTCTGGTCCGCTTCGTCAAGGACGTCGTCATGCACCAGCGTGGCCATGTGGATCATCTCGAACACTGCCGAGAGCCGCCGCAAGTCATCTGATTCGAGAACCCCAAGATCACCATCGGCCGCGGCCACCCCAGATAAAAGCGTGAGCGTCGGGCGGAGCATTTTGCCTCGATAACGGCTGACATGACCACACAGAGACTCCACCGCCGGAAACTCGCTCGCCAGCTGCCGCTCGAAGATGGCGGCGACCTGCTCGAGCGTTGCCAACAAGGGCTGGAGGAATCGATCGTGTTTCGGGTCGAGTTCGATCATGCCATTCTCTGTGGTTCTACCAAGTTCCTACGGAGTTCGATTCGCTGCTCGGTGCCATGGGATGCAGTCGCGTGAGCAAAGCGATTCGATCGATCACTTCTCGGCGGTCAGGTACGCAATCCAACCCGGACACGCCTCCCCACGCTCTGAAGGCTCAAATTCTCCGTCGCCTTCTTCGCCGGCCTCATCATCGCCTTCCCACCAGACGGTCACCTTGCTGAAGCCCGCTTCGATCAGAAGCTCCCGAATTTCGGGGATGGTCCAGAGCCGCCACTCGTAGGTGAACGCCTCATCCATCGATGAACCGTCCGGAAAACGAAAATGAATATGGTTCACCACATCGCCGGTCACGGGGTTGTAATGATTTTGGTCCCAGACGTAGGTGAAGCCATCCAGGTGACGCTCCTCCTCCATCTCCGTGAATGAATCGCTGCCGCCGTATGCATCGCAGATGAAGATGCCATCATCGGCCAGCGACCCACGGACCGTTTTGAAGTACTCGAGGAGGTCCTTCCGGGTCTTGAACAGGAAGTAGCTGAAATTCATGGCGAGCACGGAATCAACTTCGCTCACGCCAGAGGATCGCACATCCTTCTCAAGGATCTCCAGCCGATCAATCTGGCCTTGCGTGAGCTCGGGGAGATTCCGATCGCGACCCCAATCAAGCACTTCGCTGCTGAGATCGACGCCAACGGCGGTATTGTCATCCCGTCGGCGGATCCACTCACAGGCGGCCGCGAAGGTACCGCAGAAGTCCTCACGAATGCGACGGGCCTCCCGGCCCCTCAGACGTGCCCAGACCTTGTCGACAAAATCAATTTCGCCCTCGACGTTCTGAACTGAGAGCTCATAGAGCTCATGACGGTCCGAGGTTTTCGCCGACCGCCAACCTTCGGTCGACTTCGGAGATTTCTTCTTCTTATCTTTGCGCTTTGACATGGGGACGGAGTGTAGCGGAGCAGACGCCCTTGTTGCAGGTAACCGCCATGCCTTCAACTCCAGAAAGCGAGAATCAACCCAAGGTCCCCCCCGTCGACCAAGCCACTCCCATCGAGATCCGCCTCGGAATCTGAACTGCCCCAGTCGGAGAGGAGGAGGCCAAGATCGGCGCCATCCACTCGGCCGTCACCGTTTAAGTCACACTCCATCGCAGCTTCGCATGCGGTCGCTTGCGCCTCCACGCACGACTCATCCCAGCTGACAATGCAACAAAAAGGATCTTCAATGCAGACCGTTTTACAACAGGCCGCGTCATCACAACCTGGAGCCGGTCGTGATTGGTGGCAAGCACCGCCCGTTCCACAGCTCGGTATCCCGCAATCCGCACCGCAGACCGTCGCCGAAATCGTAATACAAGAATCGTCCCAGGCCACTTCGCAGCAGTACGGATCGAGCTCACAGACGCAAGACTCCAGAATTGGATCCGAACATCCGGGCCCCCCAACCACACATGCATCGTGAGCCAGATCAAATTCGATCCTCAGATCATCGATCCGCGTGGCGTCTCCGACCGTCGATCCGGAGCGGAGCCGAAGCCGAAACTGCGGCAGCCCGATGAAAGAAGTCAGATCAACCGTATGAACCCGGCACCCCGCATCGCTTCCGAAGGGCACTCGAAAGATCTCGACCGGGTCCAGATCCAGCCAACGAGCTTCGATCACGGGTCCGGAAACCCCGAACGCGGTTGAACATTCGAAGGAGAGGGTGGCGGTGGTGCTTCCGCCGAAGTCGATGCATCGAGTTTCCACCGTCGACCATGGAAATCCACCGCCGAAACGGAGGGCCGCGTCCCCTCGGCCAGCGCACCCGCCCGAGGTGGTCAAGTACGGACCGTCGCCGAAGCAGGCGTCAAACAAATCCGGCAACGCACCGCAGATCCCTCCCGGAATGTAGAGGTCGCCAAAATCGGTTTCGAGTCCAAGGCCGCACGTCTCGGCACAAGACCCACATCCCCCGGCGGCGATCGCTGCGACACAAAGTTCATCCCAAGCGGTTTCGCAGCAAAATGGATCTTGCTCGCAGACACACGCCTGAATGATCGCGTCATCGCATCCCGGTCCGCCAGCCTCACAGCAAGCATGCGCCGCGTCGTCACAACAGACGATTCCTTCGATGGTGACTTGATCGAGCAAGAGAACACCCGTTCCGCCTCCATGAATCCACCGGATCGCGATCTCCTCGCCATAATCCGACGCTTCGAGAAGGCATTCGATTTCAAACTGCCGACATTCACCCTTTGCCACGTCGATCATCACGGACTGCGCGATGGGTCCATCGCACCCGGCGGTGGCCGGACCGATTTCGAGCCTCGACCAAGTGTCGAAGAGACTCGACGCGACAAATCCAATGCGGAGGCGACCGCATCCCACCGCGGACGAGAAACGCGCCCCGAGTTGGGTCGCGGGCTCCAACCGATACATCTGACCCGTCGGACAAAACCCGCTCGATGCCACGGCGCCTCCGTTCTCGCACCATTCGATCGAGAATCTGGATTCCTCGACATCTTGCGGGGCCGCGAAAGACTCGAAAGGCTCGTGATGGAGCAGGCAGAAGAACGCCTCATCGTCATCCCGCGGTGAGGATGCATGAGCGAATGAGGCCGAATACGAAAACGGGGATGTCAGGCTCCCCGGCCGAGAAAAGACGCCCGCGCTCAGGAAGACGACGGCGATCAATCGAGCAACGTTGAAGCCTTGGATCGAGGATGATGAGGTTTCGGGGCGCATGAGAAAGTAACTTCTCCAAGTCTTGATCAAGTATGCCACCCTTGGGTGTGAATCCAAGAAGCCCCGCCGCTGGAGCTCCTGAGCCACGGAACCTGATCCTCACGACCCCACCAAAAGTCACAACTCCACCCTCTGAGTTCCGAAAAGGGGCCACAATGGGCACCATGGATAAAAATCTGGTTTCGACCGGCCACATCTCATGCGACCAACGCTCGCACCCTCGAAACATCGTCAGCGGAGCGATCACCGTGCTCCTCTTGATGGCCGTGGGCTTCTCGTCTGGTTGCGCCACGCCTCCAACGGGTCCGCCGCCCCCACCAGATCCTTGGACGCTCCCGATCTTCGATGGGTTGACCGGCGACACGGTGACTTGGAACGAACTGATCAAACGGTCGAAAGCCGCCGAGATCATCGTGATCGGCGAAGAACACGACGATCCCGCCGCACACGCCCTTCAGCTCGAACTCCTCCGAACAGTCCTGGCCGCGAGTGATGACGCAGCGCTTTCCCTCGAAATGCTCGAACGCGACGAACAGCCATTCGTGGAGGCCTGGCTCATCGGGACACTCAAAACCGATGACTTCGTCGAACAGACGGGCAGTCGGAGTTGGGGCGGCGAAGAAGGTTGGTATCGCTTCTACCAGCCGATGCTGGACGCGGCAAAACTCGAGGAAGCGCCAATCATCGCCGCCAACGCACCGCGAAGATACGTCTCTCGAGCTCGAAAAGAAGGCTACGACGTGCTCCGGGCCCTCCCGGACGAAGCGCAATCCTGGTTCGATATTCCCGAATCGCTCGATGACGGTCCGTACTACGATCGGTTCGCCGAAACGATGCGTGGATTCCGGGGAGATGACATCGAAGAGGCCGCGATCATCGCGACGTTTCGAAGCCAACAGGTCTGGGACGTGACGATGGCAAGATCAATTAATACGGCGATGGACGATCCGAGAATCAATCAGATCATTCATCTCGTTGGCCGGTTTCACAGTGATTTCGAGGGTGGAACCATCGGAGAACTCCGACGCCTTCGCCCCGATGCCGACATCTTGGTCATCAGCTGCATTCGTGGTCGCGATTCGACCGACGGCCTCAATACAGACGATCGTGGTATCGGAGACCTCGTGGTCTATACCCCAGAGACGACGTCAACCGATTGAAGATCAATCACGGCCGCATGGATCGTGCAAGAATCGATCGGTCCCGATCACTTCAAGAGCTTGTCAAGGTGCGTCTGGTCCTTCGCGATCTTGTAGAGCTTTTCGATTTTCATCATCGAAAGCAAGCCAAGCAGCTCCTTGCAAACCCCGAACAGAATCGAGTCGGACTTGGACGCCGCGGCCTTGTTCCGGAACGAGATGCACATGCCCAGCCCCATGGACGACATGAAGGTGACTGAAGAAAGATCCACGACCAGATGATCGAGACTCTTGCCCATCTCATCGAGGTACGGGATGACCTCATCCTGAATAATCGGAGCCTCCCGCTGGCCAATGCTGGGGCCTGCCGGTTTGACGAGCAGAACGCCTCCGCGACGCGTAATTTCAACGAGACTGGTGGCGTGGCGATCGGGAAGCGGGCTACTCATTCTAGAAATCACTCCGAAGGAATTAACCGCATTTCGAACGTCGGCCCGAACGGCGGTTTGGCAGTCTACCCGCCTCATGCCGCCGCATGAGCCCAAGAAATCGATCGAACCGCCAGTGGATTGCTAGGGTTTCCGATATGACCGACTCGGCTTCCATCCTCGTGACCAATGCCCGACTCCTGACGCTGAGCCTTCCGGGTTCAGGTGACGCACCACGAAGGGGCTCGGATCTGGCGGAACTCGGGATCTTTGAACGCGGGTGGATTCTCGTTCGGGAGAGCCGAATCGCGGAATTAGGCGGCGGGACCGCACCGGCCGTTGACCCGAAAACCCGAGTCATTAACGCTGGAGGCCGGGTCGTGATGCCCGCGATGGTTGATTGTCACACCCATGCGTGCTTCCTCGGCGACCGCAACGACGAATTTGAGGCACGACTGGCCGGGGCCAGTTATCTCGAGATTCTTGCCGCCGGCGGCGGGATCATGTCCACCGTGAGGAGTGTCCGCGAGGCGAGCGAGACTGACTTGGTTCACGCCCTCCGGCGGCGACTGGCCCAAACCGCCCGCCTGGGTACAGGCACCATCGAAGTCAAATCCGGCTACGGCTTGGATCCCAAGACGGAACTCAAAATGCTCCGCGCGATCCAAACCGCGGCCGCGGAGAGTCCTCAGATCGTCGTCCCGACTTTCCTCGGTGCCCATGCCCTTGATTCGGACGCCCAGGATCCTCGCCAGGCCATCGAGAGAATCATCGACGAGGCCCTCCCCGCCGCCGCGGCCGCGATCCCGGGAATCGTCTGCGACGCCTATTGCGAAAAAGCGGCCTGGTCCGTCTTGGATTGCCAACGACTCTTCGAGGCCGCCATCAAATTGGGGTGCCCGGTCCGCGTCCACACGGATCAATTCAACTCCCTCGGCATGACTCGGCTGGCAATCGAACTCGGCGCCCGCAGCGTTGATCACCTCGAAGCCACGACACCAGAAGACCTGGCCCGTCTCGCCGCGAGCGACACGATTGGAGTCCTGCTCCCATCAAGCGGATTCTCGCTTGATGATCGATATGCGTCGGGACGTGAGTTGATTGATCTGGGCGGGGCGGTCGCGGTGGCAAGTAATTTCAACCCGGGCTCTGCCCCCTCACCGTCCTTGGCCTTCGCCATCGCGTTGGCCTGCCGGAAGTGCCGATTGAAACCCGCCGAAGCGATCACGGCCGCCACATTCAACGCGGCTTGCGTCCTAGGTCTCCAGCATGAAGTTGGTTCGCTCGAGGTTGGGAAGCGAGCAGATCTCCTTCTCCTGGATACCGAAGACGAGCGAACGCTCGGAGTCGAGATCGCGGGGCCAGGCCCGGCGGCAGTCATGCTGGGTGGCCGCTGGTTCGACTCGGGATGGCCCCACCCGTCCTGATGGAGCCCCGGCGGGCGCTGGGGCCCGGATTTCGGGCTCGCGGTGCCAGGATCTTGGCCCCACCGAACCAAAACCTTTTTTTTCAATCCGTGCACCGAAGTCGGCCGCGCCGTCGGCCGATGTTTCGTGGTCCGCAAACCTGCGGGCGAAGTGCCTTCTTCAGAATCCGCGTTTGATTCTTGCTGTGACCCCACCGATGGATCGGTGTGCAGAATCGAGCGATTGGATTCACACCATTCACGGAGACGATTCCCCATGCAGAACTACTTCAACAACCAAAACGACTACGGCTATAACAACAACTGCTGTGGCGATTCCTCGTCCTGCACGGGCCCCTGCCCGGCGGACTATGCGGGCTTCAACGGTCCCAGCAACGGCTGGAACGCGCCGACCTACGCTGGCTTCAACGGCTTCAACAGCACCCCCGCCTACGCGGGCTTCAACGGTCCCAGCAACGGCTGGAACGCACCGACCTACGCTGGCTTCAACGGCTTCAACAGCACCCCCGCCTACGCGGGCTTCAACGGTCCCAGCAACGGCTGGAACGCACCGACCTACGCTGGCTTTAACGGCTTCAACAGCACCCCCGCCTACACGGGCTTCAAC
>Ga0222662_1000223_pt1 | contig 52457 bp, 44 predicted proteins | sample AntAcemetagen600_FD_179821 | JGI IMG/M metagenome (GOLD analysis project Ga0222662, IMG submission 179821) | Saline water microbial communities from Ace Lake, Antarctica - #600 | ecosystem: Environmental > Aquatic > Non-marine Saline and Alkaline > Saline | place: Antarctica: Ace Lake... | reverse complement strand
GGATTGGCCAAAAAAGAAGCTACTTTTATTCATGTAATTGATTTTTTTGCAAAACCAAATTACACTAAAGCGGGATGACCTAAAAAGGAAATCCCGCTTTTAAATTTGTTTTATCGGACAGTAGTGAATTTGAATACTAGATTTCTCCACTTAGGCAGAAAGGCAAACAAAAAGGGCGGCCATTTGGCCGCCCTTTCATTCATCCTTCAATCAGGAATTATCCCATGATAGTTCCAAGCTTCATAGCAACACTCATGTCGCCTTTCACTTTGATTTTACCGCTCATAAAAGCGTTCATTGGGTTCAAGTCTCCTTTTAGCATGGCAGTTAGATCTTCCATGGCCACATCCACTGTGCACTGAGCTTCAGTTGCATCGTTTACGGTAACTACGTTGGCATCTCCCAAACCGTTCAGCATTACATTTTGCTCACCGAAGTTGAACTTCAATGTGTTTCCTAGCGGCTTAGCTGCTGCTGCTTTCTCCTTAATTGCACTCTCAATTGCTTCAAAACTCATGACTGGTTTTTTATCGTTTGTATTAGAATTTGTTTCTGTCTTTTTAGCCTCAACTGGCTTTGATTTGGGCGCTGAAGATACTGATCCAGTGCGTTGGTAGGAAGTATCATCTATGACCATTTTGGCAATAATTTCACGCATTATTTCGCTAGAGCCTCCACCGATGGTTCCCACACGGCAATCGCGGTACGCACGTGCCATCTTGTAATCTTCCATAAAGCCGTAACCGCCAAAGCTTTGCAAGCATTGCGTCATTACTTTTTCGGCCAATTCGCTCGATAGCAATTTGGCCATGGAACACTCTTTTACAATGTACTCTCCTGCTTCGTGCTGACGAGCGCAATGCAATACAAACTGCTTGTTGGCTTCCACCTCAGAAATTAACTGTGCCATTCTGTGGCGAAGCACTTGGAATTTGTTGATGGAACGTCCAAAAGCATGTCGTTCGCTCATGTATTGTAGCGTGTACTTAATAGCCCATTCGCAGGATGCGTAACCAGCAATAGAGCCAACCAAACGCTCAACTTGCAATCCGCCCATCAAATAATAAAAGCCTTGGCCTTCATCGCCTATAATATTCTCAACCGGAACCTTCACATTATCAAAATGCAATTCGGCTGTGTCGGAAGCATGCCATCCAAGCTTCTTCAACTTGTTGCGCGTTATACCTTCAGAATTAAGGTCAATCACAAGCAAACTAACTCCAGCCGCTCCCATTGCTGGATCTGTTTTAACAACTGCCACTATGAAATCGCCATACACACCATTGGTGATGAAAGTCTTAGAACCATTCACCACGTAATGGTCGCCATCCTTAATGGCTTTGGTCTGAATGTTTGCTACATCAGAACCTGCCCCAGGTTCTGAAATTCCGATACATGCAATCCACTCTCCCGAGATTACTTTGGTTAAGTATTTCTCTTTCAGAAACTCGGAACCGTGCTTATGGAGGTACGGAGATGCCATATACTGCTGAACCGCTGGCAAAATCATAAATCCACCGCTTTCGCACTTAGAAATCTCTTCCATAAAGATGACCGAATACATAAAATCAGCATCCATTCCCCCGTATTTCTCAGGATAATTCAACCCGAAATAGCCCATCTCACCAAACTTCGGCCAAAGGTCTTTCGGCATGCGTTGCTCTTCTTCCCATTGATCAATATTGGGCATTACCTCACGGTCTAGGAAATCCCGTAAACCCTGTCTGAAAATCTTGTGTTCTTCTGTAAACATTCTTTTTTGGTTATTTAATTCAGTGCATTTTTAACCACAGAGGACACGGAGGTTTCACAGAGTTCACAAAGAAAACTCTCTGTGAACTCTGTGCCTTCTTTGTGGTCTCTGTGGTTTCGTTTCATTCTCTAATCAACTGTATTTCACTTCATCAATCGCCATTTTGGCAATAATCTCTTTCATTATTTCACTTGTTCCGCCACCAATTTGCCCCAGACGACTGTCGCGCCACATTCTGGCAGCTTGGTAATCTTCCATATAACCGTATCCGCCAAGAAACTGCACCACTTCAAAGGTCACTTTATCTGAAAGTTGAGTAGCTAATAGTTTCGCCATTGCTGCTTCTTTCACGATGTATTCTCCTTTGGTAAAACGGTCACATAGGTAATAGACAAACTGCTTCTGTTGTTCAATCTCAGCAGCTAATTGTGCTACGCGATGACGTAATTCTTGAAACTTAGTCAACGGTCTTCCGAACGCCTCACGCTCTCGCATGTAGCTCAATCCATATTCCAACGCATATTCCGAACCAGCAACTCCGCCAATGGCCATAATGAGACGTTCCAAGGCAAACTGTTGCATGATGTAATAGAAACCTTGGTTCTCTTGTCCGAGCAACGCATTGGCAGGAACACGCATATCAGTAAACGCCATTTCTGCTGTATCTGAAGCACGCCAACCGAGCTTGTCTAGTTTGGTTGCAGATAGCCCAACGGTGTTTCTATCTATCACAAACATGCTAATACCAGCCTGTTTTAATTCAGGGTCTGTCTTGGCTGAAATGACGAGGTAATCGCTTAGAACGCCATTCGTGATGAACGTCTTACTTCCGTTGATAATCCAATCATTCCCATCCTTAACGGCAGTGGTTCTCATGGCTGCTACATCTGAGCCACCAAATGGTTCAGAAATAGCCAAGCAACCGAAGATATCTCCAGCAATTCCTGGTTTCAGGTATTTCTCTTTCTGTTCTTCAGAACCCTCGTTATTCAAATGTGCTAACGACAAGTACGTATGCGCACCAATAGCCGCAGATGTTCCAGCGGAATTAATCTTCGACAACTCTTCTAGCAAAATGACATCATAGAAGAAATCTAGGTTCAGTCCGCCATGTTTCTCTGGAAAACGCAAACCGAAATAGCCCATATCACCAAACTTCTTCCAAATGGAACGAGGGGGATTTCCAACCTCTTCCCATTCGTCCACAAACGGCACAACTTCCTTCTGCAAGAAATCGCGAAGCGACTGACGAAACTGATTATGTTCTTCTGTGAAGTAGTTCATGGCAGATTTAGCTTGCGTTTCGTAACCTCTATTTTATTCCTTTCATCTTTTTCGGGTTCTGACGACAATCAAAAACGCTTGCGATGTGGATTGTTTCCTTATTTGTGTCAACCCAATACAGCACCTTGCAATTTCCAACCACGAGATAACGGAATTCTTGTGGCCTGTTTGATAGGGCTTCTTCCTGCTGGCCAACCTTTGGTGATGTTTTCAGCACGACTGTACTCAAAACAATTGAAGCTGTCAGCTTGGTAGCAACTCGCGCACCAGCCACCTCTAAATGATAATCGTAAATATTTTTCAGGTCGTTGCGCCCTTCAACCGTCCAAAGTAGTTTCAACTCCACGATGCCATATCCTTCCGAAGTTCATCTAATGTCAGTACACGACCGTTCTCTGCATCATCCAACGCACGGTCAACGCGCTCGTTCAACTCCTTCATCGACATCGGTTTCATCTCTTTCTTCGATTGGGATTTCAATCGTTTAAGCACCTCTTCCAGCGAAACAATCGCCTCCTCACTATTCAGTTTTAAAAATTCCTGAACGAATGATATTTTCCTTGCTTGAATATCCATTTTATCTGACTCAATTATAATTCTTAAAGTTAACGCACTTTAACCACAGAGTTCACGGAGACTTTCACAGAGACCACGAAGAGACTCTGTGTTCTCTGTGCCTTCTTTGTGTTCTCTGTGGTAAATTTTTTCATCTCTTCGGAATATCCAACATCTCCCGCGCCTCAGCAATGCTCGCTACTTCGCGTCCCATCATTCGGGTAAGCTGTGCGGCTGCACCAATTAGTTCGCCATTGCTCTTCGCCATTTCGCCTTCAGGCAAATAGAAATTGTCTTCCAATCCAGCGCGAATGTTTCCGCCAATCGTAATGCCAGCGGCCAAACTCGCCCATTGCTTTCTTCCTATGCCAATCACCTGCCAGTCAGAACCTTCAGGAACCGTTCTACTTTGATGAAGAATATTGGCGGTACTGTGCGGTAAACCGCCTAAAACGCCCATCACAAAACTGAAGTTATACGGCTTTTTCAGAATGCCCATATCAATAAACGGCATAGCGTTATTCACGTGGCCGTTATCAAACACCTCCATCTCTGGACGCGTGCCCGCCTCGTTCATTTTATCCAAGTAAAACTTGATGTCGGTAAACGAGTTCTGAAACACAAAATCGTGGTAAAACTTCTTCTCTTTAGAAGAATAGATACCATAATTCATGCTCCCCATATTCAGGGCTGCGATGTCGGGTTTTAATTCGACAATGTGAGCAATCCGCTCCTCTCGAGTAATCGAAATAGCACCCGTACTGAAGTTAATAATCGCATCGGGCGTGCGCTTTTTCACCTCCTCCATAATGCGCCTATATGTTTCCACATCGTACGCAGGCGTGCCATCGTCATTCCGCGCATGAATGTGCAAAATGCTCGCGCCAGCTTCAACAGCTCTGCGGCCTTCTTCGGCAATTTCTTCTGGTGTGTACGGAATGTACGGACACTGCTTCCTGTTGGCGAGAACGCCCGTAAGCGAAGCTGATATGATTACTTTTTTCATGTTTTTATTTTACCGCAGAGACGCGGAGGTTTCGCGAAGGACGCAGAGAAATATTTTAACTTCGACTGAATCCATTCTATGATTACTATTTATCTATTTACTCAATTATTTAAATTTTTTCTTCGCGCTCTTTGCGCATTCTTAGCGTCTTTGCGGTTAAACGCTACTCATTACCCCATTTCGGTTCCCGTTTATCCCGAAAAGCGGCAATCCCTTCCTGCGCATCTTTCGTCTGTACCGTTTTCATCAACATTTCTCGCAAATACTGATGCTGCGCTTTTGTGTCGGCACTTCGAATGTGCTGAAATGCCTCCAATCCCATTCTAATGGCCGTTGGCGAATTGTCAAGGATGGCATCAACCATTTGCCTAACCGTTTCTGCCACTTTTCCCGGCTCTGCAATATGGGTTACCAGTCCCCAATAAGCTGCTTTTTGTGCGTCAAGAGTATATCCCTGAATGCACCAATCAAGCACCTTCCGTTGTGGCATGACTTGCAACAGCGAAGCCATTACCTGAAAAGGGAACAGACCACGTTTTACTTCTGGCAATCCGAACTTTACATTCGATGCAGCAACCACCTGCGTGCAACCTGCCAATAGCAGAAACGCACCTGCAAAGGCATCACCTTCAACTTGCGCAATGCACGGTTTATGAAGCTCGTTAAACAGCTCACCCAACAGAATTTCACCATCCGCTTTCGGAACGGTTGTGTCGGTTTCTCCGCCACCAGTCATAAAAGCTTTCAGGTCGGCACCAGCACAGAACACATCTCCGTTGGCTTTGATTACTACCGCCCAAACGTCTTTTTGGTGCTTAGCGTAAGTCAGCGCAAACGCCAACTCATTGGCCGTTACAGGATGCAATGCATTCTTCTTCTCAGGCCGATTAAGCGTAATGGTCAGCACATTCTCCTTGTGCTCCACTTCGAGAAATGCGAAAGTGTAATCGGTGAGTTTATTTAGGTCTTCTTGTTTGAACATTATCTCAAGGATAAATGATTAAGGATAATCGATTGTTGCTCCACTTATTGGTAGCGTCACCCTGAACTTGTTTCAGGGTCTGAATTCCTGTGATTGATAGATACTGATGCGCCTGAGGCGCACAGCATGACCGTATCTGTTGGCTCTTGGTTAATCATTAGTCCCTAATCATTATTTCTGTTTTCAATGCGTTTTTTCTCTTGTTGAAGAATGCGGTGCAGTTTCTCTTCAAGCAACTTTTTTGGCGGCAGTTCGGTCATGTATTCCGAAACGCGAATGTTGCTTCTGTCCAGTTCCATCAGTTCAATGTGTTCGCTGTTCTTACCTGTGCACAAAATCAATCCGATGGGCGTGTTTTCGCCTTCTACCATATCATGCTTGGCGAGGTAACGCAGATACAATTCCATCTGTCCTTTGAAAGCAGCTTCAAACTCGCCCAGTTTCAAATCAATAGCAACCAAACGTTTCAACCTTCGGTGATAAAACAACAAATCGATGTAGTAATCACGGTTATCAATAGTGATGCGCTTTTGCCGCGATAAGAAAGCGAAATCTGTTCCCAGTTCTATTATGAACTGTTGCAGCTCATTCAGAATGCCAGCTTCAAGGTCTTTCTCCGAATACGTGTCTTTCAGCCCGAGGAAATCCAATATGTACGGGTCGCGGAACACGAAATCCATGGAAGGTGTTTCTCCATCTTTTAACTGTTTCAGTTCCTTCGAGATAGTTTCAGCAGGCTTTTTGGAAATGGCTGTTCGTTCGTAAAGTAATGAGTCTATGCGCTCTTTGAGTTGTCTGGAACTCCAGTTCTCCAATTTTGTCATCTCTATATAGAACTCCCTTTTCAGTGGGTCGTCCATATACATGATAGATCTGATATGTGTCCACGTCAATTGTCTACGCAGTGCGTAGACAATCTCTGTATCTGAGAAAACTGTAGCAAAACGAAGACAATGCAGCAACTGCTTTCTGCCCCAACCCTTGCCGTATTCTTCTGTCAAACGTTCTGAAAGCTCGGTAAGAATTTGTTTACCATACTCTGCTCTTTCATTGTTCAGGACTTCCTCATTGATGCGCCTGCCAACCTCCCAATAAAGCATGGTAAGCCCAGCATTGACGGCCACGGCCACCGACCTGCGCGTTTCCTCTATCAGTTGCCTGATGTCTGAAAAGACCTGTAAATTATTTTGTTGGGAGAGGTTACTCATTTTAGCGAAAGAACGTGGATTTAATTGATTTTCAATGATTTGTAATTGTATACGCGGTGTGTATAGAATTCAGAATTGAATTGTCTCCACACTGCGGAGACAATTGGCGCATCAGCGATACGACAATCTCTTTCTGCAGAAAAACTTTATCCAACAGGCTGTTGGATTTTTTCACTTCCAGAAACGCGAAAGTGTAATCGTTGAGTTTATTTAGGTCTTCTTGGTTGAGCATTTCTTGATTACGAATTATATATAGACAGCGCAGTTAAAACGATAATGAAAACTGCATTGACAACTACGGCAATGACTTTAGTGATTTCCCAATGTTTCATCTTCCTGTATTCCTTAAACTCATCTTTGAAACCACCTTTTTTCATTAAGAAATGCTGACCTCTCGAACGAACTTCAAGCATATCACTTCTGCTAAAGAATGGTTTGTTTTCGCCAATTCTTGAGATGTACTCTGCTTTTTCCAAATCTTCACAATATGTCACCACATCAAACAAATCAGCTTTCAACTCAGAAGCAATAACCTTTGAGTTAACACCTCTTTTTTGTTCAGCCATTTCAATTAGAAAACGGATAATCTTGTCCTTCAAGGCAGCTTCTTTCTTCTTGGATTTCATTGTTCTTCCTTCATTTTCAAAAGCAATTTACCCGCTTCCAAGTCCTCTTCTGCATTCACGTAAATTTCTTCTATCGTTCCGTCTTCATCGGCACAAATGGTGTTCTCCATTTTCATGGAAAGGAGCACTAAAAGTCCGTCCCCGCTTTTCACTTCCTGCCCAGGTTCTACGAGCAGTTTTATCACCTTTCCGGGCATCGGGCTGATGTAACCGCCTTTCACTTTCTCAGCTTCCTTAACTGGGAAACGTTCTTTTCTCGTCAGGTTAACCGTTCCATTCTGCGCATGCTGAATGAAGTAGTCGTTTCCACTTCTCACAACCGTAAACCGTTCTTGAATTCCATTCAGTTCCAACAGAATTTCATGTCCAGAAATCTCCTGGACGTGAACTTGGTAGTCGTCTGAAACAGATTGCTTCGTTCGTTCCTCACTCGCAATGACAAGGGTGTAGTTGGTTTCGTTGTACTTCACCAAAATCTCGTCTTCTCCATTTAAGAAAGTCTCCTGATGCGATTGGTAAAAATTGTTTCGCCAACCGTTTGGCATATTCTTGAGAAGCGTTCGTTTGCTTTCTCGCGCTGCTTTATCAAACGCAGAAGCCGCGATAGCAGCCACTTCAACCGCCTGTTGCGATTGCTCGTTTGCATAGCTGAATTGATTCAGCAAGAAGTGCGTATCGTACTTCCCTGCTTGGAAATCGGTATTGGCCAAAATAGCTTTCAGAAAATCCTGATTGGTGGTGAGGCCAAGGCAATTGAGATTGCTGAGTGCCGCGCTCATTTTGCGTTGCGCTTCTGCTCTGTCCTTTCCGTGCGTGATTAGCTTGGCAATCATCGGGTCGTAATGCGTAGAAATAACCGAACCGCTTTCAACGCCCGTTTCAATCCGAAGACCGTCAATATCGGGCGTTGACCATTTTAAAATTTTACCTGTTGCAGGCATAAAATCGTTGGCGGCATCCTCAGCGTACAATCGACATTCGATAGCGTAGCCGTTTCCTTTAATATCTTCTTGCGTAACCGAAAGCGGACGACCTTCCGCCACTTCAATCTGCATTTGCACGAGGTCAAGACCAGTAACTTCTTCCGTTACAGGATGCTCCACTTGCAAGCGCGTATTCACTTCCAAGAAGAAGAATTCGTTCTTATCTGAAAGGATAAACTCAACCGTTCCAGCGTTGTCATAATTCAACGACTTGGCCGCTTTCACAGCCGCTTCTCCCATTTCGCTTCGCAACGCTTCCGTCAGCGCAGGCGATGGACTTTCCTCAATAATCTTTTGATAACGCCTTTGGATGGAACACTCTCGCTCTAACAAATGAATAGCGTTTCCATGCTGATCTCCAAAAATCTGAAACTCAATATGTCGTGAGCTTGGGAAATACTTCTCAATAATGAGTTCATCATCCCCAAAACTGGATTGACCTTCTCGTTTAGCACCTTCAATAGAAGCTTTCAATTCCTTTTCGACATTTACAATGCGCATACCTTTTCCACCACCGCCAGCGGCCGCTTTCAGCAATACGGGAAAACCGATTTTCAACGCTTCGGCAGAAAGTCGCTCTACCGATTGATCTTCTCCCTGATACCCAGGAATAACAGGCACTTCGTGCTTCCGCATAATGTCCTTTGCCTTGGATTTAGAGCCCATTGCTTCAATAGCTTCTGGCCGTGGACCGATAAAAATCAATCCAGCGTCCTGCACCTTTTGGGCAAAACCAGCATTCTCAGACAAAAACCCAAAACCGGGATGAATGGCATCTGCTCCAACTTTCTGTGCAGTTGCAATAATCTTGTCTTGATCTAAGTACGAAGTGGCAAGATCATTTCCACCAATATGCACGGCCTGATCGGCCTCTCTGGTGTATGGCGTTCCACGGTCGGCCTCAGAATAAATGGCCACACTTCGGATGCCCATTTTCTTGCATGTGCGAATGATGCGTGAGGCAATTTCGCCTCGGTTCGCGATTAGGATTGAGTTTATAGCTTTCATTGAGTTATTAGCGAATTGAATGGAACGCGGATGACACTGATAGCGCGGAAAATCGCGGATTTTTGAAAAGCACTAAACCCGCCTGCCAGACGGATAGGTCCGAAATGAAGAAACTCGAAACGATTTCGTGCTTGAATATTTAGTTTTTCGGATTTCATTTTTGTACGTACTTCAATGTTTTTGCTTCGCTCATTTGAATAACCTTTGGCGAGATAGGATTTCAGATTGCGGTTGGCCCAAATCCTGAACTGCGTTCCGCGCTTGCTTCTTACCCTGAAACCGATTGCAAGAACCATGTCAAGCGAATAAAAAGTCACGTTGTATTCTTTGCCATCGGAGGCAGTTGTTAAGTAATCCTTAACAACTGATTTAATCTCTAACTCTTTCTCCTTGAATATGTTAGACGTATGTATGCTGATGTTGGGAACAGAGGTGGCAAAAAGTTCGGCCAACTGATTCTGGTTCATCCACACCATACCATCTTTTGCATACAGACTAACGGAAGCCTTGCCATCAGCGGTATTGTAAATGATGATATTCTGCTGTTCGTTCATTTTGATTTTTCAGGCATTTTGAACTGGAGACAATTTGTCACCAGTTCATTTTTTTCAAACCGTGAAAATTCGTCACGGTTTGGTCTTTTTCGTTTTACCATCTTCGAGCATCATTTCAAGAAGGGTACAAATTGTCCCCCAGTTGGCACTCAGTTCTAGGTTTCGGATTTCATCTTTCATTACATTCTAAAAACCCCATAACTGTCTGTTCCTTTAATCGGAGCATTATTTACAATGGCGAGACACATGCCCAAATAGTTGCGCGTTTGTCGTGGGTCGATGACACCATCATCCCAAATCTGACCCGAAGAATACCACGCATCTGACTGCTTCACAGCTTCATTTACCATGTGGTCGCGCAGCATTTTTGCTTGGGCTTCGTCATACTCCATTCCTGCTTTTTGGGCTGCTTGCTTTTGGATAATTCCCATCACGCCAGCCAATTGTTCTGGCCCCATTACCGCGATGCGAGCGTTAGGGTAAGAGAACAAGAAACGCGGTTGATATGCGCGACCCATCATAGCGTAGTTTCCTGCTCCATAGCTCGCTCCCATCATTATCGTAATAGCCGGAACTTCGGAGTTGGAAACCGCATTGATGAGCTTGGCTCCATGCTTAATGATGCCGCCTTGCTCGTAGTCCTTTCCAACCATAAAACCAGTAATATTCTGGAAGAAAAGCAACGGCACATCGTTCTTATTACATAACTGAATAAAGTGTGTTCCCTTGTTGGCGCTTTCCGAAAAAAGCACTCCGTTGTTGGCTATAATTCCAACTGGATAACCGTGAACATTGGCCCAACCACAAATCAGTGTTTCACCGTATTCAGGTTTGAATTCCGTGAATTTGGAACCATCAACAGTTCGGGCAATTACATCCCGAATATCAAATGGAATTTTCACATCGGGCGGCACAATTCCGAGGAGTTCTTCCTTATCAAAAATGGGTTCTTCGGCTAATACTTCTGGTTGGAAATGTGTCTTTGCAGGTTTGAGCGTTGCAATCAAATCGCGCGCAATTCGAATTCCGTCCAACTCATCTTCAGCCAGAAAATCAGAAACACCTGAAATGGTCGAGTGCATTTTCGCACCACCGAGCGTTTCATCATCCACAATTTCATTGGTAGCCATTTTAACCAATGGCGGACCGGCTAGAAAAACCTTGGCTTGATCCTTCACGAAGATTGAATAGTCGGACATTCCTGGGATGTAAGCCCCACCAGCTGTAGAGTTTCCGAACACAACGGAAATAGATGGAATTCCTTTTTTAGAACGTCTTGAAATATCACGGAAATTCGTTCCTCCCAAGTTGAAAATCTTGGCTTGGTCAGGAAGGTTTGCGCCTGAACTTTCAACCAAGTTGATGGCTGCCAATTCATTCTCCTCAGCGATTTCATTCAATCGCATTGCTTTCTGAAGTGTTGGAAAATCGATAGAACCGCTCTTATTCGTTCCAACATTAGAGACAATCATCACCAATCGTCCCGATACGATGCCAATTCCGCCAACGGTTGTTCCTCCAGTCCCAAAACCTTTCCCACCTAATCCTGCCAAAGGCAGTAATTCTAAGAACGGACTGTCTTGATCCATTACAAGGTCAAGTCGTTCTCGCGCCAGCATCTTGCCTTGCGCACGTGCTTTAGAAATGTGTCTTTCTTGCCCCTGAAAACGACTATCCTCTAGATGTCCGTCCAGTTTTTTGAGCAACTCCAACATGCCTTCTCGGTTATCCTTGAAGACCTGCGTGTTGGTGTTAATGTTCGATTGAATTGTCTGCATGTTTTGGTTGCGAATTACGAATTGATGCAAATATTCGAATGACTAATGAAGAACATTTTATTGCCACAGAGACACAGATTTTCACAGAATAAACACGGAGTATTTATTCTTGAATTCTGCGACTTCTGAGTTTCTGTGGCTAAAGTCATGTCTATGCGTTTTGAACTTCTTCGTTAAAATCGATTTTATTGAAATTGGCTAGGCCTTTTTCGGTCAATAATGGAATAGTCAAATTCCAAATGGAACTTCTTGCCTGATTGTATAGGTTTCCCTTCTGATCGCGAAGCTCACGTTGTGCTAACCAGAATGTGATAATCATCCAAACAGTCTCTGCCAATTGCTGATACTGCCCCATTCTTGCTTCAGCATTCATATTACCAGAACCAACCGAATAATCAATTATCGCTTTGATGTATCTGATTTGGTTTTTGAACTGCCCTCGCATAATCTCCGCCAAATGCGGATATGCTCGACTGACCTCAAGAATGTCCAACTGAAGAAAGCGATACCGCTCGTACAACTGAAGTAAAGGCACCATCTGTCTGTGGATGTTTTCAATGGACGGTATCATCTGTACCGAATCGAGCATGACGTTTCGCTCTTCAATAATTCTGTCATGAATGGCCTCCATCAACTCCTCTTTCTTCTTGAAGTGATAGGTGAGGTTGCCAAGGCTCATTTCTAACTCATTTGCCAAGTCACGCATGGTCACACTTACAAAGCCTTTCGAATTGAAAAGCTCCACCGCAATGTCCAATATACGCTCCTTTGTAGTTGACATTAGTACAGTATAACCATTATTGATTGCAATAATAGTACAAGTGTACTAAATTAATTAATGAAATTTTTCGAAGATGTTTTTCTCAAATTTGCAGTATGAAACAAATCATCGCTTTACTAATTGTTGCGGTAAGCTTAAATGCCTGCTCTAACAAGCTTTTTGAAAGCAATTGGAAGAAGTCGGAAACAAAGTCATCTGCTTTCCGATTCTATCATGCGGACTCTAAAATCAGGTATAATATTGAGAATGATGAAACGAATCTCTATTTCTCGTTTGATGTGATGGATCAGCTGACGGTTCAGAAAATTCTTACCACAGGTTTACGCCTTTTTATTGATGTAACCGGAAAGAATAAGCAGAAGGACGAGCTTCAATTCCCTGTGTATTCCGATAAAGTTCCAATTTCAGAATTGGAGGAATACGGCAATAGATATGATCAGAGCATCCAATTAGGTAAAGCCACTCTGGATCAGATGATACCCAGCGATGGTTACTTGAAATTTGGAGATAAAACCGTTCAAATTTTCAATAGGATGCCTTTAGATGGAACATCGGTTACGCTGGAGTTTGACAGCTCTCGCTCTCTTGTATACCGGGCGATTATTCCATTGGAAGCTATTAAGGCTGAAGGAGATGTAATCTCTATTGGAATAGAAACAGGCGGCTACGAAATGCCAGGAAACGACCAGGCGTTATCTCAGGCAGATGTTACGCAGGCAAATCAAGGAATAACGGCTGGCGACAGAGCTATGGGACGCGGCAATATGAACGATAACCCCATGGGTGGTGGAGGCTTAAACACACCGAACGGAAGTTCGGCTGCAAGCATGGCTTTGCGAAACTCTAGTCGATACAGTAAGTTTTCCGACCCAATTAGATTTTGGGTCAAGGCGAAGTTGAAAGTACAGTGATTTTATGCGCTAAAGGATTCCGTTAACAGAAGAAGAACGCCTGCTCATCCGTCAAGTGTTCCCGAATGTTAGCTTGTTCATCCTTGTTTGCTACCGCCACAAGAGCCTGTAAATCATCTATCGCAGATATTGCTTCCACGTTTTCGATGAGCTTATCATAAACGTGCTTATTGATTTTGTTCGGGTTGTTGCACATCCAACGGAAATCAACCCCAGCCTTTAGTAGCCCTTTTGCCAATGCTTTTCCTTTTGATGCTGCTCCCCAAACGACCAACGTTTTTTTAGGGTGATGGTCCAGTTTTAGAAACCAATGGAGTTTCAGGTCTAGGAAACGGTTGTCGGCATAATTCGGGTCGTTGCGAGAAGAACGTGAACTATGATCTCGCCAATGATGCAATACCTCGGAGCTCGGAATTGGCTTTAAACCGTTTCCGTAAAATCGAAAACATAAGTCGTAGTCTTCGGGATAAACGTCCGAATTAAACGCTCCGCATGTGTCTAAATCTTCTCTAAAAACCATCCAGCATGGCGATGGAATTACACATTCTCGGTAGATGTCGGAATAGTTCGTTCCGTTTTCACTGAGTCCATTCAACCAAGCTTCGTAGTAGCGATAGCCATCTCTTAAACCTTCGTCAGAAAAGTACTTTACTTGTCCTAAGGCAACGTTGCCTTTTCCGAAACTCAATAAGTTACGTTTAAGGATTTCGAGTTTAATTGGCGGCATAATGTCATCCGCATCCATTCTTGTAATGAGGTTTCCTTTACTTCGAGAATAGGCCAATCGAAGCGCGTCTATGATTCCCGCACCATCATTGTCCAACACATGTATACGCTTGTCAGCTTTTGCGAATTGCTCAAGAATTACTTTGCTGTTATCTGTTGAACCATCATTCACGGCAAGCAGTTCCCAGTCGGTTTCGGTTTGCGATAGAATGGAATTGATGCAATCGGTTAGGAACGGCTCTGCATTCTTAACAGGCATAAGAATGGAAATGCTCGGATTTTCCGATTTCAATGCTTAACGAGTTTTATCGTTTTGCGCTGGTTATCAGAAACGAGTTCTAATATGTAAACGCCAGTATTCAAGCCATTAGAAGAAAGGTTCAGTCGGCCAGAGGAAATGTTTTCAGAACGCACCAACTGGCCAACAGCATTGTAAAGGCTGAAGTCATAAGATTCGTTGGCGATAACTCGAAGACTTCCAGTATTACTACTGAATCCAGCCGTGTTATAAACCTCAAAAAACGCGGGCTGCGGATTCACATCGTCAATTCCTACAAACCAAGGAATGAGTCCACGGTCGAACATCCTTTGCCTAATAGGAATGAAATTATCTCCGTTAAAAAGAAGTGTGTCAGCCTGCAAAAAGAGAAGCGCAGCCTGAGGCATAGTCATCCCCTCAGAAAACCCATAAGCTGCCTGAATCATGATGGCGTCCGTTGCTTCCCGACCAATATCGCTCCAAATTTGCATGAGTGTAGCAGACCAAATATCTGCATCGGTGTAAAGATTATTGTTGAGGTCTTCCGGGTAATGGTCTGTGCTCACAGAACTTCTGCCGTTCCAGAATTCATTGTGGCCATCCCACGTAAAAACATCACTCCATCGATTTGGACTTAGAAATCGGGAATAAGAAGAAGCGAAATAATCACCTGTTGCTTCATCTAAGGCCTTTCGCTGCGTACCGTTGTTTGTGCCAGGTGCAGCTGAATGCATAATGGCGTGGCCAAATTCGTGGATAATTACATCCGCATCTTCCGCATCATCTACACCGCCTTCTCCAAACTGTAAGCGCGGTGGACTAAATCCCGGGTTGAAGTTGGAATTATCGCTACCACTTAGTGCGTGCGCATCAACAACAATCGGGTAATCTACAATATTGGTAAAACCAAGTGTGCGGATGTACTGCTGAAAATTATTGATGTGGTAATAGGCGTTTACGTCTTCAAAACCTGATTCCGAACGTGTATAATTGAATTCAGGAGACAAGCTAAATACAGGAGCGATTGCTGGAAGCGAAACATCTTTGATTTCAACAAAATTATTCCTCAGAAAAAAGGTGTCATTTTCAAAAGTCACGTTCGTTTGAACAGAAACCCGTTCTGCATTCAACTCCAAAACATCTTGATCCGAATCATCAGCATAAGGCGCACCATAGCTTTGGTTGGCGGAGGTTAACGGATCCGGATTAAAAACCCACAGCGTAACGATTGAATCTTGCGGTTCAGCGTAGGACAGTAGGTCGTTTTGATAAATCACTTTTGCGTTTTTATCAAGCACCAATTCGTAATATCTATCCGTATTCTCAACTACTTCCAAGCGGATTGCAGGAATCATTTCACCTTCGTAATCCATATACATTTCTTGCAAATCGTAATGGTGCAATTTTCCGTTATCACCCTGATTGTAATGAACGGCTAATCCTTCGTGATAGGCTTGATGATCTGGGAAGCTAGAATCCACGTTTTGACCTACAGAAAATGTATGGTCGAAAACGCTCAAAACCCGACCGTTATTAGCGAGGTTTACTTTAACTGACCCACGGAAAACCCTCTTTCCATCGATTGTCTGCGCAAAGCGATAGTGCTTCCCTTTCGGGCTCAAAACCTCATTAACAAGTTCAATACTTACCGATTCTGACTTAAGATTAAGAATGGTGTTGAGGAGGTATTGCTTAACGGCTTGTTCGTTGGGGGGAATGAACCCTGATTGAGTAACCCACACAGCTTCTTTTCTGTCGATAGGGCTTACAGCATCATCCTCTGCAACCCATTTTTGAGCGAATGAAATAAGTGGCAGTAAAGTAAGGAGGAGAGCGAATCGCATGATGGCAAAGATAGGAATGGCAATTGGGACAAATGGAACGCGGATGACACAGATAGCGCGGATACCCACGTATTTTCCCTCGGATGGTGCGGGTTGGAGTTTTGTATCGGAAAGACTCTTCTTGTTACTCCAAAATTGAGACGCTTCGTAACTCAGCGAAGCAAACGGGCGAATGCCTATTTTTTTTCTCTCTGTGTGAGAAAAAAGAGAGAGGCGAATTGATGAAAAGTAATAGAACGCTGATGACGTGGAATGCGCAGATGTTCACGCGTCACCTGATTTCTCTTTGCGTCTTTGCGCCTTGGCGAGAAAAAAAGGTGTAACTATTCAGCGTACTCGGAACTGAGGGTTTTCGTGCCGTACAGTCTTGGGTCGGGCGCGCGTTAAGGATCGGAGCGGCATCCTTTTTTGCTTTTTCGCAAAAAAGATATAGCGTAGAGCCTGACCCGAAGGGTAACGCCCACATTCTGAACCTAATGCCTGAATTTGTAGTTCTCTGAATAGTTACAAAAGAGAGAGGCGAATTATTCTGCCAGCTGCTCTTTCACTAATTCGTACAAACCATCGAATGAATTTGCACGACCAATCCACCTTAGGTTTTCGTCAAGAAGGAAAAGCGATGGAGTGGAGGTAACTCCGAATTTCTCCAAACTAGGACCTTCCCAACCTTTCAAATCGTTTAGGTTAAACCAGTCTAGGTCGTATTCTTCAACGGTGTTTAGCCAATCTACTTTAGACGTATCAACCGAAACGGAATAAACACCCAAATCACCTTTCATTTGGTCGTAAAGTGCTTTTAGTTTTGGTATTTCTCGAATACAATGCGGACACCACGAAGCCCAAAATACAACCACGTTAATCCTTCCAGTCAAAGCACTGGTTGGAACGTAATGTTCCGTTTCGTTGGGAAGCTTCAAGATTGGTGCTTCATCGCCTGGTTGAAACTTTACCGACTTAGAAATCTTGGCAAGCGTTTCCTCTGATAAAGGCAAATCACAGTTTCCCAAATATTTGCGGCTCACATAATCTACATACTCAAAAGCTTCTTTTTCGGCAAAGAAATCAACGAGTAAATCGATAAGAAAAGCTTGCACTTGTGGTGCGGTTTCAGGCTCGTCAAGAAGCATGTTCACCGCATTCTGAATTCCAATTTCAGAGCGCTCGGTATAGCTATAGAGATATTCTAAAATTTTATTGGACAAGAACGGACTTGTGATAATGCGCTCATCTGAAAAGTCGATGTTCTCGAAATAATGGACATGACTGAATGCCGCATCATTGTCAAACTTCTCGTCCCATTCTGGTTTCTGCGTTCGGATAGGAATTTTGTCCAATTTAACCAGCACCTGAGCCGTGTAGCTATTAGGGAAAAGCTTGTTGAGAAGGTCTAATGAATTGTTGTACGCATCTGCAACGCGGTGATAAACGTTATTCAACGAATCGGAAACCGCTGCATGTCTCGGAATGAATGGCGAAAGCCGATTCATTGCAAACGTAAGCGTGTCCATGCTTTGCGAATAAACATCTGATAGATTCATCATAATATTGAAAGCATCGTTCTCATCAGAGCCATCAGACTTAAAAGCCATTCCAGAACCACTTTCGTAAATATGGGCCGTTATGCTTTCCTGATTGATAAGAACAAACTGGAACGATTCGAGCGTGCTCACATCTATCACATACACACCATTGGTATATCGTTTATCATAATCGAAGGTAATTTCCGTCTCACCTCGGTACCGAAGGCTGTCTAAGGGAATCTCCAAATCACCCAAATATTTTGAAATTCTGATAAGGCTACCAACTGGTTTCGTATCCATCACTAGTTTGAGGTTATTCTCCGCAAACGATACGAGCGAAAGCAAAAGAAGCGGTAAGAGTAAAATGTTTTTCATGCAATGGCGATAAGTGCGATGGAAACAACGGCAAGCGAAATCCCAATCCAGTTTAGTTTTGATAGACGCTCAGAGAACAACAAAATTGCCAGAAAGGTACTGACAAGCACAATTCCTGTGTTGTTAATAGGGAAAACCACCGTGCTTTCGAGGTTTGGTAAATTCAATGCGTTTAGCAGAAAATGAATGGAGAAGTAGTTGGGAATGCCTAGTGCGAAACCAGCCACAATGCTTTTCGTCTCTACTGTTTTGCCTTTGAAGATGCGCTTTCCGAGCAAAATAAAACTTCCAATTGTGGCAGCAATAACGAACAGGGATGCGGAGAAAACTTCTATTTCTCCTTCGCCCAATTGTACGGTTTGTACATACTTTAAAAAGGTATCGAGGTATCCGCTTCCCAGAAAAATCAAAATAGGCAGAAACAGATACTTTTTTTCGAGTTTGACACCGTCAGATTTACGAATGGTAACAAGCGTTACTGCTACGATGGCAAGTAGAATTCCAAGGATTTTCAAGCCTGCTAACGATTCATTGTAGAGAATGAACCCAGCCGTTACTGGAATAACCAGCGACATCTTGTTTGCCACAGAACTTACTGCCACTCCTACTTTTTGCGAGGAAAGTGCCATGAGGTAGAATACACCAATGAAAGAAGAGCCAATGATTAAAGCGCTCAACGCCCACGGTTTGGCAATAATCTGGTAGGGGTGAAGCGAGACAGGAGTCATCAGAAACCCCAATCCGGCAGCAACTATATAGTTGACCGTGATGGCCTGAAATGTTTGCACTTTGAACGTGTCGAAGTATTTGAAAATCACCAGCAACACCGATGATGAAAGAATACTCAGCGTTAATGGAATCATCGGTTTCTGTACGTTAGTAATCTGTCGTTACCAACCTTTGTTTCAAATTCTGGAGATATGTTCAATTGAATAGCTTTCACGCCATTTTCAACAGTTGTTGGCGCGATAAACCGTCTGATTTCATCCCAAAATCCAGCTTCATAAAACGAAGCATGAAGCGTTGGTCCGCCTTCGATAATCACAGATTGAATATTGCAGTTATAGAGTTCAGTAAGAATGGGTTGTAAGTCACGTACGCTTTCAACCAAAATGGTTTCGAGTTTCGAGTTTCGAGTTTCCAGCTTTTCGCTTTCGGAGAAGACCAATGTTTTAGCTTCTTCATTGAAAATGTTGGAGTCGGCTGGTGTTTCCAACCTTCCATCCAACAGGATTCTAATTGGATTCTTTCCTTTATACTTTCTTGCTGTTAAACTCGGCTTGTCAAGCAAAGCTGTGTTCTTCCCAACCATAATAGCGGCTTCTTCTGTACGCCATTTGTGGACTAGAATATTTGATGCTTCGCAAGTGATTTTTAGAGATGCTTCGCTGGAATTGGTACGGATTCTGTCTACAAAACCGTCTGCTGTTTCAGCCCATTTCAGAATAATGTATGGTCGCTTTTCCTGATGAAATATGAAGAATCGTCTGTTAACTTCCCGTGCTTCAGCCTCTAGCATCCCCAACCTCACATCAATTCCAGCTTCAATCAGTCGTTTTATTCCTAATCCATTTACCTGTGCAAAAGGGTCAATACAAGCGATTACAATACGTTTGATTTTCTTCTCAACTATGAGGTTAGTGCATGGTGGTGTTTTGCCAAAATGAGCACAGGGTTCTAAAGTCACGTAAAGCGTAGAATTTGGTAAAAGGGATTGGTCTTCTACTGAATTAATGGCATTTACCTCGGCATGATTGCCGCCATACGGACTCGTGTATCCCTCGCCAATAATTTCATTTTTATGCGCAATAACGCATCCAACCGAAGGATTTGGCGCAACTGAACCCAAACCTAGTTGAGCCAGTTCCAAAGCCCGAAGCATGAAACGTTCTGGTTTGATAATCGATGACAATTTCGAGACTTATTTTATTCCAATTCCCAAATACTCCATCACTTCTTGGGTAAGATCGTCAGCATCAGGTGCAACTATAATTATGGAATTCCCAGTTCCATCTGCAGAACTGAAAACGTATCTGTATCCCTTTTGTGCTGCTACCTCGTCCATCGCTTTTTCCAGTTTTTTAGCAATCGGAGATAGTAACTCGCTCCGCTTAGAATAAAGCTCTTGTTCATTGGCACTTATCAACTTGTCTAACTCCTTTCTCAAGGATACTATCTCATTCTGAGTAATTATTTTTCCAGCTTCCGAAAGTTCGCCCGACTGCGATTTTTTCTGGAAACTCTCTATTTTCTCGTTGATGAAGACGTTTCTCTTTTCAATTCCAGCTTGCTTTTCAGCCGTGAATTTGTCCACAATTGTCATCATTTCCTTCGTCTCAGGCATGCTGTTCATCACCATCTCCATGTACACGTAACCTATTTTGGTTTCGTTAGGTAGGTTTGCCGATATTCCGATAAACGCCAGAAGTCCGATTATAACTATGTTTTTCATATTCACCGCTATTTAATTGTTGAAGTTGAGTAAAGTTTAATCCGTTGGTTGAAAAATGATTCTTCTTCCGCATAATTTCGTTGTTTTATCGAATCATAGCTACTGCTATATTTCTCAAAAAACGTCTCGTTCTGCAAAAGAATAATTCATTTTCACTTTATCAAATTAGACTTTAGTCAACTTCATTTCGGACGCAAGTTACACGCAACAACCAATGGGAACAATTCTGCTTTTTCTTAGAGGTATCGTATTAATCATCCTCACGCTGTGCTGCACGCTGGTTGCGCTTCTCGGTGGCATTCCTTTTGGGCATCGCTTTGCTCTCGGAATGGAGCGATTTTGGTCTGTGGTCATGCTCAAAGTATTTGGTGTAAAAACTGTTTTGCATGGCGAGAAACCAAAAGTTGGATTGATGATGTCGAACCATCAATCATACATTGATATCTGGCTGATTCCCAAGTATGCTATCGCTGTTTTTGTAGCTAAAGCTGAAGTGAAAAAGATGCCGATTCTGGGTTGGGGCGCTAGTGCGGTTGATACCGTTTATGTAGATAGAAACGACAAAGACAGTCGAACTAAGACCAAGAATGAGATTTCCAATCGGATAAAAAATGGCAGATCGGTTATCATTTTTCCAGAAGGAACAACGGGTTCCGGAGACGGTCTTTTGCCGTTAAAACCAGGAATGTTTCATGTGGCTGCCACCAACGGATTTCCAATTATTCCAACCGCAATTTTCTACGAGAATCCGGACTTAGCTTGGTTTGGAGATGATGGTATGGGGTCAAATTTCTACCGAAATTTTAAAAAGTGGTCAACAACGGCACATGTGGTTTTTGGAGAACCTATGACTGGAACAGACGGTGAAGAATTGATGGAGCGTTTCCGTGTTTGGGAATTAGATCAATTAGACAACTTGAAACGTCATGTTGCCGATGCGCTTTAGCTTTTGTGCTGCAATTGACAAAAATCATGCATTCTTATAAAATGTGGAGGTTAACTTTAGGCAACTTTCAGCATCAAAATCTGTTATTCAATTAATGCAGCGTTTCCTCTCCCTCTTTTTGATTGTATCAATTGCACTCGTCAGCAGCTGTAAAGAGGATGATGACGATAAGTATGTTACTACGCCTTATGAGTTGCAAATCCCAAAGGGATTGCCGCCAATGGATATGTTTATTCCGTTAGATAATCAGATGACGGTAGAAGGTGTTGCGCTAGGAAGAAAACTATTTTACGACCCACTTCTTTCTGACGATAATACGCAAGCCTGTGCAGATTGCCACAAACAGGAATCTGGTTTCTCTGACCCCCGACAATTTAGCGAAGGAATTGATGGAAGTATTGGAACTAGACAATCTATGACGCTTATTAACCTTGGATGGAATCAGTTCGGATTTTTTTGGGATGGAAGAGCACCCACGCTAGAAGATTTGGTGTTTGAACCGGTAAGGAATCCAATTGAAATGAATACCACTTGGCCCGAAGTAGAAGTCAAGCTAAATGCGAGTAATGATTATGTAGAGTTGTTTACTCAGGCATACGATGTGGACGTAATTGATTCGGTACATGTGGCAAAGGCCATTGCTCAATTTATTCGAACACTCATTTCTGGAAACTCCAAGTTTGATAAATGGTACAACCAACAGGCAATACAATTAACCGATGCTGAAACACGAGGTTTTATCCTGTTTAATGGTGAGGGAGCAGATTGTTTTCATTGCCATGGTTTGGGCGGCTTAATTACAGATAATGGATTTCACAACAATGGATTGGATACTGAATTTAGTGCGGATGAAGGACGTTTTATAGTAACTGGAGATGCGGCTGATAAAGGTAAATTCCGCACACCCACATTACGAAATATTGAGCTTACCGCTCCCTACATGCATGATGGCCGTTTCTTTACATTAGAACAAGCGATCAATCATTATAGTGAGGAAGTTAAAGAGTCAGAAACCCTAGATCCGTTAATGAAACTGGTTGGAGAAGGAGGCGCTCAACTTACCCCTAATGAGAAGCAGGATTTGATTGCCTTCCTCAAAACGTTTACTGATGAAGAGTTCTTGAGTAACCTGGAGTTCAGTAATCCTAACCCGTGAAAGTGACTGGAAGCACCAATTGGTTTGCCAACGTTGCCAACATTTGAATAAATAACTCTAACGATGAAAAAGGCATTAGTAATACTTGTGATGGCTTCAGTTGCACTTTCTTCCTGTAATAAGGATGGCTGCATTGACCCGACAGCTTTGAATTATGACGCAAACGCTGAAGGTGATGATGGAAGCTGTGTTTACGTGGCTCAAAACCTAAGTTTTGTGTTTAACTCTAAACTAGGGACTCAAGATTTTGCGTTTGGAACAGAAGCCACAATCAACGGCAGAAAAGTGAAGTTTACGCGTGCTCAGATGTATTTAAGCGGTTTTACGTTTAACGGAGCTAGTGGCGAATATCAACTTGACGACCCGTACTTGTTGGTAAAGGGCGATGAGTCTGAATACAACCTCGGTTATTTGCCTACTGGGTCGTATTCAACTTTCAGTTTTAGTGCTGGTGTTGATAGTGTGGCTAATCATTCAGATCCAGCCAGTTTTGCTGGGAATAGTGCTTTGTCTTCAAACAATCCAGACCACATGCATTGGGGCTGGGATCCTGGTTATATTTTTTATGTGCTTGAAGGAATGGTTGATACTACAGCAAACATGGATGGCGTGGTTGATGCTCCGTTCATTTTCCATGTTGGATTGGATGCGTTTAGAGTTGACATGGCTTTTGTTAAAACGGTTAATTCTGTTTCTGAAGGTGTTACCGTAGAAATGGACATTGATTGGTTGAAATTGCTTGATGGAACCAACATGACCAGTGAGGTGTCAACGCGTTCAACCCATACATCCAATAATCCTGATTTGGCAGCATTGATGGCTTCAAACGTGGACGGAGCGTTTACCGTTCAGTAATCTGATTTCAATGATTTTAAGAAAACGCATTCCGATTTTACTTTGGAGTGCGTTTTTCTTGTTTTTGGCAAGTTGTCAGGAAGATGAAGCTATTCCTTATCAGCTAGATATTCCAAGTTGGTTTCCGGAAATGGAAATCCCTGCTGAAAACCAACTGACTAAAGCACGAATTGAACTGGGCAGGAAACTTTTTTATGAACCGTTGCTTTCGCTCGACACTTCGGTTTCATGCGGAACTTGTCACAAACTAGATATTGCTTTTACAGATGCGATTCCGCTTAGTTTAGGAGTTGATAACGCGGTTGGACTCCGAAATGCACCAACGCTCGCTAACATTGGTTTTGCTCCCTATTTCTTCCATGATGGTGGAGTTCAAACACTTGAACTTCAATCTCAGCAGCCAATTTTTTCGGTGGATGAAATGCGGTTTACTATAGCCGGGTTTTTAGACCGTATTGAAGGAGATTCTGAGTATGAGAAGATGTTTGCTGATGCGTACGGTCGAGAGCCAGGTGCTTTTGGAATTAGCCGCGCCATTTCAGCGTTTGAAAGGACTTTCATCAGTGGAAGCTCTAGCTTTGATCAATACGAATATCAGGGAATAAAATCAGCACTATCTGAGCAGGAAATAAGAGGAAAGGAGCTTTTCTTTTCAAATCAAACGAAATGTTCAAATTGCCACGAATCGCCTCTGTTTACCAATTATGAATTCGAGAATATTGGTCTGTATTTGAATTATGCCGATTCTGGAAGAACTCGGATAAGCCAGCTTACTGAGGACAACGGTAAATTCAAGGTGCCAACGCTGCGAAATATTGAGCTTACTGGTCCGTATATGCACAATGGAAGCATGCAAACACTTGAGGAAGTGGTGGAGCATTTTAATTCTGGCGGGGTAGGTCACCCCAATCAAAGCGAGGAAGTTATACCGTTGAATTTAACCGTTCAGGAAAAAGCAGATTTGGTAGCATTTCTCAAGTCGCTTACCGATCAGTCATTTGTAGCTAATTCAGACTTCAGTAATCCGAATTAACGTGTTGAAAGTATTGTGACATCCGTCACATCCACCCCTTTACATCAGCCTACCTTTGATTCATCAAACAATGGAAATAGTAGGTTGGATAATGGCATTGGTAATCGGGTTAACGCTCGGTTTGTTGGGAGGTGGAGGTTCCATTCTTGCTGTTCCTGTGTTAGTTTATCTTTTTGCACTTGACCCGATAGTTTCTACCGGATATTCACTTTTTATAGTGGGATTTGCTTCACTTTTTGGAGCGTTCAGTTACTGGAGCAAGAAGTTCATTGATTTAAAAGTTGTTGCGATTTTCGGTTCCGCCTCGATGGCTGCCGTTTATTTGACACGTAGAGTCATTGTCCCATCTATTCCAGAAGAGATTTTTCGGCTAGGCGAAATCATAGTTACCAGAGACATGGGAATTATGGTTCTGTTTGCACTTCTGATGCTGGCAGCAGCTTATTCCATGATAAAGGGAGGCGTTAATGAACAGGAATTAGATGAAGCTATATCGTACAATTACTTAGCGTTGATTTTGCAAGGATTGGTTATCGGTATTTTGGTGGGGTTAGTTGGCGCAGGAGGCGGGTTTTTAATTATACCAGCACTGGTTGTTTTTTCAAAACTCCCTATAAAGACGGCTATTGGCACTTCTCTTTCCATCATTGCGGTAAATTCGCTTATCGGTTTTTTAGGCGATTTGCAAACCCGAACAATGGATTGGAGTTTCTTGTTGCTTTTCTCTGGCTTAGCGGTTGTCGGAATCTTAGTAGGGACCAAGTTATCAACCTACGTTGCTAGTGATAAGTTGAAGCCGGCATTCGGTTGGTTTGTGTTGGTTATGGGTGTTTACATACTCGGAAAGGAAATCTTATTTTGAACTTAGAAATACAGATATGAAAATCGAACAGTTATACACGGGGTGTTTGTCCGAAGCGGCTTATTACATCGAATCGGAGGGCGAAGTAGCCATCATTGATCCGTTGCGGGAAACCGAGCCATACTTAAAGATGGCAGCCGAGAATAACGCCAAAATCAAATACATTTTTGAAACGCATTTTCATGCAGATTTCGTTTCGGGTCATGTTGATTTAGCTAATAAGTCAGGCGCAATAATTGTGTTTGGGCCAACAGCTAAAACGGGATTTGATTCTCATATAGCCACCGACAATGAAGAATTCAAAGTTGGTAAACTGACAATCAAGGTTTTGCACACCCCAGGTCATACTCCAGAATCGTCTACTTACCTTCTATTTGATGAAAACGGAAAAGAGCATTGCATTTTCTCAGGGGACACGCTCTTTATTGGAGATGTTGGTAGGCCAGACCTCGCTGTTAAAAGTGACTTGACCAAAGAGGATCTTGCGGGCTTGTTGTACGATTCACTTCGTGAGAAGGTAATGACCTTGCCAGATGATGTGATTGTTTACCCAGCGCATGGCGCTGGTTCTGCTTGTGGTAAAAACATGAGCGCAGAAACCTTTGATACACTTGGGCATCAGAAAGAAGTGAATTATGCACTTCAGGATATGACCAAAGAAGCATTCATCAAAGAAGTAACGGATGGTATTCTTCCACCACCACAGTATTTCCCAAAGAATGCCATGCTGAATAAGTTGGGATACACAACTGTTAATGATGCAGTAGATACAGGAAACCAAGGGTTGAGTTTAGTAGATTTTAAAAAGCAGGTTGAAGCAGGAGCATTGGTCTTGGACACAAGAACTGCACGCGATTTTGCAAAAGGCTTCGTGCCAACATCTTTATACATAGGAATTAATGGGGGGTTTGCAGTTTGGTTAGGCACTTTGGTGCATGATTTGAACCAAGCGATTGTGGTTATTGCCGATCCAGGAACTGAATCAGAAGTTGCACTTCGCGCAGCAAGAGTGGGGTACGACAACATTGCAGGATACCTGGATGGAGGATTTGCCACTTGGAAAGATGCTGGGGAGATTATAGACAAGGTAATCTACATCGATTCCAACGAGTTTGCAGAAAGAAGACTAGAACGTACCGTATTGGATGTGAGAAAACCTACAGAACATGATGCCGAGCGAGTGGAAGATGCTGTTAATCACCCGCTTGATTTTATTCGAGATAACGTTCACGAACTGGATAAGGAAAAAGAGTATTTCTTGCATTGTCAAGGTGGATACAGATCCATGATTGCTAGTTCAATTCTTAAGGCTAACGGAATACATAATATTGTAGAAATCGAAGGTGGGATGGATGCTATTGTTAATTCAGATGTGCCTATTACCGCCTACGTATGTCCATCAACACTTTTAAAAAAATGAAAATTATATCATACTTAAGTATTGTATTAGTAATGGGTCTGTTCATGGTCTCATGTTCTAATGGTCAGCAAAAAGTGGCCGAGGGCACAATTGCAGAAGATGTAAATGTGGAGGAATTCGCTAAGCACATAGATGGAGCACAATTGCTTGATGTGAGAACACCAGATGAATGGAGCGAAGGAATTATTGAAGGAGCTACAATGGCAAATATCTACGAGGACGATTTTGATGCCAATTTGGCGAAACTAGATAAGGAAAAGCCCGTAGCGGTGTATTGTAAGTCGGGCGGAAGAAGTGGACAGGCAATGGCCAAAATGAATCAGCTCGGTTTCAAAGAAGTGTATAATCTAAAAGGTGGAATTGGTGCTTGGAATGGTGCTGATAAGCTTACAGTAAAACCCTGAAATAAGGAGTTAGGAGATAGCAATTAGGAGTTAGAAATCTATCCGTTTGTCACCCTGACGAAGGAAGGGTCTCTGAATTATAAATAACCATTTGTCGAAATGAAGAGGAATTATCTAGTCGTATCAATCGCTTTAACAGGAGCGTTCTGGCTTCAAAGTTGCGCTGAGAAAAAGCCTGAAAAGGTGGTCAAGAACGTTCAGTATGTTTCAGGAGCTGACGAGGTCACCTATTTGAGATTGGGAAAAGAAATTACCGATACGGTAGGAGCAACGCTCAAAGGAAACCTGGTTGCTGCAATGCAGGATGGAGGACCGGTGAATGCCATGCAGTTCTGTAATATGGAGGCAATGACACTTACCGAGGTTTATTCCGCTAGCTACAATACGGATGTAAAGCGTGTTTCAGATAAAAATCGGAACCCGAAAAATGCCGCCAGCCCAAAGGAGCTGGCAGTTCTAGATGATTTTAAAAGAATGCTGGAGGCTGGAGAACCGTTGTCTCCCAAAGTGGTGATTGATACGGAAGGAAAGAAGAACTATTACGCACCCATTTTTACTGGCGGTGTTTGCCTTACGTGCCACGGTAACCCAAAGAATATGCAGCCTGAATTGGTGTCTGCAATCGATAGCTTATATCCGAATGATAAAGCAAAAGGCTACGCAGTTGATGAACTCCGTGGCATCTGGAGTGTCAAATTCAAGAACAGTTAATTATGGCAACTTTCAATAGTATCATAGAGTCGGACAAACCCGTGCTAATTGACTTTCACGCCACTTGGTGTGGCCCATGCAAAGCTATGGGGCCCATTCTGAAAGACGTATCCAAAAAAGTCGGTGGTAAGGCCACTATTCTTAAAATTGATGTAGATAAGAACCCAAAGGTGGCAGCGAAATATCAGGTTCAGGGCGTACCTACTTTAATGGTTTTTAAACAAGGAAAAATGCTTTGGCGGCAAAGTGGTGTCGTTGCTGCAAATCAGCTGGTTGACATACTCGAAAAGAATTCCTGATTGAAGTTTTAGAGGCTTCCAAAAACGATTTCAACTAGAATCATCCCTTCTCATTAACATTCCAGTTAACTGACGTAACAATCGGTTAACACAATCGTAATTCATTTGTAAAATTCGACTAGGTTCTTAGTAACATCTTAATGATTGATTTGTACCGATTTAAAAAACGAAACAAAATCAAACATTAAAAATGAAAAGAAGTCACTTGAATTTTCTTGCAATTCTTGGCCTTGCAGCCAGCATTGCAGTTCTTCCAGCTTGTAACAAGAAAGAAGGATGTACGGACCCTACTGCTAGTAACTATGATGCTGATGCTGAAAAAAGCGATGCCTCTTGTACTTATGATGATGCGGTTAAAACGGGAGAGCTTACATCAAGCCAAACTTGGGATGCAAGTAGAATTTATTTCCTTCAGGGAAGAGTTGTTGTTCCCTCAGGAGTTACGTTGACTATTGAAGCTGGTGCAATCATCAAAGGGAAAGAAGGAACAGAGACCAACGCTTCTGCCCTTGTAATTGCTAAAGGAGGTAAAATTATTGCAAGCGGTACTGCTTCAAACCCTATCATTTTTACTTCAGAATTGGATGATATTGAAATTGGACAGAAAGTAGGTTCTAACCTCACAAAAACCGATAACGAAAAGTGGGGCGGTCTTGTAATCTTGGGAGATGCTCCATCTTCTACCGAGAATGGTGATACTGAAGGAAACATCGAAGGGATTCCAGCTAATCTCGGTTACGGAATTTACGGAGGATCAAACGCTACAGATGATTCTGGGGTTTTGAACTACGTTTCTATTCGTCATGGTGGTATTACAATTGGAGAGGGAAATGAGTTGAACGGTCTTACTCTTGGTGGAGTTGGCTCTGGAACAACTATCACCAATATCGAAATCTACGCTACGCTTGATGATGGTATTGAGTGCTTCGGAGGAACAGTTAATATTTCAGATGCTTTGGTATTCTACCAAGGAGACGATGGTCTTGATCTTGACCAGAACTATTCAGGAACCATCAATGGTTTCGCTGTAATTCATGGAGATGGAATTGGTACCGATGAAGGAATTGAGGTAGATGGGCCAGAAGGTTCAACTAATGTTGACGGTCAGTTCACTATCTCAAACGGAATCTGTATGTCGGAAGGTTCTTCAGATGGTTCTGCTGGAGATTTCAAATCAGGTGCTCAAGGAACGGTTATTAATGTGACATTCGACTACTCTTCTCTGGGGGGAAAAGAAGTGAAATTCAGAACAAAGTTTGAAACTGGATGTGCTCATAAAGACGATGCTTACAAGAACCTAACAGCTCCTAGTGGTGCACAGTCATTAACCTTTACCAACGTTGACGTAACTGGAGGTGTAAAGGTTTATGATGGCGATGAAGATTTGCCAGGAACTCCAACTGGATGTCCTACCGAGTTAGGTGCAGCACAAGTAACCGTATCAGGAGCAATCACTTCAGGTTCAGGGTCTACTTACGACTACGCTTCTAAGTTTTCTTGGGGAGCAGCTGGTACAAGAGGAGAACTCTGATTTCCAACCTTATATAATTGTTAAGAACGCCCTGTGATTATAAATCGCAGGGCATTCTTGTTTTATCCTTGCACTCGATTTCAAAACCAGATTTAACCAATGAAACAGTTCGGTTTTGTGCTTCTTTTAGCACTCCTAACAATAAAAGTTTTTGCCCAAGACAACGGCTTTATTCGAGGTAATATCGGTGATGGCCAGTTTGGCGGTCCGCTGATTGGAGCCAACGTTACTATTCCCGCGCAATCAGGTGTTGGAGCAACCACAGATTTTGATGGAAACTATTCCATATCCATCGCCCCAGGCGTTTATGAAGTAAAGCTTTCCTATATCTCATTTGCAGATCAGATTATCAAAGATGTGGAGGTGAAAGCTGGAGAAGTAACCAAGATTGATGGGGTTTTGGAAATGTCTACACAACAAGTGGCTATGGTAGAAGTAGTTGCCACGGTGCGGAAGAACACCGAAGCTGGCGTTCTGATGGATATGAAGAACGCTACAGTTGTTACCGATGGGCTTTCTGCTCAGTCGTTTAGAAAGACTGGAGATTCTGACCTGTCCAGCGCAATTGGACGAGTAACAGGCGTTACCGTTCAAGATGGTAAGTACGTTTATGTGCGTGGATTAGGAGACCGTTACACCAAGTCGGTACTTAACGGAATGACATTGCCAGGTTTGGATCCGGATGTTAACGCGGTTCAGATTGACATTTTTCCAACCGCAGTTTTAGAAAACGTATCGGTTTCTAAATCCTTCTCGCCAGACCTTGATGGAGATTTTACTGGAGGACTGGTGAATGTGGTGACCAAAAAATTCCCTGAAGAAAAAACGACTCAAATTGGTGTGAGCTTCACCTTTATTCCTGGTCAGCATTTTAACAGCGATTACATTTCCTACACAAAAGGTAAAACAGATTGGATTGGTTTTGATGATGGAACAAGAAGGCTTTCAATTAATGGGGAAGCTAATTTACCAGACGAGGTACTGAATAACCCTGAGCTTGAAAGGATAACTAGAAGTTTTAATTCCGAATTGGCAGCCAAAAAACAAATGGCCTTCATGAATTCATCGTTCAGCATAAATCATGGTAATCAGATAAATAAAGAAGACGGACCAACGTATGGCTACAACTTTGTTTTTCGGTATGCTAACGAGCGTAATTTTTACGAAGACTTTCAGTCAAATGATTACTTGAAAGCTCAATCGCTTGGTGGTATTGAAATGGACCGCCAACGTACGCGAATAGGTGATGTTGGCAAGGAAAATATTATGTGGAATGCGTTGCTTACCGGAAGTATGAAACTCAAGAAAAGTAGTTACACCGCTACGTTTCTCTATAACCAAAGTAGTGAGTCAACTGCCGCACAAAGAATCAATCAAGATGTTGAGCAAAACCAAGCAACACTTAAGGAGGATATTCTTACGTACACTCAAAGAAGCCTAGGTAACTTTCAGCTAACTGGTAAATACAGAGTTGGTATTGCCGAATTGGAATGGGGTAATTCTCTTTCTTTCTCTCGCGTTTACGACCCTGATTTTAGAGAGACCAGAATTTCTATTACTGATGGAGACACAACCTTATCAACAGGTAATGGTGCGGGAATTGACAGGTTTTGGAGAAATCTTACTGAGATAAATGAGTCTATAAAATTTGATGCAAAAATCAAGGTTCATGAGAACATCTCGGTAAAAACAGGAATTACCAATACGTATAAAAGCAGAGCATTTTCGGTTTTTTCATTCAAGCATCGACCTAATGACTTGAGTAACATTAGCATTGATCCTGACTGGTTTTTGCAAGATGAAAACATCTGGTCGGCAGATCCATCTAACCCAAATTATGAAGATGGAACCTACACAATCGGTAATTTCCAACCAGCCAATCAATACGAAGCCAGCCAAAATATTGTAGCTGGTTATGTAATGGCGGAACAGCAAATCAAGAAAAAACTGAACTTGATTTACGGTGTGCGACTAGAGCATACGTTGATGTTTTATGATGGCGTAAATCAAAACAACACAGTTCGATATCTAAATGAGAATACGCTAAACGCGTTGAGTATTCTTCCAGCGTTGAATATGGTTTACAAGGTTACTCCTAAGATGAACTTACGAGCAGGCTACAGCAGAACCATTGCAAGACCATCTTTCAAGGAAAAGTCTGAAGCGGAGATTTATGATCCGATTACCAAAAGAACATTCTCAGGAAACTTGGACTTAGAATTGACCAACATTGATAACGCAGACTTGCGTTACGAATTCTTCATGGGCGGAAAAGATATGCTTTCTGTTTCGGGCTTTTACAAGCGTTTTGATGGACACATCGAATTGGTTTCGTTTGAAACAGCTCCAGACAACTTGAAGCCACGTAACTCCGGAATTGCGCAGGTATTTGGTGGCGAATTTGAAATCAGAAAAGGGCTTCGTCAGCTTGCTTCTTCTAAGTTTTTACAAGGGTTCTTCTTTGCGGTCAATGCATCCATTGTGCATTCCATGGTTGATATGACCACCGTATTGGTAGATAACAGCGGAGGAAACGAGTTCGAGCTTCGTCAAGACAATGCACGAGATGGAGAAATCATCAATAAATTCAGAACAATGTCTGGGCAATCTCCATATGCTATTAACGCGAGTATTTCATATGAACTTGATGATAAAAGAGGAAATATATCCTTGGCTTACAATGTACAAGGCGATCAGCTCAGTATTATTGGTTCTGGGCGTGTGCCAGACGTTTACACGCTCGCATTCCACAGCTTGAATTTTAACGCTTACGTAAATGTGGGAGAGAAGCGTAATTCACGCATTACTCTTCGGCTGCAAAATCTTTTAGATGATGAACGAACGCTTGTTTACCGTTCTCACCAAGCAGAAGACCAAATCTTCACTTCATTCAATCCAGGTGTAAGCATTCGATTGGCGTATCAGTATACTTTCTAGAAAGAGAAAACCCCAAAAGCAAATGGCTTTTGGGGTTTTTAAATTTCATTAAGATTCCGAAGTTCACTTATCTCAATGGCTGATTGCAATTTTTCTTGAAGAGGCCCCGCCATTGCTCTCAACCCTGAGCAAATAAACACCCTCCTTCACGTCTGACACATCTAATCGTTCAGCACCCAATGGAAATTGCCGAACGGTTTTCCCAAGAAGATCGGTCAAACGAATGTCGGTTACGTTTTGTGTAGATAGCTGCAACGTAATCTGTTCTGTTGCTGGATTTGGAAATAGGATCAATTGATCTTCGGTGGTTTCATCCATTCCTACCTCTTGTGCTTGACAAACGTGGTCTTCGTGCACCGAAACTGGGTCGATGGCAATATTCTCATCTCCCGGAAAGTACTGCGTAAATGAAAAGAAAATGAGCATCATTTCTTCTGTTGTCGATTCTCCGGCATAAACATGCTGTGGTGGGTTGTTTGGGTTTTCTGGGTTGTTTGTGGTGTTGTCGTAGGTGGCTGTGCTATGAAGCGTACTACCCGCAGGGATTTTTATCGGGTTTCGAAATTCATAAAACCCCTGCCAATGAAAATCCCAGTCTTCTACCTCAATAAGTGGAATGGTTTGGTTGGTCGGAGTCACCGCCCAAGACTTAATCGATTTTCCGAGCAAATGCATGTGAGGAGATACGTCAAGAATAGTAATGTCAAACTGAGCAGGAGCAGAATAGTCACAAGTAAAAGTACTTTCCTGATTGGCTGGAATACTTAACGGGCCTTCATTGAGCGAGCCGTGGTTGAGTGGCGATGTAATAAACACTTCTCTCACGGTAGAGGTACTGTACTTAATGTTCACTTTTGATTGATCTGTCTGACCATTTGCCGAGGCAGGGTAATGAACCTGCATAATGATGTTGGATCCGGCAGGAATACGCACACCGAAGTTGGGTGGATAGGAACGATAAGTTTGCCCCGGAACCCATCCGCCAATTAATTCAGAATCATTACTTCCAGTTCCGCCAAAACTGGTGTATCCAGGACCAAAATCATCAATATCTAACTGAGTAGGAACGTTGGACACATCTTGATATAACAGCACATGATGCACAGCTTCGTTATTACCAGGAACAACTTCAATATCGGTAATGAAAACGTCTTCTGTTAGGCTGGTTGGAATTACAAAACATCGATAAACATCGTTGCCCTGCGTGTTAATTGTGTATGGCGGCATTGTAGCAACCAAATCTGGATTTGTAATGGCTTCTGAATTAGCATAGACAGGCTCCTGCGGAGCAGGCCCAGAACCTTCTGGTTGACCACCATTTACCCAATTAGTAATGATGTCAATTTCGTTTTGTGTCAAGAGGCGTTCGTGCGCCAGTGAATTATAATCAGGATTGGGCGGCCATGGTGGCATAGTGCCAGCATTCACAGACCCTATTACCCCATAAGCGGCTGATGAAGCATCATCATAATCCATCAGTGAAAAAGGGGCAATTCCGCCATCATGATGGCACGTGGTACAATGCTCAAATAGAATACACGCTACCGCATCATTGTAAGTAGGTGTTTGGGCGTTTGCAGTTGAAATTCCGATTAGGACGAGAATGTAAACGGAGAATTTTTTCATGTGGAATGCTTCTTATTTGATTAAAGTTAGCATCATTAATAGGAGTAGAGAAATTATCCCCAATCGAAAAGCAAGACATATCTCTTCTTTGCAGACTTGAGAATTAGATTGAAGCCCAAGGTCTTAACGGCAATCAGAAAGCTTTTGGCGAAGCAATTTTGAGGAAACTCAACCTTCGTTGAAAACGCCCATGTTGCTGTATTTCTCAATCCTTTTGTCAATCCGCTCTTGCGGATCCATATTGTGCAAACGTGTTAAGTGCTTTTTGATTTCCTTCTTAACGTTGGCAAACGTGGTGTCGTAATCTCGATGTGCACCACCCAGTGGTTCAGGAATTATCCCAGCAATAAGTTTTTGCTCCAAGAGGTCTTCTGGAGTCAATTTCAACGATTCTGCTGCTTGTTCCTTGTTTTCGCGGCTACGCCATAGGATGGTTGAACAACTCTCTGGAGAGATAACCGAATACCATGTATTCTCCAGCATGAAAAGCTTGTCGCCAATACCAATTCCCAACGCACCACCAGAAGCACCTTCGCCAATAATCACACAAATAATTGGAACTTTTAGTTGCATCATTTCAATGATGTTCCGTGCAATTGCTTCACCTTGTCCGCGTTCCTCGGCTTCAATTCCAGGAAAAGCTCCGGGCGTATCGATAAACGTGATAACGGGTTTGTTGAATTTCTCCGCCAGCTTCATTAACCGTAAAGCTTTGCGATAACCTTCTGGATTGGCCATCCCAAAATTTCGGTACTGGCGCATTTTGGTGTCAATCCCTTTTTGCTGACCTATCAGCATAACGGTTTTCCCATCAATACTTCCAAAACCACCAACCATGGCTTTGTCATCTTTTACCGTTCGGTCTCCAAATAGCTCAACAAACGTATTGTCAGTTAAAGCTTCAATATGAGCCAAGGTGTAAGGTCGTTTCGTATGCCGCGCTACCTGTACGCGTTGCCAAGGCGTAAGACTGCCATAAATCTCTTGTGTCCTAAGCTTGTAGCTTACTTCCAATTCTTCAATAGTTTTGGTAGCATCTACCTTGCCCTTCTCCTGAATGGCATGGGATTTATCGAGCTGTTCTTGTAGCTCTTGAAGGTCACTTTCGAAATCGAGAAAAGGTATTGCCATAGTTGCAATTTTAGTCCGCAAATTTAACCAAGATGTCGGGCATATTTGGCATCCGTTGCTTACACCATCTATTATAGCTTTGCAGCAAAATTCAGAAACGTGAGTATTTCGCTTATTCAACACATTCAAAAAGTAGTATCCAATCTGTATGGAGCGGAGGTAGAAGAAGGGAAATTGCAACTTCAAAAAACCAGAAAGGAATTTGAAGGCGATATGACCTTGGTGGTATTCCCATTGCTTCGGATTAGTAAAGGTTCTCCTGAACAAACTGGGCAGCAGATTGGCGAAGCCCTGATAAATGCAGTTGATTATGTTGCTTCATTCAACGTAGTAAAAGGCTTTTTAAATCTTGAGTTTACAGCTGAGTACTGGGTCTCCAAATTGGGTGAGATACAAGCTGAGGAGAATTACGGTTTTCAGCCAAAAGGAGAACATTCTCGGAATGTTATGGTGGAGTATTCTTCTCCAAACACCAACAAGCCGCTGCATTTAGGACACATCCGAAACAATCTTCTCGGTTATTCGGTTGCGGAAATTCTGAAGGCAAATGGCCACGAAGTGCAGAAAGTTCAGGTAATTAATGACCGTGGTATTCATATCTGTAAAAGCATGTTGGCCTGGCAGAAATTTGGAGAAGGCGAAACACCAGAATCATCCGGATTAAAAGGTGATAAGCTCGTTGGGAAGTACTATGTAGATTTTGATAAACGCTACAAAGCCGAGGTTTCTGAGCTGATAGAAGCTGGCAAAACCGAAGATGAAGCCAAGGCGGAAGCCCCATTGATTTTGGAGGCGCGAGAAATGCTCCAAAAGTGGGAAGCTGGAGATGAGGAGGTGCGTACACTTTGGGCAAAAATGAATGGTTGGGTTTATAAAGGTTTTGATGAAACCTATAACCGTTTGGGAGTTGATTTCGATAAGCTTTATTACGAAAGCAATACCTATTTAACAGGAAAGGATTTGGTTGAGAGTGGAGTAGAGGACGGTATTTTCCAAAAGCGAGAAGATGGCTCTATTTGGTGCGACCTAACAGATGATGGAATGGATCAAAAGCTGCTGCTTCGTTCCGATGGAACAGCAGTTTACATGACTCAAGATTTAGGTACTGCCAAACTCCGCTATGAAGATTGGTCTGATTTGAATCAACTTATATACACGGTAGGAAATGAACAGGATTATCACTTTAAGGTGTTGTTCCTTATTCTTGGAAAACTTGGTTTCGATTGGGCCAAAAACTGCTACCACCTGTCTTACGGAATGGTCGATCTTCCATCTGGTAAGATGAAGTCAAGAGAAGGCACCGTGGTGGATGCAGATGATTTGATGGACGAAATGGTCGATACGGCCAGAGCGCAATCTGAAGAAAGAGGTAAGCTGGAAGGAATGAGTTCCGAAGAGGCCAACGAACTTTTTGAAACGCTTGGTTTGGGTGCTTTGAAGTATTTCATGCTTAAAGTAGACCCGAAAAAACGGATGCTTTTCAATCCTGCAGAAAGTATTGATATGCAAGGGAATACGGGGCCATTTATTCAATATACTCACGCTCGAATAAAGTCGGTGCTACGCAAGGCGGAGGTTGAGTTTGTGGCTATTCCAAAGCTGAAGGATATAAACGGAAATGAACGTGCTCTAATCCAATTGCTAAACCAATATCCAGAAATAATAAAGCTGGCAGGAGATGAGTACAGTCCTGCTGTAATTGCAAATTACACGTACGAATTAGCCAAGGAATACAGCACGTTTTATCACGAGTGTCCGATTCTTATAGAGGAAGACGAAAAGATTAAATCGTTGAGACTTGCAATTTCAGCCCTCACTGCTCAGGTAATCAGTTCGGCAATGAAATTATTGGGAGTTTCAGTTCCTGAAAGAATGTAAAATGGTATAAATACCGCATGGAAATTATCTTTGTGGTTTCAAAATCAGAATAAATGTTCGAGAATTTAACGGAGAAGTTTGACAAGGCGTTTAAAACGCTGAAAGGAGAGGGACAGATCACGGAGATAAACGTGGCTGAAACTATGAAAGAAGTAAGGCGCGCCTTACTTGATGCCGATGTTAACTTCAAAATTGCCAAGGAATTTACCGAAAGAGTACGGGAAAAAGCCCTTGGACAAGACGTATTGACTGCTGTAAAACCGGGTCAGTTAATGGTGAAAATCACCAAAGATGAACTTGGGGAGTTGATGGGCGGAAAGTTCGTTGATCTCAATTTAGACGGAAATCCGTCTGTGATTCTTATAGCAGGTTTACAAGGTTCTGGTAAAACCACGTTTTCAGGGAAATTGGCTCTTTTCTTAAAAAGTAAACGCCAAAAGAATCCGTTGTTGGTGGCGTGTGATGTTTATCGCCCTGCGGCAATCGACCAATTGAAAGTTCTCGGAGAGCAGATTGGTGCTAAGGTTTATACCGAAGTCGACAATAAGAACCCAGTCTCAATTGCAGAAAATGCCATTAAGTACGCCAAAGCAAATAACTATAATGTGGTCATTGTTGATACGGCTGGTCGTTTGGCAGTCGATGAGAAAATGATGAATGAGATAGACCTCGTTCACAAGGCCATCAAACCGCAGGAGACACTTTTCGTGGTTGATTCCATGACAGGGCAGGATGCCGTGAATACGGCTAAAGCCTTCAACGATAGATTGAATTTTGATGGTGTTGTTCTCACCAAATTAGACGGTGACACACGTGGTGGTGCGGCTCTTTCTATTCGCTCAGTTGTCAACAAGCCAATCAAGTTTGTTGGTATTGGGGAGAAGTTAGAAGCGCTGGATGTTTTCCATCCAGACCGTATGGCCGACCGTATTCTTGGTATGGGTGATGTGGTTTCACTTGTTGAACGGGCGCAAGAGCAGTTTGATGAGGAAGAGGCTAGAAAGCTTCAGAAAAAAATCGCCAAGAATACTTTCGACTTCAACGATTTTCTTACTCAAATCAATCAGATTAAGAAAATGGGTAACGTAAAGGATTTGATGGGGATGATTCCAGGAATGGGAAAAGCCATTAAAGACGTTGATATTGACGATGACGCCTTCAAGCAAGTGGAAGCTATAATTGGTTCTATGACACCTACGGAGCGCGCAAATCCATCACTTATTAACGGAACCCGCAGAAAGCGTATTGCTGGAGGTAGTGGTTCAACAATTCAAGACGTTAATCGATTACTAAAGCAGTTTGAGGAGAGCCGAAAAATGATGCGCATGTTCTCCAATAAAGGAGCTATGAAAAACATGATGCGGAACATGCCTGGATCTAAGGGCTAATCGGATATATTCAGTTACTGGAATAAGTAACTTTATAGAGGTTTGGTTAGAATAGCTGAAAAAATTACGTGATACACGTAGCTATTGCCAATTGTATGTTATATATTTGTATAATTGTACACGGTAATGTTGCTAGACGGAAAGAAAATATCAGAGGAAGTAATTGAGGAATTGACTAAGGAGGTCAGTGCCATGGTTGCTGTGGGTAATCGCCCTCCGCACTTAGCGGCAATACTAGTTGGAAATGATGGTCCTAGCGAAACTTACGTTGCAAGCAAGGTAAAAGCATGCAAGAAAATTGGGCTTGGTTCTACGTTAATTAGACTTCCTGCCGATGTTTCGGAAAGTCGTATTCTGGAAGAAATCGATAGCATCAATAAGAATGATGAAATTGATGGCTTGATTGTTCAGCTTCCGCTTCCAAAGCACATTAACGAGGAAAAAATTACAGAGAGCGTGCTGCCCGAAAAAGACGTTGATGGTTTCCATCCTCTTAATGTTGGAAAGTTGGTTTTAGGATTACCAACCTTTATTTCCGCTACTCCGAAAGGAATTATGGAATTGCTTAAGCGGTACAATATTGAAACGAGTGGTAAGCATTGTGTGGTTCTAGGAAGAAGTAATATTGTAGGCACGCCAATGGCAAATCTGCTAAGCAGAAATAGCAATCCGGGTAATTGTACAGTAACGCTTTGCCATAGTAGAACACAAAATCTTGCAGAATTTACCAGAGCTGCCGATATCCTAGTTGTTGCGCTTGGAAAAGCTGAATTCGTTACAGCAGATATGGTAAAAGAGGGGGCAACAGTGATTGACGTTGGAATTACAAGAGTGGAGGACTCAACAAAACCACATGGTTATGTGTTAAAAGGAGACGTTGCCTTCGAAGAAGTAAAACAAAAAGTATCTTACATTACACCAGTACCAGGAGGGGTTGGCAGAATGACTATAGCGGCATTACTGCAGAATACTGTAACCGCTAGAAAAACAAGTATTAAATTAAGTAAATTTAAACAACATGTCAGTTAAAGTAAAACTCAAAAATCGAGAGGATAAGTATGCTGTCCTCGATGAAAAGGTACATGCCAAAATTGAGGCAGATGAATACTTAAGTTCTATTAAGTTTCTTAGCAACATCCGTGCACACTCCAATGGATACGGTGTTTTTCAACGGTGCATTACCACAAAAAAGGGGCCTGTTTATGAAACAATCTATCTACATAAGTATGTAGCTGAGAAATTCATTGATAAGCCAGAAAGCGACAAGAAATTGTTTGTTCGATTCATTGATGGAGATGTTCTTAATGTTCAATTGGAAAACCTAGAATGGGTTACGATGAATACATTGAGACGCCAAATGAAGAACTTCAAGTCTAAGTCAGGCTATAGAGGTGTCACAAAAGAGAAAAATCGTTTTAGAGCGGTGATTTATCACGAACGCAAAGCGCACAATCTTGGATTTTATGACACGGCTGAGGAAGCTGCTCAAGCTTACAACAAAAAGTCAAGAGAACTTTTCGGTGAAACCGGAAGTTTGAATGAAATCAGAAAGTAATTCGAATTCCAACTAAATTCTGAAAAGGCGAGGCTAAAAGCCTCGCCTTTTTCTGTTTACATCGGGTTCACATCTTGCTTAAAGAACACGGAATTAAATTCTTTCAGCGTATGAATTTCGTTTCTACCTATAACGAATATTTGACCGTGGATAGATTCATGGAATGTTTGCATCGAAGAGTCAGAAGCAGAAGAGTATGTGTTTTTAATTTTTTAGTTCAACGACATTTTTATCCTGAAGTAATTTTCAGAACAGCACTCTCGAATTTCTATATGAGAGAAAAGCGGTTCTAGGATTATCGTTGCTGTTGCTAATCTTGTAGAGCAAGCTGAGGTAGCTAATCTAGGTTAAGAAAAAAAACATCTACTCTATCAATATCGAATGCGCGCATTGTATTATCTTCATGCGTATGAAAAATATTCTACTCCCTCTGTTATTCTCATTCGCCTTACTTTCTGCAAACGCTCAGAATTACGAACAGAGAAAACTGCAGTATATGGATAGCGTGATGACCAACGCTTACGACAACGCTATTATGGTTCAGGCTTTTCAAGACGACCCAATAAATCAGCAGCGCTTAGATGATATTTACAGCGATTTTGGGACTCGCTCCACAATAGACTTTGCGTTAGTTGAATTGGTTAGGGTGATGTACCTAACAGATGGCAGCTATGATACCCAGATTCGAGAACAAATGGAAACGCTGCCTTATTGGATTAACGATGGAGACACACTCCATAACCATTGGACTGAGAACCATATGATAATGTGGATGAGTTGTGAATGGTTGATGCACGAGCGTCATGGTTGGGAGATAGATGGTAATTTGAAGAAGCGTCTATTGCATTACCTAAATCTCAAATTGGATGTTGGATTCTATGAGTTTTTCTCAAGTACTTATTTCCCATTCACTCTTTCCGGATTAATGAATTTGGCTGATTTTGCTGAAGACCAAGAGATTAGAGACAAATCGGAAGCTGTAGCGCGCAAACTACTTACAAATGTATTGATGATGGTTAACTCCGAAGGCGTTTTTTACCCTGCTGCAGGGCGAAATTATGCTGGTAGGTATACTTCTCCTTACGGACAAACGCACAACGCAATTCTGTATCTGATTTCAGGCCGAGGACCTTGTCCATCAAATAATGTAAGCCGTGCGGATTTCGTTGCAACAAGCAACATCGACTTTTCCGACATTGAAGACGAATTCGTTTCTGAATTAGATACCTTATATACTTTTGGTTATTCTCCTGAAGAATCACTCGTACGTCATGACACATTAAGCAATGTTGATGAGCTAATCATGCAATGGAGCAGCGGAATGTATTTCCACCCATACATTGCGGAACATACAGGACAATTATTGGCGGATTCAAATATGTGGGACCATGTCAATTTTACAGATTTCAGTTTTGTTGCGGGCATTGTTGCACCTAGCCAGTTCGAGACGCTAGCAGCAGAGCTGGACGAATTAACAGTAAGTAGAACCGACTGCGGTGCCACGGTGGCCATTTACAAGAATGACGAGACGGTTCTTACCTCTATTCAAGACTATTGGAAAGGTAAAATCGGATTTCAGCAGTGGCCAATAGCGGCAAATGTTGGAGGAACAGCGGTTTACTTGGGTTCAGGACCAGTTGAAGAGGATTGGCAGGCTAGGAACAACAGTAATTTCAACGAGCACTTACCATACGTCAGCCAAAACAGTAACGTAGCTTTAATTATGTACCGTCCGCAAGCTGTGTCTAGCTTTCTGCCTTTTGGAAACAAAGACGTAGCACTGCATTGGATAGATGATGCTTTTGACAACATTGACCAAAGCGATAATTGGATTTTCGGAAGTAAAAATGATAATTACATAGCGGTTAGACGTGCTTGTGTGGGAGAAATAAATGGCGTTAGAGCGTGCGAAACCGATGGAGGTCAATCTTGGGTGTTCATTGTAGGAAATGATGCCATGTACAATTCATACTCTGATTTTCAGAATCTAGTAGGACAAACGCTTTTTACGGAAGAATGGACCACAGACCTATCAGGAGATTCAACTTACTATGCTAGCGTAACATTTGATGGTAATACCATCGATCATACATGGGGGACGGTACCTGCTTTTACAAGCGTTGATGAGCAAGCACCTTTGGGTAAATTGAATGTCTACCCTAATCCATCGCAAGGTGTTTTTCAAGTTAATATTCCTAATTCTGGGGCTAAACCTGTACAACTTGAGGTGTTTGATATGCTTGGTAATCTCATAGTAAGCGAGACAATCAGTAATACTCAAACTGGTTTAGTGGATCTCCGTTCCCAAGCAAATGGAAGTTACCTGATACGAGCAATAAAAGATGATGCAGTTTGGACAGGCCGACTGTTGAAACTTCCTTAAATTGGGTCCACATCTGGCTGAAAGAACACAGAACGGAACTCTTTAATGGAATGAATTTCACGGATTATTTCAAAGATTCGCTCCTTTCGTTCCTTAATATTCTGACCACCCATTTTCAGGATAATCTGTTTGTTGTACTTGTTTCGAATCCGCTGAACCAGCGGGTATTCAGGACCAAGCAAGAGTTTGTCTGGAACGGTCTGTAGCGCATTCGCCAATACATCCGCAGCTCTATCTACGACATCTCGGTCACGGTGCTTTATGGTGATGGTTATCATGCGAATGAAAGGCGGATAACGGAACTGTTTGCGCTGAGCTAGTTCGGTCTCATACATTCCTTGGTAATCGTTGCGTACCACTTGTTCAATAATGAAATGCTGTGGGTCGGATGTCTGAACAACCACTAGCCCTCTTCTACCTTTTCGACCAGCGCGACCGCTTACTTGTGCCATTAGTTGATACGCCCGCTCAAATGCTCTGAAATCGGGATAGTTGAGCAAGGCATCGGCATTTAGAATCCCCACCAATCCAACATGGTCAAAATCTAATCCTTTGGTTACCATTTGTGTTCCCACTAAAATCTGAACACGATTTTCTTCGAAATCGGAAATAATGCGTGCGTACGAGTGTTTGCCGCGTGTCGTATCCAAATCCATTCTAGCAACAGCGGCTGCTGGAAAATGAATCGATAACTCTTCCTCTATCTGCTCGGTTCCAAACCCTTTTGTTTTGATGTAGGTTGATTTGCACTGTGGACATATCTGCGGAGCTTTATCGCCATGACCGCAATAGTGGCAACGCACATCCTGACTGTATTTATGATACGTAAGCGAAATGTCGCAATTGATGCAATCAGGTACCCAGCCGCAGTTGTTGCATTGCAAAAAGCTCGAATACCCACGTCTGTTTTGGAAAATGATTACCTGCTGATTCCTCCCAAGTGTTTCTGTAATTCGCTGTAACAGTTGAGACGAAAACGGCCCTTTCATACTCTCGGCTTTGCGCTCTACATTGAGGTCACATAATTCAACATGCGGAAGTTGAATGCCGCCATAGCGCTCGTTAAGATGCACCAGTCCAATCTTATCACGCTTTCCATTGTAATATGCCTCTATACTTGGCGTAGCAGAACCTAAAAGGAGTTTTGCACCTGCTTGCTTGCAGAGAAAAGCAGCTGCATCACGCGCATGATAACGTGGGGCTGGGTCGTGCTGCTTGAAGGTGTGTTCATGTTCTTCATCAATAATTACAAAACCCAATTTCTTGAATGGAAGGAAAAGTGATGAACGCGCTCCTAGAATAATCTGATACGGTTCATCTGTGAGTTGTTTTTTCCAAACCTCAACACGCTCATTGTCGGAAATCTTGGAATGGTAAATACCCACCTTTTCGCCAAAATGTTCCTGTAGCCGATGAATAATCTGTGTTGTAAGTGCAATCTCCGGCAACATGTACAGCACTTGGTTACCATTGGCAAGGTGCTCCTGAATGAGTTGAATGTAAATCTCCGTCTTGCCGCTTCCAGTAATACCGTGCAACAAAACAGCATCCTTATCAACCAACGCATGACTCACTTGGTCAAACGCCTTATCCTGATTTTCTGTGAGGACAATTCCGTGTTTTGCCCACGAGCTTTTATCAACCAATCGGGTTGCTTCTATCTCTTCCTTTATAAGAATATCCTTCTTGAGGAGGGCATTAACCGCAGCATCTGAAATACCATGGTCGCCAATCAATATTTGCCGCTTCACAATGCCTTTCTCCTTCGAGGTTCTTGAACATTGTAGAAATTGCATCAAAGCCTCTAATTGCTTGGGCGCCCGATTCAATGTGTCAAAAACCTCTTCCAGCTTTTCTTTCTCCTCCAGCCATTCCGCCAAACGGTAGATGATTTCCTTCTTTGGCTTGAATTTGTGCTGCAATTCCTCGTACTGAACGATGATGCGCTTATCAGACATCAATCGGATAATACGATGGATGTGTGTCTTTCTAATCAGGGTCGACAGATCGTCCATTGTCAGAAAATCGGTGTTTTGCAATGCTTCCAGAATGTCCATTTCCTCTGGCTCTAGGTCTTCCAGAGTGCCATCATAGTCAGGATGAATAGTAAGACGACTTTCGCTCGATAGTTTCAACCCCGATGGAATAGCAGCATTCATTACATCACCTAAATGGCACATGTAATATTGGCGCATCCAATCCCAAAATGCCAACTGCTTATCAAAAATAACGGGCTCATCATCCAGTAAATCGTCTACATATTTAGCTTGGTAATTTGTTGGCGGACGGTCGTGAATTTGATGAATGATACCCGTGTAGAGTTTCCTTCTGCCAAACGGAACAGTAACGCGTTTACCAACCTGAACTTCTTCTTCCAGCGTGCGTGGTACTCGATAAGTGAATGTGCCTGCCAAGGGCAAGGGTAGTATCACTTCAACAAACTGGGCGTAGGACGACATGACGGCAAGTTACCCTATGCCGCAATTGTAGCAAAGGAATGTGGAAAAATCAACCTATGCCGCTAAAATATCGGCCAGCTTCAGAAAATCGGTATTCACCTTATAATGGTGCTTAATGGCTTGTTCGAAAGGTGTGTTACAGACTTCCTTGTTCACAATACCAACCATTACCGAGTGTTTGCCAGCAAGCAATGAATTAACGGCTTCATAGCCAAGTTGAGAGGCCAACATACGATCTAATGCAGTTGGGCTACCACCACGTTGCTGATGACCAAGAATGGAAACACGCGTATCGTATTGCGGTAACGCTTTCACTACTTGCTCTGCAATTTTGTACGCGCCACCGGAATCATCACCTTCAGCCACCATGATGATACTACTCGTCTTTTTTCGCTTGTATGCGGCAGCTAGATTTTCAATCAACTCTTCAAGATTAGTATGTACCTCTGGAATTAGAATCGCTGCAGCACCTACACCAATACCTGATCTGAGGGCAATAAAACCAGCATCTTTCCCCATTACTTCCACAAAAAATAATCTGTCGTGAGATGCAGCAGTGTCTTTAATCTTATCCACTGCTTCAATCACATTGTTTAAAGCGGTATCGTATCCAATGGTATAATCAGTGCCAATTAAATCATTATCAATAGTTCCAGGTATTCCAATAAATGGAATTTTATGTTCTTCGGTAAAAATCTTGGCTCCAGCAAAAGTTCCATCGCCTCCAATGGCGATGACTCCTTGAATGTCATATTTCTGAAGGTTGTCAAATGCTTTTTGGCGTCCTTCTTTGGTAAGAAAACCTATACTGCGTGAGGATTTAAGAATGGTTCCTCCACGTTGAATAATATTCCCAACATCATCGCTTCCGAGTAGTTTGAATTGGTCATCAATCATGCCCTGATAACCGTGCATGATGCCGTATACTTTTAGGCCGTGGTGCAGTCCTGTTCTAACAACTGCCCGGATGCAAGCATTCATTCCCGGAGAGTCTCCCCCACTAGTAAAAACCGCAATAGTCTTCATAAAGTGAAGTTACAACTCAATAATCTCAAACGGAATTTTCACAACTTCTTTGAATGATCGACCATCTGCGATATTGTCTTCATCTTCTGAGTCACAAATCCATCGAACACAGAGTTCATTGTCTTTCTCATTTAGTTCCTCCAACAGATTAAAAAGAGCCATTAGTCTGATAAACGAGCCAGTATTGTAATAATCCAAGGCAATATCTATGTTTCCTTTAATAAACTGGTGATGAAGATTAATGCGAAGCCAATTAAGAATGGGATTATAGAACTTCTCGGTGTTCTCAGGCATCGACCTTCCTTTAATTGTGAAGGTAACTTCCGTCACATTAAAATTGATTTCAGGTGTGTAGGCAGTCCCTTCTATATACAGCGTTGTTTCCATATCAATACTGGGTCAAAAGACCTTAGGTTTTTAGCCTTGGATCCAACGCATCTCTAACGCCTTCTCCGAGAAGATTGTATACGGTAACGGTAAGAAAGATGGCGCAACCGGGGAAGATAACTAACCACCAAGCTTGAAATGCTTCGCGACCAGAGCTTAGCAGCGAACCCCAAGTGACAACATCTGCAGGAACTCCAATTCCAAGAAAAGAAAGACCGGACTCAATTAGAATGGCAGACGCAATACCAAATGCAACTGCGATAAACGCTGGCGCCACTCCATTAGGTAGTGCGTGGCGGAAAATAATCCGTACTTCACTAAAACCGAGCGATTGACCTGCAGCGATGTATTCTAAGTTTCTAATCTTGAGGAATTCTGCGCGTGTGATTCGAGCAATGCCGGTCCAACTCGTAAGACCAATAATGAGCATGAGGTTTATCAAACTTGGTTTGGCAACCGCAGCAATCGAAATAATCAATATCAATCGTGGAATTGAGATAAGAATCTCGATGGCTCGAGAAATCAACGAATCAACGGGGATGTTGGTCTTTGACTTCAGTAATGGCAATTTGCCTAGCAGCTTTCCAATAAAGCGGAATGCAACGGCAATGGCTATAAAAATTGCCAAGCTGATAAGTAATTGAAGTAGAATAGCCGACCCTGAAGTTCCGATTGCATCAGCAAGAATATCTGCACGAATCATAAATGCGTAATAGTACGCCATGACCAAACCGAAAATGAATGTCCAGAATTGACCACGTGTAGTAAGTAGTTTAGAATCTCCAAAATAACCCGCCAGAGAACCTAAAACCAACCCAATGAGGGTGGCAATTCCCATCGAGAGAATACCGATTGTCAATGAAATACGAGTGGCATGAATCAATCCTGACAGTACATCTTCCCCTTTCTTGTTCGTTCCTAAACGATGACGGAAACGACCTGGCATGTCAACCAACGCGCCTGCTTTGTCCTTGAAAAACTGCTTCCCAGAAGGCGCTTTGTAATCAGAATTTAAGAAATCGGATTTGTTGGGAGCGTATGGTACAAGCGCCCAAATCGAAGATTCCAAATCCATCTGCTTCCATTTGGCAATGTCAAGTTGAACTTTTTCAACCGTACCATCCTCAAGCTTTATTTCGTAGGAATTTTGCGTGGAAAATGCTGGAAACAATGACTCGCCATGATACTTGGCATAAAGCGGTTGGTCATTTGCAATAATAGGAGCAAACAGGGCAATGATTGCCAAAATGCCCAAAATCCAAAGTGAAACGTACGCGGGCTTGTTCTTTTTGAACTGAGCCCAAGCATACTGCCTGAAGCTAAAGTGATTATTTTCCTGCTGATTGCTCATTATTTAGAAAAACTAATTCGTGGGTCAGCAACTGCATATAAAATATCGGAAACTAAGTAACCGACTAATGTTAAAACACCTGTTATGGTGAAAATGGCAATCAACATCGGGTAATTCTGGTTTACAATGGCATTGTATGATTCGCCTCCCATTCCTGGAATGGTGAAGATTACCTCGAGAATAACGGAACCTCCAATAGCTACTGGGAAAATATTGGCAAACACTGTGATAATTGGCAACAGTCCATTACGCAGAGCATGCTTGTAAATCACTACTCTCTCGGTTAACCCTTTGGCTCGAGCTGTTCGGATATAATCTTGATTGACAATCTCTAACATGGAAACGCGCATTATCCGTGAAAGGAATGCAAATGAACCGTAGGTATATGAAATAATAGGAAGAATTAAGAATGGCAATCGTTCCCACCAACGTTCAAAGAAACCGGCATCGGGAGAGAAGCCACGAACGGGTTCTACGCCAGAAGCAGGAAACCAGTGCAGTACATCCGGATTGGCAAACCACATCAACATAACAGTTGCAGCAAAGAAACTGGGTAAGGAATAAAGAATGAAAAGCAGAACGGTAGTCACTCTATCGAATAAAGAGTCTTTATGCACAGCTGCTTGAATTCCTAGAGGTATACTAATTAGGTAGGCCAAGAAAACGGATATCATACTAAAGAAGAATGACCAGAAAATCTTAATCCCGATTACTTCCTGAATGGGCATTTTGGTCGTGTAAGAAGTCCCGAAATCACCTCTAATAACTCCGTTGGTAAATTCTGCTCCCTTTCCAGTCAACCAGTTTCCATCACCAAAAATCCAACGATGATACTGGTTCTTCGGATAGAAATTGAGAACAGGTATATATTTTTTCCAAGGTGTTGCTGTTTCCTGAACCGTCTTGAACTTGCCTTTTACAATTTCTAATTCATTTTTGAGCGGTGCCATGTAGGGCTTGGAATACAATTCATCCAACTTGGAAAACTTGGATTCAAGAACCACCAAACTGTATGCAGCCTTCAATGAGGAAGATTCGAAAAAGCTCGTATTTACATCTTCTTTGAACGTGTTTAAATCATAGCCTAAAGCGGTGGAACTGTCAACCTTTAAATCTGAGTGTGCGTTATACAGAGAAGTAACAGATGCGTAATAATCACTAATCTCATTCCAATTTCCGTATTCGCTTGTCAAGCGAGAAAGCGACTCCTGTTCATTATTGTCGTAAATCTTGTAGAGCGTATCGCTCTGCGCCATTGTATTTAGGCTGAAATAGAAAATGGGAAGGTCGAGACCGAGCTTCCTACTCCAAAACTTCTTCTGTTCTACTTGATTTGCGGTTTGAGAACCAATCTCACCACCAGCCTGTGCTGCTACAACCATTCGCTCCACGGGATCACCGGGTGCGGACACCATAATGACAAAACCCAAAAGAGTGATGGCAATTAGTGTTGGAATAAACACCAAAATTCTACGAAGGACGTATTTCAGCATGGGCTGTGAACCGAAATTCGATTAGTTTTCAGCGCTAGGTGCGGCAATTACACCCCCACTGAGCAGCTTAAGGTTGTTGATGATTACACCCGGACGCTCGAAATACATATCGGCATTTCCGAATCGTTTGTGAATGGCATTTCTTCTGGTTGAAGAGAACATGAATACGTAAGGTTGCTCGTCATAAATAGTGGCTTGCAATCTCTTAACCATCGGAATTCTCTGCTCCATATCAAGTACATACTTAACTGAATCAATCAATGCATCGCTTTCAGCATTACCAAAACCAGTAAAGTTTGAACCTTTTGAAGCCCAAGATTCTGTATGCCAGATTTGAGTGAAATCTTCAGGTACGGAAGCACCTGCCCAAGCAGCAAGCATCGCATCAAACTTGTGGTTTCGTGCATTATCATAAAGAATGGCAAAATCCAACGGTACGATATTGCACTTAAGACCAGCTTCATAAACGGCTTCAGAAATCATTTGTGCTTCATCTCTCCAAGTTACTGCAGTAGTCATGTATGCAAGGTCAAACTCAAAGCTCAACTTCTCTCCATCAATCACTTTGTCAAGTATGTTGTCTCCATCCGTGTCTGTCCAGCCTGCTTCTTCAAGCAATTTCTTTGCTCCCTCTAGGTCTCTTTCAATTAGAGCAAGATCGCTGTTGTATTCTTTTTTGAGTGGTGAAACAGGGCCCACCATACGCTTATTCTTTCCATTGTTTAAGACAATGTTCAACTCATCAACAGAAATTAACATGGCAACAGCCCTTCGAACGCGTTTGTCATCGAAGAACTTCTTGTGCTCAACACCATCAGGTCGGCAATTGAAAGCCATATAACCGTAATTGTATGTGTTGGTGAACCGCGAATGATAGTTCTCGTTGAAGGTTGGGTCTTCCTGCAATTCCATCAACTTCTTTGTAGAAAGGTTTATTGATGCGTCCAAAGCCTGTGTTTTGAATTCCAACCCTTGAGAGTTTGGGTCTGTGTTGCTTTTGAAAATAATTCGTTCGGGATACGAAGTCTCGTAAGCCGTTGGGTCACTCAACTTCTGTGTCCAGTGATTTTCTTTTCTAATTAATGTATAAGACTGTCCTGGCTTCCATTCAGCCCATTCGTAAGGACCCATTCCAACCAAGAACTCAGGTTTACGACTGTATTTTGGATCGTTAAACTCGGTTGCCCATGTATTTAAATCAGTTTTTTCGCCAGCATTGAACTTCTCATCATCAAACTGCGCATAAGTGTAGTTACGCATGGTTTTGTTTGGGTCCCAATACGTTTCTTGAAGTAAAGGGTAGTCGGTAAGAAAGACGATGTTTTGAATGTACTTCTTCTTCATCTTCAAGGTGAACTTTCGAGGATTCTCATAATCAATTATGATTTCTTCCAAATTCTCCACGTAAGGTTTTGAATGCGGGTTATTTGTTAAAGGACATTTTACAGCCTTAAATGTGAATATGACATCCTCAACTGTAAGTTGCGTTCCATCATCCCAAGTTGGTTCATCACGTAACTCATAAGTAAACGAGAGTTCGTCATCAGAAACTGTTGGCATTGCCTTAATCACATCTGGTCTTCCACCTTTCAATTCTATAAGGTCGCTTCCAACCACATAATTTTGAGTGTAGCCGTTTAAGAACGAACGAGTTGCAGAATTCCCGTTGGTCGGGTGCATGTCGTCTGGCTCTCCAATTACATGAAACACAACAGTGTTTTCAGTAGACCAATCTGCCTTGAATTCTGTCGCATCAGGTACATCTACATAAGTTAGTGCGCCAACCTCAGCAATCTTATCATCTCCTGTAGTTGCTGAATCATCAGCAGCGCCTCCCCCACATGAAGAGAGGCCAAGGATAGAACCTCCCAGTACGGTCAGGCTCATAAATACATTTCTGTTGCGTTTCAAGTTCATTGTAAAAGGTCTATTTGATGCAAATATAACATTAGATGCAAGTCGGCTTCAATAGCTACCGCTGCAGAAGCGGTCAATTTCGGGTATGAAATTTTATAAAACATTTGGGTTGCTGGAAATAAAAGTATTTCTACTTTTGCAGCCCGCTCTCAAAAGGTGTTTAAACATCTTTAGAATTGGTTCTTTAAACATTGGAGAGGTGGGTGAGTGGCTGAAACCGCATGTTTGCTAAACATGTGTGCGGGTAACCGTACCGGGGGTTCGAATCCCCCCCCCTCCGCCATAAGATATTGGGATGGCTTCCCAGGTACAATTGCAAGTACTGAATGCCGAAATTTTGCGGGGTGTAGCGTAGCCCGGTTATCGCGCCTCGTTTGGGACGAGGAGGTCGCAGGTTCGAATCCTGCCACCCCGACAAAAAAGGCCAACTTGGTTTACCTCGTTGGCCTTTTTTAACATAAAGTTACTTTCCCAAAAAGTAACAACAGGTCGCGTAGATCAGCTGGATAGAGCATCCCGATTTCTAATCGGGACGGTCTCGATTCTGGAGGTACGCAATTTGAAATAAGGTACTGGTCCCGTAGCTCAGCTGGATAGAGCATCTGCCTTCTAAGCAGACGGTCATAGGTTCGAATCCTATCGGGATCACTTGGTAATCAAGCAGTTACTCCATTAATTGGAGTGACTGCTTTTTTTGTTTGCAAGTAATTTGCAAGTGAATGACCTTCATCCGTAACTTAAGAAATTCAATCTAACGCCCCATGATAATTGGGAGTAGGAAATTATTTTGAATAAAATTTAACAATTCTGACCTTGTCTAATAATAAGTAAGGAACGTTTGTTAGGTCAATACTAACCACACAAGTATTGGTTGAGTGGATGTATAAAAAATTCATAATTGTCCAACTTATGGGCCTCCATAATTGTCCTCCTTCTGATTCTGAGTCCAGTGTGATTGACCCATTTATCAATTCCAAATCACTACTGTCCGATAAAACCCTTTACAGATAGAAAAAAGTCATTTTCAGCTTAAATTTTAAAGTCTTCAATCAGTTTTTTAAAAGTAAGCCCCCTTGGTTTAGGCTGAACTAAAATTAAGTCGAA
>Ga0222662_1000221_pt1 | contig 52503 bp, 47 predicted proteins | sample AntAcemetagen600_FD_179821 | JGI IMG/M metagenome (GOLD analysis project Ga0222662, IMG submission 179821) | Saline water microbial communities from Ace Lake, Antarctica - #600 | ecosystem: Environmental > Aquatic > Non-marine Saline and Alkaline > Saline | place: Antarctica: Ace Lake... | reverse complement strand
CGACGGTGGACGCTATCCAAAGCTCCAAGAAACGCCGGCGTCCGAGGAAGCGCTCGACCGTGCCGCCAAAGAATCCGAGCCCCAGGGCCGCGAGCACGTAGCCCCCGAGACCACCGGGGGGGTAGAGCAGCGGGCCAGTGAGGAGCTGCCACCACCGGAAGCCTGGGCCGCCGGGGAGGCCGCCGCCCGGCGGGTGCAAGGCCAGCGCGACGGAGAGAGGGGTCTGCACGCCGCCGATCTCGGGGCTGAAGAGCGGGGCCCAGCTCGCAGGAATGAGTGACAACAGCAAGCCCAGCGCCCACAGCGCTCCGTAGAACAGCGCGATGCGCTTGCCGAGTTCGGTGTACTGCAGGCGGAAGCTGCCGCCGCTCGCCGGTCCTGCGGGGATAGCCGCCATGGAAAGACCATGACCCCGGAGAGAGCCCTTGACAACACCTGCACATCCGTTCATTACTGAACAAACGTCTAGCAGCAGTCAGTGCGGCGGCTGCACGTGAGAGGAGGCCCCAATGAAGGGTTTGTCGACGAGACAGCGTGAAATCTTGGAGTACATGCACGGGCGGATGCAGGAAGACCATGTCCTGCCGTCGTACCGCGAGATCGGGGATGCGATGGGAATCCGTTCCACCAACGGCGTCTCCGATCACGTCAAGGCCCTTGAGAAGAAGGGCTATCTGGAGCGGCGGGGGGGAGAGGGCAGGGGCGCATTGGCCCGCGCTCTCATCCTGACCGACCTAGCGTTGATGGAGGTCGCTCCCGCCAATGAACCTGACCCTCTGCTGAGCGGCAATGTGGTCCAGATCGGCGTGTACGGGATGGTCGCGGCTGGCCAGCCGGTGCTGGCGGTTGAGAACCGCGATGAGACGCTCTTCGTTGACTCGTGCATGGTCCCCGGCGGCGGCACGGTGTTCGCTCTGCGCGTCAGCGGCGAATCGATGATCAACGCCGGGATTCTGCCGGGCGACTACCTCTTCATCCGCAAACAGCGCACGGTGCGCGATGGAGAGATCGCGGTGATCGTCGTGGACGGTGATGCGACGGTGAAGACGTTCTACCGGGAGGGTGACCGGATCCGGCTCCAGCCCGAGAACGACACGATGGAGCCGATCTACGTGGCGGCCTCTGAGTTCCGTGATGTTCAGGTCATGGGCGTCGTGTGCGGCGTCTATCGCAAGATGCACTGACAGACCCGACGTGCGATTGACACGGCGTGGGGCGAGGTCTATAGATTGCGCCGCTCCGGGATGGAGTCACCACGCATCATTTCGTGGGGGATTAGCTCAGCTGGGAGAGCGCGGCGTTCGCATCGCCGAGGTCAGGGGTTCGATCCCCCTATCCTCCACCAATCTTTGAGGCCTCGGGGTAGAAATACCTCGGGGCCTCATGCTTTTGGGAGTGGCTGGATGTCGAGAACGCTGATGGTTGCAGCGGGTCTGTGCGCCCTGATTGGCTGCGGGCGGGCCACTGAGTCCTCCGAGTCGCTGACGCTAGGCCCCACAGAGGCGACCTCAGCGTCTCCGGCCGTGTCCTCGACTGGGGACGCCTCGGCCAAGCTCCCTGACCGCACAAGCACGGTGAGCGACCGACGGGACGTCCTCGAACGGCTTCTTGGACCGTCGGTGCCCGCTGGATGGAGTGCGGAGAGCGCGTACGACCTGGGCAGCATCCTCATGGCGACCGTCGTCCGTCCCAGCGATGCCCAGCCCGTGACGGTGTTCTCGGTGACCCGAGCCGGCGCGGGATTCACGACGGAGCAGCTGGACGCGGCGTTCTCAGGTGCGCCCGGCGCGGGTCCGCATCCGCTCGAGGTCCTCGGCTACGACCTCGTCCAGCCGCGCAGCGCGTCCAAGGTGACCGTCGGTACGACCGAGGTCCCAAGTCTTGACTACGCCTGGCTGCGGGTCGATCCCGACAGCGGCGTGCGCGACAACGGCTCGGGCTCCGCCATCTGGTTGCGCTGCGGCGACGACGACGCGCGGTTCCTCTTGCTGAGCTCCGAGATGCCGGCGGGGCGCTACGACGCGCGTCGCCTCGGCGAGTTCGCCACAGCACTGGATTCCTGCAGCCGCTGATTTAACGTCCGATAATGTATATTATGTAAACTTATAACAAGAATGCGCTGAATCAGCGCTGCCGCCGGGGCGACCTGAGTCTCTAGCAGCGACCTGAGTCTCGAGCAGCGACGTCTACCAGCCGAGCGGCCGGTCGCTGCTACCAGCCGAGCGGCCGGTCGCTGCGGTAGCCCGGCTCTTCGCTCTGGTCCGACACGACCCCGCTCTCACTCACCAGCGAGATGAGTTCACCACCCGAGGTGGGAAACAGAACCTGACGGCCGTGCACCGTGATCGCGGACGTCACTCCTGCGATACGGCCCCCATCCGTGGGACGGTAGGTCCACTGAAGCGAGCCTTCGTAGCGGTCCAGCGCGTACAGCGTGCCGTCCACCGCGGCCACCAGGATGCTGCCACCCGCGCGCTTCGGAGGGCCGAACAAGCGGCCCTTCTTCTCCCAGGTCCACTCGACCTCACCGGTCTCCGCGACCACAGACCGCACGCGCCCCTTGCTGTCGGCGGTCACAATCGAGCCAGACGCGTTCTCCATCGAGCTCACCGCGCCCGAGTCCTTGACCGTCCAAAGCACGCGACGGGTGGTCGGGTCCAGCCCGACCATCGGGCCGTCGTACGCGGCGACCACGATCACGCCATCGACGACGATGGGCTCAGCCTCGATGTCCGGAAACTGTCCGTCCCCGACCCGCGACTCCCACAGCATGCGCCCCGACCGACTGTCCAGACCCACGAGCGCACCGTCCGAGAAGCCCGCCAGGATGCTGTCTTCGTAGACCACCGGCGACGGCGATCCCAAGATCGCGAGCTCCATCGACGTCCTCGCGACGTCGCGCTTGTAACTCCAAATCCACTTGCCGTCCGCCAGGTTCACCGCAGCTACCTGGTCTCGGGCCGTGCTCACCAGCACCATCTCGCCGGACACCACCGGGGACCGATAGATCGCGCCGCCAGCCTCGTACGGGGCCTCCCACACGGGCTCGAGATCCCGGTCGAGTCGAACGACGTTGCCGAACGTGTCCGCCACGATGAAGCCGTCCAGGACCGAGACGGTCTCGGTGCGCTCCATCATCTGGTCCGAGCCAGCGACCGGAACCTGCCGTGTGCGCTCCTCGGTGCCCATCACGACGAGCGGCGCCGCCTGGACGGTGCCCGCCATCGCGATCGTGCGAATCAAGCGCCCGTCTGACCGGTCGAGCACGAAGAGCCCAGACTTTCGCGAACTACCCGCGAGCAACAGGTTCTCGTAGACCGCAGGCGCCCCGAGCTCCATCCGCGCGAGCGCCCAGCGCCCCTCATCAGGGAGCGTCCATGACCAGTCGTCGGTGAGAGGCAGCCGGAACGCACCCCCGTACCGCACCTCGGTCGGCGTGAGCTCGGGGTCCTCTCCGAAGAGCCCTCCCCCGCTCCACTCGGCGTGACGCACCGGGTTCGTCAGCACGGGCTCCACGACGGCGCCGGCGCTCATCGCGGACCGCTTACAGCCCATCCCCGCGCACAGGACCAGTGAGAGCGCGAGCGTGACGCGGTGAGCTGCCACGCGCTACTTCAAGGACGCCAGGCGGGCCTGGGCGTCGGGGAGCAGCAAGCTGTCGGGGAATTCATCCTCGAACGCGGAGAGCAGCCCCTTGGCCTTGTCCGTCTGACCGTTCGAGGAGTGGACCCGAACCAGGTCGAGGGTCGTCTGAGCCTTGCGGTCCCCCTTCTGGGCGGAGCGCAAGCTCTCCAGGGCAGCGGTCGCGCCAGCGAGATCACCCTTGGCCTCGAGCGCGTACGCCTTGCCGAGCAGCGCCTGTTGGCCCACGAGGCCCTTCGTGCTCGCCACCGACTCGTACGTCGCCAGCGCCTTGTCGTACTGGCCAAGCCGGTATGCGATGCCGCCGGCATCGACCCGGGCCTGGTCGGCCTGGGGCGTCCCGCTGAATTCCTCGATCATCCCTTCGAGGGCCGTCAGACCCGCGGTGAGGGCAGCGGTGTCCTCAGACCCCGCTTCGCTGGGAGGGGCGCTGAGGGCTGGAAGATCACGTCGCGCCTTGTACAGCGCCGTCGCGGCTTCCTCGCTCTTGCTCGCCGACATGCTGCCCATGATTCCCCAGACGAACAGGACCACGAGGATGGCGCCGACGGCCATGCCGAGCTCGCGCAGGTGCTCCAGCACCCAGTCCACCACAGTCTTGCCCTGCTGCTGGAACTGGTCGGGCTCCTCGATCTCCTCGATCACCTCCTTGTGCTTCTGGCGCCGCTTGATCACAGCGTTTGCACGCCGCTCCTTGCGGTTCAGGGGAGCTTCGGGATCGGGGGTCCCGGGGGTCTCGTTCTCTTCAGGCTGCTCAGCGGCCACGGCGGTCTCTCCGAACGCGTCCGAGGGCCTCCCCGGAGCGACGCGCAGGGATACGTGATCGAGGCGTCGCGGTCAAGCTCCCGAGCGGTCCTTGAACACAAGCCGCACTGGTGTTCCTGACACTTCGAACGCCGCGCGGAGCTGGTTATTGAGGAACCGCTGGTACGAGACAGGCAAGGCCTGGGGCTGGTTGCAGAAGAACGTGAACGTCGGCGGCCGAATGCCTGTCTGGGTGCCGTAGTAGAAACGCACGGGCCGGTGCTTGTACATCGGAGGCGGCGTGTGGTGCCAGATCGCCCGGGCCCAGCGGTTGAGTTGCCCGGTGCCCAGCGTGAAGCGATGCGCCTCGTTCGCCTGCCCGATGGCTCGCCAGATGCGGTGCACCCCGCGCCCGGTGAGCGCCGACATGAACAGCACGTTCGCCCACGCGATGTGGGGAAAGCGGCGCCGCAGGCCCCACAAGAACTCCTTGCGGGCGGCCTCGCCCTTGGGCTTGAGGTCCCACTTGTTGACGACGACCACCACCGCCCGGCCCTTCTCCGACGCGATCGACGCCAGGCGCGCCTCCTGCTCGGTCACTCCCTCGGTGCCGTCCACGAGCAGCAAGACCACATGCGCCGCCTCAATCGTGCGGAGTGATCGGCCGACGGTCAGCTTCTCCAGGCGATCGTCGATCCGTCGGCGCTTTCGCACGCCTGCGGTGTCGATCAGCACGAACTTCTGGTCGCCGTGCTCGAAGTACACATCGACGGAGTCGCGCGTCGTCCCGGCCTCAGGCGACGTGATCGAACGCTGGTATCCCAGGAGCCGATTGAGCAGGGTGCTCTTCCCGACGTTCGGGCGGCCGAGCAGCGCGATGCGGGGGATGAAGTCCTGCACGTCGTCAGGCTCGTAGTCCACCAGCGACTCGGGATCGATCTCCGAGGCGTCAAAGGCTCCGTCCTGCTCGAACTCCTCGGGCTGCTCCCAGATCACCTGGACCCCGTCGTCGTCCAGCACGATCCCGGGCTCGAGGACGACGTCGTCCTCGTCCTCGGTGTCTTCACCGTCCGCCGCCACGACCGCAGCCGGCTCGGGAGCCTCGTCCCAGGCCTCCGAGCCAGGGCCCCGACTCGTCGTCGTCTCGGCCACCATGTGATCGCCGAGACGCAGCAGGCGCCCCCCCTTCTCCGCCGCCGCTCGACGGTCCCTCCCCTTCTTGCGACTCGGCCGCTCCTGCGCGCCGAGTCCATCCCATGGGTCGACGACCACGCCGCGCTCCTCACCCACTTCGGGCAGCGCCTGCTCAATGGCCTCCTCGAGCTCGTAGACGTGCAGGCCGTGTTCGGCTGACACGGGATAGAACCCGTCGACGCCGAGCTCGTAGAACTCGCCAATCAGCAGGTCCGTCTTGGGGTGGTCAGCCTTGTTGAGTACGTACAGCACGGGCTGCTTGATTCCGCGCAGGCGCTGAGCGATCTCCCGGTCCGTCGGCGTCAGCCCTTCACGGATGTCCATGACGAACACGATGACGTCAGACTCCTCGATGGCGACCAGGGCCTGCTCGCGGATCAGGCGGGCCATCACCTCGGTCGCGACGCCCTCATGCTCCTCGAAGCCACCGGTGTCCACCAGCAGCACGGCGCGCCCGCTGATCTCCGCAAGCGCATAGTTTCGGTCACGGGTGACGCCAGGAGTGTCCTGGACGAGCGCCTTGCGGCGGCCCAGCATGCGATTGAACAACGAGCTCTTGCCGACGTTGGGGCGACCCACGATGGCGATGACGGGGCGCTTCATGGCTCAGCCCTCTCCGAAGTTGCCGAGCCGACTGAGCAGCTGGCGGTTGCGCGTCCAGCCGGACTTCGTCCCGACTGTGAGCTGAAGGTAGACCCGGCAGTTCAACAGACGCTCGATGTCTTTGCGGGCAGCGGTGCCGATGTCTTTGAGCTTGCGGCCTTGCTTGCCGATGACCATCCCCTTCTGGGTCTCTCGCTCCACCCAGATGCGCGCCATGATCCGAACCAGGTCCTTGCCCTCAACCTCTTCGAACTCCTCGATCTCGACCGCAGTTGCGTAGGGGATCTCCTGCCCGGTGAGCCGAAACACCTTCTCCCGGATCATCTCCGAGACGATGAAGCGCTCGCTTACGTCGGTGAGCTGATCCTTGGGAAAGAATGGCGGGGACTCGGGGAGGCGCTTGACCACCTCGTCGAGCAGGACATCGACGCCGCTGCCGGTCTGAGCCGAGATCGGAACCAGAGCCTGCCAGTCACCCGCGTCCGCCCACGCCCCAATGAGCGGGAGCAGCACCGGCTTCTGCACCGCGTCCACCTTGTTGAGCACTGCGATGACCGGGGTGGTCCGTCGAGCGAGGGTCTGCAGTACCTGGCGGTTGCGATCCGGATGCGCGCCGCTGCTGGCGACGTCGATCATCAGCAACACGAGATCGACCTCATCGAGGGCATCGACCGCGGCGTCCACCATTCGCTTGTTGATCGCGGAGTGGGCCTCGTGGATCCCCGGGGTGTCGATGAAGACCACCTGCACGTGCTCGGTGTTGTGCAGGCCGAGGATGCGGTTGCGAGTGGTCTGCGGCTTGCGGCTGACGATGCTGATCTTCTGGCCGAGGATGTGGTTGAGCAGCGTGCTCTTTCCCACATTCGGACGGCCGATGATCGCGACGTAGCCGCAGTGGTGCTCTTGGGTGTGTTCGGTCATGGGGTGTTTGGGCCGGGGCCTCAGGACGCTCGCCGTCCGCCGGTGAGCGGAGGAATCTGTTCTCGTTCGAGCAGTCCCGCGACCGCGCGGATGCGTCCTCTCGGCTGCTCGCCAAGGGCGAGCACGCGAATTGTATCGAGGCGGAATCGCTCCTGAAAACCTCGAATTGTGCTGTTCTCCGGCCCCCGTAACCAGGACTCGTCCCCGGGGTGCACGACGAACGTCACGGCGCGTGTACCGAAGCTCCATGCCGAAGTCAACGCGGCAGCGGCACGACCTCGAAGCAGGTCGCTCTCGATCTGGTGCCGCAGCGACGGATCGTGGGGCCCCGCGAGCACCGGAGGGGCCTCCCACAAATCCTGCTCTGGCTGCATGCCCACTCGAAGCAGCGGAACCCCGGGGCCCGCAAGGTCCGCACCTGCTCCCGGCAGGTGGTCACCGCCTCGCCAAACTCCATGGGCACCCACCGACCCGACCGGTACTGCGCGCCGAGCCGAGTCCCGCCGAGCGCGAGCGCAGGCAACAACCGCACGCCGTCAGCGCCGGCTCGGATGACCGCCTCGACGGTGGTCATCGCAGAGTGGTGCGAACTCATCGGCAGACCGGGCATGAGCACCGCGATGGCGCGCAGCCGAGCTCGATGCAGCCGGCCGATCGCGTCGAGGGAAACTCGGGCCGAGCGGCGGAGACCCAGCGCAACCAGGGTCTCCCGGTGCACAGAGAACACCGCGACCTCCGCCGAGACGACCCCTCGCGAGACAAGCTCGCCCAGCGGGGCACGAAGCACGGACTGCGGGGTCATGGACACGCGGACGCCGCTCGCCCGCCCCGCTCTGACTTCACCCTCCGCAGCGTCGAGCAGCGCCGTGCGCTCCCCCCGAGGCAGCGCCCACAGGTCTCCCCCGTAGAACGCGACCTCGACCAGGGCGCCTGGGCGGCGCTTCCTTGCCTTGCTCACTGCATCCCGGACTTCGGCCGGGCCTTGCACCGGCGGGGTGAAGTCTCGCGCGTCGATCCCCGTATCCGCTGGGCACAAGGGACACCCGGGCTCGCAGTCGCGGTGCGGGAGGACGACCGGCGCGATCACGGCCCGCTCGGTCATCGCTTTGCGCCTGCGGGGGTCACCGCGAGCGCAGCCTCGGCCGCCGCTTCGAACGCCTCGCGCTTGCTCTTGCCGCTGCCCTCGGCCAGCCGCTCCTCGCCGATGTGGACCTCGGCAGTGAACGTCGGGGCGTGGTCGGCCCCTCCCCGCCCCACGATGCGGTAGGTGGGGGTGCCCCGGCGGGTGTGCTGCAGGCGCTCCTGCAGCTCCGTTCGCGGGTTTCGGGGGGAGTGGGGCCCCCCGTCTCGGTCCCGGCGAGACAGCTCGTCGGCCATGGTCCCCAAGACGAAGCGGCGGGCCGCCTCCAGTCCCCCGTCCCGGTAGATCGCTCCGATGATCGCTTCGAACGCGTTGGACAGGATGGAGTCCTTGTCGCGCCCCCCCTGCTCCGCTTCGCCGCGCCCCAGCAGCAGGTGCTCCCCGAGGCTCAGCTCGCGAGCGTGGGCGCTCAGGCTCTCGGCGCGCACCAGACGGACGCGGGCCCGCGTGAGTCGTCCCTCCCCGACGTTGGGAAACTCACGCACGAAGAACTCAGCGACCACCAGCCCAAGCACGGCGTCACCGAGGAACTCGAGACGCTCGTTGTCAGGCACCGGTGGGCTCTGGTCATGGGCCCAGGAGCGATGCACCAGCGCCCGCTCGAGGAGAGAGGGTGACTTGAAGATGTGCCCGAGCAGCGCCTGCAGCTCCGCGAGCGCCTGGCCGCTCACGGCGACACCGCCAGGACCGCGGCGAGCCCAGGCACACCCGCCGCCGCGGTGAAGCCGACGCTCGGACCGAGCGTCCAGACCCCTTCATCGGTCCGGGCCAGGGCGAGCTCACGCGACGGGGACCCGAGGCTCGGGCCCCACAAGACAGCCAGCCCCACCGGCACCTGATCGGCAACGACGCGCACCGCTGCGCCAACCACCGGCTCGTCACTCAACGCGAAGAGGGTGCTCGGCGACCCGAAGCGTCCGGTTCCATCGCCCTTGAGCATCGACACTCCGGTCGCGCCCGAGGGCGGCGCGACAAACAGGTCTGGGATCCCGTCGCCGTCGCCGTCGCCTACGTCGACGGAGCCTCCGATCTCGGCGAGCTCGGCCCGCACGACCCCAGGCCACAGAGAGCCGTTGCCCTGTCCGCCGTACAGGCGGCACCGCGCTCCGGCCGGCTCCTCGGCGCAGACGAGCAGGTCCGCCAGCCCATCCCCGTTGAGATCGCGGAGCCCGGGAGCGAACGCCCATGCACCGCCAGGGCCCACCGCACCCACCGTGATCTCCGTGGGCCGCACCAGGTACCCACCGTCACCATCACCGAGCTGGATCTGCACGACGCCAGCGTTGGCCCCGGTGAGGACGACCGTGGCGACATCTCCAACCCCGTCCCCGTCGAGGTCGCCCGCGGCCACCAGCTGACTCTTCCCGCCGAGGAGGATCACCTCCTCCATGGGTTCCCCCCAGCCTCCAGCACACTCGCGACCGACGGAGACGACCTCATCGAGCGCGTCGTCGGACACATCGATCTGCTGGCGCAGCCACTCCTGCACCCCGTCCCCATCGACATCTCCTGCGACCACCGCGCCGATCACCCCGCCCGGCACGGGCACGCCCACACCGTCCGGCTCAATCAGGGTGTTGCCCGCAACGCTCCACGCTCGCAAGTCGCCGCCGGGGCCAGCGATTCCGACGCGAGGGACCACGTCGCCGGTCGGCTCGTCGATGCGTCCGTCGCAGTCGTTGTCGATGCCGTCACAGACCTCGGCTCTAAGCGGCGAAGCGTCGTCGTCGTCGTCGTCGCAGTCCCCCTCGCACGCAGCCACGCCGTCGGAGTCGGCGTCTCGTTCGATGACCGGCACCTCGCCGTCGCAGTCGTTGTCGAGGCCATCGCACACCTCGCTCGCGCCGTCGAACGTGCTCGGCGAGGAGTCGTCGCAGTCCGCGCAGTCGTCCGCGCCGTCACCGTCGTCGTCTCGCAGGTCGGTGTCGCGGCCGTCCACGAGCCCGTCGCAGTCGTTGTCGAGTCCGTCGCAGATCTCGGTGAACCCACCGGCCACTGCAGGCTCCCCGTCGTCACAGTCGCCGTCCATCGGCAGGACGCCGTCCCCGTCGTTGTCCAGTTGGGAGCCCGGGTAGAACACCCCAGGCCCGCATCCGATACAGGCGACCGCCGCCACCATCCACAGCGGGTGTCTCATTGAATCCTCATCCCGAGGTCCACACCGACTCCCGCCGTGAGATGGGGGCTGGTGTCTGGACCCGTGGACACCCCAGCAGGGGTGCTCTCATGCAAAAAACCAAACACCTGGAGCAAGGGCCGGACTCCCCTGCCCTCGCCCACCAGGCGGACCCCCAGCTCCGGTCCCTGCGTCACGTACTGCCTGGGGCCGTCGTAGCCATCGGGGAGCCCTGCCGACACCGGCGAGGCGCCTGCCATCGACCAGCCCAGCATCGGCCCCAGCCTCAGCGTGCTGCCCACGGCGACGGCAGCTGCGACAGAGACTCGACCGCCGACCAGCGGGGCCGGGGGCGCGCCGCTGCCCCCGACGACTCGCTCAGCGCGGGTGAGGCCCACCATGAGCGCGGCGTCCAGGACCATGCGCCCTCCAGCGAGCCCCAGCTCGGGCCCCACGAGGAGGCGAGCACCGCCGCTGCCGCTCCCCTGTTGGGCGTATCCGCTGCCGCCGCCCCGCACGAGCAACGCGCCGGATGCCGGGTGGCTCGACGCCGGCTTCTTGGGCTTGCTGCTGCCCTTCGACTCGCTCTTCGACTCCCGCCTACGTTCGCCGTACACGCCGCTTCCCGATGCGTCGACCACCGGACGCAGGTCCATCCGGGTGACCCCCTTCGCGACCACCTCGACGATGTGCCCACCGACCCGGTAGGTGCCCACGGGCAGGTAGATGGACGTGGACCCGTCACCGAAGGTCTCCAAGCGGCTGCGGGCAGCCAGGAACGCACGCTTGAGCTCCGGATCCAGGAGCGGGGTCGCTGGCGCAGGCGTAAGCGCGCCCTCGCTTGCTCCGCCGACCACCAAGACCTTCCCGAACCGGCTGGTCAGGAAGTCGTGGAACTCCGCGAACTCGGGACTGAGGCGAGGACTCAAGGCAGCGGCGGTGCGCGCGGACTCCACCGCCCCGCCGATCTCGCCCAGTGCGTATCGCGTCTGCGCCAGCAGCTGGTGCACCTCGGGCTCGGACTGACCCTCATGCAGAAGCGCAGCTGCCTCAAACTCAGTCAGCGCCTGGCGCGCCAGCCCGGCCTGCAAGAAGAACCTCCCCTGGGCCATGCGGTGCTGATAGCTGCTCGCTGGCGCAGCCACATCCTCGGCGTGAGCCGACCTCGGCGTGAGCCAGCCGACCAGCAGGAGCAAGACCAGGCCAGCCCTAGAAGCGCAGCGCAACGCCGACATCCAGCCCCCCTCCCAGTCGCACGAACTGCCGCGGCGTGGCGGATTCCAGGGACACACCCAGCCCGGCGAGACCCGCGCCCGCTGGAGGCAACACCCCGCCGCCCAAGGCCTCGAACCCAAGGCCGATGCGCACCCCGACTCGGCGAGGGTCTCCCGACGGCAAGAGCAGCAGATCGAGCCCGATCGCGCCCCCTCCGCCCGCCGACGGCAGGTCGCAGTCTCCCTGCCATCGATGACCGGTGGCCGACTGTACGCCCACGCACGACGTGCCTACGGGCCCGAGCGCGCCGCCGAGCAGCGTGAGGTGGGGGGTGAGCCAAGCGCTGCCGCTGAGCCGTACATCGAGCCCGAAATCCACACCCAGGATCGCTTCGACGCCGGCCTGCTCAGCACGTTCTGTCCCCGCCGGGCTCTGGGCCCGAACTCCGGCCACCCGCGCACGGGCCTCGACTCTCACGGCACCGACATGGCCGCCGAACGTCAGCTTGCCGCCAAGCAGGAGCGGCGACACCGCGACCCCATCGCCGGGGGCTCCGACCAACCCCACGTGGACCCCGATGGTCAGTTCCCTCGGCCCGCCGAGCGGAACAAAGCCTGACGCCTCGCCCCGCAGCGCCTGGGTCTGGTGCGGCACGTCCGTGGGGTCGAGCACCAAGGCAAACGCTTCCCCTGCCGTGATCTCGAACGTGTGCGTGCCGAGCTCATAGGTGCCAAACGGCAGCCAGATCGTGGCTTCATCGAGGCCCTTGCGCGCGGTGCGCTCCACGAGCGCGGCCAAGGTCTGCTTTTGGCGGGGATCGATGAGGAAGCCCGTGTGAGCCAGGGTCAGTGGCCGGGTCGGCAGCGCCCGCCCATCCGGCGGGAACAGGAGCAGCCGGCCGTACGCCCCATACAGCCGTTCGAGCTCCGCTCGGGACTCGCGCTGAGCTTCCTCGCCCAGTACCGAGGCCAGCTCCCAGGCATGGATGGCGAGTCCGACCCGACCCGCTTTCTCCGCTGCGTTTGCCAGGCGAGAGTGACACTCGCGGCTCACCGAGCCCTCCTCGGTGGCGCAGGCTTGCACCAACGAATCGGCAGCCTCGTCGAACTTGTTGTAGGAGAACAGCAAGTCGGCCTGACGCTTCAGGAACTCGTAGCTCTTGGGTTCCTCGTCCGGCTCCTCGCCCACCGCGCTGAGCGGCACCCACCCCAGCAAGGCGCAAAGCAGGAACGCGCAGGGCGTCCGCAGTCTCACTGCTCTACGCGTCCTCATCGGAGGTCGGCGTGCCCGCGCGGCGACGCTCGCGCTCCGCCCGACGGGTGCGCGCAGCGTCGAGCATCTCCTTGGGAAAGCGCAGCCCCGCGAGCTTGATCTGCTCAGCGAACGACGGCAACCGGCCCGTGGGCTCGAGGCGCCCCAAGATCTTGCCGTCCTCGTCCTTGCCCGTGCCTTTGAACAGGAACAGGTCGCGGGTCTGGTACTGGCCGTCGTTGAGTTCGAGAACCTCGGTGATGTGGGTGACCTTGCGGCTGCCGTCGTGGAAGCGGGCTTGCTGCACGATGATCTCGACGGCCATCGCGATCTGCGAACGCAGGGCCCACAGCGGAAGCTCGACGTCGCCCATCAGGCACAGGGTCTCGAGCCGAGACAACGTCTCCCGAGGCGTCGAGGCGTGAGTGGTGGACATGGACCCCTTGTGACCCGAGACCATGGCCTGGATCATGTCCAGGGCCTCGCCGCCGCGCACCTCGCCGATGACGATGCGGTCGGGCCGCATGCGCATCGCGGAACGGAAGAGGTTGCGAATGGTGACCGCGCCACGCCCCTGCCGGTCCGGGGGGCGGGACTCGTAGTACAGCAAGTGAGGCTGCTGGAGCTGCAGCTCCGTGCTGTCCTCGATGACGATGATTCTCTGGTCAGCGGGGATGAAGGAGCTCATCACGTTGAGCAGCGACGTCTTTCCCGAGCCCGTGCCGCCCGAGATGACCATGTTGGCCTCGGTCTTCACGCAACAGTCCAAGAAGTCCGCCGCTGCCTGGGTCATCGAGCCGAAGCCCAGAAGCTTCTCGACGGTCAGCGCCTCGCGAAAGAACTTGCGAATCGCGATGCAAATGCCCTTGCGGGCCACCGGCGGCATTGTGATGTGCACCCGACTGCCGTTGGGCAGGCGTGCGTCCAGCAGCGGGTTCTCCCAGTCGATGGTGCGACCCACGAACTGGGCGATGTTCTTGGCCAACGCGAAGACGTGGTCCGGGTGGTCGAACTTCGCATCCGTGTGGTGCAGGCGGCCCCCACGCTCCACGAAGATCTCCTCGTGGCCATTGATCAGGATCTCCGAGACCGAAGGGTCATCGAGAAATCCCTGGACGGGTGCGAGGTAGAGACCGAGCGTCTGTTCAAAGACGCTCTCTAGGGTGGCGTTGGTCATCGTGCTCCTGCAGGGCTCGGGCGGACTCAGCCGCCGAAGACGCTGCCGCCCTTCTTCCCGCTCATCATGCGGTTCAAGACCTTCTTTTGCTTCCTCGCGAACTGGTGCCGCTCATCGTCACGGTCCGGGAAGATCCGCAGCAGACGCTCCATCTCCTCCAACGCGCGATCCAGGTTGCCAGCAGACTTCTCGCGCACATACGAGAGCTTGATCCGCCGGAACTCTTGATCGAGCAGACCCTCCGCCTCCGCGATCTTGGTGTCGAGATCCGCGGCGACCGCCGGCCAAGACTCCGGCGGCACCAGAGCCAACTGCCCCTTGGACCGGCGCATGAAGTCCACCGCGGTCCACAAGTTCTCGTCGGCGATCTGGTACTCGCGCAGATACGTAGAGCCGATGCCGAACAGGCGCTGCGCCTCCTGCGCGATCTCCTGGTCCGTCCGGTCGTTTCGGGGTGGCAAGACCGGCGGCGGGGCTGCCGTTGGCGTGGCGATCGTCTTGGTGTCGTTGGCCTCGGGCTTGGTCAGCGCATACGCGAACGCCAGCAGCACGATCACCGCGCTGCCCACGAGCACGACGTTTCGAATCAGCGGCAGGTTCGCCGGGCCCTTTGCCTTGCCCTTTGTCTTCTTGGCCCGTGACCGTCCCTTTTTCTTGCTCGCCGTGATGACGGAGCCGGCCCCAGAAGCGCGCCTGGGACCAGGAGACGGCGGCGAGGGCATTCCACCGGCGGGGCGCGGTGGCGCCTGCGGCATACCAAACCCCGCAGGCGGCCCCTGCGGCGGCATCCCCGGAGGCAATCCGAACCCGGGCGGCGGGCCCTGAGATGGCGGGCCCTGAGATGGCGGGCCCTGAGGCGGCATGCCGGGCGGGAGACCGAAGCCTGACGGAGGACCGGGAGGCGGACCACCGAGGTGGGCGGGGTGCTGGCCGGACATGTGCCCGTACGTGCCGGTGCCCAGCCCTCCCGGGGGTGGACCGGGGGGGAGACCGGCCGGCGGCGACGGCGGTGGGCCAGCAGGCGGGCCACCCGTGAGCGGCCCCGGTGGATGCGTGTCCTGGGTGACCGGCGGCCCCTTCTTGATCACCGTGGCGTCGGCGCCCGGTTGGGGCAGCGGCGCTCCGGCGCGCGAGTCCATGGGCTCTGGCGCAAAGGCGACCGTGCGCTCGGGATCGACAGCCTTGGCGCCCTCGCGCGGAATCCGCACCCGAAGGGCGATATCGCAGAACGTGATCAGGTCCCCGTCCTGCACGTAGACTCGCTCGATCGGGCGGTCGTTCAGGTAGGTGTGGTTCACCGTGCCGAGGTTCTCGAGCACCAGCTGGTCGCCCTGCCAGCTCATCTCGCACTGCTGCCGACTGACATGCGGCGAGTTCACCTGGAGTTGGCACTGGGATCCACGGCCAACGAGGATGCTGTCCTCGCGGAGGGTGTACGTCTCGCCGACATCGTGGCCAGCAAGCATCTCGACCTGGATCGATCGCGCCAAACTTGTCCCTGTGGTTCGGTCAAAGACTACCAGCGTTCACGAGCGCGGCGGAGTTGCCGAGCCCGCGTCTGCTGATCTCTAGAAGAGTTCGCCCTTGGCAGCTCGAACCATGATGCCGCCGAACAGTGTGAGCAAGACCGCGCCCACGATGAACAGCAGCGGCATGATCATCTTGACCGGCGCTTCGCCGGCGAGCTTCTCAGCTCGCTGGCTTCTCTTGAGGCGAATCGCCTGTGCCTGGATCCGCAAGATGTTCGTCAGCGGCGTTCCCATCTGCTCGGCCTGAACCACCGAGCTGACGAGACCGGACACATAGTCGGACGGTATTCGCTCCTTGAGATTGATGAGCGCTTCCTTGCGTGTGGTGCCCATCTTCACTTCCTGGAGCACGTAGCGCATCTCCTCGACCAGCGGGCTGTCGGTGGAGTCCTTGTTGACGATGCGCTCGAGCGAGCTGTTGAAGTCGAGACCGGCGCCGACGGACAGGGCGAGCACGTCCAGCATGTAGGGCAGGTCCTTGTTGATGGACGTCAGACGCGTCATCACTTGCTCGTCCAGATACATCACCGGGAACCACGCGCCAAACATCGCCGCGACGAAGCACAGCGGGATCCGGGGACTGCCCGTCACGCTGGTGTTGAAGAAGAACGCCAACGAGAAGAACGACAACGCGCTGAACACGCCGAAGGCGAGGTACTCATCCGGCGTGAAGCCACCGAGGTAGCCCGCCCGAGCGAGGCGCTCACGCAGCGCTTCGCGCAGGTTCGTGATCGGCAGGACCTCGGCCCAGAACGTGAACACCTTGAGGATCTGGAGCAGGACGCGATACAGCGGCGACTGCGCCATCAGCTGGCGCCGCTTGTTCATCAGGTAGCCGCGCTCGGGCACCGAGCCGCTGTACTGCTCATCGGGGAAGAACCCCAGGCTGAACAGGAACACCGCCCCGATGGACAGGAGCCCAGCGAGGATGCTCATCAGGGTGCTGGTCGCCATATCTAGACGTCCACCGAGACGATCTTGCGGATCATGAAGATCCCCACGATCTCGAACAGCGCGATGAAGAAGAGGATGATCCAACCGATGGGGTCTTCCCACAGCGGCGTCACCATCGTCGGGTCCACGCGATAGATGAGCACGGCCATTCCGACGGGGAGGGAGCCCAAGACCCAAGCCTGCATCCGACCCTGGGCCGTCATCGTCTCGATCTTGTCCTCGAGGCGGCGAATGTCACGGATGGCTTCGGCGGTGTCTTCGAACACCTGGGGCAAGTTTCCGCCCGCGACCCTGGCGACCTGCACCGAGGTGATGACGAGGTCCAAGTTCTTGCTCCGCACCCGCTCGCCCATGTTGTTCATGGCTTCGTCAAGCGTGAGGCCGAGTCGATGCTCCTTGAGCATCAGACCAAACTCCTGGTTGATCGGTGGCATCGCGTTCTCGACGAGGATCCCGAACGCCTGCGGCAGCGTCAGCCCAGCGCGCAGCGAGTTCGACAGTGAGATGAGCCCATCGGGGATCTGGTCTTCGAGGCGATCGAGCCGCTTGCGCTTCGCTCGGGACAGGCTGAACCACGGCAAGATCCCCGCCAAGACGCTGACGAGGATGCCGTTCACCGGGCCGAGCAGGTAGCTCACGAAGGAGAACAGGAACACCGTGATGCCGACGTGGGTGTAGAAGTACTTCTTGGGGTCGCTGCGCGAGTAGATCGCGTCGAGCGCCCGGTGCAGTCGCTCCAGGTAACTGCGCTCGAACCGCTTCCACCCCACGATGAGCTCGGGCCCATTGAGCCAGGCGACCAGGAACACGATCGCGGCGATGGCGAGGGAAATGATCGCCAGGATCATCGCTGACGTGCTCATTAGAGGAAGTTCCCGTCCGAGATGATTCCCGAGTTGATGAGGTCGGGCACGAAGCTGGGGATGTAGCCGGTGAGGACCATCTCACCGATGATCTTCCCCTCGTCGTCCGTGCCGCGCTGATGGAACTTGAAGATGTCCTCGAGGTGCAGGCGCCCGTCGTCGTCAATGCCGATGCACTCGGTGACGTGGGTGATTCGCCGACTGCCGTCGCTGAACCGCGACTGCTGCACGATGACGTGAATCGCGCCGGCGATCTGTTCGCGAATCGCCTTCACCGGCAGGTCCATGCCCGCCATCAGCACCATCGTCTCGAGGCGCGACATCATGTCCATCGGCGTGTTCGCGTGGCCGGTCGTCAGCGAGCCATCGTGGCCCGTGTTCATGGCCTGGAGCATGTCCAGGGCCTCACCGCCGCGGCACTCGCCGACCACGATGCGGTCCGGGCGCATACGAAGCGAGTTCTTCACGAGGTCACGGATCTCGTAGGCCCCCTTCCCTTCCAGGTTGGCTGGACGGGTCTCGAGGCTCACCACGTGGTCCTGAGGGAGCCTAAGCTCCGCCGCATCCTCGATGGTGATGATGCGCTCCTTGTTCGGGATGAAGCTGCTCATGCAGTTGAGCAGCGTCGTCTTTCCCGAGCCGGTGCCGCCGCTGATGATGATGTTCTTGTGCCCCAGCACGCACTTCTCGAGGAAGCTCGCGATCTGCGGCGTCACCGAGCCGAACCTCACCAGGTCCTGCATGGTCAGCGACTTCTTGCCGAACTTACGAATGGTGATGCAGGGGCCCTTGATGGCCAGCGGCGGGATGATCGCGTTGACGCGCGAGCCGTCCTTGAGGCGAGCATCCACGAGCGGAGAGCTCTCATCGATGCGCCGACCCAGCGGCGTGATGATCCGCTCGATGACCGCCAGCACCGCGGCGTGGCTGGTGAAGGTCTTGCCGGTGAACTCGATGCGGCCGGCACGCTCCACGTAGATCTGATCCTTGTTCACGACCATGATCTCGGTGATGGCGTCGTCGTCGAGGAAGTCCTCGAGCGGCCCCAACCCCAGCGCCTCGTTGAGCACCTCCTTGATGAGCAGGTCCCGGTCGAGGTCTGGCTCGATGTCGTTCTCGAGCTCGGCGATGATGTCGAAGAGCAGGTTCTTCGCCCGTTCATGGAGCTCGCCCTCGGCGACCTTGTCCATGTCCAGGGTCTTGAGATCCATGTACTGAAGCAGCCGGCGGTGGACCCGGCGCTTCAAGTCCACCGGCGCGGACTTCGCTCCCAGCCAGTGCACCGCGATCTCGGGCCCGCCATGAGAGGCTGGCGGGTGGGCGCTCTGGAGCACGAGCGCGCCGTTCTGGGCCGCCGCCTGCTGCTGGGCGTAGGCCGCAGCGTCGTGTACCGGCTGCTGATGGGTCGCCTGCCCGTGTCCAACCTCGCCGCTGGCCTGAGCCACTGCCGCTTGCTCGTAGTACTCGGCGGGGTATCCGGGCTGTCCGGCAGCGGCCTGGGCGCGGTTGTACTCGTCCCAGGCGGCCTGCAGCTGCTCTTCGGTGTAGACCGTCAGCACCACGTTGCCGATCCCCACGCGGTCGCCCACGTTCAAGATCTGCTTGCCGAACACCCGCTCACCGTTGACGAAGGTGCCGTTGGTGGACCGGTCGGTCAGCGTCACGGACTGACCGTGCACCGAGAACTCGGCGTGGTATCGCGAGACCTCCATGTAGGGGAGGACCAGCTCGTTGCCGCCCTCACGACCCGCGCGGATGTGCTCAGTCTCGAAGTCCGACTGGACCTCGCGCTGGCTCTCCGGGTCTCGATAAACGATGCGGATCAAGCAGCACCTACCACTTCGTCTCGGCAGCGTCGTAGATGTCGAGGGTCTCGCGGATCTGCTTGCGCATCTGGCGCCGGTCGGCATCCAGGAGCACCGGCGTCAGCACGATGATCCCGTCGGTGTCGCCCTTCTGCCACGAGCGGCTGCCGAACAGCACGCCGATGCCAGGGATCTGGGAGAGCCCCGGGAGCCCCGTAATCTGACGCCCGTTGTCCCGGCGGAGGAAGCCGGACAGCGCGAAGCTCTCGCCCTCGCGAAGCTGGACGTGCGCGGTGTGGGCCTGGCGATTGATGGACGGGACGACACCTCCGAGCTCGAGCTGGCCGACGGTGCTGAACTCCACCGAGATCACGAGATCGATGTCTCCGTCGTCGTCGATGATCGGCAGGGCCGTCACGCTCAGTCCGACGTCCTTCTCGAGGAAGGTGCCGACTCCGTTTGCGTTGTTCACGGTCGAGAAGATGAGGGTCTTGCCGCGAGTGAAGGTCACCTCTTCGCCCGACACCGTCGTGAAGAAGTCCTTGTCCAGCACCCGCCGGACGTCAGTCGTCGAGGTGAAGTCCAGCAGATCGTCAGGGCGGCGGGTCACGTTGCCCGCCTGGTCGGTGATGTTTCCGATCCCGAACTGCACGTAGCTCAGGGTGTCCAACACCAGCGAAATCGGGCCGTTCCCAGACCAGTCGATGCCGATGTCGTGGTCACGGTTCCGGTTCACCTCGAGGACCTGGAAGTGCAGCTGTACCTGCGCTTTGCGCACAATGTCGCGCTCGTCGAGGATGACCAGCGAGTACACGTCCTTGTTGTTCGAGGCGATGATCTCCTGAATGCGCTGGAAGTCGTCTCGACGCTTCACCAGCCCATCGATGACCACGCGCTCGCCCGACGTCAGCACCTCGACCCCGGGGATCTCGAGCAGCAGCGTCTCCACGTCGCGACGCAGCCGCTCCACATCGCCCAACACGGTGATGTCGTAGTCGGTCTCGCCGATCTGAAGGCTCGAATAGCCAGGGCGGAGCGCGAAGATGACGATCTTGTCGCCGTCCTCGTGCCGCTTCGCCTCGATCACCTGGGGGTTGCCCACGCTGACCGTCTTGATGCGACCCAAGAAGATGGTGATCGACTCACCCACCCGCAGGACCTTCTCGATCCCTGCGTGCGCCTCCCTCGGCGTCGCAATTTGCACCAGGGAAGCCACTACGAGCGCAACCAGCAGCAACGCCGCCTTGTGCACCCCTCCCGAAACCCGATTCCGTACCGCGTGCGTCAACTTCTGCTCCACTTCCGGGCCGGCGCTCAGCGCCGACGTGACCCAGGCGTCAGGATGGTGATGCCCTCGTTGCGCTTCTTCTGGATGCGCGCGCGGGTCTTTGGCTGAAAGATGTCGGCGAAGTTCTTTCCGCTCAGTTCCATCTCGGTGTTCACGTCTTCTTCGTTTCGCATCGTGATCGACAGTTCACCACGGTCCTGGGCAAACACCAGCAGTTCCGCCTCTTCAGGCGTCACCAACACGGTCACCGTGTCGATCCGTACCTTGCCACCGCGGGCGTTCCCGCCTCCGGTGTCGGTGATGCCGCGGCCGGTGCCCAGCTGCGCACCCACGGCCAGCACCGTCACGTTCTGTAGCAAGGTCACGGTCTCCACGTCGCCTTCCCCCGGCTTCTGGAACGTGCCGAGGATATCGACGTGGTCCTTCGGCCTGAGCAGACCACCAAAGCTGGTCACCCGGTCCACGGGCAACGCCAGAGCGCGCATCTTCTCGGAGATGACCCGCGACAGCTTTGCCTCGCTCTGGGTGGAGGCGAGGTCGGTCGTGAGGAGCGGGTCGCCCTTCTTCACCGAGTACGACGTCGTCTGACCGATGACGTCGTCAGCGAGGGCCTTCGCGAGGTGCCTGGGCGGCAGGTAGTTCTGGGGATACTCGCGAGTCATGAGCATGCTGCGCTCGATGATCGTGAAGGCGGAGATGTCCTCCTTCGCGACGAGGATCGGCACGCGCTTCCCAGCGACGCCCAGCTCTTCCTTCAGATTCGCCTTGTACAGCTGCATCAAGACGACAGCCAGCAACGCGAGGATGCCGGAGAATAGAAGCACGATCTTGCGATTCACGGTGGCCCTTCCGGGCGGGGGGCGCACCCCGCCCCGTCTCGCTGCATCGAAGCCGGAGCGCCATGCGCGCAGCCCTTCCTCGATGCGTGGCCGAGTCTACAACAAAGCCCCGTGGGCGTCCGAGCCCCAGCCGGACACAGTCGTGGCACTTTTCACTTCTGCGGTCGTAGAACGGGTCCGCCGCGGACGCAAAGCGGTGCTCAGCAACGACGTGCGAGCGCGCCCCGGAGAGGATCAGGTCCGGTTGTAGACCACGATCGTGCTGGTGACCGAGTGCTCGGCGCTCTCCTCCAGGGAGATGTATGCCTCGCGATCATCCTTGATGAACAAGAGCGCGTCCGGCGCTGCCATCTCCTGGTCCATCATGTCCCGACCTGCGATGAAGCTCTGGCTCAGGCCCCACCCTTCGGCCTCCATCTCCCGCAGGAAGTGGTTCTCCACCTGGCCGACCGACGCGATGCCTCGGTAGATGTGGATGCTGTAGTCGGCCTCGCGCAGCTCCTGCCCGAACGTCACCAGCCGGTAGCTGCCGTGGGGTCGAGGGATGTCCTCGATGTCGAAGCCAACGCCGTCTTCGCGACGCTCGGGCCGCATGTTCTTGCGGTTGAAGTTCTTTCCGGGCCAGACGTTGAGGTACTGGCTGCCGTCGTTCGCGGCGTCCTCGAACGCGACCACGATCTTGGCGTCGCCGAGCGCGGCGACCTCGCCGGTCTTGTCGAAGTCGTCGAACCGCTCCTTCATGTCGCTCGACCAATCTTCGTCACCCTCTTTGCCGGTGACGATGGTCGCGAACGCTCCCCACTTCTCGCCATCGAGGCGGACGTACCGCTTGTTGATCAGCTTCTCGGTCTCCTCGATCCGACGGGCGTGCTCGGCCCGGTCCTTGCCGTTCTTGACGTACTTGAGGAGCTTGTCCTTCGTCTTCTGGTCGGCGAGGGGGCGCTGCTCGCCCTTGTACAGATTCTCGTAGTAGTCCAGCAGCGTGTCGATGGGCTTACTCGAGTGGTACTGCGTGTAGTACAGGGTGTTGCCGTTGAGGTAGACCTCGTTGACATCGCCATCTCGGACCGTGGTCTTCATGTAGGCCGGCACGCCTTCCAGCGCCTTGCCGAGCTTGTAGTAGACCTCAGCCTCGGCGGCTGGCGGCTTCGGGGTCATGAAGTGACCAAACCCGAAGATGCCTCCCACGAGGATCAGGATGAGAGCGACGCGGAAGCTGCGCGCGTAGAGCTTGCGGAAGAGCTTCATCATGGTCTTTGCTCCGGTCTAGTACTGCGAGAGCGCGATGGAGGACCAGCCCATCAGCATCCATTTGACGCCGAGGATCTGGAGATCGCCGCTGGTCTGCTTCTTGTGCCACGTGCCGCCCGACACGAAGTGGCGGGACCGCACGTGGGTTCCCCCCGGCAGCGTGCTGTCCAGGATGGAGTTCGGCGCGTACGACGCTCCCACCTCAAAGCCTCGGGTCTGGCTCGCGAACGAGAGCATGTTGCTCAGCGCCGAGGCGACGTTCAGGGGCCCGGAGCTGGGGAACGACGAGTTCGCGGAGCTCGGGCTGCCGGCCGGATCAAAGGGGTCGAGCTCGACGTAGGTCGGGTTGTGGTCCGTCATCGGGTAGTAGACCTGGGCCCGGCTCTGGATCATCGAGTCCTCGATGTCGGTCTCGGCTGAGCTCGCCGTCGCGGTGGCCATGTAGCGAGCCGCCATGTGGCAGGTCAGCTTGAGCTCGTAGGCCTTGCCGAACCACAGGATGCCCTCGATCATCGTCAGCAGCACGAAGACCCAGATGACGAACTCCGCCATCGCTTGTCCTCGCTGCGTCTGTGCCTTGCGGAAGCTGGGAATGCGAATCATGTCGTTCTCCTCAGTGCGCGATGATCGCGTCGACGCCGGAGCCCGCGAGCCCACCCAGTGAACCGACTAGCCCGCCGACGCCGCCTGGCGCCGACTCACCCGTGCTCCCCGCTCCGGGGATCCAGCCGGCCGCGGCCGTCGCCGTGTCCGAGCCCATGGTCACCGGCGACAGGTGCGTGCGCCAGTGGGGGCTGAAGAGCCCGCCGTCGCTGTGCGGACTGTAGATCTGCGCCTGGGCGATGGTGATCATCCCCACCGTGTCTCCATACGTATTCTGGAAGACCTCGGGGATGAACTTCGCGGCGATGTCGTCCGGCGTCTTGTAGGCAAACCCGTAGTAGTTGCGCTTGTCTTCCCAGTCCTCGTCGAGGATGAAGGGCTGCACGTTCGGGTTGCCCGAGTCCAGGAAGGCGAAGAAGGCGCCCAGGTAGTTGAACGGGTTGGGGATGCTGAAGTTCTGGTCGTCGCACCAGAAGCACCACCCCGGCGCATCCACGCCGAAGTTCACGGACGGTGGACCGAAGCTGCCTCCACACATCACCGCGTACCGTGCCCACACCGCCAGAATGAACATGATGTTGGTGAAGTGGTACGGAGCCTTGCTCGCCCAGAACACGTGATACGGGATCTGCATCTCGCCCCAGAGCGGACCGCCGAGGCCTACTGCAGACAGCAGGTCACTAGCGATGTCCCGCAGGTCACCGGCGTAGGAGAAGCCGCTGATGGAGTCCGCGGCGGCGGCGAGCGATCCACCCAGGCTGTACTGGATTTCGTTGTATCCGCCCTCGTTCACTCCCGACATCACGCAGTCACACAGGTCTTTGAGCTCGCCCTGGGTCTCTGGAATGGAGGGCGGGTACATGATCCCGAAGGCCGCTCCGTTCTTCATCGCCAGGCGCGCCGACTCGATCTCTGCGATCCAGGGGAAGAGGTTGTCTACGTTCTCCTCGACGTCCGACAGGGTCTCCATGATGTCCCAGATGAAGTCCTCATCATCCTCAGTGGCCATGAGCACGCTGGGCAGCTGAAAGGTGTCGATGGCGGCGTCGATCGGAATCTGGAACTGACCGGTCATCGCAGCGACGGCGGCCCAGAACACCTCGATGGCGGGGCTCAGCAGCAGCGCGGTCAGGGCGGTCCAGAACACCGCCTTGAGGTAGATCTCCTGAGCCATGAGCATGGCGAGGAAGATGTTCATCATCGAGTTCAGGTTCATCGCTCGGGCGATCCACGTGCTGCCCGAGAGCACCGCCGCGTCGGCTGCGGACTGCGCCTGCATCTTGTCGTGCAGCAGCGCGCCGCTGTTGATCACCATGAAGGTGAAGCAGGCCAGCAGGAACAGGATGAGCGCGATGTAGACGATGGACTGGCCGCCCTCGTCTCGATGCACGTCGGCGAACCGGGTGCGGGCGCGGTCGATCAAGCTGCGCAGTGTGTTCACGGCGGTCTCCAGGGTGCTGGGCGAGGCGGACGATTCGGGGTGCTGGTTCATCATCAATCCCAGAAGCCAGTGATCGGCGGGTCACCGGTCTCGCCCTCGAGGGGGAGCACCGCGGTGGCCCGGATCCGGGTGTACTGGCCGGGCAGATTGATGCTGAAGAACGGCGGGATGGAGAGGATGGACCAGTCTTCGCCGATGAAGCGGTTCACCAGCGGAATCGCCAGGTAGAACTTGTGGCTGACGAGCACGCCGACGTCTGACTCGGTGGGCCAGTCCCAGCTCGCGGTCCCCGACACCTCCGTCAGGCCGCTCTCGTTCGCCTTGTACAGCGTGACTCCGGTCGCGAAGGTCGAGTAGGCGTAGCGCTGAAGCGCAGAGTCCACGTACTCGCCGGCGATGCCGAGGCTCGACATCATCTGCGAGAAGGTGCTGAACGCCGAGGCGATGATGTCACCGACAAACGGCAGGCCATCCAGCACCACACTGGCGCGGGGCGATATGGGCACACACGCCATCGCGGCGGCCTGCTGGATCTTGTCGAACTTGTCCCCACCGTCGGCGTTGACGCTGTGCTTGCCCTCGCCATCCATCTCCGCCGGGATGTAGACGATGGCGGCACGGGCCGCCGAGAAGGCCGCGTAGGTCACGACGTTCTTCGCCTGATACATCAGCGCGAGCTGCATGAGGATGAGGGTGGTGATGAGCACGATGGGGAAGCTGATCGCGAACTCGGTCATCGCCTGGCCGCGGGTGCCGAGAGAGAAGCTCCGGCGGGCGCGGGCGGTCAGCAGGAACCCGGCGACCGCGCGGGCGAGGACCCACAGCAGCTTCGCTCCAGCGATGAGGGCTGCGGCGGCCATGAGCCCGAACAGCACGACGTTGATGTTGTAGAGCGGCTCGATGAGCGGGGTGGCGGCGAGGTAGGCGCCAGAAAGGCCCTGACCGAGCAGCGCGGCGCTCTCGCGACCCCACGTGGTCGAGCCGGACCAGGCAGCCAGCCCCCCGGCCAAGCCGAGAAAGCCCAGGCTGGAGAGCGCGATGCGCGTGCGTCGTGAATCCATGTGCAGCGTCTCCATCAGAAAGTAAGGCCAAACATCGAGCCGACGCCCATGGCCTGCTCGACCATCGCCCAGGCCCAGCCACCGACGATGGCCACGCCGAGGGGGAATGCGTCGCTGTTCTCTTCGTCGAGCTGCTCGGGCTCCAGGAACGGAACCACGGACGTGAAGATGTAGCGCCACATGTTCTTGAGGCTACGCAGCAGCTTGCCCTTCCAGATCATGATTCCCAGCGCCATCGCGCCGGAGAGCAGACCCATGTAGAGCAGGCCGAGGATGGTGGTCTGGAGACCCGTCAGGGCTCCCAGGGCAGCGGCCAGCTTGACGTCGCCGCCGCCGATGCCGCCGAACATCATCCCCAGGAAGAGGATGGTGAAGCCCAGGGCGAAGCCCTGAAGAGAGGAGAGGACGAGCGGGAGACCGCCGGTCCCCATCGCGAGCGCGAAGCCCACGAGGATGGCGGGGTACGTCAACGCGTTGGGGATTCGCCCCTGAGTCACGTCGGAGTACAAGGCTCCGGCCATCACTGCTGCGCTCGCACCTACGGTCACCATCTGCATTGTCTCCACGGCCGCTTGCTCTCCTCGGGCAACAACGGCCTCGGTGGGAAGGGGGTGCGGGGCCCGAGCTGCGGGCCCCGCGACCAGGGACTAGAGGTTGCTGTCGACGTTGTCGATCTCGCCGTCGGCGGTCTCGAACAGGCCCTTGATCTTGCCGCCGAAGGAGACGGCGATGGCGATGCAGACCACCGCGATGGCGACGAGGATGATGACGTACTCGGTCATGCCCTGGCCGGTCTCGTCGCTGTGCAGGCGGGCGAAGGCGGACTTGGCGGAGTCGGTGACGATGGCGAGGTTGCGAGCGATCATGGTGTCTCTCCTGAGGGGAGCGCGAGCTCCCGGGGGTTGGTTCGGTTAGGGAATCGGAAGGCTGATCCAGGTCGCCGCAAACGCGTAGTAACGCTCGAAGGCTTCTTGAAGTGCGCCCATGACAGGGATGAGTCCGATGAACACCGCCACGACGAGCACGATGTACTCGGTCATCGCCTGGCCCAGCTGGGTGCGGGCGGTGCGGGGGGTGGCGGGAGCGCGCAAGAGCTTCATCGGTGAGCTTCTCCGCTCGGTCGCCCAACCTGTGGGTGTCCGAGCAAGGGCAAGCTACCGCTGTTTTCGCGAAGGCGTCAACAGAATCCTGCGCTTCTCTTTGCAAGTTCTTGACAGAACCGTTGACAACCCAGCTAACCGGCTGAAATCGCGGCCTTTGTCAGCAGTGTCACAACCACTAGGGCGGCGGTAACAACGATGGCCCAAAGGATCAGCGGGCTCGATCCAGCGTGCTCAGGCGGCTCGCCGAGATCGATCGTGTCGCCTCGCTGGGTGCCGGTCGCGGAGATCACTCCGACGGGCAGCTCGATCGCTCGGTGAGCGCGGAAGTGGAGGCGAGTGAAGCGCATCGGGCAGAGATTCTCGATGGCCCGGACCACGCGCCCGCTGCGGTCAACGAAGACGACGTCGAGCGCGTACCGCATCCCGAACATGTGCACGCTGTTGCATGGAGAGATGACGAGGGCCTCACCGGACGAGAGCCCGTCTGTGTCGAGCAGCCCCCTCGCCCGATCCGCCGCGGTGACCGCCCAGCGCTCACGATCAGCGAGGACGGTGCCCCGCGTCGCGTTCCTCAGGGCCACGTGCCGGTGTCCGGCAGCGCGTAGACCCAGACCCGTCGCCAATCCTGTGAATCGGACCCCCGCATCCCTTGAGCGACAAACGCCACGAGCACCCTCCCCTCGCCGTCCATCACGACGTCGGGCTCGCCGTTGTTCACGGTGCCGGTGGCCAGCGCGACCGAGCGCTTGCTCGCAACATCGACCTGCACCAGCGGGTCCCCGGCGTTGGGGTCGTTCTTGACCGCGATGATGGACCGCGAGTCTGGCGCCCAGGCGGGGCCTCGCCGCTCATTGGGCACCACGTCATCGAGGAGCTTCTGGGGAACGCCTTCTCCGCTCGCCGCGGCCACGTAGAGGTCGAAGCGCGTGCGGTCGTCCTTGTGGTGGTTCGAGTAGAACGCGACACGGCGGCCATCAGGCGACCACGACGGCTTGATCTGCGTGGCCTTCCACTGGGTCAGCGCCCGGTCGGACACGGTGGCTGCGTTCACATCGTCGATGATGTGGATGTTCGCGCCGTCCTCGGACAACGCGGTGTAGGCCAGCGCGCTGTGGTTGGGCGCGAAGTCCGCGTAGAACTCCATGCCGGCGCCGGACGTCAGCCGCCGGGGCGGCGACTCGAGCTCAAAGATGTCCAGCAGGTACAGGTCTCCGAGCCCTGATCGCGCGGAGCTGAACGCGATGAAGCGGGAGTCGGACGAGAAGACCGCGCCGCCCTCCTTCTCGTCGCTCCCGATGGGGGTGGTCACGCCGTGGATGTAGAGGTCGAACTCGTCATCAGCGCCGGAGCTGGCGAAGGCGTAGAGCCCGCCCCTGGACGCCCATGCGAACTCGTGGTTGACCTGTTTGCGTTCGAGGAAGCGGCCACCGAGCCCGGAGCTGCCCGACGGCGGCAGCACCTCAGACTCCCGTCCGGTGCGAGCCTGCACGAGGAACAGGCTGGTGATCTTCTCCCGAGGGTTGGTCACCTCGTACGCCACCTGCAGACCGTCAGGCGACCACTGGGGGTTCAGGGCGTTGCCTTCACGAGCCGGCGAGAGCGGCTTCGCGGTGGGCTCGGCGCTGGCGGTCCCCACAGGCACCAGCAACAGGGCCGAGAGCGGCAACACCAACAGGGCCGAAAGCGGCCATGACGCAAGGGTCTTCAGCATCCATCCTCCGCGGCCTTGGCCCTCCGCGCGTGGCAGGCGACCCGATGCCCAGGACCAATCTCGATCAAAGCCGGCTCTTGGCTCTCGCACAGTTCCCACAACGCATCTCCTGGATTCACCGCATGGCAGGACGCGCTGTACCGGCATCCGCCGGGGCTCGCCTTCCTACCCGCAACCATGATCGCACGACTTCCTGGTTCGAGCGACGTCGAGAGCAGACGCTCGGTGTACGGGTGCCGCTGCTCCGATGCAACCGATGGATCGAGGAGATGCGATGGCATGTCCTCCACCACGCTGCCCCGAACCATCACCATCACCCGGTCGGACACATATCGGACGACATCCAGCTCATGAGAGATGAAAATCCACGCCTGACCGGGGCGGCGCGCGTCGAGCATGACCCGCAACACATCCGCCTTTACCGACGCGTCCAGACCGGCGGTCGGTTCGTCCGCGATGACGACCTCAGGCTGGGGAAGCAGGCAGCGCGCGACGCTGACGCGGCGACGTTCCCCGCCCGAGAGCTCCCGTGGGCGACGGTCCTGGCGTCCATCGAGACGGAAGCGGCTCAAGGTCTCCCCGATCACGCGCTCCGCGTCCCCGGCGAGGTCGGGGCGGTGCAGCGCGATCGTCTCCCGCAAGTGCTCAGCCACGCTCATCCCCGGATTCAGAGACGCAGCTGCGGACTGATAGATCATCTGGGCGCGGCGCCGACTGGCCCGGAGCTGCTTTCCGTCCATCGCGAGCAGATCCGAGTCGCCGAGCGCCACGCTGCCGGCGTCGGGCTCCACGATCCGAAGCAGGAGCTTGCCCAGCGTGGTCTTGCCCGAACCCGACTCGCCCACGAGGCCGAGCACCTCCCCCGCGTACAGGACGAGGTCGACGTCATCCACGGCGACGAGCGGAGCGGACTCCACCTCACTGCGGAAGGACTTGCGCAGGCCGATCGCACGGAGCAGGACTTCCTTCATGCTTCTTTGCTCAGGAAGCAGGCCACCGCGTGGGCCTCGCCGAACGTGACGAGGTCGGGGACCTGGGTGTAGCAGCGCTCCTGGTCCGACTCGTGTGCCACAGCCATGCGCGCGCAGCGGGCGACATACGGGCACGACAGCCCCGCCTGACCCGCGGGCGCTCGCAACGAGGGCGGGGGCGGGCGGCCTTCTTCCAGCGCAGCGACGCGCGCCTGCAGCTCGCGGGAGTACGGATGCTCGCCGGGGCCGGGCGTGAAGAACGCAGAGCGCGGACCATCTTCGACCAACCGTCCCCGATAGAGCACGAGGACGCGGTCCGCGATGTGCCGAACCACCGAGAAGTCATGGGTGATGAGCAAGAGCGTCAGCCCTTGCTGGTCCTGCAGCTCCGCGAGCAGGTCGAGCACTTCGCGCCGCACCGACCAGTCGAGTCCCGTCGTGGGCTCATCGGCGACCAGCAGGCGGGGCTCGGTCGCCAACGCCACCGCGATCGCCACTCGCTGCGCCATGCCGCCCGAGAGCTCATGGGGGTGCAGCGCGGCCACCGCAGAGGGGCGGGGCAAGGCGACCCGGCTCAACCAATGCACGGCGTGCTCGTGCAGCTCGGCCTTGCTTGCTCGGGGACGGGCGAGGCGCACCGACGATGCGACCTGCCGGCCCACAGTCTGGAACGGGTCGAGCGCCTCCAACGGGTGCTGAAACACATAGCCAGCCCATCCGGGGCGCAGTGACGGCAGCGCGCGCATCCGCAGCGGCGGGCGCGGAGCCAGGCTCGCCTCCCCTTCCGCGGTGAACGCCGTAGCCTTTCCGGCCAACACACCGGGTCGCGCGCTCGCGATTCCGAGCAGCGAGCGCATCATCACCGTCTTGCCGCTCCCTGACTCCCCGACGAGCGCGACGACCTCGCCCCGACCCAGGGTGAACGAGACATCGTCCACGACCAGGACCTGCCGCCCCAGTAGCGGGTCCGTCACCGCGACCGACAGTCGATCCACGACCAGCAGAGGCGTGCTCATCCGCGGCTCTCCGCGAAGTGTCGGGCGAGCGCGACGAGTCCGCCGATGGACACGACGATGGCCACCGTCGGCGCGAGCAGCGCCAAGGCGGCGCCCTCATGCACGGCACGAGAGAGCCCCTCGATCACGTCGCCGGGGGCCCAGGAGTCCGGGCGGGCGAGCGAACGCACGTGAATCACCTGGCTGCGTACGTCCGAGAGGATGTTGCCCCACGAGGGCCGCGGCGGAGGCACCCCGTAGTCACCGAGGTACGACAGCGAAGTCTCTACCAAAAGGAACGAGGCGAACAACAAGCAGATCTGGCGCAGGATCAGCTCCCGGCAGTTCGCCCACAGGATGTGCACGAACAAGATGCGGTGGTCGGGGAGTCCGTGGGCACGGGCCGCCTCGACGAACTCTTCACGCTGAAAGCTCAGCACTTTCTCCGAGAGTTCGTGGGCCAGTTGGGGCACGAACGAGAGCGCCACCAGCAGCGCGAGCACATACAGCCGGGTGCCTGCCCAGGCCGCGGGATCCGACACCGACACCATGAAGATCGCGACCACGACGACCACGAGGACCAGCCGGGGCCACGCTCCCACGATCGTCAGGCCAAAGCGTGCCAGCGCTGCCGACCGCGTCTGAGGCCAGAACCCGATGCCGGCGCCCAGGGGGACCCCAACCAGCAGCGCCGCGCCGACGGCGGCGAGGCCCGGGAGCGCAAAGGCTTCGGTGGACTCGACCATGCGCACCAGCACGTCCCGGCCGAGCTGATCGGTGCCCAGCATGTGTTCCCAAGAGGGCCCGAGCAGCGGGGCGTCGGTCAACGCGCCGGGATCTGAGACCAGGAAGACCGCGATCAGCCTCACCCCAATGAGGATCGAGACGATGACCGCTCCCGCGATCGCTTCCCAGGAGCGCAGCCTCACGTGACCTCCCGGCCGGTGGCCCGTCGGTCCTTGCGGACTCGGGGGTCCACCAAGACGCGGAGCACGTCCACGCTCAGGGTGGCTCCAGCGACGATCGCAGTGACGAAGACCGTGATGGCGACCAGCAGAGGGAGGTCCGCGGTGTCAGCGGCCCGGTAGCCGATCAGTCCGAGCCCCTGAATGCCGAGCACCATCTCCAGCACCAGCACTCCGCCGATCAGCCACGCCGTCCGCGACGCCGCGATCTGGGCGAGCGGCAGCGCGAGGTGCGGCACGAAGTGTGGCCACACGGGGCTGCCCCGAAGCCGGGCCGACTGCACGAAGTCGCGCTGCCGCAGGCGCTTGAACTCCGCATCGAGGCCGAGCAAGACGTCGGAGAGCATCCCGTCGCCGATGGCGAGGATCGCGATCGCCGCGAGATTCTGGCCTGCTCCCTCCGGTGGAACGGCGAAGAGCACCAGAGCCAGGTAGCCGAGCAGAAAGACCGGGCAGAGAGACAGGGCGTGGGCAGCCATGCGAAGGACTCGGCCCATGGCGCCGAGACGGTCGCCGAGCACGATCACAAGAAGGATCCCGCTGCCGAGCGAGAGCATCAGCGCCGCCCCGATGAGCGGCAGCGAGCGCAGCGCACCCCGGCCCACCATCTCGAACACTGGCACGCCGCGATACGACCGACCGAGGTCCCCGACGAGCACGCCCTTCCAGAACGAAACGACCCAGCCCAACAGGCTGTGGGCTCCGGCCTCGGCTGCTCGCTCCGACGCGCCGGGCACTGACCAGAGCAGCGCGCCGAACACCACCGATGAGGCGACCACGACAAGAGCGAAAGAGAGGAGGCGACGACTGAGGAGCCGAAGCGCGGATCGCCCGATGGGAATCGGCGTGAGCCTCAGAGGTCCGCGATGGCGGGGCTAGTTCCCGGCCTTGGACGCCATGGTCCAGTCGGGGAACTGCGAGAAGTAATAGAACGGCTGGATGAAGACCGACTCGACCTCACGGCGCAGAGCGGTGTAGGAGCGAAGGCTCCACAGGAACACGTAGGGCGACTCCTGAGCCAGCTGGCGATGGACCTCCTGCATGAATGCGACCTTCGCCGCAGGGTCGGTCTCGACGATCGCCTTCTCGAGCAGCCCATCCACCGTCTTGTTCGCGTAGCCGACGAAGTTCTGGGTGCCCTGGCTGTGGAAGAGGTCGTAGACGTTCTCGTTCTTGTCGAAGGACCAGCTATCGAGCACGAGGTCGAAGTCCCGCTCCTGGAACACCTTCTCGTTCCAGACCGCCTTGTCCATCGCCACGGGATCGGCAGCATCGAGCCCAAATCGCCGCAGCTGAGCCTGCAGGTTCAGGGCCACGGTCTGCCCCTGGTCGCCCATGCCCGCGCGGTAGAAGATCCGCAGCTTCAGCGGGTCGCCCTTGGTCTTCCACTGCCCCTCGCCCTCGCGGGTGTAGCCAGCGGACTCCATCAGCTGCGCCGCCTCGCCGGTGTCGTGACCGACGAGCCGCACGGTCTCGGAGTGGTTGTAGTACTTGCTCGACGGCACGAAGGGGCCCGAGATCCGATACCCCTCGCCGATCAGAGCCAGCGACGCGTCGAAGTCCACGGCCCGCGCCAGAGCGGCCCGCACTGCGCCTTGCTTCAGCGACGGATTCTTGAAGTTCATCCCGAGGTACCACCAGGACTTGCTCTGGTACGGGATCAGGTCTGCGTTCCGCGAGCGCTCGACCTCAGCGAGGTACTGGCTGGGCACGTTCACCATCGCCTGGATGTAGCCGTAACCGAGTGACGAGACCTGCTGGTTCTTGTCCGGCATCTCCCGCACCTTGACGTCGGGAACGACCGGCTTGCGCATCGCCTCAGGGTTGCCCTCGAGCGACCACGTGCCGAGGTCCTGCGCCTTGAGCATGTAGGGACCGGACGTGGTCGGCTTGAACCAGAAGGGATGGGTCTTCGGCACCGCGGGGGTCTCGAACCGGTGCGCGGGGAGGATCTTGAAGTAGAACTTCTCCAGCGGCTCGAACTCGGGATCGACGAACGTGAGCTTGACCGTGGTCGGGTTCACCGTCTCGGCCTTCTTGATGAACGCGAGGCGCGACCTGTCGGGGCTGTCGGTCTTGGGGTGCTGGTACGCACGAACGCTGAACACGACATCATCGGCGGTGATGGGCATGCCATCGGACCAGCGCAGTCCCTCCTTGAGGAAGATCTGCATCTCCATCTTGTCCTGGGCCTGGTCGTACGCGTCTGCGAGGCGCGGCTCGGGATAGCCGTCGTAGCCGGGCCCCCACAGCGACTCAAAGAGCAGCTCGTTCAGGCGGGTCTCCGCCATCGAGAGCTCGTGCAGCGGGTTCAAGGAGTACGCCAGTTCGTCCTCTGCGAACTCAAAGCCTTCGGCGCCGGCATGGCCGGTGACGAAGACCGCGAGCACCGCGAGGGCACCGACGGTGGCGGAACGTGAGATGAAGCTCATCCTGCTCAATTTCCCCACCGAAATGGTACGCAAAGTCCTGTCTCCGGTCTCGGGACCGGCCCCGGATTGTGCCAGGGTCCGGCCGCTACTGCTGGGAGGTCTTCCCCTGGACGCCGATCGACGACGCAGCGTCGAGCTGACCCAGGGTATACGAGACCGAGCCAAGAGCCGGGAACCGGCTCGTCAGAGGGTGCACGTAGTCACGGGCCACCCCCGGTCTACCACCGGCGCTGTGCACATGCGCGAGACGCACCAGGTATCCCGCGTCGTTCCGGTGAGAGAGCCGGGTCAGGCCGCCCTGCTTGCTTCCCGTGACATCCAGGCTGCGCTCTCCGAGCCGCAGCGCTCGCACCGGCTCCCCAGCCCCGAGCGACATCATCATGCGCTGGCGCAAGACGTGGTCGTGCAGCTTCTGCGGAAGCTCCAGGTCGCGCACGAGGGCCTTGCCCTGCTCCGATGCGAGCGCTTGCAGTTCGGCCTTGCTCTGGTCGAGCAGCGTCTGCGCGTAGCGAAGGACGCGGTCGGTGTCCGGCCCCGTCTCACCCTGGAGCAGCGACTCGTCAGGGACCGCGCCGGCCACCTGGTCCAGGAACGAGCGGCCGTCTGGGAGGCCCCAGGCGGCGCGGAGGTCTGCGACGTTCGTCCATTGCGCCCCGAAGAGCATGAGATCGCGAAGCCCAGCGTCCTCTCGGTCCGCTGGTAGCCCAGGCAACTCGCCGTGCGAGAGTTCCGAGGCGATCGCCGCGAGAGGCCGGCCGGCGTGCTCGGCCGCGAGGGCGTGCGACGTGAGGCGCCGAAGCTCCACGCGGAGGCGCGCTTCCGCGAGCGATGGGTCCCACCACGACAACTCAAAGGAGATCCCGGTATCGCTGTCCCCTCCGAGACGCTCCACGAGATCCGGCTTGGCTCCGTCTCCTAGAGCACCCGGGTCGGTCGCGGCTGGGTTCTGGGCGGACCGAAGGCGGCTCGCCCAGACCAGCGGCAGCGCATCGGGTGGCTCGGGATTGCCGGCGATCCGCCGCGCGAGCAGCTCGCGCAGCGCGGTCGCCATCTCAGGGTCGGCGTCGGGACCCGGCGTCCAGGCGCCCGCCGCAGCGACGGCGCGCTCAGTCTGATCCGGGGCGGCGTGCAGCCCAACCAGGCTCAGCGCCGCCGTCAATGGCTCCAGCGGCCCTACCCGAACCCGATCGGCACGCTCGGCTCGATACGCGGCGAGCTCGGGGACGACCCGGCGGGCGAGATCCCGCTCCGCCAGCAGCAGATCGACGCGCGAGAGAGACACCCGGGCGAGCCCGAGGTGACATGCCCGGTGGTCGGGGGCCGCGGCGAGGCCCTCCGTGAACGCGCTCTCCGCAGCATCCAAGTCGCCGTGAAACAACGCGAGCCAGCCCGCTCCGCCAGGCCCATCGAGCATGGCCTCGAGGGCAACCGGGTTCTGAACCACGGCGGCGTGCCACGTCTCGGCCAGGATGGGAGCGATCGCGCTGGACGCCACGGCCGCAGAGCCAGCCTCAGGGGCCCTCGTCTCGGTGCAGCCGGCGACGAGCAGCGCGCAGAGCGCAGCGAGGGAATGAGGGTTGAGCGACCGTCCGCGACCTGCGCGGCGAAGGCTCAAAGGGATCCCTCAGAGAGGTCCTGCAGCGCTGCGATCGCTTCCTCGGCGCGGGTCGCTTCCCGGGGGCGATACGTGTTGTTCGCCAGGTGCTGGTAGCGCTTCCACACGGCGATGGCGTCCGACAGGTAGTCGAGGTTCTCGGTGCCCTGGTAGAGCCCCTTGTACGCCTTCGCCTGGATCTCCCAGATCTTGAGCTGTCGATCCGTCCGCGAACGAGCGGGGATGTCCTGCGCGTGGAGCTCCGCCACTCGGGACGACGCGAGCGCGTCCTCGAAGCGCCCTTTGCGCAGGTGGCACTTGCTCATCTCGAGGTTCCACTGGGGGTCTGCGTAGTTGCCGGGCTGCGCAAGGACCTCACCAGCGACGGAGCAGTGCCCGCTTTGGTCGCCGGTCGCTTCGTACTGGGCGAGCAGCACTGCGCGGCTGGGCTCGTAGGACGCAGCCGCCGGGCCGATGCCCTGAAGCTTTGCGATCTCGTCGGTGCCGAGCCGGCCTCGGCGGGCGAGGTCTGAGTAGTCGTCGAGGACCTGGGCCGCGTCAGGGGCGGCGGCCATGGCCACGGGGCCATCGTCGGTCGGCTCGTCGGCTGAGTTGCTGGCATCGTCGGAGCTGCTGGAATCGTCGGAGTTGCTGGGATCGTCGGCATAGGGCGATCGGGTGTCGCTGCTCGAGCTCGCCCAGTCGTCGCCGGACTCCTTTGTCGAGGTACTCGCCGACGCGCTGGATGAGCTCGAAGAACTCGCGGTGCCGGTTCCGGCGGTGCCGCTTCCGGTGCTGCCGCGGTAGGTGGGCTCGGACGACGAGTCGCTAGACGATGCCGTGGCCCGATCGCGGCTGCTCGACGACGCCGTGGTGTCCCGGCTGCTCGTCGATGCCGTGGAGTCCCGGCTGCTCGTCGATGCCGTGGCCCGATCGCGACTGCTCGACGACGCCGTGGTGTCCCGGCTGCTCGTCGATGCCGTGGTGTCCCGGCTGCTCGTCGATGCACGGTCGCGACTCGTCGAAGACGATCGCGGCGATGAGGCAGCATCCGTGCTGCTCGACGAAGAAGTGCTGGACGTGCGGCTGCTCGACGCCCGCGTCGAAGCGCTGCTCGGCTCAGACGTGGACCCGCTGACTGAACGCGAGGCGCTCGCGGCGGGAGTGGGGCTCGGAGCCTCAGCCGCACTGGCCGAAGCGGACACCGCGGAGTCGGCTCCGCTGTCGGACGGCTGCTCGGACGCAGACCCCGCCTCAGCGACTCCATCTCCGGTCTCGGTCGCGACGTCGGTGGCAACCTCGGGCTCCACCGGATCCAGTTCCCCATCCTCTCCCGGACTCACCGATTCTCCCGCGGTATCGGCGAGGACATCGCCCCCGGGGTCCTCCTCGCCGGAGAGCATCAGCCAGATCACCGCGAGGAGCAGAAGAATCACGGCAGCCACCGCGGCGTACAGCATGAAGCCGCCGCCCTCGTCGTCCCAGTCCTCCTCGTCGTCGTATCCATCGTCGTGATCGGCGCCCCCGACCATCTCCATGACCGGCTCCGGAGCAGGCGCTGGCGGCGGCGGCGCAGGACGAGCCGCTACCTGCGGCTTCGGCGCTGCAGGCTTCATCGGTGGCGTGGGAATGCCGGCGGGTGGAATCGCTGCCACAGGCGCAACGACCGCAGGGGCAGCCTTCACCACCGGTGCGCCGGCCTTCCGGGACTTCTTCTTTTTTCTGGACTGCTTCGCGGCGGGCGCAGGGGCCACCGGGGCCTCGGCCCCAGGCGAGGTCACCGGCTCCTCCTTTGAGGCCCGAGCCATCGACTCCAGCGCATGCAATCCCGTCGCTGATGGCGGCGCGGCGATGTCGTCATCGACCGTAGAGACCGTGGCCTGCTGCGCCTGCTGTGCCGGCGTGCGGGGGATCGGCGGCTGAGGAGGCGCAGTGGGAGCGCCCCCGGCCGGGTGTTTCGCGCTCAGCGACGCCACCGGGGAAGCCGGCTTGTTGGAGACCGCTTTGTCGATGTCTTTCTGGACAAGCGCCTTCAGCGCAGCGACCGACTCCGCGAACGCAGCTTCTTGCGGGGCCGCAGCCGTCTCCTCGACGGTCTCCGCTGGCTGGGTGGCGGCCGCCTCCGGCAGATCGCTCGGGTCAGCGTCGGACTCAGCGGCGGCAGCAGTCGCGATGTTCGTCCCGGACTCCAGCTTGCCGGCTGCGTCCCGCGCCAGTTGGGTGATCTTCGCCATGTACTCCCGCAGATGCGAAGGCGACAGGTCCACCTTCATCTGCTCGGCGACAAACCGCAGATCCTTCAAGACCAGACCCATCGACTGGTAACGCAGCTCGCGTTTCCGGGCGAGCATGCGCAGCAGGATCATCCTCAGCCCAGGTTCAATCCCCTTCTTGGTGATGTCCTTGAGCCCGACGTTGAGGTCTTTGATGGAGTTGATGACGGTGAGGTAGTTGCTCCCCTCGACCAGCTTCTCCAGCGTGAGCATCTCCCAGAAGACCGCCCCCAGGCTGAAGATGTCGCTCGCGGGCGTGAGGTTCTGCTCCCCGCTCGCCTGCTCCGGCGACATGTAGTTCGCCGTCCCCTTGACGACCGAACCCGTGTTGCTCGTGTCCCCGACGCGCGCGATCCCGAAGTCGGTGAGCTTCACGATCCCGCGATTGCTGATGAGCACGTTGCTGGGCTTGATGTCCCGGTGGATCAAGCGGATGGGCTTTCCATCCATGTCGGTCGCAGAGTGGGCAAAGTCCAGGGCTTCACACAGCGACAGCGCGATGTGGAAGAAGATCGACAGCGGGAACCGCAGATCATTGTCTCGGTGGACCTGGATTGCCTGCGCGACATCGATGCCATCGATGTACTCCATGGCGATGTAGTACTCGTCATCGATCCGGCGCAGGTCGTTGACCCGCACGATGTTCGTGTGCTGGAGCTGCCCCAGGAGCTTCGCTTCCTGCACAAGCTGCCGGATGAAGTACTGGTCAAGGGCGAACCCGCCGTGCAAACGCTTGAGCGCCACGAGGGTCTTGAAGTCCTCGTCGCCCTCGCGCTCAGCGAGGAACACTTCGGCCATGCCACCCTCGCCGATCTTCCTCAGCAGGGTGAACTCGCCTCGCTTTTGCGGAAACTTCATCATCAAAGCACCTCTAAGGGCAGATCCAGGATCTCCGGCAGTTTATCGGAGACGACCGAGGACGTATGCGGGAACCCATCGATCGACGCGACGAGCGGACTGGAGTTCCAAGAATGTGAGGCGCTGGGGCCGTATTTTTTCAGGAGTAGAAGCACGAGGAGCGCCAGGAGCACGATGATCACCACGACGAGCGCGCCGATCCAGTTCGCGGGCACTCCGCGCCGTTTTCGTCGCCGCCGCTGTCGCGCGGGCTTTCCTCTCTTCGCCGCCGCCGGGCTCGGCCGACGCCGCTTCGCCCCGGCGGATCGCTTCCGCTTCCGCGGGGCCGGAGCCCGTGGTGGTGGGGTCCGAGCCGGGCCCTGCAAGGGCGTCGGTGGCACGGCAGGAAGCGCGGGCAGCGATGCCATCGACTGCGACGGGTCCCCGACGTAGAACCGGGTGTCCTCATCGCCCGCCGGCACTGCAGCACGCGACTGCGCTCCCGACACCCTGCGGGTTGGCCCCGGCCCCAAGGGGAGCGGACGGGTCTTGTCCTCATCGGAGTCCGCGTTGGGAGCAAACGCCCTCATCTCCCCGGTGCCGTAGACCCCGCTGCTGGCAGGAGACGGCCCGTCGTACACCCGCGTCCGATCCTGGTCGTCCCAGTCCGAGGCCGGGGCGGGTCCGGCGGACAAGTCAGGTGAGCGGACCGCCGGGAGCGGGGTAGCCGGGGTCGCCGTCGTGGCTCGGGGGATCGGCGGGAGCGGGGTCCCGAGAGCGAACTCGGAGCTCATCGCGGGCGGTGGCGCAGCCAAGGTGGCGGCGTCCAAGGACCGGGCGCGGACTCGGGGCTTCATGGGGGGCGTCGCTGGCGTCGCCGGGCCCCGCGATGCGAGGTCTGGGATTGCCTTGAGCCCCTGCTCACTGGCGGTGGGGAGCTGGGGATGCTCCGAGGTCGCCTCGATGGAGGCCATCGCGATGTAGGAGTCCAGCAGGTCCTTCTGCACCGCCTGAGTCACGGGCCCGCTCCGCTCGAGGCGGTGTTGAGGCACCGGGGTCGGCGGCGTCTGAGGCCCAGTCCCAAGGGGCTGGGAGCTCGGCGGCGGCTCCGGAGTCCGGGCCGGGGTGGGCTCGGCGGGGACCTTGCCGGCGGGGCCCAGCTGGTCCGCGCCGTCCCCAGGCAGCGCGGTCAGGCCCACGTTCGACAGCGTGACTCGACCCGGCGCCCGCCCCAGGATCCCCATGAGGCGCCCCACATACGCGCGAATCCGGTGCCACGAGAGGTCGATCTTGAGACGGTCGGCGACGAACTGCAGATCGTTCCGCACGTTGTCCATCTCGGCGTACCGCGACGAAGCGTCCGGCGACAGCATCTTGGCGATGACGACCCGAAGGCCCGGCTCGACGCCGAGCTGCGCGAGCTCCTCCACCGACACACGACGCTCTCGGACCTGATGGATCGCCTTGAGGTAGTTGTCTCCGTCGATGAGCGGCCGCCCGGTCAGCATCTCGTAGAACACCGACCCCAGCGAGTACACGTCGGATCCAGCGGTCAGACGCTCTTCGCCGAACGCCTGCTCGGGAGACATGTAGTTGGCGGTGCCTTGCACGAGGCCGCCGGTCACCGAGCCATCGCCCACGTGGGCGATGCCGAAGTCCGTGAGCTTCACGATCCCGCGGCGGCTGAGCATCGCGTTGCTCGGCTTGATGTCCCGGTGAATCAGTGGCGTGGGATTCCCGCTGGGGTCCACCGCAGTGTGCGCATAGGCCAGCGCCTCGGTCAGCGACAGCGCCACGTGAAAGAAGAACGGCCGAGGGATCCGGGTCTTGCGGGTGCGGTGCACCTTGATGACCGCCGCGAGATCGATCCCATCGACGAACTCCATGACCACGTAGTACTCGTCGCCGATGCGACGCAGATCGAACACCTTGACGATGTTGTTGTGCTCGAGCTGTCCCAGCAGCCGCGCCTCACGCACGAGCTGGCGGATGAAGTAGGTGTCCATCGCGAGGCCGCGATGCAGCCGTTTGAGAGCGACGCGGGTCCGAAACCCATCGTCCCCCATACGCTCCGCGAGAAAGACATCGGCCATCCCCCCCTCACCGATCTTGTGAAGGAGGCGGAACTCACCCCGGGTTCCTAGAGCGTCAGACATGGTCCCGCCAGCGGCGCTGGCTCTACTCGCCCTGTCGCAACACACCGGTCCCGGTGTTCGTCTCGCCGAGGCTGGTGTCGACAAGGTTGCCGACATCTTCGATGTCGATGGTGTCGGGGTACAAGGTGGTGTCCACGGTCAGAGTGCCGCGGTCGAAAAGGACCGAGTCGCGCCAGATATGGAAGCCCGGCTTGTAGATGGTGACTTCGTAGTAGTAGCCCGAGGGCATGCCCAGATCGAGGCCGCCTTCGTCGGAGATGTGATCGACCACCCAGCGCCCGCCTTCGGTCGTGACCGCCAGGCCTCTGGAGCCGTCAGGCATCGGCTCGGCGGCGCCCCGCCCGGATGTCTCTTCTGGCGCCTGGGGCAACACCGAGATCTTTGCGAACGGGATGGCCTTTCCCTCGGGATCCAGAACGTGGCCCGAGAGCATGTCGGGCTCCTTGCCCTTGCCCTTCCCGCCGCTCGTGGTCGCGCAGGAGGACGCGAAGAACATCACCGCGAGCACGCCCGCGAGGAGGAAGGAAGGCGTTGCCGTTGTTCTGTTCACCGCGAGTTCTCCTTGCGCACGAGTCCATATAGCAAAGCCCGGGGGAGCGGTCGCTCGATCCCGGGCTCGACCGTCTCGGGCTGCGATCACGGGGGACGCGGGAGCACTCCGTTGTCGTCCTCGGTCGGGTCCAGATCGCTGCCGTTCGGCTGGTAGTCGGAGCAGCCCACCGCAGTGGTGAGCAACCCCAGGTCTTCTGCGCAGCGAAGCCGGATGTCCCGAGACGTCTGGACCGGCTGCAGGCCGAGGGTCGCGCCGACCCGCGCCTGGCAGGTGGCGATGTATTCGTTCGCATCGTCGTAGCCAAAGTCGGGCCACAGGCCTTCCCAGTGCTCAAGGCAGCTATCGACATAGCGCGCGTTCTCAACACACAACTGCTGACAGACAGGCTGGCAGCCAGTGAAGAACGAGATCCCCAGCAGCGCGCACGCGGCTACCAGAGTACGGGTCAGCACATGCATCGAGCCCTCCTGCTGCATCTACGAATCTTGTCACGTCCCCGCGCTTCTCGCACCAGGGCCAGCGGCATTCTACCGAGTGCGCGCCGGTTGTCCGGTCACGGTTGGGGAACGGTGTCGCAGATCGGCACGATCGTGCCTCCGCCCAGAACCTCGCCGGGCGCCGAATAGAGGACGGCGGCCTGTCCTGGCGCGATCGCCCGCACCGGATCGGAGAGGCGCACATCGAGCGTGGTCCCCGAAGCGATCCAGCTCGTCACCGGGGAGGTTCCCCCCCGGTAGCGCACCTTGAGCCGCAAGGACTCGTCGGCCCGCGGCGCACGGATCCAGCTCCAGTCCACGATCTGAACTCGCGACGCCGCCAGCCGGTCGTCACTCGTCACCACAAGGCGGGCGCGCCCGGCATCGATCCGCTTCACATAGAGCGGCCCCGCCGACGCGACGCCGATCCCCTTGCGCTGACCGATCGTGAACGCGTGCACTCCATCGTGAGTGCCCAGCTCTGTTCCGTCTTCGTGGACGATCACACCGGCTGGGCCGGCGCCGCCGTGCCGTGCGACAAACGCCGCGGTGTCCCCGTCGGGAATGAAGCAGACGTCCTGCGAGTCCGGCTTGTGCCGAGTGCGCACGGCCAACCGCTCCGCCTCGCGTCGCACGTCGGCCTTCTGCATACCTCCCAGCGGCATGCACAGACGCGCCAGAGCCTCAGGTCGCGTTCCGCCGAGGAAGTAACTCTGGTCCTTGTCGGGATCGACCCCCGCGAGGAGTCGCGCGACACCGTCCTCGTGCACGACCCGGGCGTAGTGCCCAGTCGCGACCCAGGTCGCGTCCAGCTCACGGGCGCGGGTCATCAGTCGGTCGAACTTGAGGTGGTTGTTGCAACGCACGCAAGGGTTGGGCGTGCGCCCCTCACGGTATGCAGCGACGAAGGGCTCGATGACCTCGGCGCGAAACGGCGCGCGGTAGTTGAGCAGGTAGTGCGGAACCCCGAGGTCGTGGCACACGCGACGCGCGTCTTGAATGTCGTCCGGCGTGCAACAGCCGCCCTCGCTCGCTCCTGGGTCGGGGTCCTCCCACAGCGACAAGGTGATGCCCACCACCTGGCAGCCCCGCTCCGCGAGCAAAGCCGCCGCGACGGAGCTGTCCACCCCGCCGCTCATGGCGACGACCACCCGCGCGCCCGGAGGCGGCAAGAAGTCCATCACGCGCTCGCCGTGAGCGCCCGGAGCTTGTTGACCTCACCGACGACCGCGTCGATGACGGCGTCGACTTCGCCCTCGTCGTTGTTCGCACCGAGGGAGAAGCGTATGGCGGCGGCGAGCCACTCCTCACCCTGATCGAGAGCGACGAGCACGTGGCTGGGATCCAGCGACCCCGAAGTACACGCAGAGCCAGTGGAGATCGCGATTCCCTGCAGATCGAGGTTGAGCACCAGGGCTTCGCCATCGACGCCTGCGAACGACAGGTTGGTGGTGTTGGGCAGCCGGTTGTCGGGATCGCCGTTGATGATCACGTCATCGAGGCGATCCATGATCCCGCGCTGCAGGCGATCGCGAAGCGCGGAGACCCGCGCCACGTAGCCATCGTCGAGCCGAGCCTTGGCAAGGCTCGACGCCACTCCAAAGCCCACGATGCCCGCGGCGTTGTACGTGCCGCAGCGCCGACCTCGCTCCTGCCCCCCGCCCCGCAAGTACGGCTCGAACGGGGTCTTGCGCTTGACCCATAGGGCCCCACAGCCCTTGGGGCCGTGGATCTTGTGAGCCGAGATGGACAGCAGGTCGACGCCGAGCTCTCCCACCGAAAACGGCACCTTGCCCAGCGCGTTGACGGCATCGCAGTGCATCAGCGCGCCGTGCTCGTGGGCGATCTCCGCGATGGCCGCGACGTCGTTGATGTTGCCCAGCTCGTTGTTCGCCAGCATCACCGAGACGAGGATGGTGTCCTCCCGCATCGCCGCCCGCAGCGCGGCCAGGTCGTGACGCCCCTTGTCATCCACGGGCAGGTACGTCACCTCCGCACCGTGGTGACTCTCCATGAACTTCGCCATATCAAGGATGGCCTTGTGCTCGATGGACGAGGTGATGATGTGCCGCCCCTTGTCCTGCCTGGCGGCGAGCACCCCCATCAACGCCGTGTTGTCGGACTCCGTGCCCCCGCTGGTGAAGAAGAGGTCACGCGGCTTTGCGCCGATGAGCGCAGCCACCTGATCCCGAGCGTCGTCGATGCGCCCGGCTGGCTCTCTGCCAGCCCAGTGGATGGACGAAGGATTTCCCCAGTTTTCCGAATACATGGGCCACATGGCTTGGAGAACCGCAGCATCCACAGGCGTGGTCGCGTTGTAGTCCATGTAGATCCGGCTCATCGTGGCTCCTCAGCAGGTTGGCACGCTCCGGGGTGGCTCCCAATCCAGGAGACCCGTGGGGCGAGCAGCGCCGCCATCTTGATCCCGATTCCAGGGACCTGCAACAAGTCGCCTTGTCCCTGGAACGCGCCCCGCGATGCTGCTTCCGCGAGGCGTTGCCCCCGCGTTGCGCCGATGGCCGGCAGCGACCGCCAGACCGCGGGATCTCCGCACGTGCTGAGGACCGGCCACCCCAGCGCCGCGGCGGTGACCGGGTCGTCCGGCCGCGTGAGGCTCTTCGTGTCGATCCCGCCGTGCTCCCGGAGGGGGGCGAGCACGATGCAGAGCACCGCTATCCCGAGGACGAGACCTCCCAAGGCATGGTCCCTGTTGTCGATTCCCACTCCCCTACCCCCTGCGGCCGCGGCGTCTCCCGCAGCCAGTCCAACGCGCCGCCGTCGCGCTCAGCGACGCAGACTCGGCGCATGCCGTGCTCGTGCTCCAGGCGTATCCACAACGCAGTCGGGGGAATGAGATCGGGCAGGAGCGCGGCCCACTCGACCACGCTGATTCCTTGTCCGTCGAACAGACGATCGACCAGGCCGATGTCCGCCGCTTCTCCCAGCCCCCCCAGGCGGTATAGGTCCACGTGCAGCAGCGGCACGCGGGTCGGGTATTCGTTGCAGACCGTGAACGTGGGACTTTGTACCGGAACGCCGGCGGGAAGGTCGAGGGCTTTCGCGAGGCCCTGCACGAACGTGGTCTTCCCCGCCCCGAGGGGCCCGACGAGGGCGACGACGTCACCTTCACCCAGCGCCGCGCCGATGAGCCGCCCCAACGCCACCGTCGACTCGGCATCGGAGAGCAGGGCGCTCAGCGCGGTCACTGGGACGCCCAGCCCGGAGGCGCCATCGTCAGCCACCGCGCGGCGGGCTCGGCGTCGGCACGAGACAGGACTGCCCCTAGAGCCTGGATGATGTCGGATGCGAGCAAGGAGCGTTCACCCAGCGTTGCCGCGGCATGATCCCCCGCCGCCCCATGCCAGTAGACGGCCCTGCCAGCCGCCCAGTGGCCATCCAGCCCACCAGCGAGCAGTGCTCCCACCACCCCCGTGAGCACGTCGCCAGAGCCGGCCGTGCCCATGCCAGGATTGCCGCTGGGGTTGATGAGGAGTCCGCCGGGACCGGCGACGAGGGTGCCTGCGCCCTTCAAGACGGCGGTGCCGCCGATGAGACTCGCCAGCTCACCCACCGCCTCGACCCGCGCCTGCTGGATCGCCGCAGTTGGGCGGCCCAGCAGGCGCGCAGCCTCGCCGGGGTGCGGGGTTGCGACGCGGGGTGCCCGAGCGGTGGGCCACCGCTCCCCAACCATCGCGTTGAGGCCGTCGGCATCGATCACCGTGGGGGAGGAGCAGGCTGCGAGAAGCCCCCGCACGAACTGGGCCGTCTCGGGCGCTCCGCCGACGCCGGGTCCGATCGCCACCGCGTCCCGGGACGCCGCCAGAGCGAGAACGGGCTCCAAGGACTGAAGGTCAAACGCGCCACCCGCACAGGGGACTCGCTCCACCATCACCTCGGGCCTGAGCCCCGCCAGGCTGTCCTCCGGGATTCCGCTGGGCACTGCCAGTGTCACGAGACCCGCCCCTGCCCTCAGCGCCGCCTCACACGTCAGCCGGGCTGCGCCCACCTTGCCCGGGCCTCCAGCGACCACGAGGAGATGTCCGAACGTGCCCTTGTGGGCGCTTCTTGCTCCGTGCGTGAGCCCGTCGAGCACGCGACCGTCGAGCAGGTGTGCCGTGACCAGATCCGGGTGAAAGTGAGGCGAGGCGCCGATGTCTGCGACAAGAAGATCCCCGCGATGCTCCCGGCCCGGCTCGATGAAGTGCCCGAGCTTTGCCGCCGCGAAGGTCACGGTGACGTCGCCCCGCACGGCGGCGCCGAGGACTTGTCCCGTGCCGCCGTGAACCCCGGACGGGATATCCACGCAGAGGACCGGGGTGGACTGCTGGTTCAGCCACTGGACGGTCGCCGCCAGCGCGCCGGCGATCGGGCGTCTCAGCCCGGTGCCGAACAGCGCGTCGACGTAGACCCCAGCAGCCGGGAGCGCACCCGACGCTTCGCCCACGAGCACGCCGTGGGCCTCGGCCATCACTCGTTGGGAGGCGCAGTCCTCGCTCAGCGCTGTGGGGACCGCGAGGGTCACCCCACACTCGATCCCTAACGCGACCAGGCGCCTGGCGATCGCGAAGCCGTCACCCCCATTGTTCCCGGGCCCTGCCCAGACGTGCACTCCCAGGGTACGAGCGAGGCGGCCCCACCGAGTCAACAGCGCGTCCACGCACCGGCCCGCGGCGCTCTCCATGAGAGCGAGCCCTGGGACGCCCAGGTCATCGATGGTGCGTCGGTCCATCTCCGCCATCTGAGACGGGGACAGCAGCGGCAGCGTCACGCCAGCAGGTCCTTCATGTCGCGCACCGCGTTGTCGAGTCCCGAGAAAATCGCCCGGGCGACGATCGCGTGTCCGATGTTGAACTCCTGCACCCAGCCGAGATCCACGAGCGCGCCGACGTTGTGATAGTGCAGGCCATGCCCTGCGGCGATGAACAGGTTCGCGGCAGCGGCGGTCTCACAGGCCGCGTCGATCCGGTCGAGCTCGCGCTGGCGATCCGGCTCGACGTGGGCCTCGGCGTACGCGGCGGTGTTGAACTCGATGGTGTCGACGCCCAGCGCGACGGCCGCCTCCACCTGAGCGGGATCGGGGTCGATGAATACCGACACTTCGATTCCGGCGGCGCGGAGCCTCGGGATCGCTTTGCGCACCTGCTCCGCGACCGGCCCCTCGCATAGCTCCAGTCCGCCTTCGGTGGTCACCTCCCCTTCCCTCTCCGGAACCAGGGTGACCGTGTGCGGGCTCGTGCGCTCGGCGATGTCGAGCATCTCGTCCTCAGGGACCATCTCCACGTTGAGTCGGGTCTGCACGGTGCGCGCGAGCAGGTCGATGTCCCGCTCCTGAATGTGCCGACGGTCCAACCGGATGTGCACGGTGATCTGGTCGGCGCCCGCCATCTCGGCAACGGAGGCCGCCGCCACCGGATCGGGGTAGGTGGTCCCCCGGGCTTGTCGCACCGTCGCGACGTGATCGATGTTCACGCCCAGGCGTGGGCGCAGGGTGGCGGATCCGCTCATGGTCAATCTCCGGTAGGGATGCTGTCCCGCACACAGGCGGCGAGTCGATCGGCCCAGCGCTCCACCAGATCGAGCTGCGGCCCCTCGACCTGGATGCGCAGCACCGGTTCGGTGCCCGAATACCGAAGCAGCTGCCGGGCGCCAGCCGCCGACAAGGCGACGTCTGCCTCCCGCATGAGGCTCGCCAGCGGCGCCACAGAGTCGATGGGGGGTCGGGAGCCAACCCGCACGCTCCGCTTCGCGGAGGGGTCACGCGGGACGACTCCCAGGGTGGCGCTGAGGCTCTCTCCCCGGGACGCCACCCGGACAAGCACGTCGAGCGCGACGCGCAGTCCGTCACCGGTGGGGCAAGTGTCGGGGGTCAGGACATGTCCCGAGCTCTCGCCCCCGAGCCGTGCTCCAGACTCGGCCATCAGGGCCGCGACGTGTCGGTCACCCACATCTGAGCGAAGGAGTGAGATCCCCCGCGCCGAGAGGAAGCGCTCCAGCCCGGAGTTCGTGGTCACAGTGCCTACAACGACATCTCCGGGGAGAACTCCTGCGGACTGCATCTCCGCCGCGAGGAAGCCGAGGATCGCATCCCCGTCATGCACCTCGCCTTCTTGGTCCACCAGCGTGACGCGGTCTCCGTCGCCATCCAAGGCCACCCCCGCCCACGCGCCCGTACGGACGACTTCGGCCGCCAAGGCGCCTGGGTGCACCGCGCCCCACCCCTCGTTGATGTTTCTCCCGTTGGGCTCGGGAGAGCCGGGGAGGACTTCGGCGCCCAGGTTGGCCAGCGCTGAGGGCAGCGCGCGCCACGCGGCCCCAGCGGCGCTGTCTGCGACGACGGTGAGCCCCGCCAGCGGCCGCCCAGGTGCGCCGAGTGATGCGAGGTAGGGCTCCAGCACGTCCCGCCGCGAGACCCCACCGAAGGCGGCGGTCGCCACCGGCGCGCCGACCCGATGCTCAGCCGCCTGCTGCACCCGGTCGGGTGACTTCCCCCCCCCAGCCGCGAAGAGCTTGAGACCGTTGTCCTGCCAGGGGTTGTGGCTCGCGGTGATCATCACCCCCCCGGCGTGCTCGGGCCTCGCGTGCAGCCACCAGCTGAGCGCCGGGGTGGGCAACACACCCAGATCGACGACCGCCACGCCCGCGGACGACAAGCCCGCCGAGACCGCGGCGGCGAGCATGGCTCCAGACTCCCTCGTGTCGCGAGCGATCACGACGGATCCGTCGTCGCCTTCGGCGCGCAGGGTCGCTCCGTAGGCGGCCGCCAAGCTCAGCGCACCCTGAGCGGACAGCGGGCCGACCCCAGCGGGCCCGCGGACCCCATCCGTGCCAAAGATGCTCACTGCTTGTCCTCCTTGGATTCTCCCGGCGGGGCTTCGCCGGACGGCTGCTCCCCCGCGGGCGGGCCGGCGTTGGACACCGTGACCCCGCTCGGCGCCAGGCTCAACACCGTCACCCGGTCCGCTCGGGGGTGGTCGATTCGCACGACGACTCCCAGGGTCCCCTCCGTGCGCTCTCCACTGGACCACGCCACCGATGCGTCCTCCCCCACTGCCGGCAGAGCACTCGCTGGGCCGCCGAGCTCTACGGAGATGTTGTCGCTGCGGAGGGTGTCGAGGACCGGGACCGGTCCGCGCAGGGTCATCAACACCGCCTTGGGCTCCATCGAGAGTCCAGAGACGGTGGCCAGCCCAGCGGAGAACGACACCGAGACCGCGCCGTACTCGCGATCTGCCATCACCTCCTCCACGACCAGCTTCACCCCGACCGACGTCGCGCTGTCTGGGAGGAGGTGCAGGCCCGTTGTATCCAGCGGAACATCTCCATCGAACCCCTGCGCGTGGTCCCGCAGCCGCAGCGGGGTCGTGGCAATGAACACCAGCTCGTCCAGCTCGCTGCGCGCACCCGCCAGGGTCACCTCCGGAGGGTCGATGGTGCGACTGGTCTCCACGAAGCCCGCGGGCAGATCGCCGCGCACCCGCAACTGCACCGGCACAGTTCTGCGCGCCTGCTCATCGAACTGGATACCGATCATCGCCGGCGAGACCGTACTGATCCGCACCCCTTCGGGGAAGGAGCTGGGCGGCTGCCGAAAGCTGTACTCAGTCGCCCCGGAGACGGCCTTCTCCAGATCGACCACGTAGCGGAGCTGGCGCTCCTGGACCCGGGTGAGATTGGCGCGACGCCCCGAAGCGACGATCACGACCTGATCGGGCAGCGGCTCACCGTTGAGCAGCACCAGATCCGGCGGGAACAGGTACTCCACGGGGACCACAAAGGTCGCTTCTTGGTCCTCCTCTCCGTGGGAATACAGAAAGGCGAGCATCGCCAGGACGAGCGCGAGGAACTTGAGCCCCACGTCTTGGGTGAACGCAACGCGCATCTTGCTCATCGCGCTCATGCGTCACCGTCGCTCTCTGGTGCCGCTTCGCTCACCGCCGTGAGGGAGCCGCTGCTGGTCGCCGCGGGCGGCCTTCGCACGGGACGCTGGGTTCCCGTCAGTGTCAGCACACCAGACTCCTCCGCCGCCTCTGCTTCGAGCTGCAGCAGTCGCTGAACCTCGAGGCGAAGCTCGTCGGGCGTGTCCACCACATGCAGGTCCCCGCGGAACGCGATGCTGACCCGCCGGCGCTCCTCAGACACGCAGAAGATGAGCGCGTCGGTCTCCTCCGTGAGCCCCATCGCCGCCCGGTGTCGTGTCCCCAAGGAGCGATCGATGTCCGCCCGGCGCGTCAGCGGGAGGAAGGCGCCCGCGACCCAGATCTGCCCGTCTCGGAGGACGACTGCGCCGTCATGGATCGGGCTCGTTGGCTGAAAGATCGCCACCAGGAGCTCCTCGCTGAGCTGAGCGGAGAGCACGGTGGCGTCATCCTCGAGCTCGTCCAGGCTCGCCGAGCGCTCCACCACGACCAGCGCCCCCTTGCCTTGGTCGGCGAGGCGGAAGCAGGCCCGGGCAACCTGCTGATAGAGCCCCTCGCGGCTGTCGCTCTGCGCGCGGCCAAACCACGGATCGCCGACCCGGGCCAGGCCCCGTCGGATGTCCTCCTGAAACAGGATGATCACCGCGAGCATCAGGTAGAGGCTGAACTCGTCGAGAAGCCAGCCGACTGTCTGCAGTTGGAGCAACTGGGAGAGGAGGTAGAGCCCGATGAGGGCGACGAGGCCGATCAGCACCTGGATCGCACGGGTGCCCTTGATGATGAGCAACACCCGATAGAACAGGAACGCGACGACAAGGATGTCTACCAAGTCCAGCGGTCTGAAATCTGGGAGTAAATCGCCCAACGTCACCCTCGGTCGTGCGCGGCCATGTCGGTCACCGGGTTCCGGGCGCGCTGCAGCGCCATTGTCACATTCAGGTGCGCGCGCGTCGCCCGTACGTCGTGGACTCGGAGCACTTCAGCGCCGTGCAACGCCGCAAACCCTGCCACGGCGAGGGAGCCTGCGAGCCGGTCTTCCCCGTGCTGGTCGAACAGATGTCCAAGGAACGACTTGCGAGACGCGCCCACCAGGATGGGCCGATCCAAGACTGCCAGCCGTTCGATGGTGGCGCACAGCCGCAGCGAGTCGGCAGCTGTCTTCGCGAAGCCAACGCCGGGATCGACGCACTGCGATCGGACAGGAATCCCAGCGCGGCTCGCAGCTTCGCAGAGCTGGCTGAGCGTGCGGCAGACCTCAGCGGTGACATCGTCATACCCCGTCTTGCCCTGCATGGTCTGGGGCGTGCCCCGCATGTGCATCAACACCACCGCGGCCCCCGCCGCCGCCACGCAGTCGAGGATCGCCGGCTCTCGGGTGCCACCGGTGACGTCGTTGATGATCACGGCGCCTGCGGCGAGGCCATCGCGGGCGACCCGGGCGCGACTCGTATCCAGCGAGATGGGCAGCGGATAGGAGTCGGCGACGAGCGCAGTGACGACCGGGACCACGCGCGCGAGCTCCTCGGTCAGGGTAACGGACGCCGCCCCAGGCCGGGTCGACTCCCCTCCCAGGTCCAGGACATCCGCGCCCTCATCGACCATCTCCCACGCGCGCGCCAGCGCGAGACGCAACCCCGCATGTTGGCCCCCGTCGTAGAACGAGTCTGGGGTGACGTTGAGGATCCCCATTACCGCGGGGCGCCCCGCAGGCAGGGCTCCGCTGCTCCAGGACAGCGGAGGTCGGCGCGACGACACGAGCACAGCTCAGGCGGGGCTGGGCGTCTGGTAGCTCGTCAGTACGCGGGTGACATCGTCGCCGGAGACCGTCTCGACCTCGAGAAGGCGCGCAGCGAGGTCGTGCAGGGCGTCGAGGTTGTCGAGCAGGACCCGCTTCGCGGACGCGTAACCTTCGGTCACGATCTTACGAACCTGGGCGTCGATCTCGATCGCTGTGGCCTCGCTGTAGTCCTTGTGCTGCGCGAACTCGCGGCCCAGGAAGATCTGCTCCTGCTTCTTGCCGAACGCCAGCGGTCCCATCTCGGACATGCCCCACTCACACACCATGCGGCGCGCGATCTCGGTCGCCCGCTCGATGTCGTTGGACGCACCCGTGGTGAACTTCTCCAGCGCGACCTCCTCGGCCGCGCGGCCGCCCATGAGGATCTGGATGTTCTCGAGCAGTCGGTGGTGGTCGTGGCTGAACCGCTCGCCCTCGGGCAGCTGCTGGGTGAGTCCCAACGCCTGGCCCCGCGGCACGATGGTCACCCGATGAATCGGGTCGGCCATGGGCAGCGACGCGGCGACGAGAGCATGACCTGCCTCGTGGTACGCCGTGTCCCGCTTCTCGTCGTCGGACATCACCAGCGACCGACGCTCGGCGCCCATCATCACCTTGTCTTTTGCGCGCTCCAGAGAGCTCATTCCGACCGCGCTGTGGTCCTCGCGCGCCGCGAGCAGCGCCGCCTCGTTCATGAGGTTGGCGAGGTCTGCGCCGGTAAACCCTGGCGTGCCACGAGCGATCACCGCGAGGTCCACGTCATCCTCGAGCGGGATGTTCTTGCCGTGGATGACGAGGATCTCCTGGCGTCCACGAATGTCCGGCCGCGGGACCACGACGCGCCGGTCGAATCGCCCCGGGCGCAGCAGCGCGGGATCCAGCACGTCGGGCCGGTTCGTCGCTGCGATCAAGATGACGCCCTCGTTCCCCTCGAATCCATCCATCTCCACCAGGAGCTGGTTCAAGGTCTGCTCGCGTTCATCGTGGCCGCCGCCCAGCCCGGCGCCTCGTTGGCGTCCGACCGCGTCGATCTCGTCAATGAAGATGAGGCACGGGGCGTTCTTCTTGCCCTGCTCGAAGAGGTCGCGAACGCGAGAGGCGCCCAC
>Ga0222662_1000219_pt1 | contig 52781 bp, 50 predicted proteins | sample AntAcemetagen600_FD_179821 | JGI IMG/M metagenome (GOLD analysis project Ga0222662, IMG submission 179821) | Saline water microbial communities from Ace Lake, Antarctica - #600 | ecosystem: Environmental > Aquatic > Non-marine Saline and Alkaline > Saline | place: Antarctica: Ace Lake... | reverse complement strand
AACTCTGAAGATACATTATTTTTAATAATCTGAGTAACTAATTTATCTGACAGTTCCCAGAATTTAAGCTTATTAGCCTTATCTACGTTTTGAGCGTATGGTTTGAAAAAATTTTTAAATTCATTTTTATTCATAAATGTAATATTAAGGTTTGGGTAAATGGTGTCCTCTTGGTACATGAGTGGAATCCCAAATGTAAGGTAGCTTTAGCAACCACTGTACGTATCTTTGCCAACCCATCCCAAATCCAGAAGTGGTTTCGTATGACTCATAATCTCTCATTTTCAAATATGGATCATAATCTTTTATAGGTAAATTAAAAACTTTAGCTTTCTCAAGCAATGCGTCTTTATTTCTAATCCTCTGTCCACAACCAATCACCTCTCTATATCCAGACAAAATTATGTCAGCGTTATTTGCAGTTGGAACGCCTTCTTTGTTTTTACCTAATTCATCATGATAAAAAGGTATCTCTAACAGTGGGAAGTCTTTAACAACAATGTGACCGTCTAATATTTCAGTTAATCTTATTTCTTCCCATGCACCAAAATTTTTCATAGAAAATTCTTTATACTTTTCTTCGCCAGTATCCTTATATAACAAGTCTAATGCATCTTCCAAACTGATTTCCTTAAATGTATCTTCATTAAATATACATTTAAGATCCTTAATATCAGAATCAGATAAGAAATATTTTAAATCTAATCTATTATTTTCTACCAAATAATTTGTTAGGTATACTAACAGACCCTTAGCTATAGTAGCATTTTCAGTATTATTAACTTTTCCTTCAAATTCAATATGTTGAAATTCAGATAAATGACAATAATCTGCAGGCTCTTTTCTAAATGAGTTGTAAATACTAAATACTTTATTTACATTTTCAATAAGTAATCTTAGTTCCAAGTAGAATTGTGAGCTTTCAGCAAGATAAGCTTTTTTACTATTATCAAACCATTTTATATCTATAGGAAGAGCGTCAGTAGTATAATCAATGGTTTTTCCTTTAAATACTTCTCCAGGAGAAGATATCATTAATGTTGACAGAGGAAGATTACACCAATCTGCACGAATTGTTTCAGAAAAATATTTAACTGAAGCAATAAATATAGAATTATCTATATTATGTAAATGATAATAATGTTTATTTTTTACAATATCATCAAGCCTATTTTCCAAAATATCCTCTGTAAATTTTGTTTCTTCAATATTTTCTATTGGACTATAGATATTATTACCATTATAAGTAATTATCTTTTTACCCTTATAAATCTTAGCTGAAAAACAATTATTCATTAAAGTAAATTATCATTTATATATTATTATTGCAAAATTACTGTACTCAATACTCTTAAACTGTAATTCCCCTTTAATCTTCCTCCAATTTAGAGTTCTGAACTTTTCCTGCAGGTGGTGCACGGGTGCCCTCTATAAAATTCTTGTTTTAAATCCTGACTGAGATAATTTGAGCCTTTTGGTATACTTTATAGATGATAAAAACAATTTTATTTACGTTATTAATTATTGCAATAATTGTCATAGTTAGTATCTATAAATTTAATTTCACCGATACAGATAATTATCTTGATACGGCACAAGATAATGAAACAACAAAATCCTCTAAGCAAGTCAATCAAATTTCAAATAACGAAAGTGTGAGCTTAAGCAATCAGGGTCTAGAGAAGATTCCAACCTCTGTCTTTAGTAAAACGAATATCGAACAACTTGATGTTTCTAATAACGTACTAACAGGAAGTATTCAAGCAGAGATAAGACAATTAACTAATTTAAAAATCTTAAATGCGAGTAACAACGACATGACTGGTATACCAGCAGAAATTGGACAACTACAGGAATTAGAAATTCTTGATCTTTCAAATAATAAGCTAACTGGATTACCTTACGAATTAGGTAATCTTAAAAACCTTAAAACCTTAAACTTGTCTGGAAATGCATATTCTATTCAAGATCTAAATATTATTAGAAGTAGCCTCCCTCCCACAGCAAACATAATTATTGATTAAGTGTGTTCAAACTAACCACAGTAGGCGGAGCCAATTCTTGTGCTGTGATAATATGTACATATGAGATTTGAAACAAAAATATTTGGACCACTAAACCAACTACAATTTATAGTACTAGGTTTAAGCATGGTGATTATTTATTTTTTATATCAACACCTTGATCTGAAAATTAGTTTACTGATATCAATTCTAATTGGAGCACTTGCTCTTTATTATGCTTTTTCTCAAAAATATGACTCCTTTACAGAGGAAAATTTAAAAAAACATAAGCAACAAATTGGACCAGAAAAATTTGAAAAATTTACCAAGATGAGGATTGCTGAACTACAATCACAAATTTCTGTGAGAGAACTAAAGGGATTAGTATCAGACCCTAAACTTCAAGAAGCAAAAAAAATGTTGGAAGATGTCCGAGACTCTTCTTAAGTTAATTTAGTATTTATATAAACAAAAACAAGTTCGAACTAAACACAGTCGGCAAAACCATTGCAAAACAAAGTATAATATTTTCACTTCATCAACTCTGTTACAATCTAATTATGCCAATGAAATCTTATGCTACTTTTTCTGAATGGAAAAAAGACCAATCATTAAAAAATCAGAAACTAATTACCGAAGTTTCAAAGGTTATAAATAACATTGCTCCACATTTAGAGAAAACTGTTAAATGGAGTCAAGGATGTTGGACTGAAGGTAAAAATCATAAAATTTTTATTCATTGTAAACCAGACCATATTCAGCTGGGCTTTTATGCTGGTTCAAAATTAAAAGATACAAAAAACTTACTACAGGGCAGTGGGAAATTTGTTAAACACGTTAAAATTTTCTCAAACAAAGATATTGATGAATCAGCTTTAAGAAGTCTAATTAAGCAGGTTATTTAAAAAGTGTGTTAATTCTGAAATACAGAATCTCTACTCAATAGCATTCATTCCTGGATCAACAAGAAAATTCTTAAGATCATTTTTACCAATAATCATTTGATAATTGAGATGATCTCTTTTTGTAACATTAGCCTTTGTTCTAATTCTTTTTCCGCGAATTGAAAAATCGATAGAAACGACTTTTCTTTTTGATCTTCCACTTGCAGACCGAATAGTTCTAGTTCCTTTTGCTCTTTGTGCAGCAATTCTTTCAGCTAATTTTTTATCTAATGATGTTGAATCTGCTCCTGTATCAATCTTTGCCTTAACAGCCAACTGTTTATTTGAAACAAGATCATACAAAATAATATCTTCAATAATACCAATAACTGTTTTTTGTCTTTCTTTACTTTTTACTTTTTCTGAAAGTTGCGAAGCAAATAATGTCTTGCTAATACCAACACCTCTTTCAACAGTTGGTTCTGGTTTAATATGAGAAACACGCTCAAAACGCTCACGAAGCGAAGCTCCATTTACTTGTTGAATTTCAAGACCTGGACGAGCATTCATCTCAATTATCATTGGACCCTTATTCTCGTCAATTACAATATCGACTCCTGCAAATCCTAACTTAATGGCTTTCGAAGCTTTTATTGCTTCGTGAAGTATCTCATCCCAATAGGGTATTTTAAGTCCTGCTATTTTAACTTGTGTATTAGGAAAACGTGTAATTCTTTTTTTATTAACATATCCGTGTGTAGTAACACCAGAAGTAATATCAATTCCAATACCAATTGCACCTTGCGATAAGTTAGCTTTTCCATTCGACTTTTCGGTTGGATAACGTAACTGTGCCATAATTGGAACACTAGAAAAAACAATTAATCGTATATCTGGTACACCATTTTTTGGTAATTGCTTATAGAAATGTTTAGAAATAATCATCTCCTCAACAATCACTGAATCAGGACCTCCTTGTAATGAATACCCCCCTGTTAAAATATCAAAGAAGATTCTCTCTAAATCACTACGAATTATAGTACTTCCGTCTGGTAATGTTCCTTCATTTCCATCCCACTTTCGAACAAGAGATATACCTTCCCCCGCATAACCACGAGCAGGTTTTACCACAAATTTTTTTGGTAAAGTCGACCAATCAAAATTTCGAATATCACTATTTTTTTCAAATGAAACAAGCAAGCGAGGACACTTAATGTTCTCTTTTATAAAGATTTTCTTAGTTGTTAGCTTATCGTCGGCACGTTTTTTTGCTCCCTTTTTATTGTATGGACGAATATATAAATAATTTCTTGCATTCATCCCTAATGCACTATGATTAATCGCCATATTATTTTTTTAATAAATCAAAACGCAATCTTTCGGTAAGTCGTAATCCAAAATATCTACCAATTGCAATATTAATTGGAACAAGTAACAAAATTATTTCTGGATAAATTAAGATTGTCTCACGCACTTCTTTAATAGAAAAAATATAATATCCAAAAATTCCAAGAAATAGTGAGTTAAGTATTACTCCCAGTGATTCATTAAAAGATTTATCGAATTGTAAGCGAACAATTTTTTCACTTAGAATAATGAAAAGAAGGATTGGCACAATTGAAATACTTTTAATATTAAAAAATTCAATTGTCGACATTAAAACAAAAGACATTAAAACAAAAAGCGAAACGAAGAAAATTGAAAGACTAATTTTGGGAATTTGCATTATTTTTAATCTTTTAAAGAGTGAACGAGCAATCACAGATGCAAGCAAAATAACACCAAAAAGTATATTTCCAATAAGTAAATTTGATGCCAAGAACGCAATTGATGTTGTAATAACAACAATCATACTAAAACTTCTTAACCCAACAATATTTTTAGAAAACGCCACTACTGTTGCGAGTACAGGCAACAGTAATGTTAAAGAAACTGTTTCTGCTGGTACTCCTCTTGCTACTGCTTCGTGGATAATATACGCAAAAAAGTTAAAGAATGTAATTTCCTCAAGTGAACGCACAGAGAGTATTTCTTGCGAGGTTTCATTAACAGGAACAATAATAGGATTTTCTTGCAACTCAGGCTTTTCATTACGAACTTTGCTATCTTTTACTTCTTCACTTTGTGCTGCTGTAGTTGTAGCTCTAGTTAATAAAGATGTGGTGGCCGCAGAAACATTTGTGTTTTGAGCAGTTACATTTTTTGGTATAAAAGAAAAAACTACAGTAAATAATCCAACGAGTAACAGTACTGAAAGCAATTGTGTGTATTTTATTTTTTTTATTTCAGCAAGAAATATCATAGCTTTGCAATACATACATTTTACATATATTTCATAAAGACACTACCCATGGCAACAATGACAATGTTCTTTATAATAGAATTGTTAAAGTTTATTAAAAATATATACTTTCAATATGAATTTTGAATCAAAAGAAAACAAAAATCGTTCTAAAAAAGAATCTTCGAGCAACAACAAAAATATACTCAGAAAGTTTATGCAAACCACAGGAGCTCTTTTAACAATGGCGACACTTGTTGCTTGCGACTCTAAAACACAAGAAGATACTTCCACTGAAGACTCACCAAGAAAAGACAGGTTTGAAAGAGCAGAAGAAAAAATGGATGCAATGGATCGTGAAATCGAAATCGTAAAAAACATAGCAAAACAAAAAGGAATTACTGTTGAAGATGGAGAAAAAATAAACTATACAAAAAAATTTGGAGTACTGGAAACCATTGCATTTGAAGGTGTGCTGTACAAAGTAACAGAAGAAGATTTAGAAAATTATGCAGAAACAGAAGGTATCGTAGAAGAAATTATTCAGTCGAATGATTTTGAAAGTGATATAAACAACAATGACACAGAGGCAAAAACAAACCCAGCGATTAATGAATTTTGATTTTACTATTTATCACTTTGTTATACTGCAAAGATATTTTTATAATTACTAGTACGTAAAAAGCCACAATGTCATTAGATTCAAATAAAGAGCAGAAAAATACCACCGCATCATCTCCTGTTTCATATAAAGAAACTCCGCATATCACCGAGGAAGAATATAAAACACTTTACAAAGAATCAATCGAGCGCCCTGAAAAATTTTGGGGTAAAAAAGCTGAAGAACTTATAACCTGGAATACAAAATGGAATAATGTCTATTCTGGTGATTTTACAACAGGAGATGTTACATGGTTCGAGGGGGCCAAACTAAATGTTAGTTACAACTGCATTGATAGACACATAGAAAATGGATTGGGCGACAAAATAGCAATTATTTGGGAAGGAAACGAAATTGATGAAAATAGAAACATAACCTACATACAATTACTGGAAGAAGTTTCTCGTTTAGCTAATGTTTTGAAAGACAGAGGAATTAAAAAAGGTGACAGAGTTTGTATTTACATGCCCATGATTCCAGAAGCAGCAGTTGCAATGCTTGCTTGCACAAGAATTGGAGCAATTCACACCGTTGTATTTGGTGGTTTTTCCCACGAAGCGCTTGCTTCTAGAATTCAGAGTTCTGAATGTTCTGCTGTAATTAGTGCGGACTTTGGTAAACGAGGAGACAAAATCATTCCAATTAAAGCACAGGTTGATGCTGCACTTGTGAGCTGTCCAAGTGTACATACATCAATTGTTATACAAACTGACAAAACACAGAACCTACCAACTTATTCTGAAGAAATAGAAATTGATTATAGTAAAAGTATTTCTAATGCATCTACAGTTTGCACACCTGAAATAATGGATTCAGAAGATCCACTTTTTATTCTCTATACATCTGGTTCAACTGGTAAACCCAAAGGTGTTGTTCATACAACCGGAGGCTATTTACTTTGGACGAGTACAACACATAAATATGTTTTTGATTATAAAGAAAATGATATTTATTGGTGTACTGCAGACGTTGGATGGATAACAGGACATTCTTTTGTTATATATGGACCACTTTGCAATGGAGCAACCACTCTTATATATGAAGGTGTGCCAATGTATCCAGACTGTTCTCGATATTGGAACATCATTGATGCCCACAAAGTAACTATTTTTTACAGCACCCCTACTGCCCTACGACTACTTATGTCGCAAGGAAATACTTTTGTAGAAAAAAGTTCACGTAAAAGTTTGAAAATTTTAGGAACTGCAGGAGAGCCAATTAATCCAGAAGCATGGCAATGGTACAACGAGGTTGTTGGAAATGATGCATGCCCAGTCATGGATACATGGTGGCAAACAGAAATTGGAGGCCCTGCCATTACACCACTTCCCTATGCTAAAAATTTAAAACCTGGTGCTGTATCACAACCTTTTTTTGGAATACAGCCTGTTATTTTAGATAATGAAGGAAAAGAAATTATAGGAGAAGGTTCTGGAAAACTAATGATTAAAAGTTCATGGCCAGGCCAAATACGAACACTATACGACAATCATAAGAGATTTTTTGAAACATACTTTAAAGCGTACCCTGGATACTATTTAACTGGAGATGGTGCGTATAGAGATGCAGATGGTGATTTATGGGTTACAGGAAGAATTGATGATGTGATGGAAGTTTCAGGACATCTTATTGGAACAGCTGAAATAGAGAGCGCATTAACAAAACATTCTGCAGTTGCAGAATCGGCCGTAGTTTCTATTCCTCATGAAATTACTGGTGAATCTATTTATGCATTTGTAACTTTACTAAAAGGAGAAAAAGTAAATGAGCAACTTAAAGAAGATTTAGTTTTACTAGTGAAAGAACATGTTGGTTCTTTTGCAAAGCCAAATGAAATACAATTTGTTGGTGATTTGCCAAAAACGAGATCAGGTAAAATAATGAGGAGGATTTTACGAAAAATTGCACAAGGGCAAACCAAAGACTTTGGTGATATTACAACATTAGCCGACCCTAAAGCAGTTAGTGATATAGTTTCAAAGATACATACATAAATGAATCATTCTAAACGAATTTTAAATGGACCAAAATTTAGTGGTAGTCATCAAACCTTTATAGATGAAGCAAAACTATTAATTCTTTCAGCAAAGAAAAACCCTTCAATTTCAAAAATTATTATTGGAAGAATTAGAAGTGTCACAACATCAAAACGCTCTATTAAAATAAAAGGTATTCGTGCGGGGATTGAAGTTACTGTACGCGGTGCCTCATCTATACAAACAGTACTTTTCTATACTAAAGAAAAAGAAGTTATCACTAATTTATTTACAAAGTTGTACGAAACAACCTACAAATAGCAACCTAATGTGCAGAAATATTTTCTACAATTTGCTGAGATTTAGTGATTGCAACATGTTCAACCTGTGTGTAAGAAGTCGCTCCCCATACACAAATACCTACTAAAAATGAAACGAGTGCTGGAACAAATCCAATTTTAAAATATTCTTTAAAACTCAATTCTTTTATCATACCCATTGCTATAACACCGGCAGCAGAACCAATCGCTAATAGCGAACCTCCCGTTCCTACAGACAGTGCCAATAAAACCCACAATGAAGTATCTGTTGTTTGTAAAATCTCAATTGCGATTGCTGTAAGTGGAATATTATCGAGCACAGAAGAAACCATACCAATAACAATTGTACCGCTAATAATACTCGCAGTTGTTTGTGGATAGCCAAACACAAATTGTGAAATATACTCAAGAATACCCAAAGAACTTAGCGCAGAAACTGCTAACAAAATTCCAACAAAGAATTTAATTGAAGCGATATCAGATTTTTGTACTAAGTTTTCAATTGACGCAGTTAAATGCGTTCTGCATTTTGAAACACTTTTAATTAAGTCAGCAACGAGCCATGTAATACCAACGCCAAGCAGTATTCCAACAACCGGCGGCAGGTGAACCATTTTTGCAAAAATAGGAAGTAAGAAAGAAAAAAGTGCGACTCCCACAATAATTGCTTCACCTCGAGTAAGTTTCTCTACTGAACATAACACCTCTTCTTGAATCCTAACTTCTTCTTTAATTTTTCTTCCAAGTAGTAGTGTTGCAGTAGTACCAATGGCAATCGCAGGCAGCACACCTTGCATAATAATCTCTATTGCAGAGAATTTACCTGCAATCCAAAGCATAATTGTTGTAACATCACCAATTGGTGAAAATGCCCCGCCCGCATTAGCAACAATAACAATTGCTGTTGCAACAGTAAGTAAGTTTCTTCCCCAAAAAAATCTTCGAGCGATTTGGATTAACACAATAGTTGCTGTCATATTATCAATAATTCCTGAGAGAATAAAAGCAAGAGCACATATCATATAAAATTGAGTATGCATTGAAAAATTTCGTTTAGTTATTTTTTCTCGCACAACATCAAATAACCGATAATGAATAAGAATCTCTACTAGCGACATTGCTCCTAAAAGAAAAATGGTTATGCTAAAAATATCGTAACCAGCCTCAAGCATATGCTCATCAACAATATATGGATTAACAATACCCACCAAAACCCACAACAACGATCCGGTTAGCAAAGCAAATGCCGCCTTGTTAACTCCAATCTTATGTTCGAGTGTAATTCCAATGTATCCAAAAATAAAAATTGCGAGTGCGAGCAATGTTACGAACGTCATAAAAAAAGTAATACTTAAGAATAATATCCTATTCCTTTCATACAAAAAATCAATAAAGATATGCAGGTTTTATACTTTTTCAAAATAGCACGTTAAAACGAACGTACAATTAGTAGTTTTTTTCTAGAGTATATTAGAATGTCTTTAAGTAACTACAATACATGGAAACTCACACAACAAACAAAGAGCAACAAAAAGTCTTACGAAGCACAGTAATGAAACCAATAAGACGAGGAATAATGCATGAGTGGAAATACGATTACAATTTAGTTGAAGGAAATGAAATTTCATCATATGCGATTGTCTTTTTTTATGATGAAAATAAAAAACAATCTGGAATTCGAACAAAATTATTTAAAAAAACAGATGGCACAACAACAGACACACTTCGCTTTATTGCCCCACTGTATGCTGATTTTGCGCAATGTGCTTTTATGCTTAACAGCAAAAGTCAAATTGAAACGTGCGCAACTAAAATAGAACTTAGTAACATTACTCATACTGAAGTCATAGAAACTGATAATGAAAAAGAGCAGTACGACGACTTATTTGATTATCATAAAAAATATGAACCAATTGACCTTCAGACTGAGCCATGGAATGCCATTGGTGGTAAGCATAATCACACAGGAACCATTAAAGAATTTACAAGCAAAGTAAACATGCTTAAAAATCGATATGGATTGAATCCTAATTCAAAAATTCTTGATATTGGTTGTGGAACAGCTGGTCTTGGTCACGAACTTCAAGGATTTCTTGCAAACAATGAAAACTACGTAGTTGTTGAGCTTGTACAAAAAGGTGTTGATTACTGTAAAAAACTTTATCCGCAATTTCGTTTTTTCAAAGGTGAAATGACAAGCGTTCCAAAATTTGATGAAAAGTTTGATTTTATTACACTTTATAATGTAATCATTCACATGAAGCCAGAAGATTCAGTTACCCTACTTAAAGATGCAAAACAATATTTAAAGGAAAACGGTGTTTTTCTTATTACTGCAACTATCAATCCTGATGCACAATCATGCATAGGAGACAAAGGAAGGATGGAAATGACAGATGAATATTTTGTGGAATTAATGAAAAAAGCAGGATTTACTTCTGTTGAAAAAATATTCAAAGAACTTACTGAAGGACAGATGCCTTTTATTGTAAAAGTGTAGTGTGAAGCAAGAACCTACCATTTGACAAAATAATATTACGTTGTAGTATCCAACCATTATGAAAACTATTACTGTTGCAACGGCATACATCACACTTATTTTTTTTACAGGCATAACAGTTGTTGGCGCACAGACTTGGAATAATTACGCTGCACAACCAAGGTCGTATTATACTCAAACTATAAATCGTCAGCCTGCTGTGTATTACTCACATCAAGCACATCTCCCACGACAAGTTCGGCATAACCCTCATGTTCAAAATCATTATCGAACAGACAATCGTAACTATGCTTCAGTAGACTGGACTGAAGCGCAAAAACCCCAAAATCTTTCATATCAACAATATTTCTGGGCAGTTGGAGGATATCAACCACAACAAGATTCTGAAATATACACTAATCTATATAACAAGTATTACAATCAAAACTACGACTACTACCAAAATCGATAGACATTACTTTAAAACCAAAACTACCTTTGGTTTTTTATTTTTATACACCACACGTTTTTGACACAAGCAGTCATTTGTACTATTTTAAGGGTAGATATACGAACTTCAAACCATGAAGTTCTTGCTCTATAAAACTATGAAAACTACTCTAAAAATTGGGATCATCACCCTTATCACGACAGTCAGCTTTTTTGTTAAAGCTGAAGAACCCGAACTCTTCGATTCACAGCAGCAAGCAATTATTACATTGGTTGCAAGTAGCACTCAACGCAATCTTGCTACATACGGCAAAGAAGGCATTGCAATACTTGAGGCAATCGAAAAGTATGGTTATGCTGGTCCACTTGAGGCACACCTCTCGTGGAATCCATTTGCAAACCCCAACCAAAGACAACACGCACTTTTGCTGGAGTCTCCGATTGGTTCACAACTGAATGGTACTGGAGAATTTGGCATGTCGGCAATGCTAAACGAAAATGGCAACTTCGACCTGATTCCAAACGGAACAACGAACGAGCCAACCTTCCCTACTTGGAATAAGAAAGGTCCCAAAGCAAAAGCGATGAGCGACACCAGAAGCAAACCCTCAAGTCAAAAGTTGTATGTTCTCAGTGAGGGAATGTTCTATACGGGAATGGTTAATGGTCCAAGATTTTTTGCCGTTATTCCCCTAGGATACAAATCGCCGAGCAATGCAACTAATGCTGAAATCGACTCATGGGTCACGCTCGTTATGAGCGGTCTCAAAGAAAGAGGGATTTTTCAAAACTCTTGCATGTCCGACTTAACCACACTTTCATACCTCATGGAAGTTGGCTTAAATCGACAATTTGGTGCAACAACAATGCATGCAAATAATGTCGAAGGTGTATATTCGATTGCGTCCATTACTAATTGGGGAGACCCGAGAGTTGGCGCAGGTCCGCCTGTTATATTCAATCCAGATGGTACTGTTTCTGGAAGCTCAATTATTGAAAGCTGGTTTGTGTACAAAGACAGATTATTCTTTCGAACCATTCCAAACGGAAATTCTACTGAAAGTTTACTTACAGTAGCAATCCCTAAAGATGGTGATAAGCGAGCGTTCTGCTTTGAAATTGATGGCACGGTGTACGTTGCGCTCAAGCACTGGAAAGAGTTTATTGAATTTGTTGGAGGACCTCAGGTTACCCAACAGTAATTCTCTCTTTATTGTAAAGGACTTCGGTCCTTTTTTTCTTTTTACATTATTTACAGAAAAAAGAGTAGCTTCCTACTCTAATACATGTAGCACACCCTTCGATGCCAATAGTGGTTTTGGATGTTTTACGTTCCACACCAACTTACATTTTTCAAGAATACATATCGTTAAATACGTTGTATCAAAATGATACCAACGCAAACCATGAGCAGCAGAGCCTGGAATGAAGTGATGAGTGTTGTGATTCCCTTCACCAAAACTTACAAGTGCAACCCACCACGAATTTCTTGATCCATCACCTGTGTTAAAAGGTTGTTTGCCCCATAAGTGACAAAATGAATTGACCCAATTAGTTGTAGTAAGCACCACAACTGTTCGAGCAATAACCCCCCAAAAAAGCCATGAAACAGCAAGTTGTGAGCCGCCAACTTGATAACCAATTACCAGCAACACGGCTGCTAAAATAACTTGGGGCATCCACCACCAACGATGAAACCACATAAGTACTGAGCTTTTTTGCAAATCTTTAGTGTTACTCAGACAATCGTAACCATCTGGATCTTTTTCAAGAATCCAAATAATTTGTGCATACCAAAAATCTCTTATTGGATGAATTGGACTGTGCACATCACCTTTTTTATCTGAATGATTGTGATGCGTTCGGTGCTCAGAAACCCATTTTAAAGGTGAGCCTTGCCACGCCAAACTTGCGCTTAACAACAGCAAACACTGTGTCCAAACAGACGTTTGAAACGATCGGTGTGTTAACAGTCGATGATAGCAAAGCGTGATACCTAAGCCACCACTAATCCAGTAGAAAAGTAGAAATAATCCTACTCCGCTCCAACTAAAATACTGTGGCAAAAACACTAAACACGATAATACATACATCAGAATCATAAATATCGTCGTAGGTTTATGTGACGCGTGACGCCACCAATTAAGTACTGTTCTCATTTATACTAATTCCTTTCTATTTTGAGGTTGCTATAAAAAACGTTCTGATTGTTATAGTAGCACTTATTCTAAGAAAATCTTCGCCAACTTAATGTCATCAAATGAATATTTATTTTTTAAATGAGTACGCACGCCCGTTAATGTCTGCATCCCTTTTTCTTCTACAGCTTCTCGGATTCCAGACATAAGCTCATCAAACCAATCACTTTCGGGCATGAGATATGTTATTTCTGAAACCGACAGTAGTCCTTCCTGCTTTAATGATTCAATATGAGCAATAATAGTTCCTTGTTTTACTCCGCGTATTGTTAGTAATTCATCAAGCGATTTTCCTTCTTTTATTAAATTATGTGTTACTTCAACTGTGCTTAGTTTTTTTCCTGTTTCTTCTGCAACAATAGTTTTGGATGCGCCAATTCTATCCATAAACACAGCCTCTCTTTTCTCTATTTCTGCATCACTAAGTTGACCGAGTGAATACACAATTCCTGACGATGTTTCTATAAAGTTACGGTTCATTGTTACCACTTCAGGATGCACTTCAAGTGACAATTTATTAAAACCGTTCAAATACAAACCATCTAAACTTTTTACTCGAGAAAGTGCCACATATCCCTGCCCTTCTACAAAAGCGCCTGACAAATCTATTTGTGCTGAAGAAAGCGTCATTCCCTGGCTTTTGTGAATAGTAATCGACCAAGCCAGCTTTAGTGGAACCTGAGAAACTTCAGCAAGCACGCTACCATTTTCTTCTACAGCCCATGTTTGTGGAGTTGCAACATACTCTTCTCCTGTTCTAGTTTCAACCACAGGGTATCCATCTCTATATCCAGTAACAGTTCCTGTTGTTCCGTTTACATAACCAACAGTTGGATTATTTTTTACGAACATAACAAGTGCACCAACTTTAAGTAAAACTTTTTCTCCAACCAAACAGCCGCGCTTGAGCGCTTCTATTAATGGTGCTTTTCCACGAGTTGTCATTTCATATACTTTTTGCTCTCCATCAAGTTCAGAAAGTTGTTTATTGTTAAAAACATCAACGTTAGCATTGTGTGTATGAAGCTTAGTAACTGGTTCGTCCACACTACTTTTATCACTAACAATGATTCGTGAACGCAATTGTTCAATTGTCTGATCACTAATTTCACCATCACGAATATCACCTAAAATAGAACTGATACTATCGTCATCATTTTGTCTATACTGATCGGTTAAATAACACACAGACAAGTTACCTTCTTTCCACGCACGAGACTTGAACGCATAGGGTGTTTGTGATGTCTCGTCTTCGTCCATAAAAATAGTATCTACACCATCGAACGATTGCTGTTGCTGAGTACCCCATTGTGGTTTTTTTTGAATTGGAGGAAGCTGAAAAAAGTCACCTGAAAAAATCACCTGCATACCACCAAATGGTTCTTCATTTCTTTTAAAAAGCTTACACACCCTGTCGACACAATCGAGTGTGTTTGAACTAATCATAGAAATTTCATCAATTATAAGAACCTCAGTCTTGTCGTAGCGTTTCCATAAATATTCCTTCGTTTCAAGCGCATCAAGATCATAATCAGTTAATTGATCTTTAATACCAATTCCCGACCATGCGTGAATAGTGACACCTTTAATATGCGTAGCGGCAATACCAGTTGACGCCGTTACCGCAACCGTAACCCCACGTTCACGTAAAAAAGCAATGTAATCGTTTAAAAGATATGTTTTTCCAGAACCTGCAGCACCAGTAAGAAAGACATTTTTTCCTATTTTTAAAACTTGTAGTGCTTCTTCTTGTGTCATATAGGCAGTAGTGTATCACGATACTGTATGAGGTTTTTTTAAAGAAATAATCTAATAGATATCCACAATTGATTGACTTTTCACAATAAACAATGTACGATTGATGCATCAGATAACTACTAAGTGAAGTTGCTTATATAAAAGTATTTTTTGTTTTGGTGTGTGTTTGAGTTAAAAAGATAAGAAAAATAAAATGAAAGAAGGAACAATTGCAAAGATTATGGAGAAAGGATTTGGATTTATTTCAGAAGAAGGACAAGAAAAAGACCTTTTCTTCCACGCTAATGAAGTTATTGAAGGAGAATTCAATGACCTACAAGAAGGAGACAAAGTTACTTTTGAAATCGCTGATGGACCAAAAGGACCAAACGCAGTTCAAGTACGACGTGTAGAAGCATAATCTGCATCAAACACAAATGATAAAAGAAAACACCTTGGGAAATCCCAAGGTGTTTTCTTTTTATTCAGAATTTTGTAGTTCTAACTGAAGAACTACAAATGTATTCTTATTTTCTTCGTGCAAATAATGCTCCTGCAATAATACCTGCAAGTACAATTACAATAATAATTCCAGCTTTTCCTTTTTTACTGTCATCCATATCATCTTTCATCATCTCATTATCATCCATCATTTCTTCGTCTGAAATAATTTCTAATCCAATAAGATTCCCATCTTCATCATACATTGCAACCACTTCGTCATCAGACTGTACTGAAGACTGTGCAACAACTTTTCTATTTTTTGTTACTGGAACAGTACCTGAAACAGCCTGCACCCCTGTAGCAGTATTAATTGCCAATCCACCTTCTGTACTTGCAACTGTTGATGTTGTAATTTTTTGCCCAACAGCAATTTGTCGACGGTGAGCACCTGGACGTTTTTTACTGTATGTTGTGGTATCAACTTTTACAATTGAACCATCGGCCTTCTTTACAACAACTTCATCTTCTGTAATAAGAATAATTTCTCCCGAAAGGTCTTCTCCAGAATCAACATCGGCTTCTACTAAGTCTTCTGCTTCTTCTACAATTTCCTCTTCTTCAGTTGTTAGTTCTTCATCTGAAGTCATTTCTCCTTCTGCAACCAGTTCAGTATCTGAATCAGCTGTAATAGTTTCTTCTTGTGCAGAAACAACACCTGCAGAAAAAACAAATGTAAGCATCAAAAGTAACCTGTAAATATTTTTTATAATGTTTTTTAATTAACAATAAAATTCGACTACCTACATCTTTCTTATTATTACTCTCTTTTATACTACCATTGATTTTATAGCTAAAAAAAGAAACATGTTGTACGCTATAACACATGTCAAAAGCAGAAATTCCTCAGAAATCTATTATTGCGCTTGCATGCTCACCTTCAAAAGGAAGGAATTCGGATGCGATGCTTGATGCATTCATTGAAGGTATCGAAACAGCAACTACAATTCCAGTATCAAAAGTGTATCTAAATGATATTCAGATTGCGCATTTTACATTTGAAAATGGTGTTGGACCAAATTCAGATGAAAAAGAATTCAGTACGCTTTGTGAAAAAATTACACAAGCACACGGACTAATAATTGCCACCCCAACATATAATTTTTCAGTTCCAGGACAATTAAAGAATTTTATTGATCGCATTCGTTTCTTTGCGCTCGATTTTAAAAAAATTAATAAGTACAAACAACCAACTGGAAAGCTTACTTATTTACACACATATTATTTAGTGTCTGGAGGAACTCCACGCTGGGCACAATGTTTATTATTCTTTGCGTTCCCTGCTTTTTGGTTACGAAGTGTCTTTTTATATTACGGTTCGCAATGCATGGGAGCTTTCTATAGTGGCGACGTTGCAACATTTAATAATGAAAAAATACTCGCTGCGTGTAAAAAGAAAGGTGAAAAATATGGAAGAGACTTAGAAAAAGAGAAATGTCACAGCGTACCTGAACGAATTTTTTGGAGGCCGCCACAATACAACTAACTATTTACAAAATCAGTTTTTGTGGTTTTTTATTTTTTATGTGATAGTCTTATCTGCACATGCATCAGCGAAAAGAAACAAAACAATCAAACATGTACGACCTTATCGTTGTTGGAGGAGGTGCCTCTGGAATGATGACTGCAGGAATTGCCGCCAAAAACGGCAAGCGTGTTTTATTACTTGAAAAAAATAGTGAGCTTGGCAAAAAGCTTAAGATTACTGGGGGCGGTCGTTGCAACATAACCAATGCAACATTCGACAATAAAGTACTTCTAAAAAAATATGGTGACGCAGAGAAATTTTTATACTCCCCTTTTTCACAATTTGATGTTCAAGATTCATTTACTTTTTTTGAAGGGCTCGGATTACAACTAGTAACAGAAGCACGAAACAGAGTTTTTCCGAAAAGTCAGAAAGCTATGGACGTTTTCCAAACAATGCATAATTTCATTGCGAAACACAATGTAGATATTCAAAAAAATGCATCAGTTAAGTCGTTTCATGTAAGCAGTGACGCTGCACAAAATAGTGAAAAGCATATTTCTTATGTTGAAACTACAGATGGTGAACGTCATTTTGCAAAAAACTTTGTGATTGCAACTGGAGGAAACTCCTATCCAGAAACTGGTTCTACTGGAGATGGATTTGTTTGGTTAAGAAAACTTGGTCACACAATTCACAAATCTTCACCAAATATAGTTCCACTACAAACTGCAGAATCGTGGACCCATGAACTGTCAGGAACATCACTTTCTTTTATGAAGATTACTTTTTTTGTTGATGGGAAAAAAGCATTTTCAAAAACTGGCAAGGTGCTTTTCACTCACTTTGGATTATCAGGACCACTCATCTTAAATAGTGCAAAACAAGTATCCGACTTATTACAATCTGGTGAAGTAACAGCAACAATCGATTGCTACCCAGATACCGACCACAAAAGCCTCGAAAAACAAATTTTAAAAGTGCTTGATACTAACAAAAATAAATCGTTTAAAAATGTCGTGAAGGACATTGTTCCTGCCGGCCTTTCAAATACTATTATTGGTTTTCATATTATTCCTGATGTCATGAATAAAGTGCATAGTATTAGTAAAGAAGAACGAAAAACTATCGTTCATCTTTTAAAAGCTATGCCACTTACCATCACAGGATTAATGGGAATGGATCGAGCAGTAGTTTCTGATGGAGGAATTCCACTTAGTGAAATTGATACAAAAAACATGAAATCAAGATTATTCGATAACCTCTATCTAACTGGTGATATTCTTCATATCAATCGACCTTCTGGTGGATATTCATTACAACTTTGTTGGACAACAGGCTATGTTGCAGGACAGCTCAATAAGTAGTTTTCTATAACACCAATTTATAGAATTTGAATAATTTCTTTTGAGAAACGCCACATTGGTAAAGCATATTTAATATGTAATACACGGCATGAACTTTATAGATTCCTTTTTCTTCAAATCTTCTTGCTGATGTTGTAATTTTGGTTGGCAGTATTGCAAATGTACCAACTAATGAAATTCTTCTAAAAATTTCCTGGTCTTCAAACAACAACAATGATTCATCAAACCCGCCAATTTCTTTAAAAGTATCTTTCAGTATAAATAACCCTTGATCACCAAAACGGGCAGCAACAGTTTTCATTCTCGACATTCTAGTGCTCCATCGAAATGTCCAATGATTGTTATCAAATACAACAACCGAAGATCCTGCAATGTCTCCACCAGCGATAGATTCTTTTATAGCTTCACAGGTTTCTTTTACAGGAATTGAATCTGCATGAAGAAAATAAAGCACAGTACCTGTTGCAACAGCTGCACCTTGATTCATTTGAACTGCTCTTCCCTTTCTTGTTGCTTTAATGAACTTAACGTCATACATTTCTATGTGTCTTTTTATTCCGTCGATAGATCCACCATCTACCACAAGCACTTCATAAATTGAACCTTGTTGCATTTGCTTTTGTAGATGTATCAAAAGTGATTCAATTACGTTTACTTCATTATATACAGGAATAATTACTGAAATTTTAAATTCCATAATAATTTTTAGTAAAGTGCTTTAAGTACCTTTTTGTTAAATGAAGTAAGTTTTTTACTAAAGTGCGTTGCAATAACACTTTTATTAATTCTCGAAGCGGTTGGATATGGATAGATTTTATTAAAGAGTGCATCTATTTTCATTCCCTGACTTTGAACCAAAATGAGTTCTTGAATTAATTCTCCAGCATGAGGAGCAACCATGGTTCCACCAAGAAGTTCACTTTTCTTCCCAATAAATAATTTACTATGGCCATACGTATAACTATCAACAATTGCTCGATCGTCATCTTTAAATGTGGTTTCGAGTACTGTATATGGTGTTTTTCTGTCTTTAAGTGTTTGTTCTTGCATACCAAATGTTCCAAGTGATGGAGATGTATACGTTACCCATGAAAGCGAATCGCTATTTAACTTCTTCCTAAATAATCCTGGTGTAAAGAAGTTTTTAAGTAAAACCCCAGCATGTAATTCTGCCGCATGAGTGAATTGATGCTGTCCAACAATATCTCCACAAACAAACACGTGTTTGTTTGTGGTTCGTAAATAATCATCAACAATCAATTTTCTTCCGTCTTTCGTTTTTTCAATACCTGCTGCTTCTAATCCAAGATTCTCGATATTCAGCTGACGCCCTGTTGCAATTAATATGTCACTAAATTCTAATTCTGTAACATTGGCGTTAGAATCTTTCAGTAAAGCAATTTTCTTTCCATCTTTCACAATAATTTCTTGTACTTGTTTTTTTAGGTGCAACGTCATTCCGTCTTGCTCCAATTCATTCATTACAATTTTTGCCATATCTTTATCTTCTCTTCCTAAGAGCATATCGGAGTTTTGAACCACATGAACTTCTGAACCAAGTAGCTGAAATGCTTGCCCTAATTCAGTTCCAATCGGACCTCCACCAACAACAAGTAGTTTTTCTGGAAGTGTTGCAATATCAAAAATTGTTTCATTGGTGTGATAGGTAATTACATCTAATCCTTTAATTGGAGGAACGAATGGACGAGAACCTGTTGCAACTACAATTCGCTTTGCCTCGTATTTTTTACTATTAACCGTTACCTCTTTTTTTGATGAAAATACAGCAGTCCCCAAAACGACACTCATGCCCTGTTTTCTAAAGTAATCAGCATTTTCATGTTCACGAATATGTTCACGTTTACTATGTACATATTCTCGTACTTTATTCATATCTACATTTCCTTCAAGTTTCATTCCAAAATATTCTGAAACACGTCCATCTTTTATTTGCTTGGCAACATGAAGTAATGCTTTAGATGGTACGCAGCCAAAGTTTAAGCAATCCCCTCCTATGTTCTTATCAGACTTATCAATAAGCAAAGTTTTAAACCCTGCTTTATTCATAAATGAGGCAATATTCAAACCACCAGACCCTGCACCAATAACAATAATGTCGTACTCGTTTTCAGCATAATCACTTGTAATTTTGTTATATATAATTGCACCAACAGAAAGCATCACCAATGTACCAACTGCAATTAAAATAGTAACGATGTCTAACGAAGCAAGTGCTTCACCAAAATATACATATGCAATTGTCCCAGGCACTATTCCAAAAAGAGTCGACCAAAAATATGCACTCTTACTTGCCTTAGTAATTCCTAGAAAATAATTAAGTGCACTAAATGGCACAACGGGAGCTAGTCTTAAAACAAAAATAATTGATGCAGATCTTCGTTCAAATTGACCATCATATTTTTTAAGAATCGGAAATGTAGAAACAACTTTTGATGCAACAAAATCGCGCATAAAATAACGAGCAAGAATGAAAGCGATAACGGCACCAATCATTGCACCAATCACCACATACAGTGTTCCAAACACTGTTCCGAATAGTGCACCTGCAGCAAGCGAAAGAACAGATGCTGGTAAAAAAGCGACTGTAGCTACTATATAGAGAATAATAAAAATAATAGCGCCCATTAATGAACCTGCATTTTTTAAATTACCCAGTGCATCTTTAGTAAAATATTGTTGCAAATCAAATACAACAACCAGGACGACAATACAAACTACTAATAAAGTAAAAATAATAAGTTTTGTTTTTGCATTCATAATATGTAAAGTTTACTATACATTTTTTTTATGTATACCATTTTTCTATATATGCTTTTACGTCAAATTTCTTTTCACAACCACTTCGAGCCATATAGCGAACTTTTCCAAAGATATCTCTTGTAAACCAGGCTCTGTCGTGCACACCACCGATACTCCAAGCAATTCCTGCATAACCATTAGGGTCTCTGCCATCAAGCTCATATTTGTCGTTTAAATAAATAGCAACTTCCTGTGCGTATTCTGGAGTATTGGTCCATTGTAAAATTTTCTTTGCCCAATACATTCGCATGTAACCATGCATTTTCCCCGTTGTAACCATTTCAAGTTGTGCCGCATTCCACAAATCATCATGAGTCTTCCCTTCTTCAAATTGTTTTTTAGTATACACATATTCTCGTGCATCATCCTTTCCATACGTAAGTGTTTTTTGAGCCCATTCCGGAAACCCTTTAAAGTTATCGTAATTTTTTTCGTAGAAACAATAGTTATCTGAAAGTTCTTTTCGCACAACAAGTTCTTCTATAAATGCAGCAACATGATCTTTTGTGTTTGGAACCCTACCTTCAGGTAATTTTGCTAAATTCTTTTTATCAGAACTAACATCAGTAAGTTTTGTTTTTGTTTTCTCTAATATCGTTTGTGTAATATATTGCGATGAAATCATTCCATAATGAAGATACGGAGAAAGATTAGATTGATGATTTTTATTAGGATCATTTCGCTTATCGGCATAACCCTCAAGTCCATTTTTCATAAACACGTTAAGTGCATGTTTTGCCTCATCTTCTCCTGGAGAAATCCAATCAAGTTGTTCTACACTTTTTTCTGGCAAATACGTATCCCATTCAAGACATGCTTTTGGTCCATCATACATAAACTCTTGCGAAGTAACATTCGGAAAGTCATCAAGATATTCAAAGAGATTTTTATGAATTTTTGGACGAATAGTATATGCAGCATACTCTTTTTTGTCTGAAGTAATCCATGCTGGAATAATATTATGAGTATCAACACCATAAAATGAACATGAAACTCCATCTCGAACAACTCTATTCCAAGAACGAGGTAACTTAAGTGGAAAAAAGTCTGTAACCAATGCACCAGCTTTATGCTCATTACAAAAATCAATAATCATCTCACCACTTTGTTCACCATCTTTGGAAGTATCATGAAGTACGTAAAATGGAATATCCTTATCACTAAGCACTTCTGCCACCTTTTTTAGACCACCAACCTTAAAAGTGAGTTGGCGATTTTTTCCTCCTAAAAAACCAGGTACAAGATTATAAACAACAAGAAGAGACACCTTATGTTTCTTTGCCAAGTTTTGTGCAAAATGTAATGACCAGTTTTGATGAACGCGCATGTCACGATTCATCCAATATACAACTGGACCCACTGTATCTACTTTATTATTTAATTTTTGAACGCGTGTATCTTTCATTATTGCAAACCAAGTTCTTTTTTAAATTCATTAGCTGTTTTTGTATACGCGGCTTTTTCTGCTGAAGAAAATTTTTCTGCACGAGAAACTACAAAATGCATTCTACCATTACTTTTTAACTCTTTGAGGTGCTTACAGATAAAACTCCAATATAGTGCATCCCAAATAGTACACCATTCACCTTTTTCATAATTACTCATTTTACGAATATAATTTGATGAAGAAATATAAGGCTTGGTTGTTACCATACCGCCATCTGCGTACTGACTCATTGCATACACATTAGGTACCATTACCCAATCGCATGAGTCAATAAACAACTCCATGAACCATTTATAAATTTGATCAGGGCTTATCTCTAAAAGCAACATAATATTTCCAAGCACCATTAGTCGCTCTATATGATGTGCATATCCAGTACTAAGAACGTTTTTAATAACAGTATCAACAGGTTCAAGGTTAGATGTTCCATCGTAAAATGCTTCAGGCATAGTGTTTTCAAAATTCCAATAATTACTGGTTCGCATTTCAGACCCATTGTTTATGTAAATCATTCGCATATATTCTCTCCAACCAATAATCTGACGAATAAAACCTTCTAAAGAATGTATTGGAACATCATTTTGTTCTGCAAACAAAATTGCTTGTTCAACAATATATTTTGGAGTTAGCAATCCAATATTAAGCATTGGAGTAAGTACCGAATGAAATAAAATCTTATGGTTAGAAGTAAATGCATCCTCGTACGGTCCAAATTTTTCAAAGCTTTTTTCAAAAAAATTTTGCAACCATGTTTTTGCACTTTCGTGAGTTATTGGATATAAGAAGGAATCAGTCGTTCCAAGAGTATTTTTAAAATGTTCATCTACATACTCTGATGCCGCATCGATATATGGTAGTTCATTATCGGTATGTTTATATATAATTTCATCTGGAGTTTCTTTAAATAAACCTTTTGGTAACTTTTCTCTATTTTTTTTATCAAAACTCCAGCTTCCTCCTTTTGGTTTACCATCCATATCAATAAGAATATCTAATCGTTTTCTTTGCTCAATGTAAAAACTCTGCATAAGAAGCTTTGTGCCCTTACTCAAAAAATCATTATTCACTTTCTCTGAATTAATAAAATATGGTGTCTCTAAAAATGAGATTTTTTTATTACTATGCAGTAATCGTTTCTCAAGTAGAAAATCTACAGGATTAACGCAAATGAATTTTTCTTCGGCACATTGCTCGACGATTGTTTTAGTTGTTTTTCTACCGTCATATTCAATATATTCAACTTCGTAACCTTTTTCTGTTAAATAAGATTCGTACCACTTCATGCTTGCGCGATGAAGTAGTAACTTCTTTTTTTGAAATTGGACTTTTGTGTATCTATCTTTAAAAAAGAGTGGATCTTCTATTAAGTATATTTTTGAAATATCTTCTTCAAACAAAGGGTTGTTTTCGAAAAGTTGATGTGGAAATACAATTGCGGAAGATTTCATTAGATATAATATAACACAATTAAATTACTATTTACACAAGGGCAAAGTTCTGTTAAGTTTGAATTATTAAAGACTAAAAATTAATCATCATGAGAAGCATACACATTATCAAACACGCAATACTTTTTGTGGCTGTACTAGGATTATTTAGCACATTTAGTGTACTTCCCTTCATTGCACAAAAAGCAGAAGCACAAAGCTACTATCCTACAACAACCTCAGTGAGTACTGGCTATATTCGCCTTTCAAATGGATCTATTCTTAATATTCAAGAAATATTACAACTATTAGCCATTCTTGGAATAAACAATAGTACTTTTGGAAATTTGGCATCAAACGGAACCATTTACGTAAATGGAAACAGTGGTTCTTCAAATAACAATCGTGACTATTCAAGAAACGATGCAGAAGATGCGATTGACGACGCAGAAGATGCGATTGATGAATTGAAAGAATTAATTGAGGAAGCAGATGACAATAATGATGTAACTACCAATGATCTTGAAGATGCTCGTGATGCACTTGATGATGCGGAAGAAGACCTTGAAGATGCAGAGGATGATTACGACGACAGAGATTATGACGATGCATATAATCACGCAAATGATTCTGAAGATACTGCAAACGATGCGATTGATGATCTTGAGGATGCGATTGATGATAACAGCAACGAAAGCAGAAGTGACGCAGAGGATGCAGTAGACGATCTTGAAGATGCGATTGATGAATTAGAAGAACTTATTGATGATGCTGAGGATGATAATGACGTTAGTAATAGTGAACTTAATGATGCAAAGGATGCACGTGATGATGCACGCGATGCACGTGATGATGCTGAGGATGAGATTGATGATAATGACTATAATGACGCTGTAGAAATTGCAGAAGATGCAATAGATGAAGTTCAAGATGCAATAGATGATCTTGAAGATGCGATTGATAATAATAGTTCTTCTAACAATGGAGACCGAAACGATGCAGAAGATGCGATTGATGATGCAGAAGATGCAATAGATGATCTTGATGATTTAATTGATGACGCGATTGATGACGACGATGTTTCTACTCGAGACATTCAAGATGCAATAGATGAACTTAATGATGCAAAAAATAAACTCGACGATGCTGAAGATGCATTCGATGACAGAGATTATGACGAAGCAGAAGATGATGCACGAGACGCAGAAGAAATTGCACAAGATGCATACGATGAATTAGAAAGAGAATTCTAATTAATACTCAACACGTTGAGGTAAACACGATATACTTAGTGCATGTATTTCTCACAAGGCTTCAGGCAAACACTTATCAGTATTATTTTTTTGGTATTACTAGGCACCACAGCACTAGCTGTTTATAATGCTGTTCGGGTTAAAGCAATTACTGAAGATATTGAGAGTGAACGAAAGGCCATTACAAAACTAGAAGACAGAACGCAAGACCTAGAAACCATTATATTGGCTGCACAAGAAAAAAATCTTACACTTGAAGAAGCGTTAAACGAAGCAAAAAAACGAGCTGAAGATCTTGAAGACCAGTTCGACGACATTGATAATACAGTTGGAAGTCTTGAGAAGCTTTCTCAAACCGATCCAGAATTATTGCGGAAGTATTCTAAGGTTTCGTTTCTTAATGAAAATTATGGCCCTTCAGATTTAAGTAAAATTCCATCTGAATTTGTATACAACAAAGAACGAACTTATCAAATACATTCCGAGGTGCTTCCCTATTTGAAAGATTTACTTGAGGATGCAAACGATGACGGAGTTGATATTTCTATAATTTCTGCATTTCGTTCATTTGGCGATCAATCGGTACTTAAAGGAAATTATACTGTTTTGTATGGTGCTGGCAGTGCAAACCAATTCTCTGCAGACCAAGGTTTTTCTGAACATCAACTTGGAACAACCGTTGATTTCACTAATAGCACTGTAGGTGCTTCATTCTCAGGGTTTTCACAATCAGAAGCATACAGCTGGCTACAAAAGAATGCATATAAATATGGTTTTGTGTTGTCGTATCCTGAAAACAACTCATACTATCAATTCGAACCATGGCACTGGCGTTTTGTAGGAACACGTCTAGCAAAAGATCTTGATAGAAAAGAAAAAAGTTTTTACGACTTAACACAGCGTGAAATTGATGAATATCTTATTCGTCTATTTGATTAATTAAACCAATACTCAATACTCCGACATGAAAAAAATGCTGATTATCTCGAAAATTACTGATGCGAAAGATTTTATAGAAATCTTTGAAAAGCAAGGTGTCGATATTAAACAAACAGAAGATGGAAAAGAAGCACTCAAAATCGCACTATCATGGAACCCTGGGGTTATTTTATTTATCACGCCTGTATACTGGGAATCTATTTTAGAATTCGTAGAGAAAGTACGAGCAGTGCCAGAGATGGAACGAACAGGAATTATGTATATTGGAAGAATGATCGAAGGTGCAGAACTTCGTTTATTACAGCAATACGACGTTAATACTATGGCACTTGGTCCAGTTCCAAAAGAAGAAATGGCTCGTTTTATATACGGAATGTTTCCTGCTTGGTAGTAAAAAAAGCTTGCAACTATGGCAAGCTTTTTTTACAACAATCTTTCAGTACGGTTATATTTTTCCAACTAAATCTACTCCTGGAGTTAAGGTTTCATCACCATCATTTTCCCAACCTGCAGGACAAACTTTGTCACCATGTTTTGCAACAAATTGAGTAGCTTTTAGTTTTCTAAACAATTCCTTAGCAGAACGACCAACACTCTTATCGTTAACTTCATATGAGCGAATTTTTCCTTCTGGATCGATAATAAATGTTCCTCTGTACGCAACACCCTCATCATGTTTATAAATCCCAAGTGATTTAGTTAGCTCAGCAGTTGGATCGGCAGCCATAGGAAACCGTACTTTTGCTATAGCTTCAGATTGATCGTGCCAAGCTTTGTGTGCAAATGCCGTATCGGTACTTACACTAATAATTTCTGCATCAACACCCTTAAATAAATCGTACATTCCAGCAAGTTCTTCAAGCTCAGTAGGACAAACAAAAGTAAAGTTTGCAGGGTAAAAAAATAATACAAACCACTTTCCTTTCAGACTATTAAGTGATAACTCACCAAGTTTACCTTCATGAAAAACTGAAAGTGTGATATCGGTAATTTGTGTATCAATAAGTGTTGTCATTGGCGAGGATTCCATAAAATTTTGAGATTATTTTTTAATGAGATGTAGTCTACCACAGGATCTTTACGATTCTAGGTCTTCCAACGTTACAGCATCAGAAATGCCGTATTCGCCGATTGCGGTTCTACGCAAAGCTGATAGATGTGCAAAAGTATTAAGTCTTTTTGCCAATTCTTCTGCCAACGACCGAATATACGTCCCACTGGCAACTTTAAAAATAATATTTGCGCTTTGCTTTTTGGAATCAAATGAAAGTAACTGTGCATCATAAATAACCATTTCTCTTTTTGGAATAATATATTTTTCTCCTCGATGCACTTTTCTATATAACGGAACTCCTCCCTGCTTTACCGCTGAGTAAGGAGAAACTTCTAAAATCATTGAGCCAATCATATTTTGTAGTTGTGCTGTTAAATGTTTCTCCATAACCACAGTAGTATTATTTTCTGCAACAACTTCTCCATCCGCATCACCAGTAGAGGTTTTAATTCTAAATTGAACAGTCGCTTCGTATATTTTATTAGAACCAATTACTTTGGTTAACAATTTTGTTCCATCACCAACACCAACAATCAATAAACCAGTAGCTATTGGATCTAACGTTCCGCCATGTCCAATTTTTCGTGTATTTAAAATTTTACGTAGCTTGCGAACAATCCCAAACGAAGTAATACCTGATGGCTTATCTATAAATAATAAAGTGTCGCTTTTCATGGCAACACTTTATCATTCTTTATGAGCAACTTACAAAGTAATTAACTTAAAGTTTGCTCTTGTTCTAATATACTTTCCAAATCGAGAATTATTTCTCTTAAATTCTACTACTCGATCTTTTGCTGTTTGAAAATCTTTAAACATATATCTTTTTTAATATTTTTATACTGTAAGTATAGTTTCTGTTTTACATTTGTCAACTTTTCTAGTTTTCCACATTTATTTTAATGTTGAATTTTTCTAGAAAGAGGTTATACTTATTTACATAACTAGAAACACTATGCACCACATTCAAGAAAAAATACTAAAGCTGATAGATACAAAAGATATTTCTGGCATGACATTGCGCTCTATTGGAGAACAAATTGGAGAACAATTCCCGCAAAAAATTAAACATCACGTTACTCAATTAGAAAAACGAGGTTTAATTAAAGTAAATAAAAATAGCAAATCGATTAAACGCGTTCATGTTTCAAACTCCCCTTCTGGAAACATCATGTCTATTCCCATAGTTGGTAGTGCAAACTGTGGCCCTGCTACAATTTTTGCAACTGAAAACATTGAAGGATATGTGAAAATTTCTAAAAATATTTTAAAGAAATGTAGAAATGTTTTTGCTATCAGAGCACAAGGTTTATCTATGAACAAAGCACAAATTGATGGAAAAACAATCGAAGATGGCGACTATTTGATAATTGATCCAGACAAAACATCACCTAAAAATAATGACATTGTATTATCTGTAATTGATGACATGGCAAATATCAAGAGGTTTATTTGGGACGAAATAAACAATCAAGTTGTACTTGCCTCAGACTCAACACAAAACTTTCCTTCAATTTTTATTCACGAAGACGACAGCTTTATGATTAACGGAACTGTTATTCAAGTAGTTAAACAACCAAAATTTATGTAACACTAGTTTTTTATAAAACTTTTAGCTACTATGAATCTATTATTTATTTAATAGTTTTTTAGTTTATGAAAAAAATAATTGACGAATTTAAAGAGTTTGCCATTAAAGGAAATGCGATAGATTTAGCAGTAGGAGTTGTGATTGGTGCAGCATTTGGAACAGTCGTAAAATCACTTGTTGACGATATTATTAATCCAGTAATTGGAATTTTGACAGGTGGTGTAGATTTTTCAGATAAAGTTATTGTTTTAAAAGAAGCAACTGAAACTGCAACAATGGTTGCAATTAACTACGGAACTTTCATCAATGCCATTATAAACTTCTTGATTGTTGCATGGGCAATTTTTATGGTTGTAAAAGCAATGAATAATTTGAAGAAAAAATCAGAAGTGGAGCCAAAAGAAGAATCAGTAGCAAAACCTTCTGAGGAAGTCCTACTGCTCAGAGAGATTAGAGATAATATAAAAAGCTAATACAGAAACCAATAACAAAACATCATATATTATATGATGTTTTTCTTTATGCAGCTTTTTTTCTTGAAAAATACTTTCTAATTTCTTCCACTACAATTACAGACAATGATGCAACCAAAATTGCAACCCACTCATACAATGCGAGTCCCGTTGTTTTTAAAATATTTTGCATAAAAGGATTATAAATTGCAAAAAGATGCAATCCCACTGCTGCAAAAGTCCCAATAATCAGCCATTTATTATTAAATGGATTCATTCTAAAAATAGATCGACTTTCAGAGCGAGTATTCCAAACGTTGTACCATTGCATAACAGAAAGTACAGTAAGTACAATAGTCCAAACCTTAACCATTGGTACATCTAAAATAATGTCGTAGTAATAAAAAAATAAGAGTGAAACGATTGTCATGATTCCTCCAATATTCATAACCCGTATAAGCATCAGTTTGTCTATGAGATATTTTCCCGGCTTCTTCATTCTTCTTTGCAATAATCCTTTTTCTTTTGGATCAACCGCAAGGGCAGCTACCAAGAAAGTGTCGGTAACCATATTTAACCAAATAATTTGTGACGCTAATAATGGCATATTCCAACCAAAAAGTACTGCTATAAAAATTACTAATAACTCGCCGACATTTGTAGAAAGTAAATAAAGAATTGACTTTCTAATAGTTAAGTAAATCGACCTTCCTTCTTCAACCGCAACGCGAATATTATCAAAATTATCATCGAGTAAAATTATATCTGATGCCTCTCGTGCAACCTCTGTTCCAACCCTTCCCATTGCAACACCTAAATCTGCTGCCACAAGCGACAATGCATCATTAATTCCATCTCCAGTCATTGCAACAATTTCACCAATTCTTTTATATGATTCAATAATTCTTAACTTATGTTCTGGTGACACTCTTGCGAAGATGGTTACGCCACGTAATGCCTCGTCAAGCTCCAAATCGCTCATTTCCTCGATTTTTTTACCTTCAAGCAGTAAATCACCCTCTCTGTATATTCCCACACGTTCACCAATAGATTGTGCAGTTAAAACATTATCGCCCGTAATCATTACAACCTTCATTCCTGCTTCTCGCGCCGCAGAAACAGCCTCATTAACATCACTTCTAATAACATCTGTTATTGCAACAAAGCCGAGAAACGTTATCCCGGAAACATCTTTTTCATTCTTAATTTTCTTTGTACTAGGTTTTTCATTAAACCCTAAACCAAGCAACCGATATCCCTGAGATGAATATTCGTTCATTTCTTTTTTTATAGCTTTTCTGTCTTCATCACTTATTTCTTTTGCAGACCCATCACTCCATAACGTTGTTGCAAGTGAAAGCAGAACTTCTGCACTACCTGCAATCGAGAGAAAATCTTCACCGTTAATAGTATTAACAGTAGTGTGATGCTTTGTTTCAAAACTAAACGGTATTTCAAAATTTTGCGGATACTGCTTTAATAATTCATCTTTTGGCATCCCAATTTTTTCTGCAAAAACTTTCAAAGCAGCTTCTGTAGGATCTCCCATGATAGATTTCCATTCTTCTTTTTCAGCATCATAAAGTGTTTCTGCAATCGCAGTAAAAGCCGCAACTCTTCCTGCATACAGTAATCCTTTATTTGTTACAGGAGTTACCTTATCACCACGTAGAGAAACGTAACCTGATGGATCATAGCCATCACCATGGACTTCATAAATCTCACCATCAATCCAAACTTTTTCTACCATCATCTGGTTTTTTGTTATGGTTCCTGTTTTATCAAGTGCAATAACAGTTGCTTGTCCAAGCGTCTCGACAGCTTGCAGTTTTTTTACAAGTGCGTTTTTCTTACTCATTCTCCATACACCTGTTGCAAGCACTAAAGTAACTACAACAGGTAAACTTTCAGGGATTGCAGAAACAGCTAATGCTACAACTGTTTTAAACATTTCTTTTACTTCATTACCATGCAGCAAGCCTGCGGCAAAAATAACTACTGAAAAAAACAGCACAATCCAAATAAGTACTTTTGAAAGGTTCTTAATATTTTGCTGTAATGGGATTTCACTTTCAATTAAATCTAATTTACTTGCGATATTTCCAATAGCAGTATCTTGGCCCGTAGCAACAACCACAGCTTTTCCAAGACCTGATAAAACATAGGTACCACGAAACACCATGTTGACTTGCTCTTGTGGCGTTATTACCTTTTTATCCAATTCTTTCGCTTCTTTTACAACTGGTACAGATTCGCCCGTTAACGTTGATTCATTTATTTTTAATTCGTTTACTTCAAAAACTCGGGCGTCAGCTGGAATTACATCACCATCTTTTAACAGCAAAATATCACCAGGAACAACATTGCTGTCTTCAATAATCTGTGTCTTTCCATCTCTGATTACAGTTGCTTTTCCTTTTATCACTGTTGTTAATGCTCGAAGTGTGTTTTGTGCCTTCCCTTCTTGCACAGTTCCAATAATTGCATTAAGTAAAATTACAGAACCAATAATAATTCCATCGACTACTTCTTTTAAAAGAAAAACTATAATGGTTGAAACAAGAAGGACATAAATGAGCGGACTTTTAAACTGCGCAAAAAAAATACCAAACAAAGTATTTTTTTTACCTTCGTCCAAAACATTCTTTCCATGCGTTTCTAAAAGCTTTTCCGCATCAACTTGCGTAATTCCCTGAGGGGAACTTTTAAGTGTTTCGAAAATATCATTTATTTTTTTACTATAAGCTAGTTTACTATTCATATGTATTATTATTTTGATTCAATAACTTCAACTTCATCTCGGATATAATTCTTACTATATGAGCCAATTAAAATTGACCCAACCGTAGTTGTCACCAAGCTAACAATAATAAGAGCAGTAACAACATCATGAGAAATAATACCTGTTTCAAGCCCCGTTAGTGCAACTGCCAATGTGGTAGAAAGTTGTGGAACCGACGACGCCCCAATAATCATCGACTCTCGCTTAGAGAATTTTGCAGTAAGTCCTCCAAAATATCCTGCTAGTAATTTAGAAATAATCGCAATTGCACACAATAAAATTGTAAACAATAAAATATTATTATTGTTTACAAATAGGTCTGTTATATCAACTTGCACACCAATTAATAAAAAGAAGATTGGAATAAAGATTCCATAACTAACTGCACGAATATTTTCATACAACATTTTAGATTGTAATGTTCCTGAAAGCACTACGCCAGCAAAGAAGCCTGCGACAATTGCGTGCAGTCCCAAGAGTTGAAAAAGCAAAGCGGTACCAATTAACAATAAAAATACTGCTCGCATATCTTGATGATAAATATCTTTTTCATCGTTCATACCAGCTTTATACAAGGCAAACATCTTTGGTATGAACCACTTCAAGAACAACAAACTTATCAATAATAGTGGGTAAAATACAAATAACGGCAAGCTCGTTTGCGGAGTTATATTTTGTAACAAAATAGAAAGTGCAATTAAGCTCATGACATCAGAGATAATTACACTTGATACAATTGTTCTTCCCAACTTACAGTGTAGTAATTTTTTTGCTTCGAGTGTTGGCAAAATAGCTGCAACTGAAGACGAAATAAATGTAATACCTATAAAAACGGATGCGAGCGTGCCCAAATTAAAAGCTTTGGCTAAAACAAATGCAGCGAGAAACGGCAATACACTTGTAAAAAAAGCAATTTTTGCATATGGAAATAATGATGCTTGATGGCGTTTTCCAAGTAAATGACTTTCTAATCCTGCCATAAACATCAGAAAAACTAACCCAATATCTGAAAGGAAATCGATTACTCCATTTGCCTGAAAAATATCAAACCCAGTTGGTCCAATTACTACACCTCCAATAATTAATGCAACCACCCACGGAAAATGAAACTTAAAAAATAACTCTGAAAAAAACACCGCTGCAACCAATACAATAAAAAAAGGTAGTAACTGTCCTTCCATACTATTCTTGAGATTCGGTTATCGACTGAGCAGCTTTTTCAATCGCTTTTTCTTTTTTCTTTTTTTCTTCTTCTGCTATTAATGTATCTACTTTTTTAGTAATCATCGCATCACTTCGATACACCTTTAATAACGAGAATATAATAAGACTTCCCATTATCACTCCCACGATATTAAAGAGGAAAATCAACATAAAAAATCGCATTTCTGCAAAGTTTCCTGATGCTAACAGTATTGCAGAAAGTGACACTGGAGGAACTAATGACACCGCAATTGAAATCCCAGGAAGAATATGTGTTTCATTTTTTCGCACCCACGACAGTGTTGCCGCTAGTCCAGACATGAATGCAACAATGAAATAGAGAAAGCCTGCTTGTAATGAATCGTTGAACAAAGGAACATCAAAAAATTCAGCATTATTTGGAACTGGAAACAAAAGACCTGCAATTAAAGAAACTCCCATAATTATTCCAACAGACTTTGCAATAAGAATGAGTGTTCGTTTTAAAAGATTTGGTTTCGCAACAGTAATTGCCAACGCAACAATAAGCACGGGAGTAAGGACCGGGGTAACTAACATTCCTCCAATAAGAATTGCTGAGTTAGCCAATAAGTTTCCAGCCGCAATAATTATTGATGACATCACTAAAAGTGTGTAATAGGTTCCACTAGGATTTCCTTCATCAATTAAATCATTAACTGCTCTGTATAAATCTGAATTTTTTAGGTTAAAAATTTCATCGACGATTGTCTTTTTCTGATCTGTAGCCATTACACTCTATTGTACTATGAACGGACCACTATAAGAATACGGTTTCTAACAATTATCCTTATTTTAATTCTTTTTTAAATGCCTCAATCATTGGCACAGCTTCTGGCTCAACATTTTTTTCTTTGGCGATAGTAAGTGCAACCCAATCTGCCAAAACCAATGATGAAAATATTTTATGAAGCACATCTTCTCCCTTTAATTCTAGTGATGTAACGGTATATCCTTTTTCTTCATAAAGCTTTTCTGCAATATCCATTCGTTTTTTAATTCGAGGATGATCATCCCTGTCTTTAAGAAAAATAAGGTGTAATTTTTCATGCAAATCGCCTTCTCCAAATCCTTGCATTTCATTATGGTTTAATTCAGGAAAGACGTTGTAAAATGATGGAGTTTTACCAGTTTCATTCATTTTAATTTTCCAATTATACGCAACCGCCAAGTTTGCCACTGAACTATAAATAACTGGGATTTTTCCCTTAAGCTGTTCTGCTAACTCTTCTCCGTATTTCTTTATTTGATCTGGATGTAACGTAAACTTCAAATCTTTCATATCCATAATGCAATGATCTTCGCCAAGCATTTTTGCAAGCGCGATAGTTGTATACCCCAATGCTGAACGTGGCTGAATTCCAGTTGATGGCAATTCAATATATGGAAGTGTGTGTTCTTTGGCTTTTTCAAGTAATACTCCGCCGGTAGTAATTACAGCAACAGGATATTTTTTCTCAATCGCAATTTCAAGTGAGCTAATAACTTCTTCAGTATTTCCTGAATACGAACTTGCAATAATAAGCGAATCTTTCATAAACTCCTTATCATATGGTGGTAAATCGTAATTTCGATGAACATACAAATTAATTCCAGGTTTATACATTTTCATAACACCGGCCTGCAAATGAGAGCCGCCCATTCCGCATAAAATAAAATGTTTATATTTTTCGAGTTTTTCTTTGTTGTGAATCTCTGGGTTATACGTAAGTTGTTTTGTGAATTGTAAAATTGATTCTTCCATAAAATATAAAGTAAGTTTTTAAAGAGTGTCTCCTTGAACCTGCCTTGCCGGTAGGCAGGTTTATTTCAGGATCTCATAGAGCAATTATTAATCATAAAAGAATCTGAAACAAGTTCAGATAGACATAGTGATAATTTATTTAGTAATCAAGATTGCACGCACTGGCCCACCTTCTACATCTTTAAGTTTTAGAGGAAGGCAAACTAATTCATACTCGCCAGCTGCAACATTTTTTAGATTCAAACCCTCTACAATTGGTATATTTTTTTCTAATAGTGAAGTGTGTGCTCTGTTATCTGATGAACCACGTTGTTTTATCGAAAGATAATCTATTCCAAACAGCGCAATGTTTGTATCTCGAAGGAAATCTGCAGCATCACCAGAAAGGGCAACGAAATCTTCATAAAATTCATTAATACCTCGTTCTGAGTTTGATGTTTTTACTAAAATTCTTTCTCCCTCTTGTGCATCTGCAACATCTTCAAGTTCAATTAAATCTCCAGGTCCTCTGTGTGAGGCATCAATCACTCGACACACTCCAACAAAAGCTTCAAGTGGCATGTCTTCAAGTTTTTCTTTTCCTTCAAAAACATGCAGTGGTGCATCTACATGTGTTCCTGTGTGCGTACCAAAACTAACTTCAGACAAATTACTTGAAGCTCCGTTAGATATTTCAGCAAAAGGCTTAATGCTTACAGGAGCATTGCCTGGATATACTGGCATTGCGTCTTTAATATAATGGGTGATGTCGATGATTTTCATATAATTATTTTTAGTTTGCTCTGCATAAGTAAAATATAATCGCTACCGCTCTTTGTTTTTCTTACACTCTGTGCTCAGTATACATGGTCACTTCGTTCTCTATTTTCCAGCTCCGCATACACAAAATATAGTCAGCTACGCTTCCTTATTTTCCAGCTCCGCATACACAAAATATAGTCAGCTACGCTTCCTTATTTTCCAGCTCCGCATACACAAAATATAGTCAGCTACGCTTCCTTATTTTGTGTAACATCATGTCCTCCAAACATATTTCTCTGCACACTTACCACCTTCCCTGTATAACTTGGGTTTCCTTGTGATTCTTCACGAAAATTCAATGAACCTTCAATAATTGGAACAGGTATGTTGTTTCGTTTAGCAGCCTCAACCGTCCACAACCCCTCACCACTATGAGAAACTTCACCAGATACTTCTTCAAGATCAGTTCCATATTTTTTAAACCCATCTGCAAGCCAGCCAATTAAACTCGACTCGATTACTGAGCCATGATTATACACACCAACAACAGACTCTAAATCGATATCAAATTCTGGAGCTTTCTTCATTACTTCAAAGCCTTCACCAATTGCCTGCATCATTCCATACTCAATACCATTGTGAACCATTTTCACAAAATGCCCTGCACCATGATTTCCCATGTACCCATAACCATTTTCTACACAAAGATCTGCAATAAGGTTTTCAAGCAGTTCATAATCTACCTTACTTCCTCCAACCATCATGCAGGCGCCATTTCGTGCTCCGCCAGGACCACCAGAAACTCCAATGTCCATAAAAGTAATACCTTTATCTACAAGCTCTTTTGATCGACGGATAGTTTCTTGATATGGAGAATTTCCCCCGTCAATAATCAGGTCGCCATCTTTAAGTAATGGAACTAACTCTTGTAAAACATCATCTACGGCTTGCCACGGAACCATTAACCAAATAATATTCTTTTCTTGATCAGACAAGCCCTCAACAACTTCTTGTAGTGAATACGCACCAATAGCTCCTGCCTTTTCTGCTTCTTTTATTGCTGGTTCACTTCTATTTGTGGCGACAACTTCATGTCCATGCTCTATTAAATTTTCAACCATGCCTAATCCCATCTTACCTAATCCTATGTATCCTAATTTCATACTTATATTTTATTATTACTAATACTATCTGCACGAGCTCCTTGATCGTATTCCTGTAAAGGCACTGTCTCCCAATTACTAATAATATTCATCACTATTTTCCACTGAGCTTGGATTTCTTCAGTTGAAATAAAAAGGGTTTGATCACCCTTAATGCAATCCGATAATACTCGCTCATATGCATCTGGAAGTCGTACATTATCTTCAGTATCTTCATCATAATTAAATGAAAGTGTTTTTTCATCAAGCGCATATTCAAACCCTGGACGTTTAATCCAAAACGTAACACTAATTCCTTCGTGTGGTTGAATACGGAAGATTATTTTATTTTGATGCGTTGAAGCATCAACACCTTTAGGGCAAACACAGCTTTCGTGATGTTGAAACTTAACCTCAATTTCTGAGCATGTAGTATCGAGCGCTTTACCACTTTCAATATAAAACGGTACACCTTTCCATTTTGTATCATCAATTTTTAATTTAACTTTAAAATACGTTTCAGTTTCAGTTTCTGCAGCAACACCTTTTGCATCTTTATAATCTGAATATTGCCCACGAACCACATACTCACTTACAGTATCCGACCATGTTGCAACTTTCTCTAGCAAAGCAGCCCGATTATTTCTAATTTCAGTTGCATTATTTTCTGCAGGATTTTCCATTGCAATTAATGCCAGCATTTGTAGTAAATGATTTTGCCCAACATCTCGCAATGCTCCCACTCCGTCATATGAAGCCCCCCTATCTCGCACATTAAACGATTCATGTAATTTTAGGTTCACAGATTCTATTGCTGAACTATTCCAGAGTGGCTCAAACAGTGAATTAGCAAAACGAAATGTAATAATATTTTGCAATGCTTCTTTAGCTACATAATGGTCGATTCTAAAAATTTGAGATTCTTCAAACAATTCTCCTAGCAATATATCAAGTCGCTTTGCCTCAGCAGCATCATTACCAAAAGGTTTTTCTACTAAAACACGAGTCCAAGTAGATGCATTGTCGGTTTCCTTTTCACAAGGCTCAGTTAAACCCGATTGTGCTAAATGATTAAAAACAGGCTCATACAGTCGAGGAGGTACAGATAAATGGAACATTTTATTTGTACAAACACCCAGCACATCATCTTTTTTATGTAAGTAACGTTTCAGATTTGCATACGATGCATCACTCGTAATATCTCCTTGTGTGAAAAATATATGTTCCAAAAATGCATCACAATTTTGCTTACCTTTAGCAGTTAACGCATCAAGCACAAAAGCTCTGTATTCATCATCTGTTAAAGAACCTCGTGAAAATCCAATAATTGAAAATGCTTTAGGAAGATAATCGTGTGTGTATAAATCAAATAGTGCAGGTAGTAGTTTTTTTTCAGCCAAATCGCCTGTTCCTCCAAATATTACAATTTGTAATGGTTCTGTGTTGTTCATATAAATTATAATTACATTGCTTTCTTCTTTTGCTGCAATTGTTTAATTTTTTGCTCAAGACGCTGTTTATCTTTTTCAAGAGAAGGAATACCTTTTGAGGTTCCAGCAAATCTAGTTTTTGCTTTCTCTAGTTGTTCTTTAGCATCCCGCGCTTCTTGTTCCTCACGATGTCTTCGTGATGCCAACCGAGCATACAACGACTCTTCTTGATGAATCTCGCTCATTACTGAAGCTAATTCACGCTCGCTTTTTTGTAACAATTGCTCTTGCTGAACTTTCTCTCTTTCACTTTTAGCAATTTCTTCTTCTACTCGCGACTCTTGAATTGCCATTTGTTGTTTTCTACTCTGCAGCTGACCTAATTCTGCGTCGATACTTTGTATTTCACTCTTGGACTCTCGCTCGGCTGCATCTGATTGCATTTTTTCTTGTACAACCATTTGTTGTTTCTTGCTTTGCAGCTGACCTAATTCTGCGTCGATACTTTGTATTTCACTCTTGGACTCTCGCTCGGCTGCATCTGATTGCATTTTTTCTTGTACAACCATTTGTTGTTTCTTGCTTTGCAGCTGACCTAATGCTGCGTCTATACTTTGTATTTCACGCATAATTTCTTGTTTTCGAGATTGCAAAGAGTTTATTTCTCTTGTGATTTCAGATGCATCAATTACATTTACTACTGCATGATGAATACTAGACATCACCTTTCTTTTCCGTGACTCAAGTTCACGCATCTCACGTTCAACAGCCTCAACTTTACTACTGTTTGATACTCCTGATGCGCGATCGGACATCACCTTTCTTTTCCGTGACTCAAGTTCACGCATCTCACGTTCAACAGCTTCAACTTTACTATGTACCTGAGAAGTAGAGCGTTGCGAATTAAATGCTCTTGAAGTGATTGATTTTAATTTATCAACCACAGAACGTTTTGTGCCAAGAACCTGCTTTAATTCTTGTAATTTATCTTGATGTTCTTGTAATTCTTTTTGCACCTTATGAACATCATCAACTTCTTTCGATAATTCGCGAGCTTCTTGATGAGTAGAAGCTTTTGTGCGACGTTCCTCAACTTCAAGCCGTTGTAATTCTCTATCGATTACTGCAATACGTGAATTTATCTGATTAATTTCACGTTCAATTTTTTGCTGCTGTAAATTATCTGCCTGCTCTTTTTTTTTCTTTTCTCGCAACTGTAATGCCTTAATAGCTTGGTCGCTTATACCAGGCTTTTTTTGCATATCTGCGTAACGATCATATTTTTGAGGTAATGCCATAGTAATGCAAAAAGTATAGCATGCACCTAACTACTCTGAAATTTCACGTGCGTAATAATACTTACAATGCTCACATTCTTCAGCAGGATTTGGAATTACCTCAGAATCCAATGTTTCTTTAATTTTAAAAATAGTATCTTCAACCCATTCTGGATCTCCTTCATATGGAAGTAGCGTAGTTTCAAACTCCAAAACATTATTAAAAGCATCTCTGTTCAATAGTCCGTTTGCGTATACAAAGTAACCACGCTCGGCAACAGAAAAACCAAGCTGCCTCATAAGCCATTGATATACTTCCATTTGGCGTTTATAGCCTTCTTTCCACTTACCATCTAATGTTATTGCTTCATCTTTGCTCGTCGATTTATAATCGACAATAATCAACTCTTCTTGAGGAGTAACCCAAATATCATCAACCGCTCCAGAAATAATCATTTTAGTTGGCTCGTGAAAGAATTGCACACCTTCAAAGTTTTCTCGCCATGTATTCATATTTTCATGAACGAATGGAACAGCATCAACTCCATTCTCTTTCATGATTGGATGTGCCTCACCCTTAACCCTATACGCATCAAATTCTTTTTTAAAAAGAGCATCGACTGCGGAGTTTAATAAGAATGAAGGAAATTGCGGCCGCTTAGTTCCCTTCTTATTATCTAAATAAAAACACCGCGGACACTCTACAAATAAATCAATTTTTGATCGTGATAATTTCCAATTTTTTCCACCATAATTCCAGGCAAAGTGTCGGGGTTTTTGTTGAGGTTTATTCATAAATAGTATTTTAGCATAAGTACTAGTTACTTATTTTATTGATACTATCCCACAACGCCTCAAACATTTGTTTTCTGTAATGAGCAAAAACTTTACTCTGAATTATAAATTGTGAATTATGTTCAGACTCAGAAATATAGGCAACCATTGAGTCAGAAACGATTTCAGTAAATTCTAGTACGGTATCGGCTGGTAAAAAACGTGTAACCCTATTCTCTTGTTCATCGCGTTTTGTAATTCTGGTTGCATACTTAGATGGAGTGATTAATTGCTTACTTCGCAAACACTTCTTCATCTTTTTTTCTATAATTTCATCAAATAAATAGTTCTCGGTAATGTATTCTGAAAACATCACACCATTAGTAACAATGCGATATTCTTTTTCTGTACTTTCTAATATCTGGTCCCAAATATTTTTAAATCCATTTTCTCCACGGAAAAATTTTACCTTAGGAATGTCGAATGCTGAGTACTGTCGTGCTTCTAAATGCTCAAGCTCGTCTTCAACTCGCTCAATTGCACGCCTACGCAACATAATAAGTTGACGTGGCGAAGTTGCTCCATACAAAATTCGTTTTCCCACCTGCACTTTGTATAAAAAACCTTCTTCAACTAACTCCTTTAAAAAATCATACATCGTTGTTCGCTTAAGTCCGCTTTGTTGTGATAAGTATGTAACCGTACTTTCACCGTTTTCTAAAGCAGCAACATATATCTTTGCCTCTTTCTCAGATAATCCTAATTTTTTTAATGTTTCCATTACTTTATTCATAACAGGAATAGTAGCAAAAAACATTATTAGTGTCGATAATTTCGACACTTTTTTTCTTTAAATTTAAAAATTATGATGTAATTGCCACTAGAAAGGACCTTCAAAAAACTATGTACTACCAATTGCTTGCTCATCTTGTTGGTGATTACGTACTACAGTCGAAATGGATGGCTGTTAATAAATCTAAAAGAAGTTTACCAGCACTCATTCATGTTCTGTGTTACACAATTCCATTTCTGTTTCTTACAAATAACATTCTTGCATTAGCAATAATCGCAGGAACACATTTTGTAATTGATCGGTTTCAACTTGCTTACTATGTCTGCAAACTACGAGACATGATTGAACCAAGAACAGAACCTTGTACAGAAACTACACCAATTTGGCTTCATTTTTGGCTCACCGTAATCGTAGACAATACATTACACTTAGTAATCAATGCAGCTGCTTTGACATACTGCTCCTAAATTATTAGGAGCTTTTTCTATTATTACTCGTCATCTTCGGAGTGTAATTTTCCTGGCCATCTAAAATACAACATTGGTACTAAAATTAAAGTTACAAATACCGCAAACGAAAGTCCAAAAATAATTGCGTACGCAAGTGGCCCCCAAATACCTGAAGTAAAAATAAGTGGTGTAATACCAATAACTGTTGTAAGTGTTGTAAGCACGATTGGTCGCAATCTACTTGTTGCACCTTCAACTACCACTTCAAAAATTGGTAATCCTTCTAATCGTAATTTATTCATCCTATCTATCAAAATAATTGAGTTGTTTACTACAATACCTGAAAGTGCAATAAATCCCATCATTGAAGGAAAAGAGAGCGGTAATCCAGAAAGCGCCAATCCTGTGAATACTCCAATAAGCGAGAATGGAACAATGGCTATGATATATAGTGCATATCGATACGATTGAAATTGCAAAACCAAGACGCTTAAGATAGCAATCATGCCGACAACCAATGAAAGTCCCATTTCAATAAATGCTCGATTTGAATCTTCAGTTTCTCCCCCAATTTTCATAATTACACCTTCTGGCAACTGAACTTGTTCCATTTGTGAAGTAAATTCTGCAAGCACTTCTCTCGTATTTGCATCTCTTGCAACCTGTGCAGAAGCAGAACCTACTCGTTGCAGATCTTCACGTCGAATAACTTCGTTACTTCGCTTCAGCGAAGTATCAACAATACTTCCAAGTGATATTGTTCTTCCTGTTGGTGTTAGGATTCCAATACTTTCAATAGAATCTATTGTAGTTTTATTTGTTGTGTCTGGTGTTGTAAATCCTTGGTTTACATCAAGTTTCACTAGCACATTAATATCTTTTCCGTTGGCTTTAATAGTTGTGGCATTGGTTCCAAACAGTGCCGTTCTAAGCGTGAAAGCAACATCAGAAGGATTAAGCCCAACTTGGCTTGCTCTAGCACGGTCTACAACCATGTTGAATTCTAGTGCATCATTCTTCGTACTTTTATCAACCTCAGCTGTTCCAGGAATTGTTTTAAGTAACTCTTCTGTTTGCTCTACAGCAGATGCAATTGCATCTAAATCATCACCAAAGAATTTCACTAAAATAGGTGCACCTGTTGGTGGCCCACCGCTTGGCTGGAACACTCGCACTGATGCAGATGTTACTTGCGACAACTTAACACGAATATCCTCAAGCAAATCAGTTGATGTTTTTTTTCTGTCATCTTTTAAAATAAGTGTGAAGCTTGCTAATTTACTATTTACACCACCAGCTCCAAATTGACTCCCTCGTCCAACTTCTACAATATATGACTCTATATCACTAAATGGTGCAAGTAATTCTTCAACTTCTCGCGCAGACAAATCAGTGACTTCTAACAATGTTCCTTCAGGCTTTTCTAACTCCACAAATAGAAAGTCGGTATCGGTTGTTTCAAAGAAAATCACCTTTACCAAACCGGTAAAAGGAAACGATAATGTCACAACAAATAAAATAATTATTGTGACTAAAAAGAATCTCTGTTGACCACGTTTTTGTAGAAAGTTTTGCAAGAAGTTCTTATACCAACCAGTAAAGTAATCAGTAACTCGTGCTCTCATCAGATGGATTTTTCCTGTGGTATTATGCATTTTTAAGAAACGAGATGCAATTAGTGGCACAAATCCAAGAGCAACAAGTAAGCTGGCAATAAGTACAAAAATAATAGTGAATGGAATTGCTGAAATAAATTGCCCCGACACCCCTGAAACAATGAAGAGTGGAGCAAACACTGCGATAGTTGTAAGTGTTCCAGTTGTAAGTGGATATTGAAATTCTTTAATTGTTTCTTTTGCAGCAGTAGTTCCGCTCAACCCTGACTCTTTTTTACTATAAATTGCTTCAGTAACAACAATTGCTGAATCGACAAGTACCCCGACAGATAAAATAAGTGAAAACAGGGAAATAAAATTAATAGTATTACCAGAACTATATAATCCAATAAATGCTATTAAAAATGAGAGTGGAATTGCAAGTGCAGCAATAAACGCTTCACGCCAGCCAATAGTTATAAGTAAAATAAGCAACACAAGCATAACTGTTTGAAATGCGGTTGTTGAAAGATTAGCTAAGTCTTCTTTAACAAGCTTACCGTTATCGAAACTAATTAAATATGATGCATCCAGTAGAATTGAATTTTCAAGCTCTGTAAGCTTTTCTCGAACTGCATCAGATAAACGAGTTACATCACCACCCGATTGCTTAAATACAGAAAGCGAAACTGCTGATACCGACGGTTCTCCATCAATTGATGTTCGAGCTAATGTTACCCGCTCTGTTACCCCATCAGTAACAAACGCGATATCACGAATATAAATAGGTTGACCATTAGGTGTTGCAATTGCAATATCATTTATTTCAGATGGATCTTGAATATCACCTTCAAACGCAACAGTATATTGAGCATTAGCTAACTCTATTGTTCCCACAGGCAATGAAGCATTTGCAGACTGTAATGCACGCACGACCTCTACTAGAGAAAGACCGAAGCGATTAATCGACTCTTGGTCGACAACTACTTGCACCTCTCGCTCTGAAACACCACTTATTTCAACTTTAGAAATTCCACTCACACTTTTGAGTTCAGACTCCAGGTCTTCGGTGAGTGTAATTAACTCTTTAACAGAAGCATTTGAGGTGACAGAAATAGTAAGCACAGGTTCATCTTCAAAATTAACTTCAGAAACTCTTGGCTCATCACCATCTTCTGGAAGTTCAGATTTCGCTTTATCTACCTCATCTTTTACATTCTGAATAGAGCTATCTAAATCTGCATCAGCTTCAAATTCAACAGTGATATTTGAAACACCTTCACGAGATACCGAAGTGATACTTTTCACATTAGACAAACCTCCTTCTAACTGTTTTTCAATTTCATTTGTAACAAGCTCTTCAACATCAATTGCTGCTGCTCCTGGATAGACTGTTGTAACAATCGCAACTGGAACACGAACTTCCGGTGATGATTCTCTTGGGATTGAAATAAGTCCAAAAAATCCAAAAATACACAGGGCTATAAAAACCATGTAGCTAAACTGCCTGTTTTTTAGGAAAAACGTCCAAATACGTGCCATATATATTTTTTACTAGTTTTAGGTTACCTTATGGTTACCATATCTCCTGCCTCAAGTCCACGTGCATCAAGTACTATCTCCATTGTTGCGGTAATTCCGTCAGTAATAATGATTTTTTCACCCACTATTGAACCAATAGAGACTTCGTGAGCAATAAGTGTCCCAGATGGGCCAACTGTGAATACGTAATTTCCAGTTGATGTAATTTTTAAAGCAGAGACTGGTACTGTAATAACATCTTCTGTTCCAGTATTGGTCCTCGTGTTTGTTCGCTCAATTTCAAGTGAAACCGATTGTCCATTCGTGAACAGTGTCGCATCGTTTACTCCAATAACAACCTCAATCTTTCCATTAATAATAGTTAATGCGGGCGCAATTCTAGTAACAACACCCTTATACTCTCCATCAATTACAACACCTGAACCTACGGCGATGTCTTTTTTATCTTGCTCACTAATATATGTAGTTACCTCCAATGCATTATTATTTGCAACAACTGCAATTTCATCAAACGTTCCCACGAAATCACCTACATTAACTTTCATTTCGTTAACTTGCCCTTCAATTGGACTTCGTAAAATAGTTTTTTCTAATGAAGACTGTGCTGCAAGCAAGCCAGCTTCAGCTTGGGTTACTTGTGCTTGAGCTGCAAGCACATCCTCACCAACTTCATCAGTGTTATTAAGATTACTTCGTACAGCATTGTATGTAGTAATCACATTTGTTAATGATGCATTAACTGAAGATCTTGCTACTGAAACATCAGATCTCCACTTATCAATTGTTCCTTGCGACAAGCTTGTTGATGGCTCAAAACCTGCAGCAACAATCGCCATTTTATCTAAAAAGCTTCGCACTTCTTCTAGATTAACCTGTGCATCAAGCACAAAAATTACGAGTGCTTCATTAGTTTGAATTTCATCAAGTTGTTCGACTTTTGAAAACCATTCTTTAAACATAAGATTTAAATCTCGCCGTTGTAGTTCTGTTTGTTGTCGAACGAAATAATCACTCGATGCGGTTACAATCTCAGGATTATTTGATTCAGGATTTTTAATAAACTGATCAGCCTTATTTCGTACAGCATCGTCGGCAACAGTATATGCATTACGAACAGACTCTCGCACCAAAGCTTTATTATCGCTTGTCCCCCCTTTTACTTTTTGAAGATTAGCTTGTGCTGCTTGCAACACACCCTCAGCTCGTAGCACTTCAGCTTTTTGACTGGGGTTTTTAATTTGAGCAAGAATGGTTCCAGCAGAGACTGCGTCACCGAAATCAACACTCACACTTTCAACTTCACCTGAAACCTCAGTTCTAACAATTGCTTCAGCTTTAGATGATATTTGACCAACAAGCGGCAAAGGCAATTGGTCGGCAGAAATATCAAACACGCGAGCAATTGAAACATCACGCGAAGTAGCTTGCCCGTTATCTGTTTCTAATGTTTGCACTTCTGACTTATTAAAAAAAAGTAACCAAACAAGCACTCCTACTAAAATAATAAATGCTACAAATAATATACGCTTACCTTCTTTAGTGCTCCAAAATTTTTGTGATTTCATAGATATAATAATTTTGACATAGTGTCACGACTACGTAAAGAAAAAATACATGATAACCATGTATTATTTTACTTCGTTTGAAGGATATGAATGGATGACACTCATGAATCTTTTCATGTCACAAATACCTTCTAAACGAGTAATCGCAGATTGCACCAATTTCTTTGACTCCATTTTCTTAAGTAACTGCAATAATCTTTGATTTCTAAGCCACTCTGGAGCTTGGAAGAATAGTGGAGTTCTCACTATTGAAGCATTTGCATGTATTCCATAAAATGGCACTGCTTCTGTTTTCTCGTCATCTACATGTACTTTATAGTTTGTAAATAATTTAAAACCTTTTTTAACATCATTTTCATCTGCACAAATTGAAATTCCTTCTTTTGTTTCACCGCAGAAATAAACTTTGTTTTTAGAAACGACACAATTATTAAAAAGACCAGTTGTTTTCATTGAGAATAATAATCTCATATATACAATTAGAACTTATTTAAGAAAAGATAAAATGGAACTAAAATCCAACAATAATAATTGCAAGAAAAATACCAATTGCAGTTCCATACAACCACCCTTCCCGATGTGATAATTCTTTAATTCCAAGTTTCATAATGCATTAATCGTATCATATATTTAAAAACCTACAGCTGTACGCTTTAAAGAAAACAGTAATGCAGGAGTAGAAAAAAGATCTGCAAGTACTCTAATATATGTTCCAGTAGTAACCGTCATTTCACAAGTAATTAACTGCCATTCCTTATTTGGATAAGATGCTTTCCAGTCATCCCAGTCACGTAGTATCTCATCTTGCCTAAAGTCTCCACGGAGTTTTGAGATTTTCTTAGTAATATTATTGTGAAGTTCTTCTGTTTTTATTGTACATTCTTGTAACTCAGAAATAGTAGTGATTGAAGCTGTACGTTTCGGCCGCTCAATTTGAGTATTACCCTCCTTAAAATGCTCAAATAATTTTATGCCATTAACAGTTTTTGAAGAAAACCACGGGTATATTTGTTCTTTAGTGTGTACTACTTTTTCACGAAAAATATGCAACATTTCTTTTCCAATACTTGTATGAGAAACAGCAAGATGACGACCTAAGATATCGCCAGTATCGGATGTAACACCAATTAAAAAAGCAGCTTCATATGTTTTATTCGCAGTAAGATATTTTTTATAGTCGCCATTTTCTTCGTCGCCTACTAGAATTGGCAAAACTCCGCTAGCCATAGGATCAAGCCTTCCTGCGTAAGAAAGTTTTTTTGTTTCAAACTGGTTACATGATGCACGTAATCGATTAAGACAATCGAGCGGTGTCTCGCTCTCATATTTCCAAGCTGAAATCATATACCACTTTTCTTAGTCATTATTATGCAAAGCTTTACGAGCTGGGGCTTTAATATCATCAACAAACAACTGCAGATGAGGAAACGGAATCTCAATACCAGCTTTATCTAATTCTATTTTTGCCATTTCAATAAGTTTAAAACGAATAGGCTCATCGTCACGTGGATTATTAACCCAAACTCGAAGTCTTAAATTAATACTCGAATCACCTAACTTGTCTGCAACAACATCTGGTGCAGGATCAAGGAGTAACTCACCTTTAACTTGTTTTAATCCCTTGAGTAATACAGCACGAGCGTCTTCAATAGATTCTTTGTATGCAATGTTCACAGAAACCTCAACTCTAACAGGACCAGATTTACTATGGTTAATTATTTTTTGATTAATAATTTGTTGATTAGGTATAACAACGTACGTATTATCTCGCTTTCTAATTCGCGTTGTTCGCAATGTAATTTCGACAACATTTCCATACTCACCATCAACTTCAATCCAGTGTCCCACAATAAATGGTTTATCGAAAAGAATAATAAATCCTGAAATAATATTACTAAGCGATTCTTGTGCAGCAAAACCGAGTGCAATTCCCGCAACACCAAGCCCTGTTATTGCTGCAGTTATATTAATTCCTAATTGTCCTGCAGCCATAATTACTGCAAAAACGATTACAATAATTCTGTATACATTAGAAATAATAATATTTGCAACAGACTCTTGTAATCCTATTTTCTTTAATCCACTTCGTAAGATTTTTTTGGTAAATAAGTAAAAAAACCAAAAAAATAACAACATTATAATTGCAGCAATAATTTTTGGAAGATACGCAACAAAAGATGTCATTAGTTGCTCTATGTCGATAACTGAGAACATTGATTCAATCATGTTCAGATTCTAGCATACAAAATAAAACAGCATACTCGTTGAGTATGCTGTTTTATTTTGTCACATTATTCTTCCTTAAACTTATTCAGCAATAACTGAAGCAGATCCTTCCGCATCTCCCATAACAGAAGTGTTGTCGGTAATAACTCCTGCTTCAACATTTACCTCAGCAGTAACTGATGTATCTATGTCATTCATTGCTTCTGCAGAACCAGACATATCCAAATCATCCATAGATTCATTCATCTCTGTTTCAGAATCAGAAGTAGCTGTTGCGTCTGCATTCATGTCAGCAGAAAGTGTCATATCTATACTAGAAACTACAGCCTCTAGTGAAGATTCAGCAGAGTTTGCTTGTGCCTTAATATCAACCTCAAGCTTATCTAGCTTAGTCATAATAACTGCAAGCTCTGCTTTTGCTTCTGCATTTGCATCAACATAAGCGTCTGCGAGATTGGCTTTAACTTCTGCCACTGCCGACAATGCTGCAGTAACATTCCCAGCAACATTTAATTTTGATTTCAGGTTCACAAGTGCAGATTTTGCCTCTTGCTTAGCCTCCATCATCTCTTCTTTGCCTTCTTCCATCATTGCATCTTCGTTCATACTTGCATTCATTTCAGCTTTTTTTGAAATATTTACAGCTGCAACTCCTCCAATACCAATAATTGCAATAATTATTATTACCGCAAAAACTCCAATACCTCGCTCGTTATTATGTAATTTCATATAATTTTTTCATTAATAATGTACCTACAACATATAAAAGTTACTGACACCTTGTCAATCTATTGCAAATTAACATTTGCAACTAATAACTCTTTTTCTGCTCGAGAAAGTTTCTTTATGTCTATTTCACGAGATGTTGCAAGACTTCGGTTTTCACACACTTCTTTATAAATAATGCGGACTGGTTTATTTATTCTCGTATACTTTGCTCCTTTAGCTTTATCTTGTAAATGCTCATTAAACCTGCGCTCAATATTTGTAGTGATACCAGTATAATAAGCACCATTTTTGCACTCAAGCATATACACAAAATACATATGGTACTAGTGTAACAGATAGTTCTAAAAACTATTTTACATGATCTTTAAACTTTTGAACCGTGTTTTTTTCGAAGTGTTTCAGTGAGATATTTTTTACGTAATCGAACATCAATAGGAGTAATTTCGAGATATTCATCTTCATTCATAAGCCCTAATGCTCGCTCAAGTGTAAGATTGAATGGTGGTGCAAGTTGAATAATTCCATCTGAACTTGAAGAACGCATGTTTGTAAGCTGTTTTCCTTTGGTTGGATTTACCACCATATCTTCACCCTTTGTTGTGTATCCAATAACCATTCCTTCATACACCTCTGTCCCTGGTGCGATATATAACACACCACGCTCTTGCAAGTTTGATAGAGAGAATCCAAGCGCCTTACCACTTGCCATAGAAATCATCGCTCCATATTTAGTTTTATTGATTGTTCCTGCATACGGCATGAACTCATGAAACACACTTGTCATAATTCCCTCTCCTTTTGTATCAACAATGAATTCATTTCGATACCCAAGTAGTCCTCGAGTGGGAACATGAAATGTAATTTTTTTCTGGACACCATCTTGTTCCATATTTACCATAAGACCTTTTCGGTTTCCCAACTTTTCGATAACAGCACCTGAAAATTCATCTGGAACCAAAACAGTTACCTCCTCAAAAGGTTCAGATTTAACTCCCTCGATATCTTTAACAATTACCTGTGGTGGTGAAACAGAAACTTCGTAACTTTCTCGTCGCATATTTTCAAGCAATACAGCTAGATGTAATTCACCACGCCCAAACACTCTCATGTTTGATCCATCAAATTCAACTTGTAAACCAACGTTTACTTCAAGCTCTTTTTCAAGTCGTTCTCGGATTTGTCGAGATGTTAAGAATTTTCCTGTTTTTCCCCCAAATGGAGAATCGTTAATTAAAATATTTAATGAAAGTGTTGGTTCATCAATAGTAATTTCAGGAAGTAATTCACCTTCATTTGTAGATGACACTGTTTGTCCAATGAAAATATCTGGCAACCCAGCAATCATTACAATATCTCCTGATGTAGCTTCTGCAACTGGTTTCTTCTCGAGACCTTCAAAAGTAATCAGTTTTGTAATTTTTCCAGAGAAACTCTTGCCCTCATGATTTCTTACAAAAACAGTTTGTCCGTCTTTAACTTTTCCTGCATACATTCGACATATTCCCATTCTTCCTAGAAAATTATCGTATGCCAAGTTAAATACTTGTGCTCGCAAAGGAGCATCTTCATTTACATTTGCCAATGGCACATGTTCTAAAATAGTATCGAATACTGGTGTTAAGTCGGTCATCTCATCGTCCATATTCTTTTTTGCAACACCATCACGCCCAATAGCATACAGTGTGACAAAATCTAATTGCTCTTCAGTTGCACCCAAATCAAAAAATAATTCATACACTTGATCGTGCGCTCGTTGTACATCTGCAGCAGGTTTATCAATTTTATTCAAAATAAGAATTGGTTTTAATCCAAGTTCAAGTGACTTTTTAAGTACGAATTTTGTTTGCGGCATTGGCCCTTCTGCAGCATCAACAACAAGAAGCACTGAATCGATTGAACGAAGTACACGTTCTACTTCAGAACCAAAATCGGCATGACCTGGCGTATCAAGAATATTAATTTTTGTATCTTTATAAAAAACTGATGTATTTTTTGCGTAAATAGTAATACCACGCTCTTTTTCTAAATCGTTTGAATCCATCGATAGTCCTTCATTAACAACACCAGATTGCTTAAGCATCTCGTCGGTTAATGTGGTTTTTCCGTGGTCAACGTGCGCAATAACTGCGATATTTCGAATTTCCATAGGCAATAAGAGTACGCTGAATCACTAAATAAAGCAATTGAGTTTTAAGCTTTCTTAAAATAACCATTACCACACAATTTTACTTAGAATAAAATTGAATTAGAGAACGTACACCAGCAAGATTTCTATCAAATTCTATTGTTTGATGTGTTTCTAATTCTACTGTAATTGCAGGAATACCAATTGATGCTAACCACCCTTCTGCATCACCAGTAACTTCATATGCATCAAATTTTGGAACAGCGCCATAATTTCCTGCTGTTGCATATTCATTCATAATCGCGAGTGTTTCAGGAAGTACACCATACTCACATTCTGATGCATACACATTATTAGCCTGGCTATGCCAAAAAATTGCTGCCGCAGGAGTAATTAGGTTCACATAACTTCGAATTGCCTGTGCTTCTGGCTCTGAAAAAGCTTGTGTTCCAGCGCTAACAACATTTCCTCTCCACATACTTTCAGGCTGCCATTTGCATCCAAAGTTTCTATTCAAATCAACATCGTTGGCATTGAATCGTCCGTTACCTACCACGCCTTCATCTACAGGGATATCAGCAAGTGTAAATCTTCCCTCTTTTCCAATAACATCAAAAACACCATCGGGGTTTGCATTTGGAATAATATGAATGGTTATTCCTCCAGGAATGGTGGCGATGTTCTCGCTAAAGTAATCTATCATTTCGTATGCAAGCAACACACTGTTCCATTCATAGCCACCATGGATTCCCCCAACAAAAAGCAGGTCTTTGTCTCCTGTTCCAAATGAATACGATTCAATGCTTCTACCCTCAACAGAAGTCCCGATAGTTATTATATTATTTATTGCTTCTTCAATAACCTCATCATAGACAACGGTATTATTTTCATTCTCTAAAGTATTTTGATCAATTTGTTTTTTAACTAAAAATGAAAGTGAAACAACTACAGCCAAAAACGCTGCTATAAAAAGCAGCGTTAATGTTAAAGAATTTTTTATAAACCTTATGTTCATAGTGAAATGAGCTATAAAATCTTATTTATAGTAATTAAAGAATGATTCAACTCCAGCTTTATTTTTTGAGAATTCCGTAGATTCATATCCTGTTAGCAACACACTAATTGCTGGGATATTATTTTTTGCGAACCAGTTAACCATGTCACCTGAAATTTCGTAGAAATCGAAACTTTCAAATGCTTTATAACCTGATGCTTTTGCATACGCATTTGTAAGTGCTAACGTTTCTGGCATCACTGCATCAGAGCAATTAGAAGCAAATACTCCTCCAGCTGCTGCGTAGTACACAACAACACCTTCTATTTGATTTGCAGCAAAGT